>OGXP01000020.1_pt1 | contig 184926 bp, 159 predicted proteins | sample 1576351 | NCBI WGS metagenome assembly OGXP01 (sample SAMEA3541517, study PRJEB24748) | human gut metagenome | biome: human gut; feature: human-associated habitat; material: faeces | place: China | collected 2012
GCGGTACGCGAGCTGGGTTCAGAACGTCGTGAGACAGTTCGGTCCCTATCCGGCGCGGGCGTAGGATATTTGAGAGGAGCTGTCCTTAGTACGAGAGGACCGGGATGGACAGACCGCTGGTGTACCTGTTGGCCTACCAAGGCCATGGCAGGGTAGCCAAGTCTGGACGGGATAAACGCTGAAGGCATCTAAGCGTGAAGCCCCCCTCAAGATGAGATATCCCATCGCAAGAGTAAGACCCCTTGAAGACGACGAGGTAGATAGGTCAGAGGTGGAAGTGCAGCAATGCATGGAGCTGACTGATACTAATCGGTCGAGGGCTTGACCAGAAGGTTTAGGGAAAACGGTTGTGGCTTGGTTGTTCAGTATGTGGTTTTGAAGGTATGTATGAATGAGTGTGAGACCGCCTGAAAGGGCGGTTTTTTCGTGTGTAAAAACATATAAACAGAAAATGCTCCTTGATGAAATAAGGCGTTGAGTGATATAATTGTTACTGCTGAAAATGAAATTTATGGAGGAAATAAATGGAGAAAAAGAAACGATCTTTTCAGATGCCACACACCTATATTATTATTTTTGGGGTGATTCTTGTGGCGGCAATTTTGACGCTTTTTATCCCTTTGGGACAGTATGACACAAAGGCGATTACCTACACTGTGAATGGGGAGGAAAAGACCCGAACAGTAGTGGATCCGGACAGCTTCCGTTATGTACTGGATGAAAACGGAGATAAAGTCACCCAGGCAGCACCTCTTTTTGGCACAGAGAGTGTAGGAGGCCGGGGAGGTATCCTGAACTATGTTTTTGAAGGCCTTACCACAGGAGATAAGAGTTCCGGCGCTGTGGGAATCATCGCATTTATCCTGGTGGTAGGAGGTGCCTTTGGCGTTGTTCTGCGGACAGGTGCCATTGAAAGCGGCATTATGCGTGTGATCGATCTGACGAATGGAAAAGAAATTCTTCTGATTCCAATTCTGATTACCCTGTTTTCACTGGGAGGAGCAGTTTTTGGAATGGGAGAAGAGGCAATTCCCTTTGTAATGATCCTAGTTCCCATGTTTATTGCTATGGGATATGATGCGATCGTAGGCATCATGTGCAGCTATGTGGCAACTCAGATTGGCTTTGGCAGCTCCTGGCAGAATCCATTTGGTCTGGCTGTGGCACAGGGAATTGCCGGAGTTCCGGTTATGTCCGGCGCATGGTTTCGTATCCCGCTGTGGATCTTTTTTACAGTCCTTACAATTGTATTTACCATGCGGTACGCGGCAAGGATAAAGAAAAATCCGAAATTATCTGCAGCCTATGAGTCCGATCAGGAGTATCGCGAGGAATTTGCAAAACGGGGCAGAGATGAGCTGCCCTTCACTCTGGGGCACAAGCTGGTCATCCTGGATGTATTTTTATGTATTATCTGGACCATCTGGGGCGTAGTGGAAAAGGGGTATTATATTCCGGAGATAGCCTCCCAGTTTTTTGTAATGGGCCTTGCGGCAGGCATCATTGGCGTTGCATTTCACTTAAATGATATGAGGCTGAATGATATTCCAAGAGCCTTTGACCATGGAGCGGCAGATCTTCTGGGAGCGGCTCTTTGTGTAGGTATGGCGCAGGGGATCATTATTATTCTGGGTGGTACAGATCCGTCTCAGGGAACCGTTCTCAATACTATTCTTCATACGCTCAGTGATGGGATGAAGAATTTCCCGCCGGTGATTTCTGCCTGGTTTATGTATCTGTTCCAGTCGGTGTTCAACTTCTTTGTTGTTTCCGGTTCCGGGCAGGCTGCGCTCACTATGCCGATCATGGCGCCATTAGCAGATCTGGTAGGCGTGGAGCGTCAGGTGGCAGTCGTTGCCTTCCAGCTGGGCGATGCCTTTACGAATTTTATTGTTCCGACATCGGGCTGTCTGTTGGGAGCCCTTGCCGCAGCCAGGCTGGAATGGGGCCAGTGGGCGAAATTTCAGATCCGTTTTCAGGCGTTGCTTGCAGCCTGTGGTTCTGCAGCTGTGATTCTTGGTGTGCTTACAGGTCTGTCATAAGACAGGGAAAGGAGAGCGGGTATGGAGCTTTTGATCATTATTGTTCAGGAATTGGATTTTCCCAGGCTGTCCAGTGCATTTATCCACAATCATGTACTGGCAACTAAATTCTGTACAGAAGGACTGTATCTGAATAAACGGAATATTACTTTGATGGTATGTATTCCAAAAGAAAGAGAAGAGGAAATACTGGGCTATATCCGCAGCAGCTGTACCGAGCGGGAAGAGGAGCGCCTGGTCAGTGAATTTAACGGTATGACAATGGTGGATGTGACAAAAGGAGTAAAGGTGGGCGGAGCTACCGTATTTTTTATAGATATTGACCGGATGCAGAAGTTTTAATCTCCGTGCCTTTACATCATATGCAGGTCGTGATAAGATGAAACTGAAATGTGTAAAAGGATGGAACTTACATGGATCTTTCATTCGCCTTTTTCTGGAAACAGGTTCTTGGAAGTCCGGCTTTAATGATCATTGTTTTTCTGACCCTGTGTGTGATCTTCGTAAATGGGTGGACGGATGCCCCCAATGCCATTGCGACCTGTGTTTCTACACGGTCTATGGATGTGGAGCTGGCGATCATCATGGCAGCTGTCTGCAATTTTGCCGGAGTAATGGTGATGACTATGGTAAATTCTACCGTGGCCATGACCATTACAAATATGGTAAATTTTGGGGGAGATAATCATCGGGCTCTCATAGCTCTCTGTGCGGCTCTGTTTGCCATTGTGGCATGGGCTGTGCTGGCCTGGTATTTCGGCATTCCTACCAGTGAGAGCCACGCTTTGATCGCAGGACTCTCAGGCGCCGCCATTGCAATGCAGGGCGGCATTTGGGGCATCAATGGCAGTGAATGGATCAAGGTCATCTACGGACTGGGACTTTCGACGGTTTTTGGGTTTGTTCTGGGTTTTTTTGTCTGCAAGCTGGTATCCGTTTTGTGCGGGAGATTCGACCGGAGAAGGACAGACGGTTTTTTTAAGGGAGCTCAGATCGGAGGAGCGGCAGCTATGGCTTTTATGCATGGCGCTCAGGATGGGCAGAAGTTTTTGGGGGTACTGCTTCTTGGAATCTGTCTGTCCGGAGGAAATGACAATGCAGCAGGGATCCGGCTTCCTGTATGGACGATGCTCCTCTGTTCTCTGATCATGGGGACAGGAACCTCGATTGGGGGAAAAAAGATTATTAAATCAGTAGGGATGGATATGGTAAAGCTGGAAAAATATCAGGGATTTTCTGCTGATCTGGCTGGAGCGCTGTGCCTGCTTTTATCCTCTGTGTTTGGGATTCCTGTGAGTACCACTCATACAAAGACAACGGCTGTCATGGGCGTGGGAGCGGTAAAGCGGCTGTCGGCTGTCAATTTTCAGGTCGTAAGGGAAATGATGCTGACGTGGGTACTGACCTTTCCAGGCTGCGGAGTGATCGGGTTTCTGATGGCGAAGCTTTTTATGGTATTGTTTTAGGAAAAGCAGAATGCTTGGGAGGGAAAATGTCAAAAAAAAGCGACAATTATTATTTTAAGAATTTCGTGATCTGTGCAGAGTACGGGGAGGAGGCTGCCCGTATGCTGGAACGGAATTTAAAAGAGTTTGACGTGACCCATTTATCAGAAAGGCTGGATGAAATCCATGGAATCGAACATGCCGCAGATCAGAAAAAGCATGAGATGCTGGCGGCCCTGGTAAAGGAATTTATCACACCGATCGAACGGGAGGATATTATCCTGCTCAGTGAGGCAATCGATGAGGTGACCGATACGATTGAGGATGTGATGATCCGGCTTTATATCAACAATATCCGTATGATCCGTCCGGATGCGGAAGCATTTGCCCATTTGATCACACGCTGCTGCAAAACCTTAAGCAGGCTTATGGAGGAATTTAAAAACTTTAAAAAGTCAAAAAAGCTTTATGGACTTATGGTGGAACTCCATACACTGGAAGGAGAGGGAGACCGCCTTTTTATACAGGCTATGCGCAGGCTGCATACAGAGGTATCAGATCCTCTGGAGGTAATTGCCTGGAGAGAAATCTATATTTATCTGGAAAAATGCTGTGATGCCTGTGAACATACGGCAAATGCGGCAGAACGTGTCATACTGAAGAACACCTGATACACGGCAGAAAGAGCAGAAGCGGAAGTTTGGTAAAATTTACTTAAGAGAGAGAAATATTTGGTAAACGGATTTGAACGGAGGAAAAAATGCCTGCCGGTCAGATCCGTTTTTTGCTGCTATATATTGGAAAAGCGTAGAAAATAGTCGGATTTTTGAAATGACCGCGGGGATAACAAAAGAAGGTAAACACAAAACCTGGAAGATGAATGGTAAACCTATAGGGAAAAATCAGGTAAACAATATAGACGCGTGTAAGAGAAACGAGAGTTGCATAAATACGGTGATTCGTACAATGTGTACAAAAACATTATATATAAATTGTGTAAAATATTAGAATATAAGAAAATAAATAAAAAAGTATTGACAGGAATCATCAAAAATACTATACTCAAGCCATAGGTAAACCAATTTACTAAAAGCAACAGATACAGCTGTACGGGATATCACAAAGTAAAAAAGAAATACGAATGGTAAACAAAAGTAAACCTGTTCGGGGAGGACAGGGTGACTGTTCGCAGATTAAGGATTGACAGATCTGTGACAGATTCAGAAAGGATGAGGGAAAAATGACAGGGATTATCATAACAGGACATGGCCATTTTCCAACCGGGCTTTTAAGCGCGGTAAGTCTGGTGGCAGGTAAGCCTGAAAAGGTAGAAGCCGTTGATTTTACAGAGGGAATGAGCTCCGAAGAACTGAAAGGGCAGTTAAAGGAGGCAGCAGACCGTCTGGAGGAACAGGAGATTCTGATTTTAGCAGATCTTACCGGAGGAACGCCTTTCAATATGGCAGCCGCTGTTAAGATGGAAGAGACAGAGAAGCATTTTGCAGTAGTTTCTGGTGTCAATATGCCTGCGCTTGTGGAAGGTGTATTTTCAAGAGTGATGTACGGTTCTTTAGAAGAGCTGGCAGCAGGTGTGATGAAGGCGGGAAAAGAGGGACTTTGCAGTCTGGAAGCTCTGGCAGACGAGGAAGAAGAGGAAGCGCCTGAGTTTGAGGACGGCCTGTAAGATACCGGGGCAAAAGCCGGAAGATAAGGAGGAGGACGAAGTGATAAAGACGATTCAGGTTGAACCGATTAAGAATCGGGAGCATTTTTTGAATATGCCCTTCCTTACAAAGGAAGAGGTGAAAACAGCCATGGACCGGGTAGTGAAGCAGACAGAGCTGAATATGGAGTATTTCGGCACACGCTTCCCATGGCCAGCTGCAAAACAGGGTACATATGAGATCATTGACAACATCGAATGGACAGACGGCTTCTGGACCGGTCTTTTATGGCTCTGCTACGAGTACACCAAGGATGAGAAGTTCAGGAAACGTGCTGAGGAAAATATGGCTTCTTTCTTAAATCGAGTGGAGAAGCGTATTGAACTGGATCACCATGATCTGGGATTTCTTTACATTCCTTCCTGTGTGGCAGGATATAAACTGACCGGTTCTGAGACAGGAAAGCGGGCTGGAATTCTGGCGGCAGACAAGCTGATGGAGCGTTTTCAGGAAAAGGGAGGCTTCATTCAGGCGTGGGGAGCACTGGGAGCCAGAGATAATTACCGTCTCATTATTGACTGTCTTTTGAATATCCCTCTGCTTTACTGGGCAACGGAGACAACAGGAGATAAGAAGTATGCAGACGCGGCAAAGCGCCACTATGAAACAGCCTGCAACTATGTAATCAGAGACGATGCTTCCGCTTATCATACATTTTACTTTGACCCGGAGACAGGGGCTCCTTTAAAGGGTGTAACACGTCAGGGCTACAGTGATGATTCTGCATGGGCAAGAGGACAGGCCTGGGGTATCAGCGGTATTCCATTTAATTACCGCTACACAAAGGACGAAAGCGCATTTAACTTGTTTGAGGGCATGACGAATTATTTCTTAAACCGTCTTCCGGCCGATGATGTGTGCTACTGGGATCTGATCTTCGGAGACGGCTCCGGACAGTCCAGAGATTCCTCAGCAGCGGCTGTGGCTGTGTGCGGTATGCATGAGATGATGAAGTATCTGCCTGAGACGGATGAAGAGAAGGAAACCTACCGGAGAGCCATGCACGGCATCCTACGTTCTCTGATTCAGGGATATGTAAATCCGGATATGCATCCGGGAGCACCTATCCTGCTTCATGGCGTTTACTCCTGGCATTCCGGTAAAGGTGTGGATGAGGGAAATATCTGGGGAGATTATTTCTATATGGAAGCTTTACTGCGGTTTTATAAAGATTGGCAGTTATATTGGTAAAAAATGGAGGATTTAAAAATGGCAGAACCAAATATTGTAGCATTTCGTATTGATGAGCGTCTGATCCACGGACAGGGACAGCTCTGGATCAAGGCTTTAGGTGCAAATACAGTAATCGTTGCAGATGACGGCGCAAGCGAGGATCCTATGCAGCAGATGTTAATGAAGGCAGTTGTTCCAAAGACCATTGCCATGCGTTTCTTCTCTGTTCAGCATACCTGTGACGTGATCATGAAGGCTTCTCCCAAGCAGACCATTTTCATTGTCTGCAAGACTCCGGCAGATGCGCTGCGTCTGGTAAAGGGCGGCGTTCCGGTGAAGGAGATCAATGTGGGAAATATCCACAGAGCTCCAGGGAAAGAGGAGATCAGCAAATATATCGCTCTGGGCGAGGATGACAAGGCAGCTTTAAGAGAGCTTCGTGATTCCTATGGAATTACATTTAACACAAGAGCGACAGCATCCGGTGACGACGGTTCCGGAAAGGTCGATCTGAATAAGTATTTATAAAGGATACAGGAGGGAAAAAAAGTGACTATTTCAATTACGCAGTGTGTTTTGATCGGTCTGTGGACCGCATTCTGTTTGGCAGGTATGCTGTTCGGTATTTATACCAACCGTTGTCTGATCATGTCTGCAGGCGTGGGACTGATTTTGGGAGATCTTCCTACAGGACTTGCAATGGGGGCTGTCGGTGAGCTTGCATTTATGGGATTCGGCGTATCTCAGGGCGGATCTGTTCCACCAAACCCAATGGGTCCTGGTATTGTGGGAACCATTATGGCAATCACTATGAAGGATTCCGGCATTGATACAGGTTCTGCCCTGGCATTATCCTTCCCATTTGCAGTAGCATTCCAGTTTGTGATTACAGCTACCTATACATTCGCAACCACACTTACCGGTCTGGCCTACAAGGCATTAGACCGCAAGGATTTCAGAGGTTTCCGTCTGGCAGCCAACGCTACTGTATGTATTTTCGCTCTGGTAGGCTTTATCATTGGTTTTGGAGGCGCATTCAGCGCAGAAGGACTTCAGAAGGTTATTTCTCTGATTCCTGCATGGCTGAGCACCGGTCTGGGTATGGCTGGAAAGATGCTTCCTGCTATTGGTTTTGCCATGATCTTAAACGTAATGGCAAAGAGAGAGCTGATCCCATTCGTACTTTTAGGCTACATTGCAATTGCTTATATGAAGCTTCCTGTAATGGGCGTAGCGATCCTGGGAACAGCAATCGCGCTGCTGGTATTTTTCAATGCTGGCAGAAAGGGTGAAGATTCAGTAGAAGAAGTGGAGGTTGAGTTTGAAGATGGCATCTAATCGTTTGGAAAAGAAAGATTATTTAAAAACATCCCTGCGTGCCTTTTTCCTGCAGAACGGATTTAACTACGGAAACTATCAGGGCCTTGGCTATGCCAATGTAATGTATCCGGCTCTGCGCAAGCTGTACAAGGATGACGATGATAAGCTTCAGGAAGCATTAAGAGAAAATATTGAGTTTTTCAATACCAATATCCATTTCCTTCCATTTATTACCAGTCTTCATCTGGTTATGCTGGAAAATAAGACTCCTTCCAAGGAGATTCGTAACATCAAGATGGCTCTTATGGGACCGCTGGCAGGTATCGGCGATTCTCTGGCTCAGTTCTGTCTGGCGCCCCTCTTTGCAACCATCGGCGCATCCCTGGCACAGGAAGGCCTGATCATGGGACCGATCCTGTTCTTCCTGGGAATGAACCTGGTGCTGTTAGCCTTAAAGATCGCTACCGGTATGTGGGGATATAAGGTAGGAACAAGCATTATTGAAAGCCTGAGCACCCGTATGGAGCAGATCTCCAGCGTGGCAAGCATGATCGGCGTAACCGTTATTTCCGGACTGGCTGTAAACTTTGTAAAGATTACAACGCCAATCCAGTATGTGGCGCAGATGCCTGATAACCAGCAGAAGATCGTTGCAATTCAGGACATGATTGACGCTATTGCGCCAAATCTGCTGCCTGTATTATTTACAGGTCTGATCTTCTACCTGATCAAGGTAAAGAAGTGGACCACTTACAAGTTAGTTGTTTTAACGATCATCATCGGCGTGGTACTGTCCTGCCTTCATGTGATCGCATAAAAAAGGATTAAAAAAGGGGAGATTTACCCAGGGGAGACGCATTTCGGCGGCTCCCCTGTTGGTGCATTAAAAGGAGAAAAAATGACAGAGGAAAGAAAGAAGATTCTCGCCGCCGTGACAGAACGGGCAGAGAATTTTGTAAAAGGATTTGATCCGGAGTTTGCAGCCGGTTATATGAAAAAACGGGAGGAAGCAGAGGCGGAAGAGCTTCTTATACGGGCCGGGGAGCTGATGGATCAGACCTTTGTGTTTGCAGATAAATGGGATATGGAGCCATGCAGAGAGCCCTATACCCTGACAGAGATGGAGTGGCAGAGGACGCCAAACGGGGATCCGGAGTGGATATTTATGTTAAACCGCCACGATTACCTTCATAAGCTTATGATGGCCTATTACCTGACAGGAAACGAGGCTTATACAGATAAGCTGAAGTGGTATCTGTTTCACTGGATGTGTCATAATCCCATACTGCCTGAAGGCTCTGACAGCACCCGTACCATAGATACGGGAATCCGCTGTATGAACTGGGAAGATCTGATCCTCCATCTGGCAGGAAACGGGATGCTCACGCAGGAGGAGCTGGATGAGCTTCTCTTAAAGCTGGATGAGCAGTTTGAAAATTTAAGACAGCGTTACATCGGGAAATATACCTTAAGCAACTGGGGGCTTCTTCAGACAACAGCGATCTGCGAGGGTTATCTGCTGTTCGGAGACAGTCTTTGTCATCCTGATACGGGAAAATGGGCCTGGCAGGAGTTAAAGCGCCAGCTTGATTTGCAGGTTATGGATGACGGTTCCCACTGGGAGCAGTCTGTCATGTACCATATGGAGGTACTTTTGGCCTCCATGCGGCTGATGAAATGGAAAGAACTGGAAGAAAATAATCTGTGTCCAGAGAGATACAGAAGCGATTTTCCGGAGGAATGGGATTGGCTGAAAGCCCTTATAGAGAAAATGAGCCTCTATGTGCTTTATTGTGCCGGTCCAGATCACAGGCAGCCGGCCCAGTGTGACAGTGACCGGACTGATGTAAGGGACATTATGGTAAAGGCGTCTGTTCTTACTGGAAATAGCGTATTCCGGTTTGGCGGATATGAGGCTCTGGATCTGGAAAGCCTGTGGCTTTTTGGACGAAAGGGAGCGGAGCGGTATGAAGCAGCTGTATCCCGGGAGCCGGAGCGCCTGGACTATCATGCCCAGGATACAGGTAATATCTATATACGGAGCAGCTGGAAAGAGGACGCAAACTACACATACCTTTCCTGCGGCCCTCAGGGAAGCGGTCATGGTCATGGGGATCTGACGCACATTTCCCTGTACTATCAGGGAAAACCATTTTTGATTGACAGCGGCCGGTATTCCTACCGGGAGGATGAACCGCTGAGGATGGAGTTTAAAATGCTTCAGGCCCACAATGTCTGTGTGATTGACGACGGTTCTTTGATCCGTCCGGACGGTTCATGGAGCTTTCATTCCTACGGGGATTGTTTTAAGACATATTACCGGGAAAAGGAAGGAATCTCCTACTGCGAGATGGCTTACCGCGGAAGGCTTGCAAACGGAGAAGGCTGTCTGGTTACGAGGAAGGTTATGACAGCCAGAGAGGGGCTGTGGCTGATTGTCAATGATATCTGGTGTGAGGGAAAGCATACGGTAAGAGAATATTACCATCTTGATCCAGATGCAGAAGCAAGGGCGGCAGAAGATGAGATTCTCCTTACAAACGGATCTGTACAGTTAAAGGCGCTGGGAGAGCAGCAGGAGCATGGGCCATGGACCCAGCCGGTTCCGATTCCATTTCAGCTGGAAAGCTGTAAGGTTTCACTGGAGTACAACCGACTTTCGGATAGTATGTGTCTGGTAAAAGAAGGAAGCTTTTCAGACTCTTTTGTAAGCAGCAGTGCCTTCTGTGGGGCCGGAGTACGGGTTTCGGCTCCTGAAGTATATCAATTTGGGGCCGGGGAGCCGGTATCAGACGGCCGTGTCACTGCCAAAACTTTCCATCTGTCAGAGGAAGAATCCTGGACCTTTTTAGTATGGAACCGTGAGACCTTCCGGGGGGGAAAGATGTATGAGTGCAGCGGAGTCCCTGTTTATGGAAAGGCGGGAGCTATCCACAGACTTGGAGGAGAACAGACCTGGATTCGGCTCAGAAATTAAAAAGAGCGCCGGGAAAGCATTTCCCAACCCGTTTTTTTGTGGTATAGTAAAGTATAAGTTTGGTAGAAGATTGGAAGAACAGAGCATGAAAAAACTGACGATAAATGAAATTGCGGAAAAAGCAGGCGTGTCCAAGACAACCGTGTCTTTTTACCTCAATGGAAAAGCCAATAAGATGTCTGAGGAAACCCAGCAGCGGATTCAGCAGATTATTGATGAAACCGGGTATGAGCCCAGCGCGGCGGCCAGAGCCATGAAGGCCAAAAGCAGCGGTCTCATTGGCGTGATCTTAAAGGATGCGGCAGATCCCTACTGTGCCAGAGCCTTAAAGGGAATGGGAGAGGCAGCCGGTGAGACGGAGTATCAGATTCTTATTGGAAGCAGCGGCTATACCTTTAAAAACGAGCGGGAGCATGTGGAACGGATGTTAAAAGCAGGGGCAGAGGGATTTATCATTCAGGCCACCTACCGGTTTGGAATGCTGGCTGGCGAACTGGAAAAAAAGCGCAAGCCCATTATCTATCTGGAGGCCAAGCCCTATGATTTTAAAGGCAGGTATGTGAAGGGAAATAATTATGACTGCGTCTATCAGGTGATTACAGAATGTATCAAAAAGGGATATGGAGACTTTCTGATGATTTCTGATGGTGAGAGTTCTATGGGAACTGCCTTCGAGAATACAGCCGGTTACAGAGATGCCTTACAGAATGCAGGACTGGAGGGGAGAACCCTGTACGTTCAGTCCGGCGCACGGTCGGCTCAGATTTTTGAGGCCTTAAAGGATGAACTGGATTTAAGTCTCCATACCCTGATCTATGTAGCGGCTCCAGAACTTTTAAAGGCTGTTTTTCAGGCGCTGCGTTCCCTTCCGGATTATGAACGCCTTTTTCCTGAGCATCTGGGGCTCATTGGCTTTGACCCCGAAGGCTGGACGCGGATGACCAGCCCGCCGGTTTCCGCTATTATCCCCCCGGCGCAGGAAGAGGGAAAACGTGCCATGACAGAGCTTTTAGAGCTGCTGGACGGAAAAAAGAAGGATACAGAGGTTGTGTTTAAGAATATTGTGAAATGGAGAGGGACTACGGTCTGAGCGCCATAAAAATGAGGGTATCGCCCAATCATTATCAAATCAGATGATTGGGCGGTACCCTCGTTTTATACATTTATACATGAAAAAATTCAGAGAAACTCTGTTGGCAGCCAGTTTATCCTGCAGGGAATTACAGAGTACCTTTCTGAAGGATGATACATCCGTAGAGTGCAGTTTCACCAGTAGCTACTACAGCATAAGCATGTTCTGCAGCCTTATAGAAATCAAAACGTTCAATCATACCGATACAGTCATCACCACGGGGGTCATGGCGCCGGACGATCTGGCGGTATTCTTCCCAAATGGGGGTGGGTATGTCTTTGTCACATTCCTGTTTGTCCATGATCAGAACTGGAGCTTTTACAGAAGCGTCCAGAGGGAAAAAATGCAGAATCGCGTCTAAAAGTTCTGTAGCCCGTACTCCATCAGCTCTCACCAGCATACTGTGGCGGGCGCTGGAGGCGGAGGGATAAAACGCGTCTCCAATGACCAGAGTATCTCCATGACCCATTTCTGCAAGGACTTTTAAAAGATCAGGGGAAAGACAGTTTGGAATTCCTCTTAACATAATGTGTACCTCCGTAATCGTTATTTTAACTGCCGGTATCATTTGCAGGCAGCAGTTTGATGATAAAAGTGGTTATTTCTGTCTCTGACTACAAAATAGCACAGCTGTTAAAAAAAAGCAAAAACAAATTATGAAACAGAATGAAACGGAATGGAAAAACGGCTGATTTTCAACACAATATCCAACAAGATAGATAAAAGAATGTGAAAAGTGTACATTTTAGTATCATGACGTTATGATTTTTTTACAATAGTTTTTCCAAAATCTGATAGTAAATTTTACATTTCTTTTTTTATACTTATATTCATCCGATCCGGTGGGCTGAAATCTAAAAAAGGGTATATCTTTGTAATGTTTATTTTAACAGCCGGCATGGTTTGCAAGCGGCAGTCAAATGATAAAAGGCAAAGGAAGTTATGAAACAGAATGAAACGGAATAAAAAAACAGCTGATTTTCGACACAATATCCAACAAGACAGATAAAAGAATGTGAAAAGTGTACATTTACTTTGTGCAAAATGTGTGATTATATAGAAATATAAAGAAGAAATAGAACGAAATGACCAAAAATAGGCGGATGAAACAGAACCCGCAGAAAGGGAAGCGGATGGCCGTAAACGTAAGAGAAATTGCAAAAAAAGCCAATGTTTCTGCTGCAACTGTTTCAAGAGTGTTACATCAATCGGAGCAGGTAAAGCCGGAAACCAGAAAAAAAGTGGAAGAAGCGATGAGACAGCTTCAGGTAACAGCAGGGGAACTGGTACGCAGTGCCAGGATGGATACCAGAATTGTGGGAATTCTGGTGCCAGATCTGTCCAATTCCTTTTTTTCAGAGTGCATTTTGGGAATCGAAGAATATGCCAGGGAAGCGGGACTGACCACCATTATTTGCCATACGAAGGAGTCCGACCAGGAAGAAGTGAGGTATCTTCGGATGTTAAAGGAAATGCATGTATGCGGGATCATTATGACTCCCACATCCGATGATAATGACTATATGAACAATGAGTATTTAAATCTTTTGATCGACATGAAAATTCCGGTAGTTTTACTGGACAGGGATGTGAAATACTCTCAGCTGGACGGTGTATTTATTGATAATGAAAATGGGGCCTTTAATGCAGTGAAGCTTCTTTTAGAAAACGGGCATCGCAATATTGCCATGATTTCTGGCCCTTTAAATACGGTGCCGGGGCGTGGAAGAGAAGAAGGCTACCGCAATGCATTTGAATTTATGAATGTACCCTTAAGGGAGGAATTGATCTATGAGGGGCATTTTAGTATTCAGGGAGGCAGAGAGGCCACGGAAATGATATTAAGGGAACATCCGGAGGTAACGGCTATTTTTTCTTCTAACAACCATATGACGATCGGCTGTCTTTCCCGCCTTTTTGAGGAAGGGCTTAAAATACCGGAGGATATGGCGGTGATAGGATTCGATGACATTCCGATCCTGAATCAGCTTGGCTATGAAATTACGGTGGTAGGCAGGCCCACCAAAGAGATGGGACATCAGGCTGTTAAAATTCTGGCTAAAATGATGAACGGAAAACGCACTGATATGACGCGGAGAATCATTCTGATTCCCAAGCTAATTATCCGCGGTTCGGAACGGCTGTGCAGGCCGGCAGATTAAACAGGGAAAGGAGAATGACAGGTTATGAAAAAAGTGGCGGTGATTGGAAGCTTTATTGTGGATCTTATGGCCAGGACGCCTCATCTTCCAGAGCCGGGAGAAACGGTGATGGGAAGCTTTTTTAAGGCTGGACCGGGAGGTAAAGGAGGGAATCAGGCAGTGGCTGCCAAGCGGGCAGGAAGCAATCTGGTATACTCCACAAAGATTGGTAAGGACAGCTTTGCAGAGATTGCCAGGGCCTCCTTTGCGGAAAACGGGATTTCCATGGATTATGTGTTTGAGACGGAGAAGGCTGCCACAGGAGCGGCACTGATTTCTGTGGATGAAGTTACCTCCCAGAATGAAATTATCGTGATTTTAGGAGCCAGCGCCACTTATGAGGAGGAGGATCTGGAAAAGCTTAAGGAGGCACTTTCAGGCTGTGAATACCTGCTTCTTCAGATGGAGATCAATCGGGAGGCTACAGAAAGATTGATTTCCATGGCCTACGATATGGGGATTCGTGTGATTTTAAATCCGGCGCCGGTACAGCAGCTTTCAGAAGAGTTATATTCTAAGCTGTATCTGGTAACGCCTAATGAGGTGGAAGCCAGAATCCTTACAGAAATTGCCTGCGATGACATAGAAGGGTGCAGGCAGGCGGCCAGGGCATTTATGGAAAAAGGCGTGGAGCGGGTGATCATCACCATCGGCAAGCGGGGCGTGTATTATTATGACGGAGAGACCGAGGAAATCATTGGAAATTATAATGTGAAAGTGCTTGATACCACCGGAGCAGGAGATGCGTTTAACGGAGGACTTTTAGCAGGGCTCAGTCAGGGAATGGAGCTTCTTTCTGCAGCTCGATATGGAAACGTGGTATCGAATCTTGCGGTGACGAAGCTGGGAACGGCTCCTGCTATGCCAACAAAGCAAGAAATAGACGTTTTTATTGAAAAAGAACAGATTAAATTTTAAGGAGGGGAATAGAGCATGAGTTCAATCACATTGAAGAACATTCATAAGGCTTACGGAAAGGACGTGATCATTCCGGATCTTAATTTTACCATTGAAGACGGTTCCTTTACTGTATTGGTAGGACCTTCCGGCTGCGGAAAATCAACCACCTTACGGATGATCGCGGGACTGGAAAAACCCACATCAGGAGAAATTTTTATTGATGATGAAAACGTAGTGGATGTAGATCCGGGCAAGCGGGGCATCGCTATGGTATTCCAAAATTATGCATTATACCCCACCATGTCCGTGCGGGACAACATCGAATTTGGATTGAAGAATAAAAAAGTGCCGAAGGAAGAGAGAAATAAACTGATTGCCGATGTGAGCGAGGTTGTTGGCCTGACGCCGTATCTGAGCAGAAAGCCATCTGAACTGTCCGGCGGACAGAGACAGCGTGTGGCATTGGCCAGAGCCATGGTAAAAAATCCCAAGGTATTTTTGATGGACGAGCCTCTGTCCAACCTGGATGCCAAGCTGCGTCAGCAGATGCGTGTGGAGCTGATTGAACTGCACAAGCGTTTGGGAACTACATTCATTTATGTGACCCATGATCAGGTTGAGGCTATGAGTATGGGAGATAATATTATCCTTATGGATAAGGGCATTATTATGCAGCGCTCTACGCCTAAGGAAATGTATCACAATCCCCAGAATGTCTACACAGCCCAGTTTATTGGTACGCCGCCCATGAATATTGTGAGCAATATGGTGAAAGGGATCCAGGTGGGATTTAGGCCGGAAAAGACTTCCCTCATTGATCCGGGAGACGCTGTCCTTTCCATTCAGGGACGGATCATTACCAAGGAACAGCTGGGAGCTGAGATGAACTATTCGATTGAAACGGCCTTTGGAAAGGTGATGGTAAAGACGGAGGATGATATTGAAGGGCAAGAATGCCGTCTGTACATCCGGGAAAAGAATGTCTTTGCCTTTGGGGAGGACGGAAACCGCATTCCTGTGACAGAGGAGATTAAAAAGGCTTTGGAACAGGTGGAGAAAGGGGTGTAGAGTATGGAGGATAAAAAAGGTTCTGTAAAACAGAAGGGGAACTTTTGGAATCATGACCGCAAGGATGCCTTAAAAGGCTATCTTCTGATTTTTCCATCCATTCTGCTTCTGGGGATTTTTACGATTTACCCTATTTTTTACCTGCTGGACTCCAGCCTTCGGGATGGAAGCCTTTTAAGTAAAAAGAGGGAGTTTGTAGGCCTGGAAAACTTTATCACTCTGTTCAAAAGTGTGGATTTTCACACGACTCTGAAAAATACGTTTATTTATTCCGTTGGTCTGGTGGCAATCCTTATGGTGCTGGCTACTTTGCTTGCTGTGTGGGTGAATGGAAAAGCTCAGAAGCGTTTAAACAGTGTGACATTAGCAGCAGTGTTTACCCCTCATATTATTTCTCTGGTTTCTGTATCTACGGTATTTTTATGGATCATGGATCCCCAGATTGGAGCAATCAATTATGTGTTGCGCACACTGGGCTTAAAGCCCTTCCCATTTTTAGCCAGCAGTAAAACTGCATTGGCATCTCTGGTAGGCATGATGGTGTGGAAAAGCCTGGGATATTATTCACTCTTAATTCTGGCGGCTCTGCAGGGAGTACCAAAGGACATTTATGAGGCTGCCGAGATTGATGATACACCCAAAATCCGTACATTCTTTCGGATTACCCTGCCTATGATCAGTCCTACTCTGTTTTTCACTACGATTGTGGCTACCATCAGTTCCTTTCAGGTGTTTGAGACGGTAAATCTGATGACTCAGGGAGGCCCGGTGAACTCCACCAACACGTTGGTATACCAGATCTATTCGGATGCTTTTAAGTACTTAAAGCTGGGACCGGCGACGGCAGAGGCAGTAGTGCTTTTGACTATGGTAGGAATTTTAACCTTCCTGTATTTCTTCTTCCTGGGCAAGAAGGTACATTATCAATAAAAAGGAGGCTGCGACGTGAAAAAGACAGTTATGAAAAAAAAGGGACGCATTCTGGGAGGAGCGTTGAATGCGGCATTAAAGCTTCTTTTAATCTTTCTGATCGCGTATCCTTTTATCTGGATGGTATTTACATCTTTTAAACCGTATAAGGAGACAACGATTTATCCGCCTACCCTGCTCCCTACCCACTGGACAACAGAAGGGTATGTAAAGGCGTTGGAAATGGTGGATGTGGCAACGTTTCTTAAGAATTCCCTGATTGTAAGCCTGACTGTTCTGGTACTTCAGTATCTGGTGATTGTACCGGCGGCTTATGCCTTTGCCAGATGTAAATTCCGTTTTAAGGGATTTTTCTTTGGTATCGTACTGCTTGGTTTTATGATTCCTCAGCAGGTTACCTTTATTCCTATTTATCTGATGTTCAGCAAGGCAGGGCTGCTCCAGAGCCTGATTCCCCAAATTCTTCCGTTTATCTCCAACGCGTTTGGAATCTTCCTGCTCCGGCAGTATTTTATGCAGATCCCGGAGGAGATTATTGAGGCGGCCAGACTGGATGATGCGGGAGAGTTAAAAATCATTTTGAGGATTATGATCCCCATGGCAAGGCCGGCTATTTTTACGATTGGACTTCTCAGCTTTATTTCCAGCTGGAATTCCTATTTCTGGCCGCTTATCATGACGACTAAGGATGCTTACCGCACACTGCCGATCGGTGTGGCTATGTTGAACAGCCAGGAGGGCGGAAGGCTCTGGAATGTCCTGATGGCTGGAAATATGTTTCTGGTGGTTCCGATCCTGATCGTTTATCTGTTTGCAAATAAACAGATTCGCAAGGCATTTGCTTATTCTGGAATTAAATAAAAACGGAGGCTGCACATGAAAAAGAAATTAGTTGTACTGTCGGTGGACTCGCTGTTTGACGAGGACATGGAATTTTTAAAAACTCTTCCTAATTTTAAGAAGATACTGGATCAAGGCTGTTACGCGGAAGGCGGGATGAGGAGTGTCTATCCTTCTTTCACATATCCCGCCCATGCATCCATTATCACGGGAACCTGGCCGGAGTTCCATGGAATTTACCATAACGAGAAGTTAGATGTGGGAAATCCTTCGCCGGATTGGTATTGGTACCATAAGGATCTAAAGGTGGATACCATTTTGGATGTGGCTCACCGGCAGGGGCTTACGACTGCGTGCGTGGGCTGGCCCTGTATGGGAGCAGATCCCAATGTGGACTGGCTGGTGGCAGAGATTTGGCCTGAGAATGATAAAGTGGATCCCAGACCTATTTTAAAGACAGGATGCAGTGAAAACATGTTTGAGGCGGGGGGAGTTATGGAGCGCCATTGGCACAAGCTGAGAAAAACCACCCAGCCCTTTATGGATCACATGATGGTAGGTGCATCCTGCGATATCATACGCCGTTATCAGCCGGATATACTGTTTATTCATCTGGCCCATCTGGATCATACCCGACATGCCAATGGGATTCATGGGCCGGCTGTGAACCAGGCGATCATTGCCAATGATGACTGGCTTGGCCGCCTGATGGAGGCTGCTATGGATGCAGGGGTTTATGAAGATACAAATTTTGCAGTGATCAGCGATCATGGCCATTTGCCAGTGAAGCAGATGTTCAATCCCAATGTTCTTTTAGCAGAAGAAGGCTTCATCCGGTTGGATGAAAATGGAAGGATTGCCAGCTGGGATGCTTATTGTAATTCAACCTCGCTGTCCTGTCAGGTGGTGTTAAAAGATCCGGCAGACAAAGAGGTGAGGGATAAGCTGGAAGCGCTGCTGTACCAGATGAGGAAGAATCCTGCCTATGGTGTGGAATGTGTATATAATAAGGAAGAGGTGGAGAAAGAGCAGCATCTTACCGGAGATTTTGAGTATGTGCTGGAAGGAATGGCAGGGACAAGCTTTGGAGCTGCCTGCACCGGGGAAGTTTTAGTGAAGCCGGATAATTCCGATTATAAATTCTCGGTAGCGTCTCACGGCCATCTGCCCCACAAGGGCCCACAGCCTGTATTTATGATAGCCGGACCGGACGTGAAGAAAGGGGCAGTGATCCCCAGACAGCGGATCATCGACGAGGCACCTACGTTTGCAAAGATTTTCGGGTTCGATCTGCCAGATGCAAAAGGTACGGTTTTAAAAGAAATTTTAAAATAAATTCCTACAAGGAGGAGAAAGGAAGGTACGTTTTATGAAAAGAAGAGGAGCTTTGGTAATGAGCGCATTGCTGATGACCTCGCTGCTGTCCGGATGCGGAGGCGGCCAGGCGGACGCTGAAAAGACTCAGGAGGCGGCGCAGACGCAAGCTCAGGGAGAAAACCAGTCTCAGGCAGAGGCTGGGGAGACATCTGCTGTGAATCCCGATGCTACGGAAGTTCTGTTCTGGATCAGTTTAAGCGGCGGTATGGGTGAGACGATTGAAGAGATTGTAAATAATTATAATGCCAGCCAGGACAAGGTTCATGTGACGGTAGAATTCCAGGGAAACTATTATGATATGGCAGCCAAGCTGCAGACAGCAGTTACTTCCGGCGAGATGCCTCATGTAGCACAGCTGGAAATGGGCCGTACAAAAATGTTTGCAGATTATGGCGTTCTTCAGGATATGACAGAACTGGCTCAGGAGGCAGGGCTGGATACCAGTATGTTTTTTGAAGGCCTTATGAGCAGCTGTGACTGGGGAGAGGGATTATATGCGCTTCCCTTTAACCGCAGCACTCCTATGTTCTACTACAATAAAGATATGTTTGAAGAAGTGGGATTGGATCCGGAAGCTCCGCCTCAGACCTGGGATGAACTGAAAGAATATGCTGCAAAGCTTTCTATTCCCGACGAGCGATGGGGATTTGAGATGCCCATTGACGCCTGGTTCTACGAAGCATTTATTATGCAGTCGGATGGACGGATTTTGAATGAGGATGAGACAGACATAGGCTTTAACAACGAGACGGGAACAGAACCTCTGGCTATGTGGAAGAGCATGATCAGTGAAGGCATCATGAAGGCGCCTCCAGGAAAAGAGTACAATTCATATGAAGCAGCCCGCTCAGATTTCTCCGCAGGTATCACTGGCATGATTGTGACATCTTCCGGTGATCTGGGTACTCTGAACAGCTCCTGTGATTTTGAAGTAGGGACTGCATTCCTTCCTAAAAATACCCGGTTTGGTGTTCCTACCGGAGGAGCGAATGTGGTAATGATGGCTGGTTTGGAAGAAGATTCGGCAGCTACCATGGATTTCCTGAAATACTTAACCAGCCCTGAGGTTGCAGCATATTGGGCTACAAAGACTGGTTATGTACCTTCCAGCCAGGCTGCAGCAGATACAGATGTATATCAGGAGTATATCAGCGCTAATGGCAATGCCAAGACTGCCCTGGAGCAGATGCAGTACACGGATATTCCAAGACCCATCAATGAGGATTATCCACAGATCCACTCTGAGATCATGATGACAGAGATTCAGCGCTGCATTGAGGAGCCTTCTTATACACCGGAGCAGGCTGTAACAGCAATCTCCGAGCAGACGAAAGCTCTTTTAGCTAAATAAACAAAGCAAGTATTATAACGTATGGAAGCACAGGAATCAAACCTGTGCTTCCTGCATCAAAGGGAAAATGCATAAACATGGAGGAAAAAATGGAATTGAACAAGTATATTGACCATACATATTTAAAGCCTTTTGCAATGGAATCGGATATTATCAGAATCTGTGACGAAGCAAAGAAATATCATTTCGCGTCGGTGTGCGTGAACCCCTGTAATGTTCCGCTGGTAGCAAAGGAGCTGGCAGGAAGCGATGTGGCTGTCTGCAGCGTAGTAGGCTTCCCTTTTGGTACTCATACTACTAAGACGAAGCTGTTTGAGACCAGAGAAGCTCTGGACAATGGAGCAGATGAAATCGATATGGTAATCAATGTAGGACGTCTGATCCAGGGAGATGAGGCGTACGTGGAACAGGAGGTAGCCGCTTTGGTACAGCTGTGCCATGAGAGAGGAAAAATTCTCAAGGTTATTATTGAAACCTGCTATCTCAATGAGGAGCAGATTAAAGCCATGTGCAGCATTGTGGAAAGTACCCATGCGGATTTTATTAAAACATCCACAGGCTATGGTTCCAGAGGTGCAAATTTTGAAGATATTGAGCTGTTTAAGAAATACTTGAAGATACCGGCAAAGATGAAGGCCTCCGGCGGTATCCGTACTACGGAAGATGCGAAACGATACGTGGAATCAGGGTGTAGCCGTCTTGGAACGAGCAACGGTGTGTCTATTATGGAAGGAACGAAAGCACAGGAAGAATATTAAAGAATCCGGGGGATTATTTGTGTTGAGATAGCGGTTTTGAAGCTGCGGGAAAGGGAGAAGGAGGAGAAGATTGAGATGGTGAGGGATATGATCGCCATGCTTTCCGATGTGAATCTGTTTTCAACGGTCATGCGCCTTGGGCTGGCTCTTCTTCTGGGGGGAGTTTTAGGCATTGAACGCGGGAGAAGGAGACGTCCTGCCGGTCTGCGCACATACATGATCGTGTGTATGGCCAGTGCATTGGTGATGCTTACCGGTCAGTTTCTGTTTGAAACATTTCATACAGGAGATCCTTCCCGACTGGGAGCCCAGGTCATAAGCGGCATCGGTTTTCTCGGAGCTGGAACCATCATTATCACTTCCAAACAGGTGAAGGGACTTACAACGGCTGCCGGTCTGTGGGCTTCTGCCTGTCTGGGGCTGGCAGTGGGAGCCGGTTTTTATGCCGGAGCTATCACATGCGGAATTTTTTTGCTTTTAGTATTTTCGTGTATGTCAAAGCTGGATACCCGTCTTCGCAAAAATGCAAAGCAAATCAGTTTTTTTGCAGAATTTAAGTCCATGAAAGCTCTGGGAGAATTTATCCATATGATGAGGGATAAAAATTACAAGATTTATGATGTAGAGATCAATCGGAGCAAGGATACAGTGGGAGATCTGGTGGGAGCTGTATTCTGGGTGGATTTAAATGCTCCTGCCGATCATGTTCAGGTCATTGCAGATTTTTCCAGTTTTCAGGAGGTCAGGTATGTTGAAGAACTGGAGGTATTGTAGAGCCGGGCTTTAAGCGGTTGTTTTTCTAAAAAGGAGATGAAACGTTTCATATGCATGGCGTTCATCTCCTTTTTTGATACAGCGGATAAGCGGCCTAACAAAATATGAAATAAAAATGGCGGAGTGCTTATCGTAACACTCCGTCGAAAGCCTCGCCGGGTTGCGCATGAAAAATCAGAGGCGTGGTGGGTTCTGTTGCTATCATTATACAACGTTTATTGCGGCTGTCAAGATTCATTTTCTTTTTGAGTTTCCGCAAACTGTAACTGTAATTAATTGTAACTTAATTGTTTCAAACATTCTGTTAAAATCTTTCTAATATGAGGAATTCAATGAAACAGGGGCATTGCAAAACGGAAAGCTTCCATAGGAACTTCGTTTTACAATGCCCTTCTCTTTGTTTTATAAAATATTTAGTTACTATTCTTCTCCGCCTTCATCTCAGCCATCTTCATCGCACGAACCTTCAATGGCAGGCCGAACAGGGTGATAAATCCGTCTGCGTCATGGTGGTCATAGAGGTCGCCGGTGGTGAAGGAAGCCAGGGACTCGCTGTATAAGGAGTAAGGAGAGGTGGTTCCGGCCTTGATGATGTTGCCTTTGTAGAGCTTGAACTTAACCTCGCCGGTTACATATTCCTGAGTGGACTCTACGAATGCCTGAACAGCCTCGCGCAGAGGAGTAAACCATTTTCCTTCATATACGATCTGAGCCATACGGTTGCTCATATCCTTCTTTACATCCATAGTAGCGCGGTCCAGAACCAGCTCCTCTAACTGCTTGTGAGCCTCCATCAGGATGGTTCCACCGGGAGTCTCATAAACGCCTCTGGACTTCATTCCTACTACACGGTTTTCTACAATATCTACAATACCGATACCATGCTTTCCGCCCAGCTCATTTAACTTGCGGATCACATCGGAAACCTTCATCTGTACGCCGTTTACGCTGGTGGGAACGCCCTTTTCAAAGGTCATGGTTACATATTCGCCTTGATCGGGAGCTTCCTCAGGAGTAACGCCAAGTACCAGCATATTTGCAAAGTTTGGCTCTAAGGAAGGATCCTCAAGCTCCAGTCCCTCATGACTGATGTGCCAGATATTGCAGTCGCGGCTGTAGCTGTGGCTGTGATCGAAGGGAAGATCGATGCCGTGCTGCTTGCAGTATTCAATCTCATCCTCACGGGACTGCATTTTCCATACATCGGTCATACGCCAGGGAGCGATGATCTTGATGTCGGGAGCCAGAGCCTTGATGGATAATTCAAAACGGATCTGGTCATTTCCCTTGCCGGTAGCACCGTGGCAGATGGCAACTGCACCTTCCTTGCGGGCGATGTCAACCAGGCGTTTTGCGATGGCAGGACGGGCCATAGAGGTACCTAACAGGTATTTATTCTCATAAACAGCATCTGCCTTTACGCAGGGCATAATGTAGTTATCACAGAAATCATCTACCAGGTCTTCAATATATAATTTGGAAGCGCCGGAAAGCTTTGCTCTCTCTTCCAGACCTTCCAACTCTTTGCCCTGTCCGCAGTCGATGCAGCAGCAGATTACATCATATCCAAAATTTTCCTTTAACCACGGAATAACAGCAGTGGTGTCCAGACCGCCGGAATAAGCTAAAACAACTTTTTCTTTCATCGTTATATCCTCCAAAAATCATATTCAACAATCTTTCATAAATATACACCACAATTCGGGAAAATGCAAGTATAAAATAAAAAAATAAAAAAATGTTGCATATTATGCATCTTGGATGTATAATTATGAAATCAAAACTCCAGAGGGAGAGATTCAGGGAAAAAGAACGGCTCATTTTCCCTCAAAAAATCTCAATTAGCGGGATGTTTAAATATGAATGGTTTCTTATATAAAGGAGAGTATGAATGATGATTAAGGCAGGAATTATCGGATCCACAGGATATGCGGGAGGAGAGCTGGCAAGGCTTTTGCTTCAGAGAGAAGATGTGGAGATCAAATGGTACGGTTCCAGAAGCTACATTGACCAGAAATATGCATCTGTTTATCAGAATATGTTTAAACTGGTGGATGCAGAGTGTATGGATGACAATATGAAGGAACTGGCAGAGCAGGTGGATGTGGTATTTACCGCTACTCCCCAGGGCTTATGCTCCACTCTGGTAAATGAGGATGTTCTTTCCAAAGTAAAGATCATTGACCTCAGCGCAGATTTCCGTATTAAGGATGTGGAAATTTATAAACAGTGGTATAAGCTGGAGCATGGTTCACCGGAATATATTAAGGAAGCTGTTTACGGACTGCCGGAGATTAACCGGGACAAGATTAAGGAGGCAAGGCTGATTGCCAATCCGGGCTGCTTTCCTACCTGTTCCTTTTTATCCACATATCCTTTAGTGAAAGAAGGAATCATTGATCCCAATACACTGATCATTGACGCCAAGTCCGGCACCTCAGGGGCAGGAAGAGGCGCAAAGGTAGACAGCCTGTACTGTGAGGTAAATGAAAATATCAAGGCATACGGGGTAGGCGTCCACCGCCATACGCCTGAGATTGAGGAGCAGCTGTCCTATGCGGCAGGAAAACCCGTTACTATCAGTTTCACCCCGCACCTGGTTCCCATGAACCGGGGCATTCTGGTAACAGCCTACGCATCTCTTGCAAAAGATGTAACGGAAGAAGAGATCAGAGCCGCCTATGAGAAATATTATAAGAATGAATATTTTGTCCGCCTCTTAGAACCGGGAGTGGTTCCCCAGACAAGATGGGTTGAGGGAAGCAATTTTGCAGACGTAAACTTCAAGCTTGATCCCAGAACTAAGAGGGTCGTGATGATGGGAGCCATTGACAATATGGTAAAGGGCGCAGCCGGACAGGCAGTCCAGAATATGAACCTGATGTTTGGCCTTCCGGAAAACACAGGCTTAAAGCAGGTGCCGTTATTCCCGTGATACAGGGGCTGAAAGCCGTTTGACACATCATTTTTCAAAAGAGACAGGAGGGAGCAGTACCAATGTCAGGAACAATGGAGATTCTGATCCGTGAAATGACCATAGAGGATTATGAAGCGGTATATCATCTGTGGACAGAGATCCGGGGCTTTGGAATCCGGAGTATAGATGATTCAAAAGAGGGAGTGGAGCGATTTCTGAAACGCAATCCCACCACCAGCGTAGTGGCAGTTCAGAATGGACGGATTGTGGGAAATATTCTCTGCGGTCATGACGGGCGCACGGGCTGCTTCTATCATGTCTGTGTAGATCCGGATTACCGCAAGCACGGGATTGGTTACCGGATGGTAAGAGCCGCCATTCACGCCCTGCAGAAAGAGGGTGTCAGCAAGATCAGCCTCATTGCCTTTAAGAGCAATGAGATTGGAAATGCCTTCTGGCAGGGCATTGGCTGGACGGAACGGGAAGATATCAACAGCTATGAATTTATATTGAATGAGGAAAATATCACACGGTTTGTAAAATAGGAGGAAATGTATTATGTATGAAGTGATTCAGGGCGGCGTTACAGCCGCAAAGGGATTTATGGCAGCATTTACGGCAGCAGGAATTAAATATAAGAACCGTCCCGATATGGCTATGATCTACAGCCAGGTTCCCTGTGAGTCCGCAGGAACCTTTACCACCAATCTTGTAAAGGCGGCTCCTGTCAAATGGGATAAGGCCCAGGTGACAAGCGGCGCGAAAGCCCAGGCAGTGATCGTAAATGCAGGAATCGCCAATGCCTGTACGGGAAAAGAGGGAATGGACTACTGCGCTCAGACTGCCAAGGCTGCAGCAGAAGCATTAAATATTAAGGAAGACAGCGTCCTTGTGGCCTCCACCGGAGTGATCGGAATGCAGCTCCCCATGGAACGCATTGAAGCAGGGATCCGGGCCATGGCCCCTGAATTGGGGGATAGCTTAGAGAGCGGAACTGAGGCTTCAAAGGCTATTATGACAACGGATACGAAGAATAAGGAAGTGGCTGTCAAAGTAGTTCTTGGGGGCGTACCTGTTACCATCGGCGGCATGTGTAAGGGATCCGGCATGATCCACCCCAATATGTGCACCATGTTAAGCTTTGTCACAACAGACGCAGCCATTTCCAAGGAACTTCTGCAGGAGGCATTAAGCGAGGATATCAAGGATACCTACAACATGATTTCCGTAGACGGGGACACTTCTACCAATGATACGGTGCTTCTTCTGGCAAACGGCCTTGCAGGAAATCCTGAGATCACAGAGAAAAATGAGGATTACAAAGCCTTCTGCGAGGCATTAAATTATATCAATGAAACACTTGCAAAGAAGATGGCAGGAGACGGAGAAGGCTGTACAGCTCTTTTTGAGGTAAAGATCAAGGGAGCGCAGACAAAGGAGCAGGCAAAGATTCTGGCAAAATCCGTGATCACTTCCAGCCTTACAAAGGCGGCGATTTTCGGTCATGACGCCAACTGGGGCCGCATCCTCTGCGCCATGGGCTATTCCGGCGCGGAGTTTGATCCGGAGCAGGTGGACTTGTATTTTGAGAGCGCTGCAGGCAGCATGCAGATCATAAAGGATGGCGTGGCTGTGGACTACAGCGAGGAGCAGGCCACAAAGATCCTTTCCGAACCGGAGGTTACAGCCATCGCAGATATTAAGATGGGAACCGAAGAGGCGGCAGCCTGGGGCTGTGACCTTACCTTTGATTATGTAAAGATCAACGCAGACTACCGGTCATAAGATGGCGGCAGGAAACAGGGAATATAGAATATGAATTCAGGGAGGAAATGAGAAATGAATCTGGAACCAATGCAGAAGGCGGCTGTTTTAATTGAGGCCCTTCCATATATTCAGCGTTTTAACCGCAAAATTGTAGTGGTAAAATACGGCGGCAGCGCCATGGTAGATGAAGAGTTAAAGAAAAAGGTCATTCAGGACGTAGTTCTTTTAAAACTGGTAGGCTTTAAGCCCATTATTGTCCACGGCGGAGGAAAGGAAATCAGCCGCTGGGTCGGAAAGGTAGGCATGGAACCCTATTTTATCAACGGCCTGCGCGTTACCGACGAGCCTACCATGGAGATTGCGGAAATGGTATTAAATAAGGTAAATAAGAGCCTGGTACAGCTGGTAAATGAGCTTGGCATCAAGGCAGTGGGAATCAGCGGAAAAGACGGCATGATGTTAAAATGCCATAAAAAGCTTTCCGGCGGTCAGGATATCGGCTATGTGGGAGAAATCGATTCCGTAGATCCGGAAATTATCCATGACCTTTTGGAAAAGGATTTCCTGCCGATTATCTGCCCCATTGGCTATGACGAGCACTTCCAGAGCTACAATATCAATGCAGATGATGCAGCCTGCGCCATCGCAAGGGCGGTTCAGGCGGAAAAGCTGGCCTTTCTTACAGATGTAGAAGGCGTATATAAAGATTTTGAAGATAAGGATTCCCTGATTTCTGAAATGGAAGTGGATGAGGCACAGGCCTTTGTAGACAGCGGAAGCCTGGGAGGCGGTATGCTTCCAAAGCTTCAAAACTGCATTGACGCCATTAAAAACGGCGTTTCCAGAGTTCATATTCTGGATGGACGGATTCCACACTGCCTGCTGCTTGAAATCTTTACAGATAAGGGTATCGGAACTGCCATCTATAATTCAAAAGAGGATGAGAGGTATTACCATGGCTGATGAAAAAATGATCAATCGGGCTGAACAGGTTCTGTATAAAACATACAATCGCTTCCCGGTGGTGTTTGACCACGGAAAAGGAGTAACTCTCTGGGACAGCGAGGGGCAGGAATATCTGGACTTCGGCGCAGGAATTGCGGTTATGGGTCTGGGATACGCAGATGAGGAATACACCCAGGCGGTAAAGGCCCAGCTGGATAAATTGACCCATATTTCCAACCTGTTTTACAATGAACCTTCAATCACAGCAGGAGAGAAGCTGTTAAAAGTCTCCGGCATGGACAAGGTGTTTTTTACCAACAGCGGCACCGAGGCGGTTGAAGGAGCGTTAAAGATCGCAAAGAGATATCATTATAATAAGCTTCATGAAACAATGGGGGACGGCTTTGACGGCTGTGAGGAAAAGGAAATCGACATGACAGGAGAGATCATTGCCATGAACCATTCCTTTCACGGCCGCAGCCTGGGCGCTTTGTCCGTAACGGGAAATGCCCACTATCAGGCGCCCTTTGCTCCGCTGATCCCGGGAATCCGTTTTGCGGATTTTAACGATCTGGACAGTGTGAAATCACAGATTACAGACAAGACCTGCGCCATTATCATGGAAACCATCCAGGGAGAGGGAGGAATTTACCCGGCAGAGGAAGCCTTTTTAAAGGGCGTCCGGGCGCTGTGCGATGAGCACGATATCCTGCTGATCCTGGATGAGATCCAGTGCGGAATGGGACGCACCGGAGAGATGTTCGCCTGGCAGCATTACGGCGTAAAGCCAGATGTGATGACCGTGGCAAAGGCCCTTGGAAACGGCGTTCCCATCGGAGCCTTCCTGGCCTGCGGAAAGGCAGCCACAGCTATGGTTCCGGGAGACCACGGCACCACCTACGGTGGAAATCCCTTGGTGACAGCGGCAGCGGGAGCAGTTCTTGATATTTTTGAAAAGAGACAGATCACAGACCATGTCAAAGAGGTGGGAGCTTACCTTTATGAAAAACTGGAGGAGCTTACCAAAAAATACGATATCATCTGCGGACACAGAGGTCGGGGACTGATCCAGGGGCTGGAGTTTACCGTTCCTGCAGGCCCTATTGTATCAAAAGCTCTTTTAGAGGAGAAGCTGGTTTTGATCAGTGCAGGCAGCCATATTATCCGGTTTGTGCCGCCGCTTATTATTCAGAAGTCGGATGTGGATGAAATGGCGGCGCGGCTGGAACGGGTGCTGAAAAATTTATAAGGTGTGTAAAAGATTCGTATATAAGCGAAAAGACAGAGTTGTATAAAAATAGGGGGATAAATCAATCATCAATGCCAGATGATTGATTTATCCCCCTGATTGCTAAAGATTGAAAATATCCGCATGTGTTCCTGTGTCCACCAGAGTGAGGGTCAGGATGTCATTTTCGATAAGATAAACTAAAAGCCAATCTGGTTTAATATGACATTCACGGAAGCCTTTTAACTAGCCGCTTAATTCGTGATCATGATATTTTGGTTCCAGTTGTTTACCCTGACGAAGTGTGTCAACAACATAATCCAAAAGGGCAAGATCCAGTCCCCTTTTTTTCATGAGTTTGTAGCTTTTTTTGTAAGCGGTTGTGAATTTTACTGTGTACATTTATTCTTCAAGTGTCCTTCGCAGTTCATACATACTATTATATCCCTTGACGTCAGGATCACGGGAGATGCGTTTGGCTTCATCCATGGCATCAAGTGTGCGCTGATTGTAATGGGGCATTTCAATATTAAATGGAAGTCCGCCTCTAAGCACACATTGATGAAGAAACAAATTTACTGCACCAGACATATCGAGTCCAAGGGTATTAAACAAATCAGTGGCCTGTTTTTTGATGTCTGCATCAATTCTGATCTGGGTAGGTGCTGTTGCCATATAATCACCGCCTTTCAGGTATATTATATGTAATTTGGTTTACAATGTCAATCAAATAGATGGTAAAATCACTTTTTCCTTGATTTTTTAGCATTTTTAAGGCTCTTTTTTGAGGCTTTTTTAGCCTTGGAGCCTTTTTTTGTTTTTTCCGGTTTGTCGGAGCGGCCAACGGACAGAAAATCAGAATCCTGAAGCTCTGGAGTGGTATCTGTGATCGGAGGTACAGTGTCCGGGGCGGGAGATTGAGGGCTGGAAGCTGGCGGATCAGACGGTATCTGTTCATCTGCCCTATATTCCACGATATCCTCAATACGGCAGTCTAAAAGGCGGCAGAGTGTTTCAAGCGTGTGAGTAGAAACGTGCATATTTTTTTTCAGGCGTCCGATCTGTCCGGCGCTGAAGCCATGAAATTTGATTAGTTTATACTGGGTCATACCGCGGTTTGTCATGGTATCCCATAAACGGTCATATCGAATCATTGACCATTCCTCCTAAATAATATATTATCAGTAAACGGATTATATCATAAGATGGATATGGATACAAGAGGGACTGAAAAAATAACGAATGACAAACCTACAGCACAATGATATAATTTACTGAGCATCGTATAGTATGAGGAGATTGTATGCTGGATTACAGGATAGCGGCAGTCTGCGGAGCTGCCCTGGGGGCTGCTCTGGCAGCCCGTTCAAAATATGAGAGAAAATCGCTGTCTGTGGAGGAAACAGAGGTGTTTTCGGATCGTCTTACCAGAGACTGGATCTTTGTATTTCTTTCCGATCTCCATGAAAATGAATTTGGGCCGGAAAATGAACAGCTGATAGCAGCCATTGACCGCATAAAGCCGGATGGGATTTTAATTGGAGGCGATCTGATCGTCACGAAAAAGAGACAGGCAAGAACAAGAGTATCGGAGACCCTTCTGGCCGCGCTGGCTTCCCGTTATCCCATATACTGCGGAAACGGCAATCACGAAAGCCGCATGAGATGGCGGAAGGAAGAATACAAAGATGGCTATGAACAATACAGAGCATATCTTAAGAAGCTGGGAATCTGTCTTTTAGAAGATCAGTCTGTATGGATTGGAGACGAGATACGGGTTTCCGGGCTGGAACTGGATCCCTGTTTTTATAAAAAGGCATATTCCAAAAAACTGGCATTGATGGATCAAGCTTATATAGAGAAAAAGCTGGGGCCTGCCAGCAGGGATCATTTTCAGATCCTTCTGGCCCATTCGCCGCTCTTTTTTGAGGCATACAGGAAGTGGGGAGCCGATTTGACGCTGTCCGGCCATTTTCATGGAGGCACCATACGGCTTCCGGTTCTGGGAGGCGTGATGACGCCCCAGTATCAGTTTTTTCTGCCGGAATGTGCCGGAACCCATGAAAAGGGCGGGAAATATATGGCAGTAAGCAGAGGCCTTGGAACCCATTCCATCAATATCCGGTTGAATAACAGGCCTCAGCTTTTATTCGTTCGGTTAAAGAGGAAAAGAACGTAATTATGGAAACAATTACCTATAAATTGGAGCATTTTGAAGGCCCTCTGGATCTTCTGCTCCATCTGATCGAAAAGAACAAGATTGATATCTATGATATTCCCATTGTGGAAATTACGGCCCAATATCTGGCCTATGTGCGCCAGATGGAACGGGAAGACTTAAATATAGTCAGCGACTTTCTTGTCATGGCTGCAACCCTTCTGGATATCAAGGCCAAGATGCTTCTTCCGAAGGAAGTAAATGAGGAAGGGGAGGAAATAGACCCCAGGGCAGAGCTTGTGAGCCGTCTGCTGGAATACAAGCGTTATAAACTTTTGGCAGAAGAACTGGCAGAGCGGGAGGAGGGAGCGCTGATGCATTTTTATAAGGCGTCTACCCTTCCGCCGGAGGTTGCAAAATACCAGCCGCCGGTAGATCTGGATGAGCTTTTGGATGGAATGACGCTTGCAAAGCTGAAACGGATTTTTGAGCAGGTGATGAAACGCCAGGAAAATAAGGTGGATCCTATCCGCAGTAAATTTGGAACGATCCGGAGAGAGCCGGTAAGTCTTGAAACAAAGATAGGTTCTGTACTGGCTTATGCGAGAAAAAAACGGCGTTTCAGTTTTCGCCAGCTTTTAGAGCGCCAGTCCGATAAGCTGGAGATCGTAGTAACCTTTCTGGCAGTGCTGGAGCTGATGAAAATTGGAAAGATCCATCTGACCCAGGAGGAAATCTTTGGAGATATGGATATTGAAGCTCTGGAACCGGAGGGCATGGAAGAAGAACCGGATCTTGCAGAACTGAGTGATTTTGAGGAATAGGAAATGGAAAACAGCAGTATCAATGTAAATTTTGAGCCTGTGGAAAATGAAAAGGATCAGGAGGCCGTTATTGAGGCAGTGCTTTTTACCATAGGCGGGGCCGTGGAGCTGCGCCAGCTGGCAGCGGCCATTGGACAGGATAAGGAAACGGCCAAAAGGGCGGTAGAGCGGCTGGCAAAGCGTTACCGGGAAGAAACAAGGGGAATGGAGATTAAACAGTTAGAGGACAGCTATCAGATGTGTACCCGCTCTGAATATTATGAAAACCTCATCCGCGTGGCGGCAGCGCCTAAAAAGCAGGTGCTGTCCGATGTGGTTCTGGAAACACTGTCCATTATTGCTTACCGGCAGCCGGTGACAAAGATGGAGATTGAGAAGATCCGCGGGGTAAAGTCGGATCATGCGGTAAACCGTCTGGTGGAGTATGATCTGGTCTATGAGGCGGGCCGCCTGGATGCACCGGGCCGTCCCGCCCTGTTTGCAACTACAGAGGAATTTATGCGCCGGTTCGGTGTGGATTCTCTGGGAGAACTTCCGGATGTGGATCCGGAACAGGAGGCTCTCATCCGGGCAGAGGTAGAGGAGGAGCTGCAGCTGAGCGTGGAGGAGCTTCAGAAAGATATGGAGGAATAGCCGGAGAAAAGAATCAGGTGCCGGAAACCGATGCCGCAGTCCGTCACCTCAGGGGACAAATGGGAATATGCTAGGGTAACCCGTTTGAAGAGGAGCGGTTTTGTGTTTCAGAGTTTTATTCTGGTGCTGGCGCTGTGTGCCGACACCTTTGGGGCAGGTCTTGCCTATGGGACAAATCGAATACGGGTCGGTTTTGGAAAGGTGCTGTTTTTAAATGGAATCTGCAGCGTCTGCCTGGGACTGGCTATGACAACAGGCTTTTTTGCCGCAGAGAGGCTTTCGGGGATCAATCTTCGCACTCTCTGCGGAGGAAGCCTTATTTTTATGGGATTGTTTCGTCTCACGGACTTTTCTCTGCGAAGATGGATCCGGATGCATTGGGAGAATGGACGCAGTTTCTGCTTTTCTCGTTCCGGTATTCATGTGCTTATACGGATCTGGAGTGATCCCATGGAAGCAGATGCAGATGGCTCTCACAGTCTGGAATGGAAGGAAACATTTATTTTAAGCCTTGCAATGTCCTTAGACAGTCTGGCTGCCGGAGCTGCAGCAGCCCTTTCAGAGGGAAGAATTGCTCTTACAGTGCTTTTGTCTCTTTTGGTGGGAACTGCGGTCACAGAAGCCGGGCTTATGGCCGGCCGCTTTGCCGCTGAGAAAGGGCAGAGAGACCTGGGATGGCTCAGCGGTCTGCTTTTGATAGCGGTGGGGATTGGGAAGCTGTAGGGGGGCGGAAGCTCTTGGTAAAAATGTACACATAAAAAAACTTGCAACCCCTTTGATTGTATGATACTTTACTCTGGTAAAGTGAAGAAGTGTATTTGCAATGCAAAGGGAGGACAGGAAGATGCTGCAATTTTTGAATACTGCGTTAAAGGCCATTGATGATCTTGTATGGGGAGTTCCGCTGATTGTGCTGATTTTGGCAACAGGGATTTATCTGACGGTACGTCTGAAGGGGATGCAGATCCGAAAACTTCCCGCTGCTCTGCGCTACATGGTTCAGAATGAAGAAGAGGGAAGCGGAGAGGTTACCAGCTTTGGAGCTCTTTGTACTGCCATGTCAGCAACGATCGGAACGGGAAATATTGTAGGTGTAGCGACCGCCATTGTGGCTGGTGGACCGGGCGCTTTATTCTGGATGTGGATTGCCGCTTTATTTGGAATGGCAACCAAATATGCAGAGGGTGTTCTGGCAATCTGCTATCGAAGTGTAGACAAAGAAACCGGTCATGTTTTGGGAGGTCCCTTTTACTATATCGAAAACGGAATGGGAAAGAAATGGAGATGGCTGGGAAAAATATTTGCTTTTTTTGGCGCCGGTGTCGGTCTTCTGGGAATCGGAACCTTTACTCAGGTTAATGGCATTACTTCTGCAGTAGGAGATTTTTTTGATAGTCAGAAAGCCTGTACGGTGGCGCTGTTTGGAAGAGAGTATACGGTGGCCGTGCTGATCGCCGGACTGATTTTGACAATTTGTGTTGCACTGGTGGTTTTGGGTGGATTGGAGCGTATTGCTACTGTTTCCCAGATTATCGTGCCGTTTATGGCTGTCTTTTATGTGGCTGCATGCATTACGATTTTATGTGTAAATGCACAAAGGGTTCCTATGGCATTTAAGATGATACTGGAAAGCGCCTTTGGGCTTCGGCCGGCAGCAGGAGGCGCTTTGGGAAGCATTCTTCTTGCAATGCAGAAGGGAATCGCAAGAGGCATTTTTTCAAATGAGGCAGGATTGGGAAGCGCTCCCATTGCTGCTGCAGCAGCCCGTACCAGAGAACCGGTTCGTCAGGGACTGGTTTCGATGACGGGAACCTTTATAGATACGATTATAATCTGTACCATGACAGGTCTTTCAATTGTGCTGACCGGAGCCTATGAGACGGGTCTGGAGGGGGTTGCAGTAACCACTTATGCCTTTAATCACGGGCTTCCTCTGCCCGCCTGGGCCAGTTCCTTTCTTCTGATGGCGTGCCTGATTTTCTTTGCATTTACAACTATTATAGGATGGAATTATTATGGGGAACGCTGTCTGGAGTATTTGTCAGGAGGAAGCAGACGTGCAGTAATGACGTATCGTTTCTTATATATCCTTGCTATTTTTATCGGGCCGTTTATGACGGTTGAGGCGGTCTGGACGATTGCCGATATCTTTAATGCGCTGATGGCAATTCCCAACCTGATTGCGGTACTTGCCCTCAGCGGAGTTGTTGCAGCAGAAACGGGAGATTACTGGAAACGAATGAAAAAATAAGATAGAAGTCTGATTTTAATACGCCTATTGACGGAGCCTTGTATCCATGGTAAGATAGCATCACCAATTAAGACACAATACATAGTGTGCTGACAAAAAAGATAAAACACAATATATAGTATAAAATATAATCGTTCTATTGAGAGGTGACGTATGGATCTAACCAGAGTAAAGGTAGTAAAAAAAGACGGAACAAAAGAGGATTTTAACGTTCAGAAGGTGATTTCCGCCATCAGCAAGTCCGCTGAGAGGGCCATGATCACATTTTCAAAGGCAGAACTGAATTTTATCTGCGAATTTGTAGAAGAGAAGGTTCAGGAGCTGGATCAGGAGCTGATCCCAATTCCCCAGATGCACAATATTGTAGAAGGCGCTCTTGAAAAGGTAAATCCTCTGGTGGCAAAGAGCTATCGGGATTACAGAAACTATAAGCAGGATTTTGTCCGGATGCTGGATGATGTGTATAAGAAGAGCCAGTCTATTATGTACATCGGTGATAAGGAGAACAGCAATACGGACAGCGCCCTGGTATCTACGAAGCGCAGCCTGATTTTTAATGAATTAAATAAATCCCTGTATCAGAAGTTTTTTATGACCGTGGAGGAGCTTCAGGCCTGCCGAGAGGGGTATATTTACATCCATGATATGTCTGCCAGACGCGACACCATGAACTGCTGTCTGTTTGATGTAAAGGCGGTTCTGACCGGGGGCTTTGAGATGGGAAATCTCTGGTATAACGAGCCGAAAACGTTGGATGTGGCCTTTGATGTGATCGGGGATATTGTCTTAAGTGCGGCCAGCCAGCAGTACGGAGGTTTTACGGTTCCCAGCGTGGAGGAGATCCTGGCGCCCTATGCGGAAAAGTCTTATGAAAAGTACATTGAAAAATATCTGGATCTGGGTCTTGCAGCGGACAAGGCCAAAGAGGTGGCCTGGAAGGATGTACAGAGGGATATGGAGCAGGGCTTTCAGGGATGGGAGTACAAGTTTAACTCCGTTTCTTCCAGCCGGGGAGATTACCCCTTTATCACCATGACAGCAGGCACGGGAACGAGCCGTTTTGCCAAGATGGCGACTATGACCATGCTCAATGTGCGCAAGGGCGGACAGGGAAAGAAGGATCATAAAAAGCCTGTGCTTTTCCCGAAGATCGTATTCCTTTATGATGAGGCTCTTCACGGGCCGGGAGGCGAGCTGGAGGATGTGTTTGAGGCAGGGATCGACTGCTCCAGCAAGACCATGTATCCCGACTGGCTGTCCCTGACGGGAAAGGGGTATATCGCCAGTATGTATAAGCGCTATGGCAAAATCATTTCCCCTATGGGCTGCCGTGCCTTTTTATCCCCCTGGTATGAGCGGGGCGGAATGTATCCGGCAGATGATAAGGACTCTCCCGTATTTGTGGGACGGTTTAATATCGGCGTAGTCAGCCTTCACCTTCCTATGATCCTTGCAAAGGCAAGACAGGAGAGCCGGGATTTCTACGAGGTGCTGGACTACTATCTGGAGCTGATCCGCAAGATCCATATCCGCACCTACGCTTACCTGGGCGAGCTGAAGGCATCTACCAATCCGCTGGCCTACTGTGAAGGCGGTTTTTACGGCGGTCATCTGGGTCTGCATGATAAGATCAAGCCCCTTCTTAAAACTGCCACAGCATCCTTTGGCATCACAGCCTTTAATGAGCTTCAGCAGCTGTATAACAAAAAGTCTCTGGTAGAAGATGGACAGTTTGCGCTGGAGGTTCTGGAGCATATCAATAAAAAGATTGAGGAATTTAAGGAAGAGGATGGCAATCTGTATGCCATTTATGCGACTCCGGCGGAAAATCTCTGCGGCCTTCAGGTAAAGCAGTTCCGTGAAAAGTACGGCATCATTGAAAATGTGTCGGACAGGGAGTATGTGAGCAACGGCTTCCATTGTCATGTGACAGAGGACATTACGCCGATTGAAAAGCAGGATCTGGAGTACCGTTTCTGGGAACTGAGCAACGGAGGAAAGATCCAGTATGTGAAATACCCCATCAGCTACAATAAAGAAGCCATCCGTACTCTGGTGCGCCGGGCGATGAAGATGGGCTTTTATGAGGGAGTAAATCTGTCGCTGGCTTACTGTGACGACTGCGGCCATGAGGAACTGGAGATGGATGTGTGTCCTGTCTGCGGCAGCCGCAACCTGACAAAGATTGACCGTATGAACGGTTACCTGAGTTATTCGAGAGTAAAGGGAGATACCCGTTTGAATGAAGCCAAGATGGCTGAAATAGCAGAGAGAAAGAGCATGTAAGAGAAATGAGCAAAAAGGCCGTCGGTATCTGATGCGTTCATCAGACCGGCGGCCTTTTATGGCTCAGACTGGGATTTAGCCAGTAACCCTTCTATATATCCTTCTGCCTTTTTCTTATCTCCCGGACTTAACCGGTCAAACAGTTCCAGAAAAGCCTTTTGCTGCTCTGTGATTGTAGCGGCGGAGCCGTCCGTACTGTAAAACTGGGAAATGGTAATGCCCATGGCCTCGCAGATATGGCGTATGGTGGGGACACTGGGGATGGAAGTGCGGCGGAAAAGATTTCCTATGCTGTTTGGAGAAACGTCCATTTCCTTTGCAAGGCGGTAATGGCTCCAGCCTCTGATGCGGCAGAGTTCTTCAATACGTTCCAGCTCAAAACTCATTGTAGTCATATCAGAAGAGACATCCTTAGAGGATCATCTGCTTCTGCCTCCTGTCGTGCTGTCATTTTCGTGCTTTGTATTATTGTATCCCACAGTTATAAAAAACATCAGGCTGAAATAGAGTGCATGATTTATGCACGAAATAGTGTACAAATGAATAAAAATTACCTTATGCGCAGAAATATACAGTTAGAATCTGCGGATGAAAGGATCTTTAAGCGCTTCTTCTTTGGGAGAGTCAGGGCGGTAGCCAAGGAGGCTGTTTGGGTCTGTTTCAAAGAATTCACACAGGCCTTTCAGTTCAATGTCAGTCACCAGACGTTTGCCGAGCTCGATCCGCAGAATGGTCAGCTTGGAAAAATTGTAGCCATTGACCTGCAGTCTGGCGGCCAGTTCATCCTGAGTCAGCTTTCGAGCCATCCGCAGCTGGCGGATCCGGCTGCCAATGATATTTTTCTGCTCACTGGTGGTTATCTTTCGCATAAAAACTCCTGAATTAATGGTGTACACAAGGCACACCTGTAAAATAATGGTTATGTACTAACTGATTGTAATGAAGAAAATCGAAAAAAAGGTTCCAATAATGAAATTTGGGAAAATAAATTTTGTGGAATAGGGGTCGCCCCCTCCTCCGTCCGTTTCCCAGGGCTCCGGTTTCCGGATGTAAGTAAATCTAAGAGGCTGAAATTTTTCTAAAAACAAACGGCATATCAAAAACTCGCTGCGCTCAGACAGATTTGATATGCCGTTTAACGAAAAATTTGATCCTCTAAGATTTACTAACAGCCTTCAAAGTCGCCCTGGGAAACGGATGGAGGAGGGGGCTTGGGATACTGTGAGGAAGGAAGTATGCACTTCCATGAATTTCCCTGAGGGAAAATCAGGTGGAAAAAAAAGCGGGTTTATGTTAGACTGGTAGGTAGTACAAAAGAAAGGCTGGCGTATATGAAAAAGTTTATTGAAGAGTTTAAGGCATTTGCACTGAAGGGCAATATGGTCGATCTGGCAGTTGGTATGATTATCGGCAGTGCGTTTACCAGTATTGTTAATTCGCTGGTGAATGATATTTTTATGCCTGTGCTGAGTATTTTTACGGGAAAAATCGATTTTTCCAATATGTTTATTGCTCTGGATGGGAATAAATATCCTACCTTGGAGGCGGCTAAAGAAGTGACGGCTACCATTAACTATGGTTCTTTTATTACTCAGACCATCAATTTTCTGTTAATGGCTCTGGTGGTATTTCTGGCAGTAAAGGCCATCAGTCGTCTGGAAAAAATAGGAAAACAGCCGGAAGCGCCTAAAGCTCCTACGGAGAAAAAATGCCCCTACTGCAGCACCATGATCCCGTTGAGTGCTGTGCGGTGCCCTCACTGCACCTCTAATCTGGATGAACAGGAAAAATAAAGCAGGAGAATAAATAAGATGCGGTATCACAATATTACAAAGGATGATATGCTGAACGGAGAAGGGCTGCGGACTGTGCTGTGGGTGGCAGGATGCAGCCATAACTGTCCCGGCTGCCACAATCCCGTGACCTGGGATGTGAGGGGCGGACTGCCGTTTGATGAGGCGGCAAAAGAGGAGCTGTTTGCTGAACTGGAGAAGGATTATATTTCAGGTGTGACCTTCAGCGGAGGAGATCCCCTTCATCCGGCCAACAGAGAGGACATAGCCCGTCTGGCAGAGGAGATCCGCGGGCGTTATCCCAATAAGACCATATGGCTGTATACAGGCTATGACTGGGAGCAGATCTGTGAATTTGCGCTGCTTAAAAATATAGATGTAGTGGTGGATGGAGAATTCATAGAAGCATATAAGGACGGCAGCCTTCACTGGAAGGGAAGCTCCAATCAGAGAGTGATCGATGTGCAGAGATCCCTTCTTATGGGGGAAGCGGTTCTGTATGAGGAGCCGGACACATGAGGCAGAGCCCTTTGGCAGAAAACCGACGAAAAGGGATAAAATAAGAGATTGAGAACAAAATACAGGAGAACAGAAAAACGATGATCAGCCGTATTGCAAAATTTCATAAAGTAAGCTTTGAACAATTTAAAGGAGACTGGGAGGATACCTTTGGAAAGCAGGAGGATATACGCAGTATTTATGAGGATATCCGTCTTCCAGAGCGTGCTACTTCAGGCTCTGCAGGATACGATTTTTTTGCTCCAAAAGCATTTGTCATTCAGCCGGGGGAAACGGTAAAGATCCCTACAGGCATCCGGGCAGAAATTGATGAGGGCTGGGTGCTGGCTTTATTTCCAAGAAGCAACCTGGGATTTAAGTACCGCCTGCAGCTTAATAATACGGTAGGTATTATTGACAGCGATTATTTTTACTCAGATAATGAAGGCCATATGTTTATTAAGATAACGAATGATTCCAATGAAGATAAAACGCTGGAACTGCCAAAGGGCGCAGGCGTTGTCCAGGGGATTTTCCTGCCTTTCGGCATCACCTTAGATGACGCCAGCAGCGGACAGAGAAACGGCGGCTTTGGAAGCACAGATAAAGGAAGGAACTGATCATGGAAGGCAGAAGGAGAAGAAGCTCCTATCCAGGGGGGAGCCGTCCGCTGGGAGCAGGCCGTCCCGGTGATGCAGGCCGGCGGCCGGTAAGGGCCGGCTCTTCATCCGGCCGGAGAAATGGGGGAAACCGCAGGCGGAGAAGGAGAAAGCGCCTGATGAAACGGATTCTCACAGCAGCGTTCTGCCTTATTCTCACAGGAGGAATCGCCTTTGGCGTAAGCCGTCTGGCAGGCTCCTTTCATTTTTCAAAGAAAAAGAAGCTCAGAGCTCAGGGTATTGAGCTTTTAAGGGGAGGAGATGCAGGCGGCGCCGTTTCTGCGTTTGATGAGGCCTTAGCAGCGGCGGGAGATAAAAGCAAAACCTTTAATATCGACGTTCTTTCTTATCGGGCCGAGGCAGAGATGATGCTGGATGATTTTGAGGCAGCAAAACACAGCTGGGATCTGATCCTGGAACAGGGAGGAGATCCCATTTCCGGGCGGTATATGAAGAGCTTTTGCGAGAGCCGTCTGGGGAATAAGAACCAGGCAGTGGCTTTATACAGAGAGGCTCTGGGGATGGAAGAAAAAGGAAAAACATCCCCTGGTTATGAACAGGCTCTTTTGGCAGCAGGAGAAGCCTGTATGGAGGCAGGAGACCATGAGGGCGCCAAGGTATTATATGAAGAGGCCTTAAGAACGACAGGAGGAGATGGGAGATTTGAAAGCAGGGTTCGCTGCCAGATGGGCTTATACCAGATGGCTGAAGAGGACTACGAAGGAGCTGCTGATTCGTTTTATCAGGGATATGACCGGCTGATCACCAGTTATAAGGCAGGTACGGGAGCCAGCCTGGATCAGGCAGCGGCAGCAATCACAGAGGAAAATCAGGCAGACTGGCAGCTTCTTAAGAAGCTGGCGTTTTACCAGGCGGCTGTCTGTGAGTATATGCAGAACTATGAAGAGGCCAAAAGCCGTTTTGAAACATATATCCAGGTATTTGGGCCGGATGAGGCGGCGCAGCATGAGATTGACTTTTTAAATACCAGGATACGGTAGGGAGATATATGGCAGAACTGATTGATTTAAAGGAACTGGAGGAGCGGGTGATCCTGATCGCTGTAAATGTGGGCGATGAGAGGGAGACGTCAGCTTCTCTGGATGAACTGGAAGAACTGGCTCAGACTGCGGGAGCAGTCCCCATTGCAAGGATCGTTCAGAACCGTGAAGCTGTTCATCCTGGGACCTATCTGGGAAAAGGGAAGATTTTAGAGGTTCGAGAGCTCCTGGCTGACACGGGGGCAACGGGTGTCATCTGTGATGATGAGCTTTCCCCGGCCCAGCTGCGCAATCTGGAAGATGCGCTGGATACAAAGGTCATGGACCGCACCATGGTGATCCTGGATATTTTTGCCTCCAGGGCTCATACAAGAGAAGGAAAGATCCAGGTGGAACTGGCGCAGCTGCGTTACCGGGCCATCCGTCTGGTAGGCATGAGAAATTCTCTTTCACGTCTGGGCGGCGGTATCGGAACCAGGGGACCGGGAGAGAAAAAGCTGGAGACAGACCGCCGTCTGATCCACCAGCGGATTGGCCAGTTAAAGCGGGAGCTGGAGGATGTAAAGCGCCATAGAGAGGTCACAAGGCAGCACAGGGAGAAAAATTACAGCCTGACAGCAGCCATTGTGGGATATACCAATGCGGGAAAATCCACTCTGTTAAACCGGCTGACAGGAGCAGGGATCCTGGCGGAAAACAAGCTTTTTGCGACTCTGGATCCCACTACAAGGGCCTTTGTAATGGCAGATGGACAGCAGATCCTTTTGACGGATACGGTAGGATTTATCCGTAAGCTGCCCCATCATCTGATCGATGCCTTTAAGAGTACCCTGGAGGAGGCCCGCTACAGCGATGTGATCCTCCATGTGGTGGACTGCTCCAATCCCCAGATGGATATGCAGATGCATGTGGTAAAGGAAACCTTAAGAGAACTTGAGATTGTGGATAAGACCGTGGTGACGGTGTTTAATAAGATTGACCGTTTGGAGGGAAAGGAGACGGAGCTGCTTCCCAGAGATTTTTCCTCAGACTATCAGGTGAGGATTTCCGCTAAGACAGGAGACGGGTTAAAGGATCTGGAGCAGATTCTTGGGGGCATTATCCGCAGCAGCCGGGTTTATCTGGAAAAGGTATATCCCTACAGAGGTGCGGGAAAGATTCAGACCATACGCGCCTACGGACAGCTTTTGTCCGAGGAGTATACGGAGCAGGGCATTGCAGTAAAGGCCTATGTGCCCGCAGAGCTTTTTGAAGGGCTGTACCGGGATTAAACATACCATCAGTGGCAGTATTAGAAAATATAATAAAACACAACATCTTGTTTAATATATAACATATGGCATAGATGTTGTGTTTTTTGTGTTCCTCTGCTATAATGAAAAATACATTTCGGTTTAAGTGTGGTAGCTTGTATTTGGAATGTTGAAAGGAGTTTTGAGGTATGATCCAGGTGGTAAAGAGGGATGGGGAAACCGCTGAGTTTTGTCTGAAAAAGATAACGGAGGCAATTAAAAAGGCATTTAGGGCAACGGGGAATGAGTTTAATGATGAGATTTTAGAACTGCTTTCCCTGCGCGTGACGGCTGATTTTCAGCCTAGGATGAAGGATGGAAGCATTTCTGTGGAGGAGATCCAGGACAGCGTGGAGCATGTGCTGGAGCAGACCGGCTACACGGATGTAGCAAAGGCTTATATTCTTTACAGGAAGCAGCGGGAGAAGATCCGCAGCATGAACAGCGCTCTGCTGAACTATAAGGACGTGGTAAACAGCTATGTAAAGGTGGAGGACTGGCGTGTAAAGGAAAATTCCACAGTGACCTATTCCGTAGGCGGCCTGATCCTGAGTAATTCCGGCGCGGTGACGGCAAACTACTGGCTCAGCGAGATCTATGATCAGGAGATTGCAGATGCCCACAGAAATGCGGATATCCATATCCATGATCTTTCCATGCTCACAGGCTACTGTGCCGGCTGGTCTTTAAAGCAGCTTCTGATGGAGGGACTGGGGGGGATTCCGGGAAAGATCACCTCGGCTCCTGCAAAGCATTTGTCCGTTCTGTGCAACCAGATGGTAAATTTTTTGGGAATCATGCAGAACGAGTGGGCAGGCGCTCAGGCGTTTTCCTCCTTTGATACCTATCTGGCTCCCTTTGTAAAAGCAGACCATCTGTCCTACGGGGAGGTAAAAAAGTGTATTGAATCCTTTATTTACGGAGTAAATACCCCCAGCCGCTGGGGAACGCAGGCGCCTTTTTCCAACATCACTCTGGACTGGACCGTTCCCGATGATATGGCAGAGATGAATGCCATTGTAGGCGGCCGGGAGATGGATTTTAAATATAAGGACTGTAAGGCAGAGATGGACATGGTAAACCGGGCCTTTATTGAAACCATGATTGAGGGAGATGCCAATGGACGGGGCTTCCAGTATCCTATTCCCACCTATTCCATTACAAAGGATTTTGACTGGTCTGATACGGAGAACAACCGCCTGCTTTTTGAGATGACTTCCAAATACGGAACTCCATATTTTTCCAATTACATTAACAGTGATATGCAGCCGAGCGATGTGCGCAGTATGTGCTGCCGTCTGCGTCTGGATCTGAGGGAGCTGCGGCGCAAGACGGGAGGATTTTTCGGCTCAGGAGAAAGCACAGGTTCTGTGGGTGTGGTGACGATCAATATTCCGAGAATTGCGTATCTGGCAGAAGATGAGGCGGATTTTTACCGCCGTCTGGACCGGATGATGGATATCAGCGCAAGATCCTTAAAGACCAAGCGGGAAGTGATCACAAAGCTTCTGGAGCAGGGATTGTACCCCTATACGAAACGGTATCTTGGCACTTTTGAAAATCATTTTTCCACCATCGGCCTCATCGGCATGAATGAAGCAGGGCTGAATGCACGCTGGATCCGGAAGGATATGACCCAGCCGGAGTGCCAGAGGTTTACCAGAGAGGTTCTGGATCATATGAGAGAGCGGCTGTCGGACTATCAGGAGGAGTATGGCGACCTCTACAATCTGGAGGCTACTCCTGCAGAGTCTACCACTTACCGTCTGGCAAAGCATGATAAGGAGCGCTATCCCGATATTATCACCGCGGGAAAGGAAGGGGAAACGCCCTATTATACCAACAGCTCTCACCTTCCTGTAGGCTATACAGAGGATATTTTCGATGCGCTGGATATCCAGGACGAGCTTCAGACCCGCTATACCTCAGGTACGGTGTTCCATGCCTTTCTGGGAGAAAAGCTGCCGGACTGGAAGGCAGCGGCCAGTCTGGTGCGTACGATCGCGCAGAATTATAAGCTTCCATATTATACCCTGTCTCCCACCTATTCCATCTGTAAAAGTCACGGCTATCTGGCAGGAGAGCACTTTACCTGTCCGATCTGTAAGCAGAAGGCAGAGGTTTACAGCCGCATCACAGGGTATTACCGTCCTGTACAGAACTGGAATGAGGGAAAACTTCAGGAATATAAGGATCGTGTAACATATGATACAGGAAAATCCGTCCTGAAAAAAGAGCCGGTTTCCATGAGGCCGGTGGAACGTGTGGAAGCGGAATCTCAGAATGAGAGCGGGGAGGGTTTAAAAAAGAAGCCCCAGCTGTATCTGTTTACAACCAGAACCTGTCCAAACTGCCGCACAGCCAAAGAATTTTTAAAGGGCGTGGATTATCAGATCATTGACGCCGAGGAGCATCCGGAGCTGGCAGAGAAGTTTGGGATCATGCAGGCCCCTACTCTTGTTCTGGTGCGGGACGGTATGGTGCAGAAATTTGCCAATGCGTCCAATATCCGCAGATTTGCGGAAGAAGTAAAAGCCTGAAGCCGGGCAGCGAACATTGCATGCCAGACCGGGCATACGGCAAAGTGTAAAACTTATGATACACAGGGTTTAAAACGTCCCCCGGACTGCGGTCGAAAAGACTTGCGGCCCGGGGGTTTTTGGGTGATAATGAGTAAGAGTCAGGGCTTTGCTTTGCCAAGAGCCGTATTTACGGCCTGTAAAAGAGCCAGGGAGGTGTAGCGGGAGGAGTCAGGGTATGTAAGATTCTCCGTTGACTGGGTGTTCACGATTTGCTCTGCCAGGCCTTCCATGGTGGGCTGCATCAGGGGATACATGGTGGCGACAGCTTCGCTTAGGGGCACCAGGGTCACGGCACGGATCTGATCCTTATCAACCGTTACCTCTACATTTACCTGTTCGTTTCCAAGGGTCAGGGAGGTGCTGTAGACGCCGGGAACATAGGCGGTCTGCTGTGCCTTTGCGGCATCTGTTTCGGAAGTATTTTCATCTCCATGGCGGAACATGATGAAACAGAGGGTGATAAGGAGAATGGCCAGTCCGGCGAAAATGGCTGTGTAGATGATCTCCTTCATCCGCAGCACCACGATTTTGGTTTTGGAACTCATAGTGTCAGGACCTCTGAGAGAATTTGTTACAGCATATGAGACGGGAGGATAAAATATGTCATTGCAGTTTGTTATGGGAGGCGCAGGTTCGGGAAAAACACGGTATCTGTATGAAACAGCCATAAAACAGGCCGTGGAGCAGCCGGACCGGCTGTTCCTGTTTGTTGTACCGGAGCAGTATACCATGCAGACACAAAAGGAATTGGTGCGCCTTCACCCCAGAAAGGGCCTGATGAACATGGACGTTTTAAGCTTTAAGCGTCTGGCCTACCGGGTATTTGAGGATCTGGGAGTGCAGGTTCCGGCTGTGCTGGATGATATGGGAAAATCCATGGTACTCAGAAAGGTAGCCGGAATGGTAAGGCGGGATCTGGGGCTTTACGGCAGCCATTTAGAGCAGCCAGGCTTTATCAGTCAGCTGAAATCACAGATTTCAGAGCTGGGCCAGTACGGCATCCGCCCGGAGGATTTAAAACAGGTAGAGGCAGAAACGGATCATCCTCTTTTAAAGGACAAGCTTAAGGATCTGGGAGTGATCTATAAGAGCTTTCGGGACTATATTGAGGATCACTATATTACGGCAGAGGAAATTCTGGATATCCTTTGCAGGGAACTTCCAAGATGGGAAAAGCTGAAAAACAGCGTGATCTATCTGGACGGCTATACAGGCTTTACTCCGGTACAGTACCGGCTGGCGGAGCTGTTTATGCTCCATGCCAGAGAGGTAGTATGTACGGTGACCGTGGATCTGCGGGAAAGTCCCTATGAGAAATGCGGGATCCAGCATTTGTTTTACATGGGACGTCATACCGTATGCCGGTTAAAGGAGCTGGCAGACCGCCATCATGTGGAAATAAAACAGGAAATCCGCTGTGACAGGCATCCGGGCTGGCGGTTTAAAGACAGCGAAAGCCTGGATTTTCTGGAACAGAATCTGTACCGGTATACGGGAAAGGTATGGGCAGGGAAAAAGCCTGATATCCGGCTGTGCCAGGGAAAGACTCCGGCAGAGGAGGCTGCTTATATCTGCACCATGGTAAACCGGCTGGTGCGGGAAGACGGCCTTCGATACAGGGAGATTGCTGTGATTACGGGAGATCCTGTTTCCTATGGCAGAGAGCTTATACATCCCTTTGAGGAAGCAGGGATTCCCTATTTTATGGATCAGAAGAAAAGCATTCTGGAAAATCCTATGGTAGAGCTTATACGGGCAGCACTGGAAACGGTCCGGGACTGCTCCTATGAGAGCGTGTTCCGTTATCTGAAAACAGGACTGGTATATGACAGAGAAACGGGGAATTCAGAGGAAAATGAAGATACTCCTGTATTTTCCAGGGAAAATGTGTCTGTTCTTACCGATCGACTGGAAAATTATGTAAGAGCTCTGGGAATCCGGGGATGGAAGAAATGGGATCAGGAGTGGACCAGGCCTTCTCGGGGCGGAGAACGGCTCAATTTAAAGGAATTAAATCAGTACCGCCAGTGGGTTTTAGCCCCTCTTAAGGAGCTGCGGGAAGCATTTTCACAGGAAGGAGCCTCTATTTCTACAGTGACATCCGCCGTAAGAAGCTTTTTAGAGAAGATGGAACTTAAGGAAAAGCTGGAGGAATATGCAGAGTTTTTTGAAATGAGGCATTGCCGGGGAGATGAGAATCTGGCAAAGGAGTATGGTCAGGTCTATGAACGTGTGGAGGAGCTGCTTTTGCGTCTGGAGGGGCTGTTGGGCGAGGAAAAGGCAGACCGGAAAAATTATATCCAGATACTGGAAGCTGGATTTGAGGAAATCCGGGTGGGCGTGATCCCTGCTACGGCAGATCAGGTGATGATCGGAGATCTGACCCGAAGCCGTCTGGAATCGGTGAAGGTCTTATTTTTTGCCGGATTAAACGAAGGCCTTGTACCTCAGAGAAAATCAGGAGGAAGTCTTTTGACAGATACAGACCGGGAAATCTTCCGTTCCTTTGATATGGAGCTGGCGCCTACGGCCAGAGAGGACAGCTGTATTCAGAAATTTTATCTGTATTTAATGCTGTGCAAGCCCTCACGCAAATTGATCCTTACCTGGGCTGCCTCTTCGGGAGACGGAAAGAGTATGCGCCCCTCCAGCCTGATCGGAGAGGTAAAAAAGCTGTTTGGGGAGCTTCGGGAGGAAATCTGCTTTGAAGAGGGATATCCCATCCAGACGATCTGGGACGGAAGACAACGGCTTATAGGGATGCTGCGTGAGGCCAGGGAAAGTCAGGAAAAGAAGCCGGCATTTTTAGAGCTGTACCGCTATTTTTACAGTGAGGAGGCGTACAGGGAACAGGTAAAACAGCTGGTGAATGCGGCCTTTTTTACCTATGAGGACCGCGGGATCGGACGGGCTGCAGCCAGAGCGCTTTACGGAAGGACTCTGGAGGGAAGCGTTACCCGGCTGGAGCAGTTCGCTTCCTGTGCCTATGCCCATTTTCTGAAATTCGGCCTGGAGCTCATGGAGCGGCAGGAATACCGGCTGGAGGCAGTGGATATGGGAAATCTGTTCCACCAGTCCATTGACCTGTGCTTTCAGGCGATCCAGAGCAGGAAGCTGGACTGGAAAGGGATTACGGAGGCTGAGAGAAAGGTTCTGGTAAGGGAATGTGTGGAGCAGGTGACAGGCCAGTATGGGAATACCATTATGGAAAGCTCTGCCCGCAATGCCTATCTGGCCCGCCGGGTGGAACGGATCACAGACCGTACCATCTGGGCTCTGGCAGAGCAGGTGAAAAAGGGAGATTTTGTACCGGCAGGTTTCGAGGTGTCCTTTTCCGCCATTGATGATCTGAAGGCCATGCGGATCCGGCTGTCCGAGGACGAAAAGCTCCAGCTGAAGGGGCGGATTGACCGGCTGGACCTGTGCGAGGATGAGGAGCATATCTATGTGAAAATCATTGACTACAAATCAGGGAGCACCTCCTTTGACCTGGCGGCCCTTTATTACGGCCTTCAGCTTCAGCTGGTGGTGTACATGGATGCTGCATTAGAGATGCAGGAGCGGAAGAATCCGGGAAAGGAGGCCGTACCTGCGGGGATTTTCTATTACAACATTAAGGATCCGGTAGTGGACAAGGATGGGGAAATGAGCCCGGAGTTTATTGAGAAGCAGATTTTAAAGCAGCTTCGGATGAATGGGCTGGTAAACAGCGACCCGGATGTGATCCATCATCTGGATCGTGAGATGGTGAAGGATTCGGATGTGATCCCGGTTGTATTCGGAAAGGACGGAGGCGTGCAGGAATCACGTTCCAGCGTGGCAAAGGCGGTGCAGTTTGAAACCCTTCGCGCCTTTGTGGGACGGAAACTGAAAGCTTCGGGAAAACAGATCCTTAACGGCGATACGGCGCTTCGTCCTTATAAGCAAGGAAGCCGTACTGCCTGTGATTACTGTCCGTATCATGCAGTCTGCGGCTTTGATACCAAGACAGCAGGCTATGGCTTCAGGCAGCTTTGTTCCATGAGCCCGAACGCAGTATGGGAGGCCATCGAGAGAGAGGAGGAAGAAAATGGCAGTGAACTGGACTGATGAACAAAAACAGGTCATTAACAGCCGGAACAGCAGTCTTTTAGTCTCTGCTGCAGCAGGCAGCGGAAAGACGGCCGTACTGGTAGAAAGGATCATTTCCATGATCAGCGAGGGGGATCATCCGTTAAATATTGACCAGCTTCTGGTAATGACCTTTACCAATGCAGCGGCGGCTGAGATGCGTGAGAGGATTGGCGCGGCAGTAGAAAAAAAGCTGCGGGAGCATCCCCTAGATGAGCACCTGTGGCTTCAGGCTGCCTTAATTCCCCAGGCCCAGATCATGACCATTGACAGCTTCTGCCTGAATCTCATACGAAACCATTACAACAGCCTTGACATTGACCCGTCTTTTCGGATCGGGGATGAGGGGGAGCTGACCCTATTAAGGGGCGATGTGATGGAGGAGCTCTTAGAGGCGTGTTATCAGGAGGAAAATGAAGATTTTATCCGGTTTGCAGAGCAGTTTGGGGCCGGAAAGTCGGATAAGGCCATGGAGGATGTGATCGTACAGGCCTGGCAGTTTTCCCAGAGCCATCCATGGCCCGGCGAATGGCTGGACGAATGCAGACGGCAGCTGAAACAGGAGGCAGAGGGAAATCTGGATGAAAGCCCGTGGATGAAATTCCTTTTAAAGGACACGGCGCTGCAGATGGAGGAGCTTACACATCAGCTTCAGGCGGCCTTGGAGGTGTGCAGGGAGGAAGGGGGACCTGCCGTTTATGAGCCCATGCTGGAAAATGACCTTGCAGGGCTTTTAGGAATTAAGAAGGCGGCGGAAAGAGGAACCTTTGAGAAGCTTTATGAAGCCCTTCAGGCTATGGAGTTTGTCCGTCTGGCAGCGGCCAGAAACAAGGCCATTGACGAGGATAAAAAGGAGTATGTAAAGGAATGCCGGACCCAGGTGAAAAAGCTGGTTGAAAAATGCCGGGAAAGCTTTGGCTTTCAGAGTCCAAAAGAAGCGGCAGAGGCGATGGCAGGGGCTGCTCCTGTGGTTGAAACGCTCCTTGATATGGTACAGAAATTTGACGATTTTTACCGGGAGGCAAAGCGGGAGCGGAATGTACTTGATTTTAACGATCTGGAGCATCTGGCCTTAGAGGTGCTTCTTGAGGGAGATTCTCCCAGACAGCCTTCGGCAGTGGCAAAAGAGCTTCAGAGGCAGTATGAGGAGATCCTGGTGGATGAATATCAGGACAGCAACCTGGTTCAGGAAACATTGATCGGGAGCATTTCAAGAGAAGAAACGGGCCATCCCAACGTGTTTATGGTAGGAGATGTAAAGCAGAGCATTTACCGCTTCCGTCTGGCGAGACCGGAGCTTTTCTTGGAGAAGTATGCATCCTATACCAGAGAAAAAAGCCCTCACCAGATGATTGAACTCAGGCAGAATTTCCGAAGCCGGGACACGGTGTTATCCTTTATCAATGACATTTTTTACCAGATCATGACGCCGGGGCTGGGCGGTATCCGGTACACCGAGGAAACCGCCCTGTATTCGGGAGCTGTTTTTGCACCGGCAGAGGGAATGGCCGGAGTTCCATCCAGGCTTTTGATGGCGGATACGGGATCAGATGCCTATAAACAGCTGGATGAGGATGCCATGGGATATACGGCAAGAGAAATGGAAGCAAAGATGATCGCAGGAGAAATACGACGGCTGACCGATGAAACGGACGGCCTTCTTGTGTGGGATAAGGAGCAGGAGAAATACAGAAGGGCCTGTCTGGGAGATATGGTGATCCTTCTTCGGAGCATGACCGGCTGGTCCGAGACTTTAGTCAGCGTGCTGATGAATGAGGGAATCCCCGCCAGAGCCCAGACACGCACCGGGTATTTTTCCACCACAGAGGTTGAAACGGTTTTAAGCCTGCTGTCCGTGATTGACAATCCCATGCAGGACATTCCCCTTGCAGCAGTTTTGCGCTCCCCTGTAGTGGGAATGAGTGATGATGAGATGGCCTGGATGATGGCGTCCTATAAGAAAAACACAAAAAAAGGCCAGGACAGGGGCGTATATGGAGCATGGAAACTGTGGGAGGAAGAACGGGAGCATCCGGGTCTGAGAGAAGCTTTGGAGCATCCGGGTGGAGCATTTGAGAATGAAACCGGAGACTCCGAGGATGCAGTCCGGATAGGCGCCGCCGTTGTCCCAGTGGAGCAGGCTGCACTTATATGGAAAAAACTGGAGGATTTCGGAGCGCTTTTAAAGGAGCTGCGCACAGAGGCCAGATATCGCCCTATCCACGAACTGCTGTATTATGTATACAGGCGCAGCAGATATTATGATTACGTATCTGCCATGCCCGCAGGGGAGATCCGCCGGGGCAATCTGGATATGCTGGTGGAAAAGGCAGCGGCTTATGAGGCGACCAGCTACAAGGGCCTGTTCCATTTTGTAAGGTATATTGAACGGCTGAAAAAATACGATACGGATTTTGGAGAAGCTGCCGTGGCCGGCGAGGAAAAAAACATGGTCCGCATTATGAGCATCCATAAGAGCAAGGGACTGGAATTTCCAGTGGTATTTCTGGCAGGAATGGGAAAAAAGTTTAACCAGAGGGATGCTTACGGCACTCTTCTTTTAGATGCAGACATGGGGGCGGCGGCCGATTGGCTGGATCTTAAGCTGCGCACAAAGACTCCCACGCTCAAAAAACAGGTTTTAAAGCGGCGCCTGGAACTGGAAACCATGGGAGAGGAGCTCAGGATTCTCTATGTAGCCATGACCCGTGCAAAAGAGGCGCTGATCATGACAGGAACGGACCGCAGCCTTTCAAGTAAGCTGGAGCGCTGGAGAATCGGAAGGACGGAGGGAAAACAGCTTCCATTCACTCTTTTATCCGGAGCAGGTTCCTATCTGGACTGGATTCTTATGGCAGCCGGGGCAGTGCCGCAGGAACATTTTGAAATGCTCAAGGTACAGCCCGAAACACTGGTGGGAGAAGAAGTAACAAGACAGATGGAACGGAAAATGGCAAAGGAGGATCTGTTGGAACTGGATGCAGGTTATACCTATGATGAAGAGATGAAAAAGGAACTGGAACAGGCATTTTCCTATGGTTATCCTTATGAAAGCGATACAGGGCTTTACACGCTGGTTTCTGTGTCTGAGCTTAAAAAGCAGAGCCAGATCGGCCGGGAAGAGGAGGCAATGGGAACCGGCCGGGAAGAGGACGGCTGGATCAGGGATCTGGACGAGGAAAAAGCAGAAGACTCGGTCAAAGAGACAGAAGCAGGGGGGACGGTTCAAGAAGCAGAAGCCTCTGAAGCAGGAGCGAAAGAAGGGAAGAAGGTTTATGGCCGGTCAGGCGGTTCTAAGAGAGGTACTGCATACCACCGGGCGCTGGAATGTCTTTCCTTCCATGAACTGCACAGCCTTTCAGATACAAAAAAGGCCCTGTTTTCGCTCTATGAGCAGGGATATCTGGATCAGGAGTCTTATGAGTGGATCAACCCCTGGGATATTTGGAAATTTGTGGAAAGCCCGCTGGGGAAATCCATGGCAAAGGCGCAGGCAGAGGGGCGGCTTTTTAAGGAACAGCAGTTTATGATTGGTGTTCCCGCTTCCGAAATGGGCCATGAGGACTCTGAAGAGCTGGTGCTGGTTCAGGGAGTCATTGACGCTTTTATCGAAGAGCCGGAGGGACTTCTGTTAATCGATTACAAGACAGACAGGATATCCGGAAAGGATAAAGAAATGGGGAAAGAGCGTTTAAAGGAGCGCTACCGGACTCAGATTGACTGCTACGAACGGGCATTGTGCCAGATCACAGGGAAAACGGTAGCGCGAAGGTGTATCTACTCCTTTGCATTAAGAGAAGAGATAGAGATTTAACCCGAAACGGTCCCGGCTGCATCAGACTGCAACCGGGATTTTGTGCTCAAAGGGATGGAACTGGTAGTTTTCCAGTCGGAAACTGTCCGTGGTAAACTGATAGAAATCCTTCACTTCAGGGTCCACCCAAAGCGTGGGGCCTTCAAAGGGCTGTTTTTTAATCAGTTCTTCTACCATGGGGATATGGCGGTCATAGATATGGGCGTCTGCGATCACATGAACCAGTTCCCCGGCCTTCAAGCCGCTTACCTGTGCAAACATATGAAGAAGCACTGCGTACTGGCAGACATTCCAGCTGTTGGCAGTGAGCATATCCTGAGAACGCTGGTTTAAGATGCCGTTTAAGGTATTCCCTGATACATTAAAGGTCATGCTGTAGGCACAGGGATAGAGGTTCATCTCAGAGAGATCATGGTGATTGTAGATGTTGGACATGATCCGGCGGCTTAATGGATTGTGCTTTAAGTCATAGAGGATCCGGTCTACCTGATCGAACTCCCCTTCTTTGTAATGGTGCTTTACGCCCAGCTGGTAGCCGTAGGCCTTTCCGATGCTTCCCGTTTCATCCGCCCAGGAATCCCATATGTGGCTTTTTAAGTCATGGATATTGTTGGACTTTTTCTGCCAGATCCATAAAAGCTCGTCTACAGCCGATTTAAACGCGGTTCTGCGCAGGGTGATAACGGGAAATTCCTTTGTAAGATCGTAACGGTTTACGATGCCGAAGCGCTTGATGGTGTGAGCCGGAGTCCCATCCTCCCATACCGGGCGTACCTCATGGTCTGTGTCCCAGACGCCGTTTTCTAAAATATCTTTACAGTTTTGTATAAAAAGCTGGTCTGCATAGCTCATAGATTGTATCCTCCTGATGGCAGTGATAGTATGTTGCAGTTCTGAGTATAGCAGATATGGGGCCGGGTGACAATATGGAGATATTTGAGTTTCCGCATTCTGCACCGCACCCTGGAGTCTGCTGTGCCGGGTTCCGGTTTCCAGTCATAAGAAAATCTAAGAGGCTGAATTTTTTCTAAAAGCAAAAACCATATCAAAAACTCGCTGCGCTCATACAGGTTTGATATGGCTTTTAACGAAAAAATTGATCCTCTAAGGTTTTCTAATGACCTCCAAAGTCACCCGGCACAGCAGGCTCCAGGGCGCACTGCAAAATGCGGAAACTCAAGGGAGATATCTCAAAACATTTACAAAACACAGGGAAAACGGTATACTGGGGACAGCATATTATGAGCAGAAGGAAAGGCAGGAAAGAGTGATGACACAGAAACGGATTCGGGATTATGGTATCATGCCGGGGCGGATAAAGACGGGAAAGAGGAATAAGATAACGGATGTTCCCGGAGTGCGGGTAGGACACTGTACGGTAAAAGAAGGAGAGATTCATACAGGCGTTACAGTGATCCTTCCGGGGCCGGATAATGCCTTTTTAAATCCTTATACAGCGGCCGCCTATGTGCACAACGGTTTTGGAAAAAGCTGCGGACTGATACAGATTCAGGAACTTGGTACGCTGGAAACTCCCATTGCCCTTACAAATACGCTGAATGTGGGGAAAGTATGGGACGCTGTGGCAGAATATGTGCTTAGGCAGTGTGAAAATGACGGTGCAGAGGCTTTAAGCATCAATCCCGTGGTAGGAGAATGCAATGACAGCCGCATTAACCGGATTTCCCTCAGGGCCATTGGGGCAGGGCAGGTAAAGAAAGCCTTTGACGCTGCCGGGGAAGATCCGGAGGAAGGGGATGTGGGAGCCGGAGCCGGAACAATCTGTTATGGCTTAAAAGGCGGGATCGGCACATCTTCCAGAGTCATAAAGGTGGGAGAGAAGGAGTATACCATCGGCGTGCTGGTTCAGTCCAATTTCGGGGCAACGGAAGATCTGATGGTTGACGGCAGACCCCTTGGACGGGAAATTCTGGAAAAGTATGGAAATGAAGCAGAGGATCCGGTGAAAAAGACGGCTTTTTCTGAACAGGATAAGGGATCCATTATGAGTGTTCTGGCAACGGATCTTCCGGTGACAGACAGGCAGCTTACCCGTATCATCCGCCGTCTGGGAGTGGGGATTGCCCGTACAGGCGCCTACACAGGCCACGGAAGCGGGGAAGTGATGATCGGCTTTACTACAGCGAACCGTGTTCCAACGAAAGGGCTCCGAAGAGAAGAGGAAGAGCTTCGTACCCTGACTGCCATCCCTGAGGAGACCATCAACCGTGCATTTCTGGCAGCAGCAGAGGCAGAAGAGGAAGCGATTCTCAATTCCATGGCAGCGGCAGGGGAAACGAGGGGGCTGAAGGGGGAATACTATCGCAGCCTGAGTGACATTCTGTCCCAGGAGGGAGAAATTCATTGAATTCCTATAAGACGTTGATCCCGCGTATGACTTTACAGGAAAAGGCGGCGCTTTTAGGCGGCAAGGGAGAGTGGGAAACCAGGGATATTCCCAGACTGGGGATTCCTTCTATGGTGTGTTCCGACGGCCCCAGCGGTCTGCGCCGCCAGGCCGGAACGGGAGACCATTTAGGCCTGAATCCATCCCTTCCGGCCACCTGTTTTCCGTGCCCTTCCCTTATGGCCTGCAGCTGGGATCAGGAGCTGGAGGAAGCGATCGGAGCTGCCCTGGGGGAAGAAGCCGCAGATCAGGGTGTGGATATTCTTCTGGGGCCGGGATTAAATATCAAGAGAAATCCGCTCTGCGGCCGGAATTTTGAATATTTTTCCGAGGATCCCTATTTTTCCGGAAAAATGGCGGCTGCCTTTATCCGCGGAGTAGAGAGCCAGGGAATCGCTGCCTGCCCCAAGCACTTTGCAGTAAACAGCCAGGAGCTGCGGCGGATGACGATGAACGCGGTGGTGGATGAGAGAACTCTGCGGGAAATCTATCTCACCGGCTTTGAGACCGCAATAAAAGAGGGAAAATGCAGGGCGCTCATGACTTCCTATAATCAGGTAAACGGCATCTATGCCAATGAACATCCCCATCTTTTAAAGGAAATCCTGCGAAAAGAGTGGGGCTTTTGCGGAGCCGTCATTACAGACTGGGGCGGCTCGAACGATCACTGTGCCGGAGTGAAAAACGGTTCTTCTCTGGAAATGCCGGCTCCCGGCTTAAGCTCTGCCGCAGCGCTTTTAAAGGGAGTAGAGGAAGGCAGGATTACGGAACAGGATCTGGATGAACGGGTGGAAGAGATCCTGAACCTGCTCCCTGGACAGAAGAAAATGTTCAAACAAAATAAAATGCCAGAGAATTCTCCGGAGAGGGAAACGCTTTATGAAGCCCATCACCATCTGGCGCGCAGAGCCTGTGCAGAGAGTGTGGTGCTTTTAAAAAATGAAACGGATACCCTGCCTCTTAAATCCGGTACCCGGATTGCCGTAATCGGCGATTTTGCCTATGAATCCCGGTATCAGGGGGCCGGTTCTTCCATGGTAAATGCCTGGAAGGTGGATTCTGTAAAGGAATGTCTGGAAGGGGAGACGGGGCTTGAATGGAAAAAAATGGGAATCACTGTTTCCGGTTTTTCAAGAGGATATCTCCGGGATGGAAGGCAGGATGCAGCGCTGGAAAAAGAGGCTGTTGACCTGGCAAAAACGGCAGATCAGATCCTGTTTTTCTTTGGGCTCAATGAATCCTGGGAGACGGAAGGAATGGATCGCAGCCATCTTAGGATACCGGAAAATCAGATTCACCTTTTAGAGCGGCTTTCCCGCCTGGAGCTTCCGGTTGTAGGGATTCTGTGTACAGGAAGTGTGGTGGAAATGCCCTGGGAAGGCCATCTAAAGGCGCTTCTTTACGGAGGACTCTGGGGCCAGGCGGGAGCCGGCGCCGTTTTAGACCTTCTTTCAGGAAAATTAAACCCATGCGGAAAGCTGGCAGAAAGCTGGCCGGTGAAATACGAAGACACCCCGTCCTTTCAGTACTATCCTTCCAAAGAGAGAAATTCTGAGTACCGGGAGGGGATTTATGTGGGATACCGCTATTATGACACAGCAGGCGTTCCAATCCGTTTTCCTTTTGGCTTTGGACTGTCCTATACAAAATTTGACTACAGCGGTTTAAAGATCACACCTGAGGGGGTGTCCTTTGTGCTTGAAAATACAGGCAGCAGGGACGGCGCAGAGATCATTCAGCTCTATACAGGCCTTCCCGGAGCACGTATTTTTCGGCCCAAACGGGAATTAAAGGGCTTTTGCAAGGTGTTTTTAAAGGTTGGGGAGAAAAAAGAGGTGTTTCTTCCCTTTGATTCTATGACCTTCCGGTATTGGAACGGAAGAACCGGACAGTGGGAGAGGGAAGGAGGTTTTTACCGCATCAGCATTGGTTCCGGGCTTACGGATATCCGTCTGGAAGGGGAAGTTTTTCAGGAGGGAACCACAGACAGCCTTCCATGGGAGGTGAACGAGCTTCCCTCTTATGCTTCCGGCCGGATCCGGTCTGTGCCGGATGAGGAGTACGAGCGCCTGTTAGGCTGTCCCATTCCGGACGGAAGCTGGAAGGGGGAACTGGGGATTAACGATGCTCTCTGCCAGATGTATTATGCCAAAAGTCCGCTGGCAAGGCTGATATGCCGGATTTTAAAGCACCGCCTTGAGAACGCGCAGAAGAAAGGCATTCCTGATTTAAATACCCTTTTTCAGTATAATATGCCGTTCCGGGCCATGGCGAAGATGACAGGAGGCTGGATTTCCATGGAAATGGCCGAATCGTTAACCTATGCGGCAAACGGCCGCCATTTTTATGGTATCACTGGCTTTATAAGGGGATTTTTAAAAAACAGGCGTCTGGAGAGGCGGTATGAGCAGGCGCTGAAAGGTAAGACGGCGCCGGAGGATAAGACGGAACCGAATGTGGGAAACCCATGGAGCAAAGCCCATCCGCAGCTGTGGGAATTTATCCTGTTTAATCTTCTTTCCAACTGTGCTACCATTACTAATTTTGTGGTAATGTGGCTGTGTACAGGCTGGGTTTTTAAGGGGCTGGCAGACATTCCCTTCCGGTTTTTCATATTTGATTATGGGGAAGATGCATTGGGGCTTTGCGGTTTTCTAAGCTTTCTTACAGCCACAGCCCTGGCCCAGATGGTAAATTTCTTTGTTCAGAAAAACTGGGTTTTCCGGTCCGATGCCGCATTTAGCAGGGCAGCGCCCCGATATATTCTTCTGGCAGTGTTTCTTGTGATCCTTTCGGCTGCCCTGCCGGCCTGGAGCCAGAAGCTTTTTACAGGTTTGGGAGTCCCTGAAGCATTTGCTCCTACCTGTGCCAACGGGCTTAATATCCTGGCTCAGGTGGCGATCAGTTATCCTGCCATGAAATTCTGGATTATGCCTGGTCAGGCCCGTCCAAAGAAAAATAAGAAAAAAAGGAGAAAAAATGATGCAGTTTGAGAAATATACAGAATATGCCGTAGAACAGGCAAAGAAGCTTTTAGCCATCGACAGTCCTTCCGGATATGGCTATTATGTGACGGAGTATTTATTAAAGGAGTTTGCCGCTTTGGGGATTCCGGCCCGCCGGACCATAAAAGGCGGAGTGATTGCTGACTTTGGAGGAAAAGAGGATGAGAACGGCATCCTTCTGGAAGCCCACTGCGACACCCTTGGAGGTATGGTTTCCCAGATCAAGGAAAACGGCCGCCTTAAACTGACCAATATCGGCGGCATGAAGCCTGCCAATGCAGAGGCTGAAAACGTGCGCATCATTACAAAGGGAGGGAACGTCTATGAGGGCGTCTGCCAGCTTGTCAATGCGTCTGTTCATGTGAACGGAAACTACGAAACAACGGAGCGCAGCTGGGATACAGTAGAGGTTTTAGTGGATGAATGTGTAAAAACAAAAGAGGATACCGTGAAGCTGGGGATCATGGCAGGTGATTATGTATGCTTTGAGCCGAGGACCAGGGTTACAGCTTCAGGCTATATCAAGAGCCGTTTTCTGGATGATAAGCTGTCTGCAGCGATCCTGCTGGCATACGGACGGTATTTAAAGGAGGAAAAGGTGGTTCCTGAGCGCCATGTATATGCGCATTTTACCATTTATGAGGAAGTGGGACACGGAGGCTCTGCTTCTGTGCCTGAAGGCGTTACAGAGGCCTGGTCGGTGGATATGGGCTGTGTGGGAGACGGACTTACCTGTACGGAGCATGAGGTTTCGATCTGTGCAAAGGACAGCGGGGGCCCCTACAATTATGAGGTTGTCTGCCGGCTGGTGGAGCTGGCGAAGGAGCATGAGATCGGCTATGCTGTGGATGTATATCCTCATTATGGCTCCGATGTGGAAACCACGCTCCGCTCTGGTCATGATATCCGCCATGCGTTGATCGGTCCCGGCGTTTACGCGTCCCATGGTTATGAGCGCAGCCATAAGGACGGCGTCTGCAATACATTCCGTCTGATCCAGGCATATTTGGGATAGGGAATATGAAAAAGGGAGGCTCCATATAATATCCAGAGGATAAAAAAGGAGCTTCTTTTTTTATGGACAGGCGCATCCTGTTTATTTTGATCATGTCGCTGGCTGTTCCCTATGGCTGTTCTATGGCTCTTTTAGGCACTTCTTTGGCAAAGCCCGGCGGGCTTAAGGAACAGGAGGCTCTTTCGGCTGCTTGGGCTTCTGATTCCCGGGAAAAACGGTCTTTTCGCAGAATCCGCATGGACATGGAAGATCCACCGGAAAAAACGGTAGATCTGGAAACGTATCTTCCCATTGTGGTGGCAGGACAGATTTCGGCAGAGTCTCATCCGGAGGCGATAAAAGCCCAGACCATTTTGGCAAGGACCTATATCTGCCGTCAGATGGAACAGATGGGTCTTGAGGAGGAAATACCGGAATCTTCTCTTGGACTGGAAAAAAATAGAAATAATCAGATGGAGCCTCTTTGGGGGACAGAAATTTTTCCTGAATATTACAGCCGGTTTGAGAAGGCAGCCAGAGAGACAGAAGGGGTTACGCTTACCTGGGAGGGCCATTTTATTGACCCTTTATTTACGCACACGACGACCGGTTTTACCCGTCCGGGAGATGAGGAACATCCCTATCTGGCTTCCGTATCCTGTGTCCATGATCCTGAGGAGGAGGGATTTGTGCAGGAAATGATCATGCAGCCGGAAGAGGCCGCAAAGCGTGTGTCCGCAATTCCGGCTGGGGATGGATCGTTTCGTACCATACCGCCGGAAGCATTTCCCGAACAGGTGCAGATTATTTCAAGAGACGAAGCCGGGTATGCACTGCAGCTTCAGATCGGGGGCTTTCCCTTTAACGGGGAAGAAGTCCGCCTGGCTCTGGGCCTTCCGTCTGCCTGCTTTGAACTGAACCGTCATGGCAGTGATGTTCGTTTTTCGGTCAGGGGAAGGGGGCATGGCTGGGGCTTAAGCCAGACGGAGGCTCAGGCTCTGGCAGAGGATGGATGGAGCGCAGAGGTAATTTTGGAATATTTTTATACAGGCATTTCATTTTCTTCTGAATAAGTCACCTAAATCCGGTAAGAATACTACCGAGGTGATAAAAAGATGAAAGAGAAAGTCAATCAGATGCTCAAGGATAAGCTGTTTCTCGTGATGCTGGTATTAGGACTGCTGACTATGGTAGCCGCAGCAGGAATTATGACCGTACAAAAAGGGAAAAACAGTGCCAATGACCCCATGCTCCATATGGCAGAGGAGGAAAATACGCCTACAGAGGAAGCGCTGCAGATGGCGGGCGCCAGTGACGCCAGAGAAAAAACACAGGAAGAAGACAGGGAAGAAACGGTTGGAGCCGACGCAGGGGAAAATCCCAATGAAGGGAATGATCTGCTTGCAGAGGCGAAAGAACAGGATGGGGCAGCAGAGGCAGGAGCCGGAAAGGAAGCGGCTCATGCATTGGCCTTAAACTTTACGGAATCCAGCTCCATGGTATGGCCGGTCCGGGGAAACGTGCTGTTGGATTACAGCATGGATCAGACAATCTATTTTCCCACTTTGGATCAGTACAAATGTAATCCCGGCATTGTAATACAGTCGGATGTGAGCGCTCCGGTAGCTGCTCCTGCCAATGCCAGGGTAACGGAAGTGGGAGTCAGCGATGAAATCGGAAATTATGTGGTCCTGGATCTGGGAAATGAGTACACCGCTGTCTGCGGACAGTTAAAGGAGATTTCTGCCGCAGAGGGAGAATATCTGGAAGCAGGCCAGACTTTAGGATATGTAGCCGAGCCTACCAAGTATTATTCCGTAGAGGGAGTAAATGTATTCTTTGAATTAAAGCACAAGGGGGAAACGGTAGATCCCCTAAACCACATGGAGTGAAGCCCAGCCTGTCCGGAGACATAAAACCGGGCGGGCTCTTTTCGTTTGAAGCTGAGAAAATGGGAAAGTTTGGAATGAATTTTATAAAATTTAAGAATTTGTTCATAGCACTTTCATGTCATTATTGTATAATAAATATAACAACGAAAAGAGGAGTGAAACAATGAACATATTATTTTTCCTTACTCCCAAGAGTGAGGTGGCTTATATCAATGAGGATGACACACTGCGCCAGGCCCTGGAAAAGATGGAGCACCACAGATATTCTGCCATCCCTATTATCAGTCGTACGGGCCGCTACATAGGAACGCTTACAGAAGGGGATCTGCTCTGGGGAATTAAAAATCAGTATCATCTGGACTTGAAGGGGGCTGAAAAGATCCCGATCACAGCGATCCACCGGCGTCTGGACAACCGTCCTGTAAAGGCAGGCGCTGATATGGAGGATCTGATGGGAAAGGCACTGAATCAGAATTTTGTTCCGGTGTTAGATGATCAGAAGTGTTTTATCGGCATTATTACCCGGAAGGACATTATCCAGTATTTTTATAAGAAGACCCAGCAGGCCCAGGAAGATGTAAAGGCATGCTGCGGATCGGGCTATGCAGAGAACAAGAAGCGGGATGTGGCTTCTGCTGTTGCATTTCAATCAGAGAAAGAACGAGCGAACGAAAAAACGATGTGAAAGTGCATAAAAACAAAAAAGACATTTTTTAAAGTTTGTGCACACTTTTGGGGGCGGATATGCTATTATAATAGACGTAACCCCCCCAATACATTATATAGTTTTGCTATACCCCATAAGAAACGAAATACCTTCTCCTGAAAAGACCGGTTCCCCGACCGGTCTTTTCGCTGTCCTGAAATGAGCGGTTATTCCGCTATTAAATATCTGAAAATTTTGTATTGACGGAATGAAGCCTTTGGTGTATATTTTATTACAATGCAGCAAAATGTAAGAGAGTGGCTGACAGATGTATGTCTAATAAATACACTCCAAGGCGTATCTGCCGGTTTCAGATGAGAGTTTGTTCGGCTCAGCTGAATCTGCGATGCCCTGAGAGGAATATGAGGAGGAAATTATGAAGCCATATGCAGAGATGAGCAAAGAGGAACTGACGGCTCTTCGCAGAGAGCTGAAAGCAAAGTACCATGAGTTTCAGACCAGGGATTTAAAGCTGGATATGTCCAGAGGAAAGCCAAGCGTTGACCAGCTGGATCTTTCCATGGGTATGATGGATGTGCTCAGCAGCGACGATGATCTGACCTGTGAGGATGGAACGGACTGCCGCAACTATGGTGTTCTGACAGGTATTGATGAGGCCAAGGAACTCCTGGCAGACATGATGGAGGTAAATCCTTCGACGATTATCATTTATGGAAACTCCAGCTTAAATGTAATGTACGATACCGTTTCCCGGGCCATGACCCACGGTATTATGGGAAATACTCCCTGGTGCAGGCAGGATAAGGTGAAATTCCTCTGCCCCGTTCCCGGATATGACCGTCATTTTGCTATTACAGAATATTTCGGTATTGAGATGATCAATGTTCCTATGACTTCTGAGGGTCCGGATATGGATATGGTAGAGCATCTTGTAGCTTCTGATCCGGCGATCAAGGGCATCTGGTGTGTGCCAAAGTATTCCAATCCTCAGGGATACTCCTATTCAGATGAGACAGTGCGCCGTTTTGCCAGACTGGAGCCCGCAGCGCCTGATTTCCGTATTTTCTGGGATAATGCTTATGGCGTTCATCATTTATATGACCACGATCAGGATCACCTGATTGAGATCCTGGCAGAGTGCAAGAGGGCAGGAAATCCCGATCTGGTATATAAATTTGCTTCCACTTCCAAGATCAGTTTCCCAGGTTCTGGTATTGCGGCAATCGCTACCTCTCATAATAATCTTGAGGATATCAAGGCCCAGTTAAAGAATCAGACCATTGGACATGATAAGGTAAACCAGCTGCGTCATGTGCGTTTCTTTAAGGATATCCATGGTATGGTGGAGCATATGAGAAAGCATGCGGATATTATCCGTCCAAAGTTTGAGGCAGTAGAAGAAATTCTGGAAAGAGAGTTAGGCGGTCTTGGGATCGGAGAATGGACTAAGCCCAAGGGAGGATATTTCATTTCCTTTGATTCTCTGGATGGCTGTGCTAAGGATATTGTGGCACGGTGCAAGAAGGCAGGCGTGGTGATGACAGGCGCAGGTGCTACTTATCCATATGGAAAGGATCCCCATGACAGCAATATCCGTATTGCACCAACTTATCCGCCTCTGGGAGATCTAATCGTGGCTACCGAGCTCTTTGCCCTGTGTGTTAAGCTTACCAGCGCAGAGAAGCTTTTAAAGGAAATGGAGCAGAATCCACAGCCTGTAAAGAAAAAAGAGGCAGACCAGCAACTGCCAGAGTAAAAATAAAACAGCTTCAGATACTAACAGGGAGTTCACCGTTTCGGCGGGGAACTCCCTGTGTGCGTGAATGACTGGTTCACGGATGGTTTTCCGGGCAGAGAAAAGCTGCAGGAATGACTCAGAAAGGAGCCGATTGATGGAAGAAGCGGGAATTTATACTGGAAAATGGGATTTTGTTACCTTTTTTGTGGTTCCGGGAGCTACATTGTGGCTGGCTTGCCGGGAGGATTGGCTGGACAGTAATATCTCGGTCATCGGGAATAGTCCCGGTATGGAACTCTGGCTGTATGCCTGGGGGATGTTTGTCAGCAGCTACAGTTTTTTCTATATAAGATATCTGTTTTCTCTGGGCGGATATGAGGGCATTAAAGGAAGGGGATTTTTGTATATGGCCTGTATCCTTCTGGCTATATCCGTATGGATCCCCTATGATCCGGAGCATTTTCCAAAGGCCTCTTTACTCCATGTGATTTTTTCCTTTTCTTTTCCTGTTCTTTTAGCCCTGTCCCTGCTTTCCTTTTTAAAAGAAAAGATCCACTCAGATCCCAACCCGTTTCTTCCGATGCTCTGGCTGTTTGCAGAGCTTGCGGCAGCGGCTCTTGTACTGTGGTATGCCTCCGGCTTTATCACAGGCCTTTTGGAAGTGTATGTAACCACTGCCTTTTGTGGATATCTGGGTTTGGTTGAGCGGATCCTGGTGCATAACCAAAGATCATTCCCTGAAAACAGGGGAGATTAGAAGGTTACTTCCTCATCATAGAAGCAGCACTTTAACAGTTTTGCCATCTGCTCCGGATCGATGGATCTTGGGTTGGAGCCGGTGCAGGCATCGCCTACTGCCAGTTCAGCTACTTTTGGAAGTTTTTCCATAAATTCAGCTTCGTCGATGATTCCGCCTTCGTAATCCTTAATGCAGGCTGGAATGTCTAACTGCTCATTCATTTCGCGCAGGCGGGCGATCAGAGCGTCTGTAAGCTCCAGATCGGTGCTGCCGGCCAGTCCGATGAATTTTGCAATTTTTGCATATCTTTCGGCAGCCTCAGGATTTTTGGAATTGAATTTGATTACCTTTGGCAGATACATTGCGTTTGCACAGCCATGAACGATGTGGCCGCCGGAGTATGCGGCGCCTGTCTTATGAGCCATGGAGTGAACGATTCCCAAAAGAGCATTGGAAAATGCCATTCCGGCCAGACACTGTGCGTCATGCATCTTGGCACGGGCATCCATATCTCCGTTGTAAGATGGAACCAGATACTCGTTGATCATCTCAATGGCATGAAGTGCCAGCGGATCGGTATATTCGCAGTGAAGGGTAGAAACGTACGCTTCGATTGCATGAGTCATAGCGTCCATACCTGTATGAGCAGTCAATTTCTTTGGCATGGTAGCTGCCAGAGCGGGATCTACGATTGCTACATCCGGTGTGATGTTAAAGTCAGCCAGAGGATATTTGATCCCCTTTGCATAATCCGTGATAACGGAGAATGCAGTTACCTCGGTAGCGGTGCCGGAGGTAGAGGAAATAGCGCAGAACTTTGCCTTTGTGCGCAGGGTTGGGAAGCTGAATGGTGCGATCAGATCCTCAAAGCTTGTTTCAGGGTATTCATAGAAGGCCCACATAGCCTTTGCAGCATCGATTGGAGAACCGCCGCCTACAGCTACGATCCAGTCAGGCTGGAATTCTTCCATAGCCTTTGCGCCCTTCATAACAGTTTCTACAGAAGGATCCGGCTCAACTCCCTCAAACAGCTGAACCTCCATGCCTGCTTCCTGTAAGTAAGCAACTACCTTATCCAGAAAACCGAAACGCTTCATGGAGCCGCCGCCTACTACAACGATCGCTTTCTTTCCTGTTAATGTCTTTAATGCCTCCAGAGCATCCTTTCCGTGATACAGATCTCTTGGTAATGTAAACCTCATGAGTAAAACCTCCTGTGAAGAATGATATTTATTTAACAAACATAGAATATCACAGGAAAAGAGGTTCGGGTAGATATGAAAATGGAATACAGGTATGCCGGAATGGATATCCTTTATCAGCTTGTCCTTATCAGAACGGAGACTGTGAGGGAGAAGGGAGCGCTTAAATCAGTCCGAAAGCCGGCTTACGATGCGGTTCAGACTATGGATCAGTTCGGTTTCCGCCGAAGAGCGGCGGCTGCCCTTTCGAAAGATCAGAAGATCCCTGTGCAGATTTCCGGGATAAGCGCAGGGACGCTGGATCAGGCCTTCGGCAGACAGTTCGCTGTAGGGAATGGGAGAGGTCCACATATAGGCTCCGGGCAGACGGCGCAGCAGGGCAAACTGGCTTCCGCGGTCATAAACGGACACAGAACGGCTGGAATCGCCTCCTGTGGCTGAAGTTTCCTGGATTTCAAAGGAAAAAGAGGGATTGGAGGAATCGCCCTGGATGATTTCAAGAGAGCTTCCCAGATCCAGATAGGTCAGGCCGGATCTGCCTGCCAGAGGATGATCCGGAGCCATTAAAACCAGGGATGAAAATTCCCATAAAAGGCAGGAGTCCAGATTTTCATCCTGGAGCAGCTTTTTATAGTAAGGTTCATATAAAGCAGGACAGCGTGCGATCCCCAGATCAAATTCCTTGGAAGATACCAGCTCAATGACCTGTCTGGAGTTCGTTTCCATATAGTGGATATTTACCGGGGATTTGGTGTTGGCTTCACAGAGAAAATCCGTAAATGCACAGGTGATATATGTGGCTCTGGGGCCGCAGAACTTAAGCTCCAGAGCCTGTTTGCGGTTTCGGGCGCAGAGGGCTTCGATCTGTTCCTCCTGAGCCATGATGGTTTTGGCGTACCGGAGAAATTCTTCGCCCTTTTTAGTGGGAATCATGCCTCTGCTGGTCCGGTCAAAAATATCTTCTCCCAGCTCCCGCTCCAGTTCCCGTATGATTTTGCTTAAGTGGGGCTGATTCATATAAAAGTTCTGGGCGGCTTTGGTGATAGAGCCGGTTTTTTCTACCTCTACTGCGTATTTTAAATAGGAAAGATTCATGAGTCACCTGCCTTCTTTTAAGAGGAAGCCGTTGGCTGAAAAGGGATGATAGGGTTTGTTTTTGGAGTATAGCTGTCCGGCATTCCGTCTACGAACGGAGCATCGGAGGGAAGCGTTTCGGCTGGAGCAGGATCGGAAGAAGCCGGATGCTCAGGGCCTGTTTTGGTCTCATAGGGGGCAGCCGAAGGCGTTTGCTCCGCCTTTGAAGTTTCTGAAGAAGCAGTATTTCTGTGGATAACCGCAGCATGGCCTTTATAGGTCTTGGAATGATCCAGTATGCGTTCCCTTTCTTCCCCGTCTTTTGATATTACCTTATAGGTGTCCCAGCGGCTGCCGGGAACCGCTGCCTTTACCACCTTTTCTGTTCCGGGTTCAAGTGAAGGATCCTCCGCATATTCCGGTTCCGGAGGAGGCAGTTCCTCCACCTTTTCAGAATAAAGATCCCAGGAAACGCCTTCTTCCAAAACAGGGAGCCCATAGATGGATACAGTGGCTTTGCGGTCCGCATAGCTGGCCCGGATGCCAATGGGGGCACTGGAGGTGTTTACAAAACGGAAATCCGGCTGTTCCCAGCTGATGGCCGCATCCTGTCCAGGAGTCACATAGTTTGGCTCAAAGGTGTGAGAACGGCGGAAGGTAATTTCCATTCCCGCATTAAACGCTGCCCGGTACAGGGTACTGGAAATCTGGCAGACACCGCCTCCGATTTCCTGTACCACAGCGCCGCTGCTGTATGCAGCTGCTTCCTGATAGCCTTTTTCAGCCGTGCGCTGGCCCACTGCCTGATTAAAGGAAAATTCCTCGCCGGGCTGTACAATGGTGCCGTTTAAGGCCTCTGCTGCCAGCCGTACGTTTGTGTTGCGTTTTTGATTGCTGGTGGTTTCCGTAGTAAAGGCAGCGATGGTTTTGTACTGCTCTTTTGCCATGGCCTTGGAGAGAGGCGGGGCAGCGTCTGCGGAATGAACGGGGATTACTGCATCCAGCCGGTTTTCACGGATAGCGGAAAGAATATCCTCAGCCAGCCGGCGTTCATCAATTTCAATGCCGGAGCAGCCTTCGGTAAATATAAAGCTTCCTTTTTGTGGATCAAAATAATCCAGACCGCTGTTTTTAGGTGCAGTTTCCCACTTTTTTGCAAAGGTTTCTGCCTGGATTAAAATTTCCTTTTTTAATTCTTCGTTTATCAGGTCTGCAGGGGTAAGGGTCAGATCTCCGGACTGGGAGGAACGGCAGAGTGTTCCAATCCATTCCTTCAGCCGGGGGGATAAAGGATTTTCCACAGCCAGCTGTTCTTCTCCATATTCTGCTTTCATGTCCCAAGGAAAAAGCTGGTTTAAGGCTTCAAAGCTCTCATCCGGGCTTAAGCCGTTCAGAGAAATGCCGTTGACCGTTACCGCAGGCGCGGTAAGCGAGGCATCTGTTTCAGAAAGCGAGGTTTCATGGCTGCCCGCAGCCGGTTTCCCTTTAAAACGGGAAATAGTGACGGCTGAGACAGCGGCTAAAAGAAAGATTCCCGCTCCGGCGGCAGCAAGGGGAAGAAGGGAGTTTCCCTTCTCCGTTTCAGATGCAGGCCGGCGGCTTTTTCTGGGGCCGCGGTAGGAGGAGCGGGAGGTTCTGTTTTGTCTGTGATCGTAATGGTTTGTCATTCTAAACTCCGGATATACATAGTTTTGATACCTGGCTGATTTTCAATCCGGTATCATATTATTCATATGTGAATACTGGGAATTATTATATAGGTACCTTAAAGGAAAGTCAAGAGCCGGGAGAAGGCAGTAATTGCCATGCACAGTATAACGCCGCAGGCTGTGGGAAGAAGAACGGCCAGACAGGTCCATTTTAAGCTTCCGGTTTCCTTTTTTATCGTCATAAGGGTAGTAGAACAGGGCCAGTGAAACAGGAAAAATACCATGGTGCAAAGGGCAGTGACCCAGGTCCAGCCCTGAGAGATAAGGAGCGTATGAAGGTCGGAAAGATTTCCTGGTTCGATCAGGGTTCCCTGAGAGGTATAGGCCATAATAATGATGGGGATCACGATTTCATTGGCCGGAAGCCCCAGGATAAATGCCATAAGGATTACCCCATCCATCCCCATCAGGCGCCCGATCGGATCCAGATATCCGCTAAAGCGTGCCAAAAGGCTGATATCTCCAATGGAAACATTGGCTAAAATCCATATGACAAGCCCGGCAGGAGCCGCTACCGCGGCGGCACGGCCCAGAATAAAAAGGGTGCGGTCCAAAATGGAGCGCCAGATTACCCTTCCGATCTGAGGTCGGCGGTAGGGCGGAAGCTCCAGAGTAAAAGAGGAAGGCATACCTTTAAGGACCGTGGCAGACAGAAGGCGGGATACAAAAAAGGTGGCGGCAACACCGGTAAGGATAAAAAAAGTAAGGATCAGGGCAGGACGGAGAGAGGAAATAGGACCTGCGGACGAAGCTCCTGTAAAAAACAGCGTGATCAGAGTTACGAGGGCCGGAAGACGGCCGTTGCAGGGGACGAAGCTGTTGGTAAGAATGGCGATGAGCCGTTCTCTGGGCGAGTCGATGATCCGGCAGCCCGTTACTCCGGCTGCATTGCAGCCAAAGCCCATAGCCATGGTAAGGGCCTGTTTTCCGCAGGCTTTGCAGCATTGGAAGGGACGGTCCAGATTATATGCGATCCGGGGCAGATAACCAAAATCTTCCAAAAGGGTAAAGAGAGGGAAGAAAATGGCCATGGGCGGAAGCATGACAGAGATAACCCAGGCCAGTACCCGGTATACACCCAGAACCAGAATCCCGTGGAGCCATTGGGGCGCATTGACTGCCATAAAAGCAGCGGTAAGTTTTTCCTGAAAGGAGAAAAAGAGGGAGGAAAGCAGGGCGGAAGGGTAGTTGGCTCCTGTGATCGTCAGCCAGAAAATGAGCGCCAAAAGACCAATCATAGCCGGATATCCGGCCAGCCGCCCGGTCAGGATGCGATCCCAAAAAGCATCCCTTTTGCCGTAGGGTTTTTCAGGAAGGGAGACCGTGCGGGAAGCAATGGACTCCGCAGTATTTACGATGCCGGATACGATTCGGTCCTTTAAATCATCCTCAAAGATCCCAGCCTGATCCAGGTGTGACCGGGCCTGGAGGACAGCCTGACATAACGCATCATCCTCGGACAGATCTCTGCCTAAAAAGGTATTTAAAGAGCGAAGCAGGCCGGGATCATTTTCAAGGAGTCTTAAGGCCAGCCAGCGGGGAGAAAGGCGGCTGCTGAGTGGTTCTGTAAAGGGCAGAAGCATGGAAATGGCCTGTTCTACAGCTGCGTCATAGGAAATATGAAATGGCTCTGTGTCTGGATGATCGACCGTTTCATCCAGCCGGTCTAAAAAATGTTCCAGAGAGCGCTTTTTTCTTGCAGTTGTTCCAGCGACAGGAGCAGAAAGTTCCCGGCTGAGAGCCGGCAGATCAATGCGTATGTTTTTTTTCGCTGCTTCGTCCATGAAATTGACGCAGACCATGGCGGGAATTCCGGTTTCCAGAATCTGCAGGACAAGGTTTAAGTTCCGTTCCAGACAGGTAGAGTCACAGATAACCACAGCGGCATCACAGTTCCCAAAACAGATGCCGTCCCGTGCAAGCGCTTCTTCAGCAGAGTGAGCCATAAGAGAATACGTTCCCGGAAGGTCTGCGAAAACATAGTTGTATTTTTTTGAGGAGCAGCTTCCTTTAAAACAGGAAACTGTAACCCCGGCCCAGTTGCCCGTGTGTTGGGAGCTGCCGGTAAGGCTGTTGAAAAGGGTGCTTTTTCCTACATTGGGGTTGCCGGACAGAGCCACTGAAAATTGGTTCTTATTTTCGTTTCCATCCACCCGGATCTGGCGGCTGTATTCACGCCGTATGGCAATGACTGCACCCCGGATCCGGTAGGAGACCGGGTCACCTAAAGGACTTACGCCCAGGCATTCTACCTGTGTGTCTGCAGTCAGCCCCAGATCCATAAGCCTCCTGCGCATGGCTCCGGAAACAAGAAGTTCCGTTACCCGGGCGGTCTGCCCTGGTTGTATATCATTTAAGGAAAGGAAAGGATTCACGATCCGTATACCTGCCCGTGTTTGTTCTTATTATTACAGTATGGTTCAGGCGGGAAAATGTGACTGGAAATAACCGGTGAAGTGGTGTATAATAAGAAGAAAAAATGACAACAGGAGAGTTTTGCTATGGAAGAAAGTTACATTGAATGGCTGGTAAAGCGCAAGGATCCTATCTATGCCCTTCCGGTAAAGATCATTATGGTGCTTGTCTGCGCCTTTTCCGTACTGCTGGCGCTGCAGACGGTGATCGGAGTTGTGATCATGACAGCAGCAGGTATCGGTACCTATTTTATTTTCCTGAATTTAAGTGTGGAATATGAGTATCTGTTTGCTGAGGGCGGTCTGCGGATTGACCGGATTCTGGGAAAGGCCAGACGGAAAAAGGCCTTTGATTGTGAAAAGGATGATGTACAGCTGATCGCTCCGGTGGATTCCTATATGCTGAAGGATTATGCCAAGCAGGGGATGAAGGTTATGGACTGTACCTCCGGAAAGCAGGGTGCTGAAGTTTATGCGCTGATGTATCAGAAGGGAGCCGACACCATGAAAGTTCTTATTGAGCCCAATGAAAAGATGCTGGCAGCCATGCGCCATACATTTCCGCGTAAATTCGTGAAGTAAGAGAAACAAAATATTAGGGTCACTGATGGAATCCTATTAGTAAATTCAATGAATCATAACGGGAAAATGGGTTTGACAATCCTAATAAAATTTGCTAGGATTAGATACTAATAAGATGCTGAGGGCAGTATACCACACAGAAAGCGAGGAAGTTTTAATGGGTACAATTATCGGCGAAGGCATTACCTTTGATGATGTACTTCTGGTTCCGTCTTATTCAGAAGTGATTCCGAATCAGGTAGATTTAACCACCTATCTTACAAAGAAGATCAAACTTAACATTCCCCTGATGAGTGCAGGCATGGACACCGTGACCGAGCACCGTATGGCCATTGCCATGGCGCGCCAGGGCGGTATCGGTATTATCCACAAAAATATGTCTATTCAGGAACAGGCAGAAGAAGTAGACCGTGTAAAGCGTTCCGAAAACGGTGTTATCACAGATCCCTTCTATCTTTCCCCCGAACATACTTTAAAGGATGCCAATGACCTTATGGCAAAATTCCGTATTTCCGGTGTTCCTATTACGGAGGGAAAGAAGCTGGTGGGTATCATTACCAACCGTGACCTGAAGTTTGAGGAGGATTTCAGCCGTCCGATCAAGGAATGTATGACTTCCGAGAATCTTGTCACTGCAAAGGAAGGAGTAACGCTCAAGGAGGCAAAGGCGATCCTTGCTAAAGCCAGAGTGGAAAAGCTTCCTATCGTAGATGACAATTTCAATTTAAAGGGTCTTATCACGATTAAGGATATTGAAAAGCAGATCAAGTACCCTCTGTCTGCAAAAGACGAGCAGGGCCGTCTGCTCTGCGGAGCCGGCGTAGGCATTACTGCTAATGTATTAGAGCGTGTAGCTGCTCTGGTAGAAGCAAAGGTAGATGTAATTGTTCTTGACTCTGCCCATGGTCATTCTGCCAACGTGATCCGCTGTGTGAAGATGATCAAGGATGCATTTCCGGATCTTCAGGTAGTGGCAGGAAATGTGGCTACCGGTGAGGCGACCAGAGCTTTGATCGAGGCAGGTGCGGACTGTGTAAAGGTAGGTATCGGCCCCGGTTCCATTTGTACGACCCGTGTGGTGGCAGGTATCGGCGTACCTCAGATCACAGCCGTTATGGACTGTTACAATGTGGCAAAGGAATACGGCATCCCGATTATCGCTGACGGCGGCATCAAGTATTCGGGTGATGTTACAAAGGCGATCGCAGCAGGCGGCAGCGTGTGCATGATGGGAAGCATGTTTGCAGGCTGCGATGAGAGTCCGGGTACCTTTGAACTGTACCAGGGACGTAAGTACAAGGTATACCGCGGCATGGGATCCATCGCTGCCATGGAGAACGGAAGCAAGGACCGCTATTTCCAGACCGACGCCAAGAAGCTGGTGCCGGAGGGTGTAGAAGGCCGTGTGGCATACAAGGGTATGGTAGAGGATACCGTATTCCAGCTGTTAGGCGGTTTAAGAGCCGGTATGGGCTACTGCGGAGCCAAGGATATCCCCACTCTGCAGAATACGGCAAGATTCGTGAAGATCTCTGCCGCTTCCTTAAAGGAAAGCCATCCTCACGATATTCACATCACAAAAGAAGCTCCCAACTACTCGATTGATGAGTAAGAGGGGGAGAAAAGAAAGCCCGGAGAAAGCGCGATATCTTTCTTCGGGTTTTATTTATGAAATAAAAGATGGGATCGGTGAAAAGAAGCATTCAGGTGTATTCTTGACTTTCCCGCCCCCCAATGCTAGAATAAATACCATGGATAAGAAGAGAATAGCAGTTTGTATTACAGGAATTTTGATCATAGCGGCCTGTCTGACGGGGTGCCAAAAGCATAGGGAACCTGTCAGCAGGTCTTCTTTTTTGCTCAACACATTTATTACGGTAACGCTTTACGATTCCAGAGAGGAAGAGATCCTGGATGGGGTGACGGAGCTTTGCTCAGAATATGAAAAGAAGTTCAGCACCACCATAGAAACCAGTGAAATTTATGCAATGAACCACAGAAAGCCGGGAGAACGGGAGTTTACTGTGTCACAGGATACGGCGGAGCTGATAGAAAAAGGACTGGAGTACAGCCGGCTGTCAGATGGGGCCTTTGATATCACCATAGAACCCTTAAGCCGTCTGTGGGATTTTTCAGGCTCAGATCCTCATGTACCGTCAGAGGAAGCAATCCGGAAAGAACTTTTAAAGGTAGGATATGAAAGAGTTGCGGTAAACGGCAATACAGTGGTTTTTGCAGATGATCTGGTATCTATTGATCTGGGAGCGATCGCCAAAGGGTATATTGCAGACCGCATGAAAGAATATCTTAAAGAGCAGGGTGTAGAGAGCGCCATTATCAATCTGGGAGGCAATGTCCTTTGTCTGGGGGAACGGCCCGGAAATAAGCCATTTAAAATCGGTCTTCAAAAGCCCTTTGCAGAGCGGTCCGAGACAGTGGCGGCTTTGGATATCCGTGATATGTCTGTAGTTTCTTCCGGGGTATATGAGCGCCATTTTGAGGAAAATGGAGTCAATTACCATCATATTTTGAATCCATCTACTGGATGGCCCTATGAAAATGGCCTTACTCAGGTCACGATCCTGTCTGAGCAGTCCGTAGATGGTGATGGACTGAGCACGGCCTGTTTTGCGCTGGGATTGAAAGAAGGAATGGAGCTTGCACAGTCCTTAGAGGGCGTGTATGCGGTATTTGTTACAGAGGATGGGACGCTCCATTATTCTAAGGGAGCAGAGGCCTTTATCAGCAGTCCATAAATATAGAAACTTAACTTTACATTTTTTGCAGGCTGCCATATAATGAGAACGTGTTTACATACAGAAATACGAGGAATAAAATGTTTGAAGCAATATGGAAAAAATGTGTAAATTATGAAACGATCAGTTATCTGATCTGCGGGATCCTGACTACGGCAGTAGATTTTGTGTCCTATGCCATGTTCCGCCGTATGGATATGGGAGTGGGAATGGCACAGGCTTTTTCCTGGGGGGCAGCTGTGCTGTTTGCCTATGTGGTGAATAAGCTGATCGTATTTAAAAATTATGATCTCAGGCCATCCTATCTTATGAAGGAGGCAGGCGCTTTTTTGATGACAAGAGGAATTTCAGGCGTGGCTGTCTGGCTGCTGATGGTTGTTATGGTAGCGCTTGGAGAGGGAAGAGGCTTTTTATATGAGATGTTCTGCAAGATGGTCTCTTCTGCGGTGAACCTGGTGGCAAATTATATTTTCAGCAAGCTGTGGATTTTTAAAAAAAGGTCAGAGAGCAAGGGGAAACAGCAGTGAAACGAGAAGTGATCGTTCAGGCAGAACGGGAACTGGATGCGGTATTGGAGCTGATCCAGGAGTCGGAGGGGATTTCAGGAAGGGATGACATAAAAGAGGAGCGTATGAAAGAAAGAAATCGGATTCAGGAAGCAGAGGCAGAAGAAAGCCTGACCCGTATTAATATGGAAGACACGGCAGATATGCTGCAGTATGAAGCGTGCCGGGAATTAAAACGCTGCCGGGACGTTCATATCCTGCGTCCGGGTGATAGCCTTCTGGCTGCTTTTTTTGTTCCGGTGCTTGTTTTGGTGGTTATCTTTGCACAGAGAGGTATTTTCCCTTTTGGGGAAGAATGTTTTCTGCGTACGGATATGTACCATCAGTATGCGCCGTTTTTCTCTGAATTTCAGTATAAGCTGACTCACGGAGGAAGTCTGCTTTACAGCTGGGATATCGGTATGGGGGTAAATTTCTCAGCATTGTATGCCTATTATCTGGCAAGTCCCATGAACTGGCTTGTGGCTCTTTGCCCCAGGCAGTTTTTGATTGAGTTCATGACGGTTTTGATCGTCATAAAAACAGGCCTGTCCGGTTTGTTTTTTACCTGGTACCTTAGAAAACATACGGGAACCAGGGAGTTTGGTTCCTGCTTTTTCGGCATTTTTTATGCATTAAGCGGCTATATGGCAGCCTACAGCTGGAATATCATGTGGCTGGACTGTATCCTTTTATTTCCGGTCATTCTTTTCGGGCTGGAACGGCTGGTAAAGGAAAAAAAGGGGATGGTTTACTGTATTGCCCTGGGGCTTTCCATCCTGTCAAACTATTATATCTCCATCATGATCTGTATTTTTATGGTGATCTATGCAGCGGTTCTGGTGATTTTATATCCTCCGAAGAAGGGAAAGGAGTTCGCAGCCACAGCCGGCAGATTTACGCTGTATTCCCTTTTGGCCGGCGGACTGGCAGCAGTGGTCCTGCTGCCGGAAATTTATGCCCTTCAGGCCACCGCTTCAGGAAATTTTGACTTTCCAAAGACAGTCAGTTCCTATTTTTCCATATTTGACATGATCGCCCGCCATATGGGGAACGTACAGACAGAGATCGGACTGGATCATTGGCCCAATATTTACTGTGGGGTAGCTGTTTTGATGCTCCTGCTCCTGTATCTTGGGAATAAGAACATTAAAATAAAGGAAAAAGCAGTATATTTCAGTCTTCTGCTCTTTTTCTACGCAAGTTTTTCTGTTAATGTACTGAATTTTATCTGGCATGGCTTTCATTATCCCAACAGCCTTCCCTGCCGTCAGTCCTTCATCTATATCGCGCTGGTGCTGGTGATGTGCTATAAGGCGTATTTGGAACTTAAAAATACACCCTGGAAGCATATCGTTATGGCCTTTTGGGGAGCTGCAGCCTTTGTGATCCTGGCTGAAAAGCTGGTAGATAATGAGGAACAGTTCCATTTTGCCGTATTTTATGCAGCTATCCTGTTTCTGGCTCTGTATACGGGCTGTATTTATCTGTATCACAGCCGGAAATGGTGTCGGGATGGGGTTCTTTTAGCAGTGCTGGGACTGGTATTTTGTGAGTCGGCAGTCAATATGGCGGTAACGAGTATTCCCACAACCAGCCGTACAGCCTATGTAAAAGATAATGAAGATACCATGCTTTTGGCAGACAGCATCCGCTCCTCGGTATTTTACCGGATTGAAAAGGGTGAAAGCCGGACCAAAAATGATGGGGCATGGATGAATTTCCCTTCTGCCTCCCTGTTTTCTTCCGTAGCCAGCGCCGCTATGTCGGACTTTTTTAAAAGCGTAGGCTGTGAGAGCTCCACCAATGCGTACAGTGTAAAAGGAAGTACGCCCTTTATTGACGCTCTTTTCGCTACCCGTTACGGCATCTATCCGGATCAGCAGCCTGCGGACGGCTTAAAGGAGCAGATTGGCCGTCAGGGCTCCATGTGGTTTTATGAAAATAAATATACCCTTCCGGTGGGGTTTGTGATGCCTCAGGATATGGAAACCAACTGGGTTCTTGATTCGGGAAATCCGGCAAATGTGCAGAATGATCTTTCTTCCGTACTGGGAGTAAGCAATCTGCTTGTGCCGGCAGAGGGAGTATCGGAAGGAAAGAAGCTTACCTTTACAGCAGATGCCTCCGGCGATTATTATGTCTATGTGACCAATAAAAAGGTAGAAGAGGTTTCCGCCGAAATAGGGGAGAGAAGTCTTTCCTTTGACAATGTTGACAGGGGCTATTTTCTGGAGCTGGGCTATCTGCCAAAGGGACAGGAGGTAATCCTTCAGTCCCAAACAGATGGAAATCCTGCCATGCAGGCGGAAATCTGGCGTTTTGATCCGGAGGCCATGGAGGAGATTTATCAGTGTCTGAGCAAATCGCCTCTTGAACTTTCCAGCTGGACGGATACCGGCCTTGCAGGAAGCATAAATACGCCGGAGGGAGGAACCATGTTTACCAGCATTCCCTATGATAAGGGATGGAAAATCTGGGTAGACGGGACGGCTGTTTCAGGGCGTCCGGTGTTTGATGCATTTCTGGGCGTGGATCTGGAACCCGGCGAGCATAAGATCCGGCTGTCCTATGAGCCTCAGGGGCTAAAGACAGGTGCCGTTATTACAGGCGTAAGTGCGGCCGCTGTGGCAGCACTGGCTGTCTGTGGCTGGATGAAAAATAAAAAGAAATTTCTAAAATAAATCATATATAAAGGAGACTACTATTATGAAGCTTTGGGGCGGACGTTTTACTAAGGAAACGGATCAGCTGGTACAGAATTTTAACGAATCTCTTTCATTTGATCAGAAATTTTACCGTCAGGATATCAGAGGAAGCATTGCTCATGTAAAGATGCTGGCAAAGCAGGGAATCCTTTCTGAGAAGGACAGAGACGATATTATAAAGGGACTGGAAGGGATCCGGCAGGATCTGGACGAGGGCACTTTGATCATTCCGGCTGGTTCCGGTTATGAGGATATCCATTCGTTTGTAGAGGGAACTCTTACAGAGAGGATCGGAGAGGCAGGAAAGCGCCTTCATACAGGCCGCAGCCGCAACGATCAGGTCGCCCTTGACATGAAGCTGTATACAAGGGATGAAATTGATGAGCTTGACGGTCTGGTAAAGAAGCTCTTAGAGGAACTCCTTGTGATCATGGAGGCAAATACAGAAACCTTTATGCCGGGCTTTACCCATTTGCAGAAGGCACAGCCCATTACGCTGGCTCACCATATGGGAGCTTATTTTGAGATGTTTTCAAGAGACCGCTCCCGTCTGGCCGATATCCGCAGACGGATGAATTACTGTCCTTTAGGCTCCGGCGCCCTGGCAGGCACGACCTATCCTCTGGATCGGTCTTATACGGCAGAGCTTCTGGAATTTGCAGGGCCTACCTTAAATTCCATGGATTCCGTATCAGACCGGGATTATCTTATTGAGCTTTTAAGCGCCCTGTCTGTTATTTCCATGCATTTAAGCCGTTTCTGTGAGGAAATTATTATCTGGAATACAAATGAGTACCGGTTTGTGGAGATCGACGATTCCTACAGCACCGGAAGCAGCATTATGCCCCAGAAGAAGAACCCCGATATTGCCGAGCTGATCCGCGGAAAGAGCGGCCGTGTCTATGGAGCTCTGATGTCCATGCTGACAACTATGAAGGGAATTCCTCTGGCTTATAATAAAGATATGCAGGAGGATAAGGAGCTTACCTTTGATGCTATTGATACGGTAAAAGGCTGTCTTGCCCTGTTTACAGGGATGATCTCCTCTATGACCTTCAGAAAAGATGTAATGGAAGCCAGCGCAAAGAGAGGCTTTACAAATGCGACAGATGCTGCCGATTATCTGGTAAATCACGGCGTTCCCTTCCGAGATGCCCATGGTATTGTAGGACAGCTGGTGCTTTTATGTATTGAAAAAGGCATTGCGCTGGATGATCTTTCCCTGGAGGAATATAAGGAGATCAGTCCCGTATTTGAGGAAGATATTTATGAAGCAATCAGTATGAAGACCTGTGTCGAGAAGCGCATGACCATTGGTGCTCCCGGGCCTGAGGCAATGAAGCAGGTAATTGCTGTTTATAAAAAGCAGCTGCAGTAACGGCAGGTAATTGATTGCATACAGAGGATGAAATATATGAAAAAAATTGGGGGGGGGGGGGGAACATGGAAACCATTAGAAAGAGAAGCCGTATTTTTACCATCTGCGCGGTGTTGGTTGCTATGTTCTGTCTGGCAGTAGGTGCTGGAAATACCGTATCCTTTGAACGGATGATGAACCAGGTGGTAGAGCGGTATGTGTCAGAAAACAATCAGCAGGTTGCAAGCCAGATTTCATACCGTCTGAAAATGGGAAGAGAGTTTGTATCGGACTTTGCCGATACCCTGAGCCGAATGCCCCAATTTCTTCTCACAGAGGATTTTATATCCAGAAAGACAGCCGCCGTGGAGTTGGAAGGACTTATGGTTCTTTTTGAAGACGGCAGTGTGTTTCCCGAATCTGCCTGTCCGGATTATCTGAGCCAGTGGTTTGAGAAAAATCCGGACATATGGGAAAAACAGGTAACCTCCTATGTAGCAGATCAGAATCTTATCTTTACTGCTCCTGTACATTATGGGGATGGAACAGAAGCGGTTGTAGTAGGACTTCAGAACTACTGGAGCATCAAGGCTCTGGTCTTCCGGGCAGATTATCAGGAGCAGGGAGCCAGCTTTCTCATTGACAGAAAAGATGGAGAGATCCTGATCGCAGATGAAAAGTCAGCTTTATCAGTTACAGATCAGCAGCTCTATGCTCTTCTAGAGACAGGAAGGGAGCTGGAAGGAGACAGGCAGGTCTATGAAGCGGTGATGCCGAACGGACAGGAGGTTTTTGTTTCCTTGTATGAGGTAAGGGATACGGACTGGGTACAGGCAGCCGTGATCCCGTCCGATTTTCTGATGGCCCAGATCGAACGTCATATGGATGTTTATGCCGCGGTAGTAGTGGCTGTCATGGTTTTGCTGGGCGTATTGATCGGACATCTGATGAAGGAAAACCAGAGGTGGGAGAGGCTTTCTGTTACAGAGCCTCTTACCGGAGGCTGGAGCCGCGAAGGCTTTATAAAGCTGGGTACGCAAAATACGGAAGGACACAGGCTTCACGAATGGATCGTTGTGTATCTGAATATTAAAGATTTCCGATATATTAACGAAAGCTGGGGCGAAGAAGATGGGAATCTGATGCTTCAGTTTATATACCGTATGCTTTCCGGACTTATAAATGAAGAGGAGCTGGTGAGCAGGAGCAGCATGGATCATTTCTTCCTGTTATTAAAGGAAGAGGACGATCGGGAGGTCAACCGTCGAATCCTCAAAATGAAAGAAGCAGTAAACGAGCGGATCCGTTGTAAATTCAGCGAGTACAGCATTGATTTTGCGGTTGGCGCCTGCCGTCTGGATATTGCAGGAGGAGTTCCTACAGCGATGAATAAGGCAATTTATGCCAGCAAGCTGTCGGATACAGACAATGTATGCAGCTTTTACAATGCAGGTATTGCAAATATGCTTGAAAGGGAGGAGCGGCTGAATACTCTTTTTGAGGATTCTGTAAAAAACAGGGATTTCAAGGTTTATCTTCAGCCGAAAGTGTCTCCTTCAGAAACCAGAGCCTGTCAGGCAGAGGCCCTTGTAAGATGGTTTCATCCCCAGGAAGGGGTGATCTATCCCTCTGAATTTATTCCGATTTTTGAGAAAAACGGGAAAATCTGCTCCCTGGATCTTTATATGTTTGAAGAGGTCTGCCGCCTGATCGATCGCTGGATCAAGGAGAAAAAGGCACTGGTTTCCATATCGGTCAATGTGTCACGCTTCCACTTAAGAGAGGCTGGCAGCGAGATATGGAAGGAGTACAAACGGATCCTTGACCGGTATGATATTCCTGAGGGCGTGATAGAAATGGAACTTACGGAAACTATTCTTTTGGAGGAAAATCAGATTCCTTTTGTAAAAGCCGTCTTAAACGGTTTCCGGTCCTGCGGACTTCGTGTTGCATTGGATGATTTTGGCTTTGCTTATTCATCCCTTTCCATGTTAAAAGAGTTTGCAGTTGATACACTAAAGATGGATCGCAGTTTTTTTGTCAACGAAAATGACAAATCAAGAAGAATTGTAGGAAGCATTATTCAGCTGGCACACAGCCTGGATATGGATGTGGTAGCTGAAGGAATTGAAGCAAAGGAACAGGTGGAAATGCTGAGGAAGATGGGCTGCGACTTGATTCAGGGTTATGTCTATTCTAAGCCTCTGCCTGTTGGGGAATTTGAGCAGTGGAGAGAGGAGTATGACAGGTAACAGTATAAAAAAGACTTTGCCCGGAATGGCAAGGTTTATGATACTGATTTTAATTATTTTGATCCTTCCGACGAATGTGGCATTACAGTTATATATACAGCATCAGAACCAGAAGCAGAATTCAGAAGAGATATTCTGGCAGCTGGAACAGCTTATACGGAACAATATATATGATCTGGAGCGGGAGAAAAGGGACTTTTCTCAAAAATGTATTCAGTCAGCTAAAATGGCTGCCTACTTTGTGGAACATAATCCGGGGTATATTACAGATCTGGAGCATACGAAGGAGCTGGCTGAAAAGCTGGATGTAGATGAGATCCATTTTATTGATCCTCAGGGGGAGATTTATGCGGGTACCCATCCCAGGTATTATGGTTTTACATTCCGGGATGGAGAACAGATGCAGTTTTTTCTTTCCATGCTGGAAGATACTTCTCTGGAGTTGTGTCGGGAGATCACTCCCAATACTGCAGAAGGAAAGATGATGGAGTATGCGGCAGTATGGATGGAAGATAAAAGCGGAATTGTCCAGATCGGGATGGAACCCAAACGCCTTTTAAAGCAGATGGAGGAAAAAAGCCTGAAAAAGGTGGTTTCTGAGATACCTTCCGGTCTTATGGGATATCTGCATATAATCAATACAAACACAGGGAAGATCGAAGCTTCGACTGTCCCTGGAATGAATGGGCTGGATATTCATGAAGAACTTAAAACGGAAGATAAAATAAAAGCTCCTGCTTCCGGCCACTATCGGTATAACGGCCGGAAATTCTGTGTCTATACAAAATATTACGGTCAATATCTCCTGGTGCGTTCTTTTGTGTCAGCTTATCCGCTGCGCAGCGCGGTGCAGTCTACTCTGCTTGTATTTCTCTATATACTGGGGGCGTCTGTGGCCGTTCTGTGGATTATCATGTGGTACATGAAAGTAAAACTTGCAGGGAATCTGACTGCGATTGTAGGTGAATTGAAAAAAATAGAAGGGGGAGATCTGACCAATCTTACCATCCACACGGGAATTTTAGAATTTGACGAGCTGGTTCAGTATATCAATGCTCTTTTAAAGAGTATCCGTTTAAACTGGGATAAGATGGATCATGTGATTGAAAACAGCCGTGTTCCGGTGGGAGTATTTGAATATAACCATTTTTATAAAAAAACCTTTATGAACAACCGTATTCTGAAAATTCTTGGGATTTCTGATGCAGATGAAAATAATGATGCTTTGAGCAACAGGATAAGGAAAAAGCTGGAAGAAGCGGAGAACCATCCTGTGGATGTAGGAAAATCTCTTTATGAATATGACAGAAACGGGGAAACGGTTTTTGCCAGAATTGAAAAATTTACAGATGAACAGAGTACGACCTGGTGCGTTACGGACGTTTCCCAGTGGTGGAATGAGATCAATCGCTTAAGAGAACAGAGCAGCAGAGACAGCCTGACGCTGCTTTATAACCGCCGGGGCTTTACGGAACGGCTGGAGGCTCTGTTTGCCGATCCCGGAGCTATTGGAAGCGGAGTGATGATCATGCTGGATGCAGATGGACTAAAGGGGATCAATGACATGTACGGACATCATATGGGAGATGTTTATTTACGTCAAATTGGCCGTCAGATTGAATTTTCGGGAGAGAAACGTTTTATCAGCGCCAGAATGGGAGGCGATGAATTTTCGGCATTTCTTTATGGTTACGCTTCAAAGGAGGAGGCAGAGAAGGTTCTCCGGGACTTTGAGGCTCATCGCGGCGAGGTTTTTATGGATCCCGAGATGAAACATATTTTGGGAACTGTAGAATTTTCCGTTGGATATGCGTTTTATCCGGAGGACGGAACGGATTACCATGTGCTGATGCATATTTCGGATGAACGGATGTATGAAGAGAAAAAGAAACGTAAAGGCAGAAGGAGCAGAGAAGAATGAAACTGTTTCATCTTTCAGATCTTCATCTTGGAAAACGGGTAAATGAGTTTTCCATGCTGGAGGATCAGCAGTATATTTTGAGCCGTATTCTGGAATGGGTTCATAAGGAGAAGCCGGATGTACTGATCCTGGCGGGTGATATCTACGACAAAGCAGTACCGTCTGCAGAGGCGGTCAGCCTGTTTGACTGGTTTCTTACAGAGCTTGCAGACAGAGCGTGTCCGGTGTGTATTGTAAGCGGAAACCACGATTCGGCAGAGCGGCTGGCATTCGGCGCCAGGCTTATGAATGCCAGAAACATTTTTCTGTCCCCGGTTTATGAGGGGAAGGTGGAGACGGTTGACTTTAAGGATTCCTTTGGAAGGATCCGGATCCACCTTCTGCCCTTTGTGCGTCCTTTATCGGTACGCCATGCATTTCCCAAGGAGGCGGAAGGGATCGTTGATTATCAGACAGCTTTAAGGACTGCAGTGGAGCATATGGAGCTGCTAGAAGGAGAGCGGAATGTGCTTGCAGCTCATCAGTTTATCACAGGGGCTATGAGCTGTGAATCAGAAGAAGTGACTGTAGGGGGGCTGGACAATGGGGACGCCTCCCTCTTTGATGCGTTTGACTATGTGGCCTTAGGCCATATCCACAGCCCTCAGAGTGTGGGGCGCAAAGAGGTGCGCTACTGCGGTACGCCTCTTAAGTATTCCTTTTCTGAAGTATCCCAGGAGAAATCCATTACCGTGGTTGAATTAGAAGAAAAAGGAAATGTGCAGATAAAAACTCTTCCTCTCATACCGCTGCGTGATATGAGAAAGATACGCGGTACGTATATGGAGGTAACGGATCGGGCTTTTTATGAGGGAACCGATCAGCAGGATTATATCCAGGTGACTCTTACAGATGAGGAGGATATACCGGATGGTCTCCAGAAGCTGCGTACCATTTACCCTAATATTATGCGCCTGGAATACGATAACCGCCGTACCAGAAAAGACGCAGAGATAAGAGAATGGGAAAAGCAGGAAGAGCTTTCGGAGCTGGAGTTGTTTTCGCGGTTTTATGAGCAGCAGAACAATCAGCCCATGATCCCAGAGCAGGAAGCGTTTGTCAAACATATTATGGAAGAGATAAAGGAATAGAGGATGAAACCGGAAAAGCTGATCATAAGCGCCTTTGGGCCTTATGCGGAGGAAATTGAAATTGATTTTGAAAAGCTGGGAGACAGGGGCCTGTTTTTGATCACAGGAGATACGGGGGCCGGGAAAACGACGATTTTCGATGCCATTTCCTTTGCCTTGTACGGAGAAGCCAGCGGAGAGATCAGAGAAGCGGGAATGTTTCGAAGCAAATATGCATCAGAGCAGACGCCCACATTTGCAGAGCTGACTTTTTCTATTCAGGAAAAGAGATACCGTGTCCGACGTAATCCGGAGTATCTGCGTCCAAAAGGGAGAGGGACCGGCTTTACTGTTCAGAAAAGTGATGCGGAACTGATCTTTTTTGACGGCCGTCCGCCAATCGTAAAGAATAAGGAGGTCACAAAGGCTGTCACAGAACTTTTGGGGCTGGACTACCGCCAGTTCACTCAGATTGCCATGATCGCCCAGGGAGATTTTCAAAAGCTTCTCTTAGCCGGAACCGCAGAGCGGTCAGAGATTTTCAGGCGTATTTTTCATACAGAGCCTTGTCAGGAACTTCAAAATCGTTTGAAATATGCAGTAAAAGAACGCTGGAAGGACTATGATGAGATGCGGCGCAGTATCAGTCAGTATCTGGACGGAGTACAGTGCGGATGTGCGCCGGAAATTGACGCAGAATTTAAGACTCTGAAAAAAGAACATTTTGACGGAAAAGCCGTCCGCGGCATGGAACTTTTGAGCCGGCTTCTGGAGATGGATAAGAACAGCCTGTTTCAGCTGGATAAGGAGATCAGAGGACTGGAGGAAGAAATCCAGGAACAGGATCAGCTTCTGGGAAAAGCAGAACAGAGGCGCAGGCTGGTACAGGAGTTAAAGCTTAGGGAAACAGAAGAAAGGGAACTGGCTCCGGTTCTGGAGGAACGTGCCGTGCAGCTTAAGGAAGCAGAAGAAAGGACAGTTTACTGCAAAGCGCTTGATGAAAAGATACGGAAGGGAATGGGGCAGTTAGAGCAGTTTACGGCGCTTTCTGGTCTGAAGAAGGAACTTAAGGATAAGGAAAGCAGTCTGCAAAAGATCCAGGAAGAGTATGGGCTTTGCAGGAAGCAGGAAGAGCTTTTGGAAGAAGAAATCCAAAAAGGGAAAAACAGGCAGGAAGCGCTTGCGGGAGCAGAAGCAAGGCGGGAGCAGTTAGCCTACGAAACAGAGCGAACGACGGCCAGAAAAACAGAACTGGTAAGCTGCGGGAAGCGGTATTTCCAGCTGTTGGAGGCCGGGAAGCAGGAGCAGGAGGCAATCCGTCTGGATGAGGAGGCATTAAAGGAACAGGAAGCAGCTCTTGCAAAGGGACAGGAAAAAATCGACAGCCTGATGGATCGGGATGTGCTTTTAGTGAAAAAAACAGAGGAAGCAAGAGGATTAAAGCAGTTAGATCAGGTCTGTGGCCGCTGGAAGGAAAAAGAGGAAACGCTTTTAAAGATTCAGGAGCAGTACCGTCTGGCAAGTGTGGAAAAATCCCGTCTCAGACAGGAGTATGACCAGTTTGAGCAGCTCTTTTTGGATGCACAGGCGGGGATTTTGGCAGATCATTTAAAAGAAGGGGAAAGATGTCCGGTCTGCGGCTCTCTTCATCATCCGGCGCCTGCCATAAGGCCTGAACGGGTTCCGGAAAAGACAGAATTGGAGCAGAAAAAAGCCAGGCTGAGCCAGGCTGAGGATCGGGTTCGGGCGCTTTGCGCAGAAGCAGAGCATGGGAACCGGGAATGTGCAGAGCTTGGCAAGAGCATCCGGTCTGGTCTGGGAACGGAGGAGACGGATATAAGACCGGAGCAGGCGGGGCAGATCTTGAAACTTCGTATCGCAGCGCTTTCCGGACAGATCGCTCAGATTTCAGAGGAAATTGTCCTGCGAAAAAAACTTGGGAGGCTGCAGGAACAGGAACAAAGAAGGTGGAAGGAAAGCCAGGAACAGTATCAGAACCGTCTGCGCCGAATGGAGGTAATACGGACGCAGAAGGAACAGGCCTTACAGGATATCCAAACAGCTCTGGGACGGGAAGAAGAGGAGGCTTATATTCTTACGGCTTTGAAACAGGCTGTCCAGAGCCTGGAAGCAGAACTCAAAGGACTGAAAGAGAAAACAGCCTCCAATCAGGCGCTTGTTCAGGAATTTATTTCTCTCAGGCAGATCCTTTTGCAGAAGGAACAGGCGCTTTCAGCCTGCAGGGAAAGGATCAGCCGGCTGAGAGCGGAAGAAGCCTCCCTGAAAGCCAAAATGGATTCTCTGAGGGAGCAGGAAAAAGAGAAGAACGAGCATCTGGAAGACTGGAAAGAAGAGACGCTCTCTGTACAGATTGAAAGCTGGCGCAGGGAAAAGTCCGGACTGGAAAAGTCCTATGAGCAGGTAGCCGAAGCATTTCGGGAATGTAATACCAGGTTTACAGCCTTACAGTCTGCCGTTTCCACGCTGAGAGAGCAAAATAAGGAAGCAGAGCTGCTTTCTGAGCCGGAAATTCTGGCCTGTAAAGCCGTACTTTCTGAAAAAAAAGAGAAAAAAGCCGCACAGCGGAGCCAGCTGTATGCGGAAATGGAGAATAACCGCCGTATTTTTAATGCAGTTCAGGGGAAGGAAGCGAAGATGGCAGCTGCGGAACAGGAGTATGTGTGGATGAAGGCTCTGGCCGATACAGCGGGAGGAACATTAAGCGGAAAGCCGAAAATCGAATTTGAAACCTATGTCCAGACCGCGTTTTTTGACCGTATCCTGCGAAGGGCGAATCTCCGCCTGATGACTATGAGCAGCGGTCAGTATGAATTAAAGCGTCAGGCGGCAGGAGAAAATAAAAAAGAGAAGGCAGGACTGGAATTAAATGTCATTGACCATTATAATGGAAGTGAACGCAGTGTGAAAACACTCTCCGGCGGAGAAACTTTCCAGGCATCTTTGTCCCTGGCTTTGGGGCTGGCAGATGAGATACAGTCAAATGCCGGAGGAATCCGCCTGGACGCTATGTTCGTGGATGAGGGCTTTGGCTCTCTGGATGAGGAAGCTCTAAACCAGGCTATGAAGGCTCTCTACAGTCTGGCAGAAGGGCAGCGGATGGTGGGGATTATTTCCCATGTATCTGAATTAAAAGAGAGGATCAGCCGAAGGATTACTGTAACTAAAAACCGCAAAACAGGCGGTGTGGGAAGCACAGTCCAGGTGAGCGGAGAATCATAAAAGAAAAAGGGGTAATTTAAGATGGATCAAACAAAGAAGAAACTGGCGTTACTGGGAAATGGATATCTGTCCGGGATTGTAGTCGAGGCGTATAATATGGGACTGCTTGAGGGCTATAAACTTACCGGCATCCTGGGACGGACAAAGGAGAAAACAGAGGCGCTGGCTGCAAAGGCAGGCTGCAGAGCCTGCAGCACCATTGAAGAGTTGATGGAGGACAAGCCGGATTATGTGGCAGAAGCTGCGTCTGTAAAATCCATTAAAGACTATGCCAAAACCATTCTCTGTCAGGGAGCCAGTCTGGTCGTTCTTTCCATCGGAGCATTTGCAGACCAGGAATTTTATGAGCAGGCAAAAAACTGTGCTATGGAGCACGGCACCAGGATTTATCTGGCATCCGGAGCGGTAGGCGGCTTTGATGTGCTTCGCACCACATCTTTGATGGCCCTGGCACAGAAGATGAAGGCAGAGGGGCTGTCTGCTTCTGAGGCCGGAAGTCTGGACGGTTATCTTACAGCCGGAATTTCTACCAGAAAAGGGCCGGCATCCCTGATGGGAACACCGGTCTTTAAAGATCATTTCATGACAGATCCAGAAGAAGCGGCTGCTTTTTCCGGCAGCGCGAAGGAGGCTATCGGTCTTCTGCCGACCAAGGTAAATGTGGCGGTCGCTTCCTCTCTTGCTACAGCAGGCCCGGATGAAACTACAGTGGATATCACCAGTGTTCCCGGTATGGCAGGAGACGACCACAAAATTACGGCAAAGATCGGCGGTCCGGATGAGGTAGAGGCAGTAGTAGATATCTATTCCCGTACCAGCGCCATTGCAGGATGGAGCATCGTAGCCGTGCTGAGAAATATCCTGTCACCTGTTGTATTTTAACCGACTTTATATTTAAAATGATAATATCCGAAAATGGATTATAAGAAAGGAGATAGAAATGTTTCGTAAACTGACTGCCATTGAACCGGTCAGCCTGGAGGACTGGGCGGAGGAAAAGCTTCATACCTATGCAGAAGAAGTTGTATTATACAGAGATATCCCTGAAAATGATGAGGAGATTATCCGGCGCATCGGTGATTCAGATGCGGTTTTAGTAAGCTATACCACAAGGATTGGACGGAATGTGATTGAGGCATGTCCACAGATCCGTTATATCGGTATGTGCTGCAGCCTTTATTCAGAGGAGAGCGCCAATGTAGATATTGCCTGCGCCAGAGAGAGAGGAATCCGTGTACTGGGCATCCGGGATTACGGAGACCGGGGCGTGGTAGAATTCGTTTTAAGCGAGCTGGTGCGGTTCCTTCACGGGTTTGACCGCCCCATGCTCTATGACATCCCTACGGAGATTACCGGTTTAAAGGCTGGTATCATCGGCCTTGGTGTTTCCGGAACCATGATTGCAGAGGCGCTGCAGTTTATGGGAGCGGAGGTTTCCTATTTCAGCCGTACCCGCAAGCCGGAAAAGGAGGCAGCAGGCTTTGCCTACCGTCCGTTAAAGGAGCTTTTGGCAGAAAGCCAGGTGGTATTTGCCTGTCTGAATAAAAATGTGATCCTGCTTCACAAAGAGGAATTTGACGCTTTGGGAAAGGGAAAGCTTCTCTTTAACACATCCATTGGGCCGGCTCATGAGGTGGAGGCGCTGGCAGAATGGCTGGATCATGAGGGCGGTTATTTTATCTGCGACACCGCAGGAGCCCTTGGAGATACAGAAGGCATTTTAAAGGATCATCCAAACGTTATCTGCGCAGGAGTTTCTGCTGGAAGAACCAGACAGGCCTTTGGCCTTTTAAGCAAAAAGGTACTGGATAATATTGAAACCTGTTTAAGAGGAATGGAAGAATGAAAGCGCTGGTAATTGCTGAAAAGCCTTCTGTGGCCCGTGACATTGCCCGCGTGCTGAAATGCGGAAAAAATATAAATGGAGCCATTGAGGGAGAACGCTACGTAGTAACCTGGGGGCTGGGCCATCTGGTGGAACTGGCGGATCCGGAGAGCTACGACGCCCGCTATAAGGAGTGGAGGATGGAGGATCTTCCCATGATTCCCGATCCTTTTAAGCTGGAAGTGATCAAACAGACCGGAAAGCAGTATCAGGCAGTAAAATCCCAGCTTCACCGGAAGGATATTTCCCAGGTGATCATTGCCACAGATGCGGGACGGGAAGGAGAGCTGGTAGCGAGGCTGATTCTTAAAAAGGCGGGAAGCCGTCAGCCGATTAAGCGGCTTTGGATCTCATCCGTTACGGATAAGGCGATTAAAGAGGGATTTGCCTCCTTAAAAGACGGAAAAGAGTATGAATCCCTCCGGGACGCCGCATTGTGCAGAGCCGAGGCAGACTGGCTGGTTGGGATCAACAGCACCAGGGCATTGACCTGCAAATATAATGCTCAGTTATCCTGCGGACGGGTGCAGACGCCTACATTAGCCATGATTGCAACCAGAGAGGAGCGGATCAGAGCCTTTGTGCCGAAACCTTATTATGGAATGAAAGCCAGGGTTCAGGGGATTTCCTTTACCTGGCAGGATAAGGCTGCATCCAGCAGCAGTTCCTTTGACCGGGCGCGGATAGAGGGACTTTTGTCCTCTCTTAAAAATGAGTCTGCCCAGGCAGAGCAGATCAAAAGAACGCCCAAAAAGAAGCAGCCGCCGCTTTTATATGATCTGACAGAGCTTCAGAGAGACGCCAATAAACAGTATAATTATACAGCCAAGGAAACATTAAACATCATGCAGCGGCTGTATGAGAATCATAAGGTACTGACGTACCCCAGAACGGATTCCAGATATTTGAGCCAGGACATTGTCCCAACGATAAAGGAGCGCTTAAAAGCCTGCTCTGTAGGGCCATACCGAAAGATCGCAGGGACTCTGATCAACCGTCCTCTTGCCCAGAAGATGGCTTTTGTGGATAACTCAAAGGTTTCAGATCACCATGCCATCATTCCCACAGAACAGTTTGTCCAGCTGGATCACATGACCGTAGATGAGCGACGGATCTACGATCTGGTTGTCCGCCGCTTTCTGGCGGTGCTGTATCCGCCCTGCGAGTATGAGCAGACAGAGGTAACGGTACGGATCGGCAGCGAGCGCTTTACAGCCAGGGCCAATGTGGTTACCCAGACGGGCTGGAAGACAGCGTATGAGGGACAGAGCGGCTCATGGGAGGAAGATGAGAGCACGGAGGCAGCAGAAAGCAGCGCAGACAGCCAGAAACTTTTGAGCCTGAAGGAAGGAGATGTCCTGAAGGGAGTAGTTCTTGCCATGACGGAGGGGAAGACAAAGCCCCCTGCGCCCTTTAATGAGGCCAGCCTTCTGTCTGCCATGGAAAATCCGGCTGCTTATATGGAGTCAAAGGATAAGGCTATGGCAAAAACGCTGGGAGAGACAGGGGGACTTGGCACGGTAGCGACCCGTGCAGATATCATCGAAAAGCTTTTTTCCAGTTTTTTACTTGAAAAGCGGGGAAAGGATATTTTCCTCACCTCCAAGGCAAAACAGCTCTTAGAGCTGGTGCCGGAGGACTTAAAAAAACCGGAGCTTACCGCCCAGTGGGAGATGAAGCTTTCAGCCATTGCAAAGGGAGACTTAAAGCGGGATGCATTTATGGAAGAAATCCGTGACTACTGTAAGGAACTTCTGGGGCAGATTAAAACAGGAGAAGGGCAGTTTCGCCATGATAACCTGACCAATACCAAATGTCCGGTCTGCGGAAAACGGATGCTTTCTGTAAAGGGAAAAAACAGCCAGATGCTGGTTTGCCAGGACCGGGCCTGCGGTCACAGAGAGACTGTCTCCCGAACCTCCAATGCCCGCTGCCCTGTATGCCATAAAAAAATGGAGCTGCGGGGAAAGGGAGAGGGACAGATTTTCGTATGCAGCTGCGGTCACAAGGAGAAGCTGTCTGCTTTTAAGGACCGGAGAAAGAAAGAAGGAGCCGGCGTATCCAAAAAGGATGTGGCCCGCTACTTAAACCAGCAGAAAAAAGAAGAAACGGAACCATTAAACAATGCGTTTGCCGCGGCGCTTGCAGGGCTTAAGGTGGATCCGTAACATGTCCGGAAGGAAAAGAAAGAGGGAACAATATGGAACGAAGGATTGATCTGGCGGAAATTTCCGATGGAAAGCTTTACGGGGCAGAGGATATGGTAAAGGCGGACTGCGGAGACTGTGAGGGCTGCTCTGCCTGCTGTCAGGGCATGGGGGATTCCATTCTGCTGGATCCTTATGATATCTGCCGCCTGTCAGAGGGGCTTGAAAAAAGCTTTGAGGAGCTGATGAAGGAGGCCGTGGGTCTTAAAATGGCAGACGGACTGATCCTTCCGTATTTAAAGATGACGGGGGAGAAAGAGGCCTGTTCCTTTTTAAACTCAGAAGGCCGGTGTTCCATTCATACATTCCGGCCAGGCTTCTGCCGTCTCTTTCCTCTGGGCCGTCTTTATGAAAACGGAAGCTTCCGGTATTTTCTCCAGATCCATGAGTGCAGGAAGGAAAATCGGACAAAGGTACGGGTACGCAAATGGCTGGATACGCCTGATTTTGCGGCCTATGAGCAGTTTATCAGTGACTGGCACTACATGACAAAGGAATTGGGAGAAAGGATCCGTTCTTTGGGAGCAGAAGGGCAGGAGAAATCAAAAAAAATCTGTCTTTATGTGCTGAACCGGTTTTACATGGAGCCGTATGGAGAAACAAAAGGGTTTTATGAGGAATTTTACAGGCGGTTAGAACAGGCAAAAAAGGATTTGGAACTTAAAAACACCATGTACGTGCAGGAAAGGATAAAACAGGGATGAGAGAAAATATGAAGGAATTTACAGGGGGAATTGTGAAGACCCTTCTGTTTATCGGCCTTGTGATGTTCTTCTGTCCGGCCGTTGTATTTCTGGGGCTTTTTGCAGCGTCAAAGCTGGGGCTTACCACCTCCAGGGTTCAGGTTCCTTTAAGCCATGTGGCGATTGACGGAGAAGAAATACCCATTCCCCTGCAGGGAAAGGTTACGGAGGGAAAAGGATGGGTGCTGAGAAATTCCAAAGGCCAATACACACTGACTCTGGACGGACTAAAGGCAGGCAGCCTGGAAAGAAAGACTCCGGCTCTTGAAATCCAGGGAGATCTTACCCTGGTTTTGAAAAAGGGGACAGAGAGCGAACTTTTAAGTGCAGACGCCGCCCTGAAAAAGGGGGCAGGTACTCTTACCATACGCGGAGAAGGAAGCTTAAGGCTTCAGGGAGAGACGGCCCTGGAGGGGGAGTGGAAGGAGGAAACGCTTAATCAGGATGAACCCTCTGCCCTGCGGATCGAAGGGGGGAAACTGGTATTTACCGGAGAGGAAACGGCTCTTTATGAGGATACCGTAGAGCTTGCAGGCGGGGAGATACAGATTCAGTGTCTGAATGGAAAGGGAACAGGGATCAGGGCCCATACATTGGACGACCGTCACTTTTCAGGAAGTTTGGAAATGGAGGAATCAGAAGAATGAAGCTGACGATATTGTGCTATGACAAATGCAGTACCTGTAAAAAAGCCTTAAACTGGCTGGATGAAAAGGGGATTTCCTATGAAAAAAGACCCATTAAGGAACAGAATCCCTCAAAGGAGGAACTGGCCGTCTGGCATAAGAAAAGCGGCCTTCCCTTAAAGCGCTTTTTCAATACCAGCGGGAATCTATATAAGGAGCTGGGCCTTAAGGACAAGCTGCCCCAGATGACAGAGGAGGAGCAGCTGGAGCTTCTTGCATCCGATGGTATGCTTGTAAAACGCCCTCTGGCAGTTACAGACCAGTGGGCCTTCCCGGGTTTTCGGGAAAAGGAGTGGGAGGATCATCTGGCAGACTGAGCTGTAAGATGATCCAGGGATTCAAAACGATATCCCATTTCTTCCCATTTTGTCAGCAGTTCATCCAGAATCTGTCCATTGGTTTTTGATGTACTGTGAAGGAGAACCACAGCCCCCGGATGGATGCGGCCTAAAAGCTTTTCAAAGGCCTCTTCCTTCGAGGGCTGTTTGTTTTCATACCAGTCCACATAGGCCAGGCTCCAGAAAAAGGTCTGATATCCCATATCCTTTGCCATCTGCAGATTGCTTTCACTGTATTTTCCCTGAGGGGGGCGGTAGTATCGCTTCATTTTCTGTCCAGTGGTCTGTTCATAGAGGGTTTCCAGATCGGACAGCTCCTTCTGGAAGGCTTCTTTGCTGGAAATTTTTGACATATCGGGATGGTGATAGGTGTGATTCCCTACAATGTGGCCTTCCGATACCATCCGTTTTACCAGTTCGGGGCTTGTTTCCAGATAGTTTCCTACTAAAAAGAAGGCCGCAGGTGCATGATGCTTTTTCAGTGCATCCAGAATTGGTTCGGTGTTTCCGTTTTCATAGCCTGCATCAAAGGTGAGATAGATTACCTTTTCATCCGGATTTCCGGCATACCAGGCATGATACTGTTTTAAATATTCGGCAGAGGCATTCCCAACGGGTGTTTTTCCTTTTTCAGGAAAACCCAGACCCCAGTTTCCGTCTGCAGACGCTTCCAGATGATCCGAAGGGCCGAAAAATCCCGCTTCTGCCTGTCTGGCAGTCCACTGGCCGGCTCCGTAGGCCATCAAAAACAATACTCCTGTGAGTATGATTCCCCAGAATGAAAAATCCCAGGATCCATCATTTTTCATAATAACAAACAGCTCCCTGTATACGGTTAGTTCAGTATACAGGGAGCTTCGTTTTATTATGACTGGATTTCAGAGCGGGCCGGCAAAAAGCGGAAGGTGAGAATACACACAACCATGACAAGGACAGCGATGACGGTCCATCCCAGGCCGGCGGAATACAGCGGAAGGGAGTGGAAGATAGGGCTTAAAACTCCAAGATCCAGGCCAATGTTTTCAGCTGCATAGATAACGCTTATGAATCCTACAGAGCCGATGGTGCAGGGATAGATAAAGGGAATGTGTCCCAGCTTTGCATCACACAGTCCGAGCACGATCAGCATGATGGAAATGGGATAAATCGCATCCAGTACAGGTACGGAAATGCTTAAGATCACATTGAGCCCCTGATTGCAGACCACAAAGGAAAAACCTGCGATCAGAAGAACCAGCTGGCGGTAGGACAGCCGGGAAGTCAGGGTTGAAAAATACTGGGAAATAGAGGTGATCAGTCCCACGCAGGTTGTCAGGCAGGCCAGCGTAAAGATAGCTGCCAGAAGGATGGCGCCCGTATCCCCGAAGAGCTGATGCACGATGCAGCGCAGAGTCCATGCGCCGTTTTCCTGAATCGGGAATACACCGGAAGAACTCATGCCCATATAAGCCAGGATCAGATAAACGCCGGCCAGGATAAGCCCCGCGAAAATACCGGTCATAACCGTATATTTCATCACGTCCGATTTACGGCTGATCCCCAGTCCTGTGATGGTGGTAGCAATTACAAGGCCGAAATTTAAGGCTGCAATCGTGTCCATAGTCAGATAGCCTTCCAGAAATCCCTTCACAAGAGGATTGGAAGCATAGCTTTCCTGCGGCTCTGCCACATGGACATTTCCCTTTAAAAGAAAGTTAAAAAATACAAAAAGCAGTAAAAATAACAGGCTTGGTGTTAAAAATTTTCCGATCCTCTCTACCAGCTTGTTTGGGGTAAGAGCCAGCCATCCTGCAATGAGGAAAAACACAAGGGAAAATCCAAGCATGAATAAGGACAAATTCGCTTCCTCAGGAAGATAGGGAGCCACTGCCATTTCAAAGGGAAGGGAGGCTGCTCTGGGGATACCAAGTCCGGGGCCGATGGAAAGGTAGATCAGAATGGTAAATACGATGGCAAATTTCGGATTAACCCTTCTTGCAAGCTTTTCCAGACCGTCAAACTTCGCCACAACGATGACGCCCAGGACGGGAAGGGCTACGGCCGTGATCAGGAAGGATGCAATGGCAAGAGGAGTCTGGCTTCCGGCATTCTGTCCTAAAAATGGCGGGAATATCAGGTTTCCTGCCCCGAAAAACAGGGAAAAGAGCATAAAGCTCACCAGCAGGATTTGTTTCTTTTGCAGTTTCATAATAAAAAACCTCCTTTAAAATAAAAAAAATCGCCCTTATAAAAAGGACGATTAAAAACCGTGGTACCACCTTAATTCCTGAATAAAATTCAGCTCATCTCCGCATCCTCTAATGCGTATCACCTGTAACGTGGCTCTGCTCCGGCGCTCCTACTAAACTTCAGTTTGCTTCTCCAGGATGATTTCATCCGTCAGGTTCAATAACAGCTCACACCAGCCGCTGTCTCTCTGAAAAATCCGCTGAGGATTACTTGTTCCTATCAAATGAATTTTTGCTATGGCTGTATTATAGAATAAAAAATCAGAAATTACAATAGTTTCCTGAATTATTTTTCATCAGCTATTTTTCATAGTCTGAAGTTTCATTTTAGGGGATTCTCATCTCACAGGAAACTTACTTGTAAAATGTAGAGAATATATGATAGAATGAGGACATGATTTTAGGAGACGTAAAGATATGTTAAAGATCTATTATGGGAATATGCCTGAGGCTGTGTAATACGGTTGTATATTTTAAAATTGTATATATTCCTAGATGACAGATCCGACAGCCTAAGATATGATTTGGGAATATTATGAAAATGGGGATTTTGTTAGATTATTTAGTTCACAGGGAAAATCTAATATTTTTTCATGTATGATCAGGCGTATATATGAACAGTCGGAACAGGACAATGGAATTAACAGGAGGTTGGCATAATGGGGACTCAACTGGATGGTATTATTAATAAAAATTACTCAAAGCTGAATTATCTTGATTTTCATATTTTAAATTTTGTGCAGAATAACATACATATGAGTACGACATTGAGTATTGCAAAATTAGCTGAAAGATGCAACGTTTCGACAGCAACTGTGCTGCGCATGACCCAAAAACTAAATTTCAGTGGATACAGCGAATTTAAATATTTTTTAAAAAATGACGATATTCAGATAGAGAGACAGGATATAAATTCTGTGGAGGTTTTAAATCAAGACATTGCGCAGACGATAAAACTGTTTCGTCAGAATGGTCAGATAGAGGAAATTTATAAAAAGATTGATGAAGCAGAAAATATCTACGCCTATGGAACCGGACAGGGGCAGAGGCTGATGCTCCAGGAGATGGCTCGCTGTTTTCTCAATGTAAACAAGAAAATTATTATGATCTCTGCTTCTACAGAACTGAAAATTGTGAAAAAATATATGAGTCAGAATGATTTGCTGTTTATTGCATCTTGGTCGGGAAATATTGAAAAGTACAGGGAAACACTGGTCAATTTGGATGTTTCTGGGATTACTATGGTATCGATTACCAATTTCCACAAAAATGAATTGTCCAGTATTTCCAGATATAATTTGTACTTTCAGAGTACCAGTATTGATGAAGTGATGAATATTAACCGTTCCAGTTATTTAACGTTGCATTTGGTGATTCATCTGTTATATGATGGTTATATTAACCATTTTAATCAGTTACCTTCATAGCTTTTGCTTTTTCAAAAAGGAAGGGTCTTAAATAGGCGACGGTAGAAGTCATGGGAAGCACATGAGGGTTAAGACAGATTCCCAGTTCTTTTTGTATATAGGCCCTTCTGGCTGCAATTCGGTTCCAGAGTGCCGGGGTCTGGGCCTGTATCTGTTTTTGCAGAGCTTCATCTGCCAGTGCAATAGTACTCTCAGCATTGGTGTTGCCGTACCCTTCTACAGAAGGAATCATATCAAGCTGAAACAGCATTCCACTGACCAGCAGTTCTTGGCTGTCGCTGTATACAGGTGAGGAAAGCCATTCTTCATCAGCAGTCAGATGGCCTGGACATAAAGACCAGTGATAGTCTGTTTTGGGCATCACATGTTCTATGAGATTGTATAGTTCTCCGCCGGTCATGCCGCAGTGAATCTGCTCCAGCCATAGGGCATAGGCACGAAAGTATGGTTTTACTACCACATCCACATAGTCTCTGACAGATTCATGAAGTTGGGAAGAATTTTTGACCGCATACCCGCAGCGGGAGGACAATCCTCCCTTATACCCGACAGTAAGGCTTAAAGTGTCTCCTGTTTTTACGGTATTATCTGTAGGGTAGAGATTAGCTTTTACAAAACGCTTTCCAGCAGCGGCAATAGTTACCACACTGTTTTTCTGCCCAAGGGCATTTAAGGTATTTCCAAGTTCCGTTTCTTTTATGCCTTCAGATAATTGGTTCATTGCAGCCAGAATACAGTCTCCGGCTAGAGAAGCGCCAAATTCATAATGTTCCAGTTCATTAACATTATTGGTGCGGCGGGCGCCGTTTTCTCCGATAAAAAGGGAAACGGCATTTTCGATGCAGCCATCAGGCCCAGCCAGGTGTTTGATAGCATCTATAAGATAATAGGGAACATCAAACAGTGAATGGTTATTTTCTACAGGGCTGGTAAACTGTTTCCAACCAACAACACCGATGTGCATACCCTTGCAGATTTTCGCCTCAGATAAAATAGATACAATATCTTTTCCACCCTCCATGGGCTGATTGGGCAGGGAAAAATGAGGGGCATGGAGAGGAGTGGCTTTGATTCTTGAGGAAGAGACTTTATTTAGATTTTCATTTCCCATAATCATATAGTTAGAACCGTCTTTATGCATAACTAATAGAGCTTCCTCAAAACGAGGCAGAAAGCCGGTTAAATATTCAAAGTTACTTCCATGTTCCAGATCGCCATAAACTATTAAGACGTCAAAGCTTTCTTCTTTCATCCGTTTCATAACCTTGTGGTACCGGGATTCCATGGTTTCGTCGGTAAGCATAACCGGAATCTGACTGCAGTCAGGGGCTGGATTTTTTACATAACCATAATCAATTTGTTTCAGTGTATTCATAAATGCCTCTTTTCTAATTTTTCTTTTTTGTCAAATCTTTGATGAGATACAAAAGGACATCTGCGCCTTTTTTTATACTCTCGTAATCCGTCCATTCTTCCGGACAATGGGAAACCCCACCATTTCTGCTGGGAACATAAATCATATTGGTATCGCAGAAATCTGTCATAATCATGGAATCATGACCGGTTCCGTTGTTGATTACCAGGTAGCTGTATCCCAGATCTTTACAGATGGATTTCATTTTCTCTACATTTTCAGCATTCATTACACTGGGGCCGGTAGGATTGGGGTAGTGAATCCGACAGATTTCTTCCAGATGGCAATTTATGTGGTACTCCCAACTGACTTTATCCAAAATGTTCTGAATTAACTGCTTAAAATCAGTGGTTTCAATGATTTCTTTTCGGAATGTACGGATCTCAATTTTGCCTTCTGCATATTCCGGCACAAACTGGTTGGAGTTGGGCGCAATGTCTAACTTGCCTACCATTCCGGTCACGTCAGGACCCAATGCCTTGATTTGGCGATCAAATTCCTGGATAAAAGCAGCGGCGGCTACCAGAGCATCTTTTCTGGAGTCCATAGGAGCTGTGGAATCTCCGGTTTTTCCGTAAAAGCGGACCGTATAGCGGCCAATTCCTGCCAGATATTCAATTAAGCCAATTTCCGTTTGTTCCCGATCAAGTACAGGACCCTGCTCTATATGCATTTCCACAAAATTTTTAATAGATCCGGGTCTGCGGATGCAGGATTTTAAGTCAGGATTCAGCCCATATTCCTTCATAGCTTCCAATTTTGTCTGTCCAAACCGGTTTTTTACTGTATTTAATTCCTTCATAGTTAAAGTACCTACCATTGCCCTGGAATTAGTTACGCCTGTGCAGGGGCCGAAGGTAGCCCCTTCTTCTGCGTTCATCAGAATCAGTTCCATAGGGTAATCATTTTCATACTGTTCCTCTGTAAGAACCCGCATGACTTCCAATGCAGCGACAGTACCGGCAGCGCCGTCAAAGGCGCCGCCATTTACAACAGAATCATAATGAGAACCAAACATTACAACGGGAGCATCTGTTAGAGTGCCTTCTCGTCTGCCGAAAATCGTTCCAATTCCGTCTTCATAGACATCAAGATGGAGCTTTTTCATTTCTTTTATCAGGTATTCTTTGGCCAGAGTATCTTCTTTGGAATAGGAGGAACGGGTTACCCCATGGCCTGGGGTGGATGTGTAAGAAGCCAGTGTTTCTAAGTCTTTTTGAATGCGATTAGTCTGTGTCAGCATGGTTTATTTCCTCCTAGTTTGCTTTTACTGCCCGTTTTAATTCTGCGGCAGCTTTTTCTACTTTTGCACCATATACAATCTGGCAGGCCGTTTCGTTGATGCGGATCAGGCCCAGGGAACCAGTGGATTTTAATGCATTTTCATCAATGACAGAGGTGTCTTTTAAAATTAAACGGAGACGGGAAATGCAGTTGTCAATTTCTATGATATTATCTTTTCCACCTATAGCAGACAAAATGGAAGAGCCCAATTCTGTTACATCTTCACTGTAGCTAATTTCATCTGATTCGTCTTCGCGGCCGGGAGTCTTGATATTAAATTTGGTAATTGCCCACCGAAATACCAAAAAGTAAATCACGGCATAAACCAGACCGATTGCCACGTTGAGAAGCCATTTTGTTTCTGAGCCTCTAAAAACACCAAAAAGTACTAAATCAACCAGACCGCCTCCGGCATTTCCGATACATACACCAAGAAGTGTGTTAATAAGAAATGACAGACCAGCCATAAAAGCATGGAAGATCCATAACAGAGGAGAAATAAAGAAAAATGCAAATTCGATGGGCTCTGTAATTCCTGTGAAGAAACTGGTTAAACCGGCAGCTAAAAGTATGCCTTTTACTTTCTCACGGTTCTTTGGATAGGCGGTTTTATACATAGCATAGCAGGCAGCGGGAAGACCGAATACCATAAATGGATGGGTTCCCTGAGTCAGGAATCTGGTAGCCTGGCGCATTACATCCATATCTGGATTACTGGACATCAGAAGCTGGTTGTAAATATTTAATGCACCGGAAATCTGTTCGCCATCTATCATGGCAGTGCCACCGATGGGAGTAAAACGAATTAGCTGATTTAGGATATGATGCAGTCCCGTAGGGATCAGGAGACGCTCTAAGAAGCCGTAAATAAAAGTGCCAAATGCACCGGCAACAGATAAAAGGGTACCAAATCCGTTGATGACCATATTAAAGACAGGCCAGATAAAGTACATGGCAATGGCTAAAAATGGAATGGTCACTACAATCATAATGGGGACGAACCGTTTGCCGCTAAAAAAGCTGAATGCAGTGGGAAGCTGAGTTTCGTGGAACCGGTTGTGAATCATGGCAGACCATAGTCCTACGATAATACCTCCGAAAATACTCATCCGGTAAGTAAAAATACCCATTACCGTATCATAGGCTGCATTTTCCTGAGTGGCCTCTAAAAGGCTCATTCCCTGGCTGGTTAAATATTCAATGCTGGCAGTCTCTGCAGTAATACCGTTAATTTGCAGAAAGAACCGGATTGTGGTGTGAAATAGTATAAAGCCGATAACGGATGTAAATGTGGCTACTTCCTTATCTTCTTTTGACATTCCCTGCGCAACAGACATACAGAAAAGAATTGGAAGAAGACCAAACAATCCGCCTGCAAGGGAATTAACCAGACTGATAAAATCGTTTACAAATTTTACATTAGCCAGTGCAGTTCCAAATACATTGGGATTTTGCAGAGAGGAAGCTAAACCCAAAAGCAAACCTGCTGCAACAATGATGGATAAGGGGCCCATCAGAGACTTACCTAGTTTTTGTATAAATATTCTCATACTGTCCTCCTGTGTGTTCTAGTAATAGTGATTCATTACCTGCGCGCTGTAAGTGATATCGTGAAAATATTGTATCATTTGCATGATTAAAGTACAATATTTTGAGAACTTTGAGAAATAATGCTGCGTATTGGGAAATTGTGACATTTTGTGAAATTTATTTCTAAACTAAATCAGATTTACTGGTTTGTTTAAATTTTAAAATTAGGGAAAAAGGAAAGAAATCCATACGAATAGAAGTGAGTGAATGGAAGCTGCAGTTGAAAAACTGTGGAATATAGCAAATATATTCAACAAGTGATTATATCAATAGTTGCCTTACAGATTGGGGACAGAAGGAAATATGAGAATTTAACACTTTTAATTAAAAAGTGATTTTGTTAAACCGTTTGATGCTTGCTGGTGTGAGAGGACGGGAGTTAATTACTCCCGCCTGCTTGATTCACTTTAATTCCAAATGACAGGTGGAATAAAAATCAGAAATTACAATAGTTTCCTGAATTATTTTTCATCGCACACCTGGAAGATGATGAATTTGAGATAATAGGATTCGTCTGCCGCCCACAGGATCGGATGATCGGCGGCCTGGGTTCTGTATTCGATCTGACGCAGCCGTTTGTGTACATTGGCGGCTGCTTCACGGATGGTTTTTGTGAAAAGTTCCGGATCCATAAAATGGGAGCAGGAGCAGGTAGCAAGGTATCCGCCGTCCTTTACCAGCTTCATGCCTCTGAGATTGATTTCACGATAGCCTTTTACTGCATTCTTGATGGAGCTTCGGGATTTGGTAAAAGCGGGAGGATCCAGAATCACCACGTCAAAGCGTTCTCCTTTTTGTTCCAGCTGAGGAAGCAGGTCAAAGACATCGGCACACTGGAAATGGACCCGGTCCTCCAGGCCGTTAAGCCGGGCATTTTCACGGGCCTGTTCCACTGCAAGTTCCGAGGCGTCCACTCCCAGAACATGACCGGAGCCGGCAATTCCCGCATTTAAGGCAAAGGAGCCGGTATGGGTAAAGCAGTCCAGTACCCGGTCAGGCCGCAGGTTTTTACACAGGTTCTGTACAGCCAGCCGGTTGTATTTCTGATCCAGGAAAAATCCGGTTTTCTGTCCATCCTCTACATCCACCAGATAGCGGACCCCGTTTTCCTGAATTTCCACTTTGGTATCGAAGGCTTCGCCAATAAAACCCTTATAGCGCTCCATCCCCTCCTGCAGACGTACCTTGGCGTCGCTGCGCTCGTAGATACCCCGAATATGGATATCCTCCTCTTTGAGTACCTTAAGCAGCTTTTCCAGGATTACCGGCTTTAAACGGTCAATTCCCAGAGCCAGGGATTCTACTACCAGAACATCGGAAAATTTATCGATCACAATACCCGGCAGGAAATCGGCTTCTCCAAAGATGACACGGCAGCTGGAGGTATCTACGGTGGCCTTCCTGTATTCCCAGGCATTTCTTACCCGCATTTCGATAAATTCATCATTAATGACAGCATCCCTTTTTCTGGATAACATCCGAACGGTCAGTTTGGAATGTGTGTTGATAAAGCCATGGCCCAGAGGATAGCCGTCAAAGTCCTCGGCTGTTACCAGATCTCCGTCCTTATATTCACCGGAAATGGTGTCGATCTCATTGTCATAGATCCATGCTCCGCCAGCCTTTAAGGAACGCCCGGCTCCCTTTTTGATCCGTACGCAGGCGGTTTCTCTGTATAATTCATCTTTTGTCATATAGGACTCTCCTTTAGCTTTCTTCCATAGGAATATCTTCTTTTATACCACAGATTACTCAGAGGCGCTACAGAGATTTTGACTGAAACTGCGGATTTTAATGGGGATGCTTTATTCCAGAGGATTCTGGGAAAGCACATGAAGCTGGTCAGTAATGATTTTTTCGGTCAGCCGCGCCATCTGAACCGGCGTTTCCTTAAGACCGGTCTTCAGCCAGTGCTGCACCAGCCCCAGGCAGCCGGAAACGATGAAGGCGAAGTAGGCGTCAAATACTGCGGTACTTTCGGTACGAACCACTTCCATCCAGTCGTGAAGACATTTATCACGCATGATCTGTTTCATCCGGTTGAGAAAGTTCAAATCTCCATTTTCTCCCAGGAGAATTTCTACCAGAGACGCATTTTCATATACCAGCGTATACACCTCATGGAAAATATTAAAGGGGCGGTCTAAAAGCTCTTCAGCCCGGTGCTTTTGGATCACAGAGTTTAATTTTCCAAGGAGCTCAGTTTCTGTCTGTTCCAGAAGATCAAACACATCTTTATAATGAAGATAAAAGGTTCCGCGGTTTAAGTCTGCCATTTCCGTCAGCTCCCGGACGGTGATATCCTGTATACGCTTTGTTTTTAACAGAGAAATAAGACAGTCTTTTAATTGTTTCCGCGTTTTGCGGATTCTTCGGTCGATCAGTTCTGTTCCCATTTTCATAACCTCCTTATGTATGGGATTTTGTATAATAATGAACATAAAAATCAAATATGTTGATTAACGTACATTGAATGTGAAATCAATCATTGTTATTTTAAACATTCATTAGTATAATCTATTATAGTTAAGTAATGAACATATGTCAATTATCGTTCACAGAGTTGAGAAAATAAACATGACCAGCAAAGAATCAGGAGATCGGTTGTATGAAAAAATGGAAGAGTATCAGGTTGATGTGCCTGATCGGGGCGGTTCTGCTTCAAATGGAAAATATGGATGCGCTGGCGGCAGAGCCGGGAGGTTCTGATCCGGGGTGGATCTGTCTGGATGGAAAATGGTATTGGCAGAAAGCAGATATGACAGCAGCCACAGGCTGGCTTTCAGCCGGAGGGAGAACGTACTATCTGAGGGAGGACGGAGTCATGGCGACCGGATTTCAAAAGGTAGGAGATGAGTGGTACTATTTCCATGAGGATGGGGGAATGAATCTGGGGGAACTGGAGCTTGATAATGCGGTATATTCTTTTTCGGCAGAAGGCGCTCTTACCGGAGCCTCCTGGAAGGAAAATACAGGGGGAGGCGCCTATTTTGCAGGCTGCTATGATACGCAGGAGCAGATTTTGTTTGAGCAGCTGTGCGATGAAAAGCGGGATCAGTATTTTGACGCAAGGCCAGACCGGGAACAGGAGTATGACGGGGATATGCATACGTCCTATGACCGGTATGCAGGCTTTAAAATGGATGTAAAGCTGAACCGGATTGCGGCTGCCCGTCTTAAGGAGGCCTTGGAACATGGGGATACGGATGAGAAAAACAGCACTTATAAGGAGCTTTACATACAAAAATGTGAGGATGGGGAAGCTGCCTTTGAAAAAATCATGGATTTGCTGGAAAAACAATACAGCCGGGGAGAAGCTTATCAGGATACGCTGGATTATTATCGGTATTTGGGTATGGCTCATTATGAGGCGGACGGGCGTCACTGGTTTATGGTGGTACTGAAGCGATGAATGAAGTGAAAACCGGAATGCTGGGAGCAGAATCAAATGAAGGATAAATTGAAATTCGTACATAAAAAGAAAGAGAGGCGGACAGAGAACGGCCTGGCACAACGGCCGTCGGTTCGTCTTGCCCGTTTTATTTTAAGAAAGCAGAAATGGATTGAAGGCATATTTGCGGCAGGATGTATTTTTTCCTTTATTGCAATGCTGTTTGTAAATGTGAATTATGATTTGACCGAATATCTGCCAAAGGAGGCGGCATCCCGTATTGGTTTAGACCGCATGGAGGAGGATTTCGGATACCCGGGAACAGCGCGGGTGATGGTAAAGGATGTAAGCCTTTATGAGGCGAAGCAGTATAAGGATCAGATAGAGGCTGTGGACGGAGTGGATCAGGTACTCTGGTGTGATGCTGCCGTTAACATTTACGCAGGAGAGGACTTTATCTCCATGGATGAGATAGAGGATTACTATAAAGACCGCTGCGCAGTAATGGATATTACGTTTGATGAAGGAGATACGGCTAAGAGGACTTCCCACGCTGTGGATGAGATCCGGGATCTTTTAGGGGAAAAGGGATGTTATACCGGGATGGCCGTGCAGAACAAATCCCTGAAGGAAAATATTGAAAGTGAAATGCAGCTGATTATGCTGGTGTCGGTGATCATGATTTTTACAGTTCTATGCATTACCACGGCTGCTTGGTCCGAACCGTTCCTGTTTTTAATTGTTATGGGCGTTGCCATTCTTTTAAATCAGGGAACCAATATTTTTCTTGGAACCGTATCCTTTCTTACCAACAATGTGGCTATGGTGCTGCAGCTTGCAACCTCCATGGACTATTCCATTTTCCTGCTGGATGCGTTTGAAAGAGAGCGGAAAAAGGGGCTGGGAAACAGGGAGGCTATGACAAATGCCATTGATGCCGCCATCAACTCTATTTTTGCCAGCAGCCTTACCACTGTGGTAGGCTTTCTGGCTCTCGTATCCATGAAGTTCAGCATCGGCTTTGATATGGGGCTGGTGCTTGCAAAGGGAATTGTATTCAGTCTTCTTACTGTGGTATTTTTTATGCCGGCCATGATCTTGAAGTTTGCAGACTGGAATGAAAAGACGGCTCACCGTCCCTTTCTTCCGGCGTTTAACCGTTTAAGCCGGGGAATTTACCGGTTTCGCTATGCGGCCTTGATCATTATGGCTCTTTTGGTGCCTCCGGCTTATGTGGCCCAGGGGATGAATGATTATCTTTACGGAAACAGTGCAGTGGGTGCCAGTGAGGGAACAAGGGTTTATGAGGATGAGAAGGAGATAGCGGCCATTTTCGGGCGGAGCAATATGCTTTTGGTGATGTATCCAAACACTTCCATGGTGACGGAAAAAGCCCTGTCAGAAGAACTGGAGGCTCTTCCCTATGTAAAGAGCGTTACTTCCATGGCAAATACGCTTCCGGAGGGTATCCCTGAGGAATTTCTTCCATATTCGCTTACCAGTCAGCTTCACCGGGGTGACAAGAGCAGGATGCTGGTGTATATCCGTACAAAGACAGAGAGCAGGGAAGCGTTTCAGGATGCAGGGCAGATTGAACAAATTGTAAAGAAATATTATCCGGAGGCTTCCTTTGTGCTGGGAGAAACACCCTCTACCATGGATATCAAAACCTTTATTACAGCCGATAATACCCGTGTAAACATCCTGTCCCTGTTGGGCGTATTTCTGGTAGTTATGTTCAGTTTCCGTTCTCTTTTCGTGCCGGTGATTGTTATGATCCCGATTGAGGCGGCTATTTTCCTGAATATGGCAATCCCGTATCTGGCCGGAGATACCATGGTGTATATGGGATATATCATTGTGAGCAGTATTCAGCTGGGAGCTACCGTAGATTATTCCATTCTGCTGACCAACAGCTATATGGCATGCCGAAAAGAGATGGAGAAGAAGGATGCCTGCATCCAGGCGGTGAAAATGTCATGCACCTCCATTTTTACCTCAGGAACCATTATGATTCTGGCCGGCTACATTATTTATTTTATATCCAATACAGCTGCCATCGGAGATCTGGGGCATCTGATCGGGAGGGGAGCGCTTTTTAGCGTGATCCTGGTGCTGACGGTGCTTCCGTCCCTTCTTGTTCTCTTTGATCCGATCATTACAAGAAAAGAATGGGAACGGATACGAAAGAAGTTTATGGGAAAGCGGCGTTCTTTGACAGACAGCAAAATGGAAGGAATGGAGGCGAAGAGCAATGAAAAGTAGAAAAAGACAGATGATGGCAGCTGTTCTTGCAGCTGTGGTTACAGCCGGAAATGCGCCCCTGTCCTATGGCGCTCCGGCTGCAGTGGAAACGGATGAGACCATGTATGTGAATCTGGATGTTTACGGAAAGGCTCAAAAGGTAAATGTAGTAAAGAGCTGCAGTTTAAACGGCGTCACAGATTTTACAGATTATGGAAATTATCTGGCGGTGGAAAATATGTCAACTCAGGATGAACCGCAGCTGGGAGAGGGGGAAGTGGTCTGGAAGCTTCCGCCGGATCGCAGGGAACGCTTTTACTATAAATGTACGCTGGATCAGGAGCAGACAGCGCTTCCGTGGAATTTTGATGTGTCCTATAAGCTCAACGGGGTTCCCACAGACGGGGAAAAGCTGGCCGGAGCTTCCGGGCTGGTGGAAATTCACATAAAGGCTGAGCCTAATGAACAGGCAGATCTGTATTACCGTAATAATATGCTTTTGCTGGTGGCAGTTCCCGTGGACATGTCCAAGTGCTTCAGCGTGGAAGCAGAGGGATCTCAGACCCAGAATATGGGGGAGCTTACAGCGGTTGTATTTACAGCTCTTCCGGGGGAAGAGGGGGATTATACGGTGCGCATCGGTTCGGATTCCTTTGAGACAACGGGAGTCATCATGGCAATGACGCCGGGAACGGTGGAGGATCTGGAGCATATTAAGGATTTAAAAGAGGCAAAGGATACCTGGCAGGATGCGGGAGATGAACTGTATGATAGCTTAGAGCAGATGGCTCAGTCCATAGAGGATATGAGGGGCGGAGTTGATCAGATGCAGTCCGGCCTGAATGCAGCAGAGAATGCAAGGCAGAAATGGAGCAGCTCAAAGGACGCCATACTGGCAGGAAACGATCGGTCACTGGAATCCCTCAGGGCTATGTCCGGCCAGCTGGAAACCCTGGTGCCTCATCTGCAGACGGCAAAGGAAGAGGCAGAGATCGTACATAAAAGTATGGGCGACATTGTGGGAACACTGGGAGAGATGCAGGAGCCTCTGGGAAAGCTGTATACAAGACTGAGAAATATTAAGAGCAGTACGGCTTCGATGGGAGAACAGCTGCCGGATCTGAGAGACGATCTGAGTTATCTGATAGAAACGAACGCATCTTTTCAGGTGCAGACCACAGAGGCTTTGGAGGCTCTGGGACAGCTGATCGGGGAGCTGGAGGAATATGATGATGAGGCCTTGGAAATAGAAGTGCCGGAGATTGAAATTCCAGAGGCTCAGGGAGAGGAAGAGTTAGAGGAACCGGAAGTTTCGGAACCGGAGGGCTCAGAGAAACCAGAGGAGTCGGAGGAGCAGGAGAAGCCGGAGGGCTCAGAAGAACCGGAGGCACCGGACGCTTCGGAACCAGAGAAAGACGAAAACTTGGAAATCAATGAGCCTGAGAACGAGAATACCGGCAGCCAGACCATCAGCCGTGCGGTTGTTCCAAAGGCACAGATTGAAAAACGAGAGGTGCCTTTTGTGGCTTCTTCAGGCTCCCAGCTGCAGCAGCTGATGCAGATGCTCCGAAAAATCGACAAAGACAGCCGGAAATTTACCCAGACAGCCGGAAACCTGATGGAGGATATTTCCGATTCTGCCCAGTACAGTGCGGATCTGGTGGACAATATGGACTTTCTTATTGAGGATCTTACGGCGCTCTATGATTCGTTGGATACATACTATCCGGATCTTCAGAGCGCATTGGACGATCTGAGTGCACTTACGGAAAGAACCACGGAGGCTTTAAACAGCACTACAGATACCCTGACACTGGTTCAGAATACGCTTAAAGCCTCCAGCGACGAGATGGATGTGGCAGCAAAAGACAGCCTTATGGCAAGTATGGAGCTTTTAAATAAAAGTCTGAATGTGCTTGACAGTACAGCCGGGATCCGTCGGGCCGGCCGTACCATGAAGGATGTGATCGACAGCCAGCTTGATAAATTCGATACGGAAAACAGATTCCTGTTTATGGATCCGGACGCGGAAAAGGTATCCTTTACATCTTCTAAAAATCCGGAACCCAGAACCCTGCAGGTTGTGCTCCGCACAGATGAGATCAGTTTGGAGAATGAGGAACACAAGACGCTGGACGCAGAAACAGAGGAGCCGGAGGTAAGTCCTCTGAAACGGATGTGGAACGTACTGGTAAAAATGTGGCGTTCTCTGGTGGACATCTTTAAAAACAGATAGAAAAGCAGCTGATTTTCTGGTATGCTTAAGAAAGAGCAGGCGGTATTCTCTTTGCACAGCAGTGCCGGAAAGGATGAGCTTCATGGAACTTACAAAACAGGAAAAAACAAAATACCGGCTGGCAGCTTCGGTGAAGGAGTGTATGAAGACTGCTCCGGTAGATAAGATAACCGTAAAAAATATTGTGGAAGGCTGCGGCCTTACCCGCCAGACCTTTTACCGGAATTTTCTGGATAAATACGACTTAATTAACTGGTATTTTGACAAGCTGGTTCTTCAGTCCTTTGAGCAGATCGGCATGGGGCATACTGTGGGAGAAAGCCTGACACAGAAGTTTGCGTTTATCCGTGCAGAAAAGGTCTTCTTTACGGAAGCATTTCGAAGCGATGACCGCAATTCCGTAAAGGAACATGATTTTGAGCTGATCCTTCAGTTTTACAGGGATCTGATCAACCGCAGAACCAGCCGTCCTTTAAGTGAAGAAATACAGTTCCTTCTTGAGATGTACTGCCGTGGTTCCGTCTATATGACTGTAAAATGGGTTTTAGGGGGCATGAAGGACTCGCCTGAGGAAATGGCTAAAAAGCTGGTAGAAGCCCTGCCCCCCAAGCTTGCCAGAGTATTTGACGAATTGCAGCTTTTGTAACATCTGCATAAACCATTTTGTGACAATTCACAAAAAAGACATAGAAAGTGACAGACTACCCTGTTTGTCACTTTTATTTTTTTCAGGCGCTGTTATAATATTAACAAACAGGGAAGATCCTGAGAAAGAAAAGGAGAAGAGGAACCATGGCAAACAGAATTGTATTAAATGAAACTTCTTATCACGGTGCAGGTGCAATTGTAGAGATTGCAAATGAAGCAAAGGCAAGAGCCTTTAAGAAAGCATTCGTATGCTCGGATCCTGATTTGATCCGTTTTAACGTGACAAAAAAAGTGACAGATGTTCTGGATGAAGCAGGCCTGTCCTATGAGATTTACTCCAATATAAAGCCGAATCCTACGATTGAAAATGTACAGACCGGCGTAGCCGCTTTTAAGGCATCCGGCGCTGATTATCTGATCGCCATCGGCGGAGGATCCTCCATGGATACGGCCAAGGCCATTGGAATCATCATTGCAAATCCTGAGTTTGAGGACGTAAGAAGCTTAGAGGGTGTTGCTCCTACCAAGAACCCGTCTGTTCCGATCATTGCAGTTCCCACTACAGCAGGAACCGCAGCAGAGGTTACGATCAACTATGTTATTACAGATGTGGAGAAAAAGCGCAAATTCGTATGCGTAGATACACATGATATCCCTGTAGTAGCAGTAATTGACCCGGATATGATGGCTTCCATGCCAAAGGGTCTGACGGCATCTACCGGTATGGACGCTTTAACCCACGCCATTGAGGGATACACAACAAAGGGCGCATGGGAGATGACCGATATGTTCCACTTAAAGGCAATCGAGCTGATCTCAAAATATTTAAGAGGCGCCTGCGAAAATACAAAGGAAGGCCGCGAGGGTATGGCTCTGGGCCAGTACATCGCCGGAATGGGCTTTTCCAATGTAGGACTTGGTATTGTCCACTCTATGGCGCATGCTCTGGGCGCTGTATATGATACACCTCACGGCGTTGCAAATGCCATCCTTCTGCCGACTGTTATGGAGTATAACGCCCCCTGTACGGGAACCAAGTACAGGGACATCGCTATTGCCATGGGCGTAGAAGGAGCAGAGAACATGAGCCAGGAGGAATACCGGAAGGCTGCCGTAGAGGCTGTAAAGAAGCTGTCTGCAGATGTAGGTATTCCCGCTGACTTAAAGGAAATCGTTAAGCCTGAGGATGTAGATTTCCTGGCGCAGTCTGCAATGGATGATGCCTGCCGTCCCGGCAATCCAAAGGATCCGACCTTTGAGGATATCAAGGCGCTGTATCAGTCACTGATGTAACGATCATATCACAGAAAGGGGCTCTGGTTTTCAGAAGGAAACCGGAGCCTTTTTACATATAATTTACACAGACTTTACATTACCTCAGGGAAACTATATTGACTAGAAATGAAATATCCCGTATAATGAGAATACGTAAACAAAAGGTAAAGAAAATGTAAAAAAAGGGAAAAGAGGACAGAGACATGGTGGAGCGTATCTGCTGCGGTATACAGGCTATGTCTTATATTTTGTGCCTGTTTTGATGGATAAATGGATATTATCCGAAAAACGATATCAAATGTCTCTGAATCTGAACCAAAAAGGAGAAATCATGGGATTTGAATTGCTTTTAGGACTTTTAGGCGGCCTGGCACTGTTCCTTTACGGAATGCAGATGATGAGTACCAATCTGGAAGCGGCAGCCGGAAACAAGATGAAGCAGATCTTGGAGCGTCTGACCTCCAACCGTTTTCTGGGCGTTTTAGTGGGAGCTGTGATCACGGCGCTGATCCAGTCCTCATCCGCTACCACGGTTATGGTAGTGGGCTTTGTTAACTCCGGTCTGATGACTTTAAATCAGGCTGTATGGGTTATCATGGGCGCCAATATCGGTACGACCATCACAGGTCAGCTGATCGCTCTGGATGTTGGAGCTCTGGCTCCTCTGATCGCCTTTGTCGGAGTAGCCATCCTTGTATTTGTAAAGAATAAGAAGATCCAGCATATTGCCGGTATTGTTGCAGGCATCGGCGTACTCTTTATTGGTATGGATATGATGAGCTCTGCAATGTCTCCTTTAAGAGAAGAACCGCAGTTTGTGGAAATGATGACGAAATTCAGCAATCCGCTTCTGGGCATTCTGGTAGGCGCGGGCTTCACGGCGCTGATCCAGTCCTCCTCCGCGTCTGTCGGTATCTTACAGGCTCTGGCCATGAGCGGCGTCATTGATCTGCACAGCGCGGTATTCGTTCTGTTCGGACAGAACATCGGTACCTGTATTACGGCAGTTCTGGCTTCCATTGGAACGACCCGCAACGCAAAGCGCGCTACAGCGATCCATCTGCTGTTTAACCTGATCGGTACAGTGGTATTTGTTGTATTAAGCCTTGTAACTCCATTTACAGATGTGATGATCAGCCTGGCTCCGGGAAATCCCATGGCGCAGATTGCAAATGTCCATACGGTATTCAATCTGGGAACGTCCCTGCTTTTGCTTCCCTTCGGCAGTGTGCTGGTTAAGATCGTAGAGCGGATTCTTCCTGATACCGAGGTTAAGGTTATGGACGAAGATCACTGGCTTCAGGGACTTATGGCTTCTAAGCATCACCTTGGAGTATCCACCATTGCCATCAGCCAGATCCATGAAGAAATCCGTGATATGCTGTCTGCGGCTTCTAAAAACGTAGACGCCAGCTTCCTGGCAGTAGAGCAGGGACCCGGCGAAGATGGGATCGGAGAGATTGAAAACAGAGAAGAGGAGATTGATCTTGCAAATGTCCGTCTTTCCAAAAAGATATCCCGTGTTCTTGTTTTGGACCAGACGCCAAAGGATATTGAAACACTGAATAAGATGTATTCTATTCTGGGAAATATTGAGCGTATCGGCGATCACGCCATGAACCTGGCTGAGTATGCCCAGACCATTTTAGAAAAGGATCTGTCCTTTTCCGAGTATGCCCAGAGCGAGTTTTCCGTTATGGCGGACAGTTGCTCCAAGGGAATGAAGCTTCTGGAGCAGGCGGCTGCAGGAGAGAAGAAGTTTGAATTGGCGAAGGTACAGGAAATCGAACAGAAGATTGATGATATTACCCGTAAATTCCGCCAGAATCAGATTGACCGCATGAGAGCGGGAAGCTGTAATGTTGAGGCGTCGATTCTTTATTCTGAGATGCTTACAGATTATGAGCGTATCGGCGATCATATGTTAAATATTGCAGAGGCTTATGATGTGATCAACAAAAATGACGAAGGGATTTCCGACACACAGCCGGCCAATGCCTGAAATGTAAATACTGAAATATAAAAATGCGTTTCCCGTGGGAGGAGTTTCTTCCTGAGGGAAACGCATTTTTGATTGATGCATTTGACAGATATGCGTTTTTAATGCATCTATCCGATCTCATCTGTTGTAGCCTTGGGGAGATCCCAGCAGTAGCGGGTAGCTAACAGGCGGATCAGAACCACCAGGAATGCAGCTGCTACCATGGAGATACTTTCTCCCAGGAAGTCGGACAGATATACATAAAACAGAGCCCCGGCTAAAGATGCGCAGGCATACACATGCTTTTTCAGGATATAGGGCGTCTGTCCGGCCATGATATCTCTGAGAACGCCGCCGCCTACTCCGGTAAGAACTCCCAGAAAGATAGACAGGAAACGATAATCGCCATAGCCTGCCATCATGGCAGTGTCGATGCCTGTGACCGTAAAGGCAGCCAGCCCGACGGCGTCAAAAATATTCATGATCCGTTCGTAGATTACAATGTAAGGGCCGGTAAGAATATGCTGGTTAAAACGGATGATAAGAAAAAGAACCAGCACGGTAACAAAGGCCATGATCACATAGATCGGGTTGATGAACAGGCTGGGAGGCACCCTTCCAAGAAGAATGTCTCTGAGCATACCGCCGCCGACGGCGGTTGTTTCCCCCAGGATGATCACTCCCAGAAGATCCAGACGCTTTCGGATCGCAGTCATAGCACCGGAGGAAGCAAAGGCAATAGTGCCGATAGCCTCAATGAGAAAGAAAAGAGAAATAGTTTCCATGGCGGCGCCCTCGTTTCTCTTTACAGAAGATAGATCTTATGCTGGCTGCATACAGCCCGCATATCAGCAGGCCAGATACTGGCCTGTACTTCTCCGATGTGGGCACGGTCAAGCAGAAGCATACACAGACGGGACTGTCCGATACCGCCTCCGATGGTGTAGGGAAGTTCTCCGTTTAACAGCATCCTGTGGTAAGGAAGGTTCATGCGGTCTTCGCAGCCGGCTTTTTTTAACTGCTCTTTAAGAGAAGCTTCATCCACGCGGATGCCCATGCTGGAGATTTCCAGGGCACAGTTTAAGGTATCAAACCAGAACAGGATATCGCCGTTTAATTTCCAGTCATCATAGTCCGGTGCGCGTCCGTCATGGGGCTTTCCATTTGCCAGCTTATCGCCGATCTGCATTAAGAATACGCAGCCATGCTCTTTGGTGATCAGGTTTTCTCTCTCCTTTGGCGTTTTGTCGGGATACATCTGTGCCAGCTCGCCTGTAGTAATAAAAAAGATGTCATCCGGAAGCTCTTTTACGGCCTGGGGATACTTGTACCAGACCTCATGCTGCATATGCTTGATGATCTTGAAGATTTCCCGTACCGTAGCCATCAGGGTTTCCATGGTGCGCTCTTCTTTGGTGATCACCTTTTCCCAGTCCCACTGGTCTACATAGCAGGAGTGGAGATTATCCAGCTCTTCATCCCTGCGGATGGCGTTCATATTGGTATAGAGACCTTCTCCCGGCTGAAAGCCGTATTCCTTTAAGGCAATGCGCTTCCATTTGGCCAGTGAATGGACAACCTCCAGAGTTTCACCGGGAAGGCCGGCCATATCAAACTGGACCGGACGCTCTACGCCGTTTAAGTTGTCGTTTAAACCGCTGCTTTGTTCTACAAACAAGGGAGCGGAGATACGCTCCAGATGAAGCTCACGCCCCATTTCCTTCTGAAAGGTATCGCGTATGTACTTGATGGCATCCTGTGTTTCACGGATCGTAAGCCTGGGGTCATATTTCTTGGGTAATATCAGTTCCATTGATCCATCCTCCATAAAAAAGCTCTGTATGCTGTGGGATACAGGCGTGATAAAATTACTCCTATGGTATCATTAAAGGAAAAAAGGTGCAAGAGAAAAAAGATTTTTCATTTTTTGCCGGATGCGTTTTCTTCGTTCACTGGTTTCGTCCGGGTCAGTTTTGAAAACTCCGTTTTCTTCCCGGAGGACATCTCCCTCCTTTACGCCCTGAGGCAGACAGGACAGCGGGAGAGTAAAGACAGAGCGGTCCTCTCTCTGGCATACAGCTGTGGTTTCTTCGATTCGGTCAACAATGCAGATCATAAAATATCCCTCCTATAGCGTTTCTATAATGTTTTATTTTTTGGTATAGGTCCAGGTAAGTCCTTCCGGAGAACTGGATGCGATGATGGTACCCTTTTCATCCGTACGCAGTACCTGAATGCGGTGTTCAGCGTATTTTTTTAAGGTTTCCTCATGGGGATGGCCGTAGGAATTGCCCTTGCCGCAGGAAATCACGGCCCAGGATGGAGATACAGCTTCTAAAAATTCAGGGCTGCTGGAGGTGCGGCTGCCATGATGGCCTGATTTTAATATATCAGCCGAAAGATTCAGGCCGCTGCGTGCCATATCTTCCTCAGCCTCTGTTTCCGCATCGCCGCACATGACAAAGGAATGATTTCCATCTGTGAGGCGGATGCCCACAGACCAGTCATTCAGCTCATCTGCGTAATCGCCCACAGGACCTAAGACGGTAAACTGGGACTGTCCCAGATCATAGGTATCACCGGGAACGGGCTTTGTGATCTTAAGCCCCTGGCCGGCCACTGCATCCAGAACATCTTCAAAGGTTGCAGTCGTATGTTCAACCGGCGGCATAATAACGGTTTTGGCCGGAAATGTTTCCAGTACGTCGTCCAGCCCGCCGATATGATCCGAGTGGGGATGGGTACCGATCACATAGTCCAGAGAGGTGACGCCCTGCTCTTTCAGGTAGTTTACAACCGTATCGCCCTGATCATTTTCCCCTGCATCGACCAGCATAAAATGAGTTCCGTCCTGGATCAGGATGCTGTCTCCCTGGCCCACATCAATAAAATGTACATTTAAGGTGCCGCTGCTGCTTTGTATTTCAGGGTTCGTTTTATCATTTAACTGCCCTTTTACCGCTTCCTTTGCATAATCCCAGGCAGCCGAAACTGCCTGATCGGCTGCGGATTCAAGGTATTTGGAGGCTTCCTCCTTTGAGCAGCCGCCAAGAGAGAGAAGAGAAGCGGTCAGTAAAATAGTCCCTATGAAACGATATGTCTGTTTTGTCATGTCTTATCAGCCTTTCTGTTATATTTTCCCATTCTGTCCCATATATAACTATTATGAGGGACGATTCCCCGAAGAAAACGAAACACACTAAATTATAAAGGAGTTAATACCTATGGCAAGAGGAGTAAGAAGAACCCACACAGAAAAACTTCAGTCTGAGCTTTCTGAGGTCCGGGCTGCGATTTCCCAGTATGAGGACAGCCTGGATGAGCTGCGTTCCCGGGAAAAGGAAATCAATTCCCAGATCGAGATCGAGCGTTTTAAGGAAGTCAGCGAGCTTTTAAAGCAGCGCGGAATGACGCTCTGCGATTTAAAGGAGCTTCTGTCTTCAAGGGAAACACAGGCAGCCGGAATCTGACTGCTCAGCCTCTGAACCGGTTAATGCAGGCGAAAATTTCCTGAGGTCTGGGCATACACAGTCCCATGGCGGCATAGGAGTAGCCGCTCACAGCAGTGAGGCCGCCCTTTGCCGTCTCTTTTTGGATATAGGCAACTGTTTCGGCAACCGTATACCGTTCCAGAAGCCGCTTTTCCATACAGAACCGCAGGATCTGCGCCAGCGCCTGGGTCTGCTCACTGTCAATAAGCTGTTCTACAAACCTCAGTTCTGACGGGCGGCGTCCTACTTCTATGGAATCTTTTCCATATACCTTTACCTTGATCCGGTCATCCCGTCCGCCCTGTTCTCTGCCGCGGCGGCCCTCTTTTACGTTCATATCCTGTTTCCGATGATCTTTTTCCGCTTTTATCTGGAATTTTCTTCCTGCTTTCGGAAGTGTAAAGCCGGGAGCCGGCTCAATGGATGGCCGGTTGTCTCCGGCGCAGATTTCCTTTACCTTTTTTGTAATATCCAGGGGGACATAGGAGTCCATCTGGATAATGGTATCTGCAATATAAAAATAGGCTCCTGAGCTTCCGGCTACTAAAACGGTAGAAATGCCTGCCTTATGAAACAGATCTTCCGCCCGGTTGGTAAATGGAGTGATCGGTTCCTGGCTGCGGTTTATGACCCTCTGCATCAGATCGTCCCGTACCATGAAATTGGTGGCGGAAGTGTCCTCATCAATGAGAAACACCCTGCTTCCGCTTTCGATTCCCTCGATGACAGCGGCTGCCTGGGAGGTACTGCCGCTGGCATCCTCTGTGGAAAAGCATCTGGTATCCTTTTTGTTTGGAAGATCATTGATGAACATGGAAATGTCAACATTCCGGATGCTTCTTCCGTCCTCAGCCCGAAGCTTTAAGGCTGTGTCATCGGTGATCACAAATTCACGCCCGTCTCCGGCGATATGGTCGTATACTCCGGCCTCCAGCGCCTTTAACAGGGTGGATTTTCCGTGATACCCTCCGCCCACGATCAGGGTGATCCCGCGGCGGACTGCCATGCCGGAGCAGTTTCCGTGATGAGGAAGAGTAAGTGTGATCCGCATGGATTCAGGGGAAGAAAAGGGAGTGCTGTTTTTCATGGGCCGGCTGGATATGCCGCTTTCCCTTGGAAGAATGGCGCCGTCTGCCACAAAGGAGACAAGCTCCAGACGTTTTAATTCCTGACGGATAAAATACTGATCCTCTGCAAGCTCTGCCACGGCCTCTGGTTCATGGACCGGTCTGTTTTTATAAAAAAGCACCTGTTTTACACACTGGGGCAGAAAATCAAAGAGGATCCGTATCAGTTCACCGCTGTTGATGGTGCGGCCGTTTGCGGGAAAACCGGCTTCCAGCCGGATCCAGATTCCATCTGAGCAGCATTCACAGGCAGTCCGTTCCAAAATTTCCGGTCCCGGACAGCTGATGGAAATAAGGCCGCTTTTTCCAGATCCCTTTGCTTTAAAATTGTACCGGGCGGTCTCCTTATAAAACCGGCGCACAAGATCGTCCTCAAAGGCTCTTTTTTTATGGGGAGCATCAAAAAGTGTTTTTGGATATCCGGCTTTTTGGTGGGTAATAAAAATACTCAGCTTGGAGGGAGAAGCAAAGGGGTCTCCCTGCACATGGTCAATACATAACTGGTAATCGCCAAAGTCATAGATGCCCTGGGCGGATTTATAGGCCGGATAGCTTTTCCGGTCAATGGATTCTAACAGACGTTTAAGCTCGTTTGATGATTTCATGCTTCCATACACCTTTCGCATCCGGAATTTTTCCCGGACTTTCAGGTATCATTTTAAGCGAACACACAGAAAAATGCAACGCCTGCAAACGTTCCTAAGGTTTTCTGATGACCTTCAAAGGCATCCTGCACACCAGATTTCAGGGAGCCCTGCAAAAAAATATTCCCAAAACCAATAATTTGAGTTATAATAAAATAGAGTCGTTTTGTGTGGCTTTTTACTCCACAAAAGAAATTTATAGACTAGGAGACAATACATATGGAAAGAAAAGTAGGAACAATCTCAAGAGGGATCCGCTGCCCGATCATCCGTGAAGGCGACGATCTTGCTGCGATCGTGGTAGACAGCGTACTGGACGCAGCTTCCAGCGAGGGCTTTGAACTGCGTGACAGGGACGTAATCTCTGTTACTGAGTCTGTAGTAGCCAGAGCTCAGGGAAACTACGCTTCCATCGATGCCATTGCCGAGGATGTAAAAGCAAAGCTGGGCGGAGAGACCATCGGCGTTATTTTCCCAATTTTATCCAGAAACCGTTTTTCCATCTGCTTAAAGGGAATTGCCAGAGGCGCAAAGAAGATTATTCTGATGCTCAGTTATCCAAGCGATGAGGTAGGAAACGCCCTGGTGTCTCTGGATCAGGTAGATGAGGCTGGAATCAATCCTTACAGCGATGTTCTGGATCTGAAGCGTTACAGGGAGCTTTTTGGAGAAAATAAGCATCCATTTACAGGCGTAGACTATGTAGATTACTACTGTGAGCTGATAAGAGAGCAGGGCGCAGAGGCAGAAGTTATCTTTGCAAATAATCCAAGAGAAATCGTAAAGCACACCAAGAACGTTCTTACCTGCGATATCCATTCCCGTATGCGCACCAAGCGCATCTTAAAAGAAGCAGGAGCAGAGAGAGTCTGCGGTATGGACGATATCCTGACAGCTCCTGTTAACGGCAGCGGCTGCAACGAGAAGTACGGACTTTTAGGCTCCAACAAGTCTACCGAGGATACCATCAAGCTGTTCCCAAGAGAGTGCAGCGATCTGGTATATGAGATCCAGAAGCAGATCCTGGATCGTACCGGAAAGCACGTTGAGGTTATGGTATACGGTGACGGTGCATTTAAAGATCCGGTAGGAAAAATCTGGGAGCTGGCTGACCCGGTTGTTGCGGTTGCAAATACCGAGGGTCTGGAAGGAACTCCAAACGAAATCAAGTTAAAATATCTGGCGGACAACGATTTTAAGGATCTGTCCGGCGCAGCATTAAAGGATGCGATCTCTCAGAGGATCAGAGAGAAGAAGTCCGACCTGGTAGGGGATATGGCTTCTCAGGGAACAACTCCGAGAAAACTTACAGATCTGATCGGATCTCTGTGCGACCTGACCAGCGGTTCCGGCGATAAGGGAACTCCTATTATTCTGGTTCAGGGATATTTTGATAACTATACCAATTAAAGCAGGCTTTTTTCAGAGTGATGCAGCAGCCTGATGCTTATGTGGGGCAAAATCCGGCAGAGGTTCTCGCAAGGGGATTTCTGCCGGATTTTTACCAGGCTGCAGCGGCAGAGGAACGTACACAATATGGAATATATAACACATACAGACCAGACCCTGTCAGCCAGACTGGCTGCTTCGGAGCGGATCCTCATCGGGATCGGGCCAGAGTGGGGGCTAAAGTCTGAAAAAAAGAAAATCCGGGATTGCAGGCTTTCAGACCCGGAGCAGGCAGAGATAAAGGCCGCCTATGAAGCGCTGTACGAGATGGTGAAGGATAAGGATTACTATCTGGTCACGACTCTTACGGACGGAGCGGTTTATGATACGCCCTTTGACAGAGAGCGCATCACGGCTCCCTGCGGGAATATTCACTGGCGTCAGTGCAGCAGGGCCTGTACAAAGGATATCTGGGAGGAGGGAGAACTTCCAGATGAGTTCTGCCCCCACTGCGGCGCTCCTCTTGCGGGAAATACCATAAAGGAAGAAAACTATATTGAGGAAGGCTATCTTCCCGGGTGGAAGAGGTATCTTTCCTGGCAGGCCGGGACTGTGAACCGTACACTGACTATATTAGAGCTGGGAGAGGGCTTTGCTTCTCCTACGGTTATGCGCTGGCCTTTTGAAAAGATCATTTTCTTTAACAGAAAGGCTCTTTTGTACCGGGTCAATGAAGAATTTTATCAGATACCCAGGGAGGTACAGGAACGCAGCATTCCGGTGCATGGAAATTCTCTGGAATGGATTTTGAATGAAAAAACAAAGGAAGAGAGTGAGTGTGATGGCGGCAATATCCAATGACTGGCTGGGCCCTTTAAGTGGGGAATTTAAAAAGCCTTATTATAAAAAGCTGTATGAAACAGTAAAACATGAATATGAGACCAGAAAGATATTTCCCGATCCGGACGATATCTTCAACGCCTTCGCCTTTACACCTCTGGAAAAGGTAAAGGTAGTGATCCTGGGACAGGATCCCTATCACAATGACGGTCAGGCCCATGGCCTTTGCTTCTCCGTAAAACCGGATGTAGATGTGCCGCCGTCTCTTGTAAATATTTACCAGGAGCTTCACGACGATCTGGGCTGCTATATTCCCAATAACGGCTATCTGAAAAAATGGGCGGATCAGGGAGTGATGCTTTTGAATACGGTGCTTACGGTCCGGGCCCATCAGGCTAACTCCCACCATGATATAGGCTGGGAACAGTTTACGGATGCAGCCATACGGGTACTCAACGAGCAGGACCGCCCGATGGTATTTATCCTGTGGGGAAGGCCGGCCCAGGCCAAAGCCGCTATGCTGGATAATAAAAAACACCTTATTTTAAAAGCGCCTCATCCAAGCCCGCTGTCTGCCTATCGGGGATTTTTCGGAAGCCGTCCCTTCAGCCAGACCAATTATTTTCTCACGCAGAACGGTCTGGATCCCATTGACTGGCAGATTGAAAATATCTGACCGTCTGCAGAAGGCATGGGAGAGTGAGGAAACGCATACGATATACCGTCGGAAGACGGTTCTAAAACATACGGTGTAAAAAGGAGAAACTATGAGTTTGGTAGAAACATTAAAAATCATCGTACTGGGAATTGTGGAGGGATTTACAGAGTGGCTGCCTATCAGCAGCACCGGCCATATGATCCTGGTGGATGAGATCATCCGTCTGGACCAGCCGGAGGCATTTAAGGAAATGTTTCTGGTAGTGATCCAGCTGGGGGCAATCCTGGCAGTGGCAGTGATGTATTTTCACAGGCTCAATCCATTCAGCCCTTCAAAAAACCGTAGGCAGAGGGAAGCAACCTGGGCTCTGTGGATCAAGATCATCATTGCCTGCATTCCGGCGGCTGTTCTGGGGCTTTTGCTGGATGACTGGATGGAGGCCCATCTGTATAATGCCTATGTGGTAGCGGCAATGCTGATCCTCTATGGTATTTTGTTCATTGTACTGGAAAACAGTCCCATCACTTCCAGTCCATCAATCCAGAAGGTGGGACAGATTTCTGTGAAAACAGGCTTCCTGATCGGCGTATTTCAGCTGCTTTCGTTGATTCCCGGTACCTCCCGCTCAGGCTCTACGATTTTAGGCGCTATGATCCTGGGCTGTTCAAGAAGCGCTGCCGCTGAGTTTTCCTTTTTCCTGGGAATCCCGGTGATGTTTGGAGCCAGCTTTTTGAAAATTGTAAAATTTTTCCTGGATGGAAATTCCTTTACAGGATCTCAGATTTTCTATACGCTTTTAGGAATGGCTGTGGCATTTGGAGTTTCGGTTTACTCGATCCAGTTCCTGATGAGCTATGTCCGCAGACATAATTTCAAATTTTTCGGATATTACAGAATTATTCTGGGAGCTATCGTGCTGGCATACTTTGGTATTACGGCTCTCGCCGTATAAAAGGAATGCTCCGTTTCTGAACATCTGCCGGAACAGACGGATGGAACAGAAACGGAGCATTTTTTATTTATTATTCAACCATATCGGCAATCTCATAGATCAGGCGTTCGCTTTCCTCCCAGCCAAGACAGGGATCGGTGATGGACTGTCCGTAGCAGTGCTGTCCGATCTTATGGCTGCCGGGCTCGATGTAGCTTTCAATCATCAGGCCCTTTACCAGATGGCGGATATCGTTGGAGTAGCGGCGGCTGTGAAGTACCTCTTTTGCAATGCGCACCTGCTCTTTGTACTGTTTGTTGGAGTTGGAATGATTGGTGTCCACGATGCAGGCCGGATTTTTAAGCTCTCTCTGGGAATAGAGATCATAGAGCAGCCTTAAATCCTCATAGTGATAGTTGGGGCTGCACTGACCGCGCTTATTAACTGCGCCGCGCAGGATCACATGGGTGAGAGGATTGCCGGGGCAGCTTACCTCATCTCCTCGGAAGATAAAGTCATGGGGAAGCTGGGCTGCAACAACAGAGTTTAACATAACAGTCATGTCGCCGCTGGTAGGGTTTTTCATACCAACAGGTACGTCGCAGCCGCTGGCTACCAGCCGATGGTATTGGTTTTCAACCGAGCGGGCGCCGACGGCAATATAGGACATGATATCGGACAGATACTGCAGGTTGTCCGGATAAAGCATCTCATCGGCTGTAGACATACCGGTTTCCTGGAGCACACGCATATGCATATGGCGGATGGCAAGGATCCCCTGAAGCATATCCGGCTTTTTTTCGGGATCCGGTTGATGGAGCATACCCATATAACCTTCTCCAGTGGTCCGCGGCTTATTCGTATAGACTCTGGGGATGATGATCAGCTGATCCTTTGTAGCCTCCTGAACCTTTGCAAGGCGGTTCGCATAGTCGCAGACCGCATCCTCATTATCAGCGGAGCAGGGACCGATGATCACCAGGAATTTATTACTCTGGCCGGTAATGACCTTTTTAATTTCTTCATCTCTTTCTTTTTTTAAAGCTGCCAGATGATCCGCAAGAGGAAACTGTTCAAGAATCTCTGCGGGAGTTGGCAGTTCATTTACAAGTGTAAATCCCATCTCATATTCCTCCCTTTGTGTGTAAATTCGATAATGCAACATTATAATATACAAAAACAGATTCGTAAAGCAAAAGTGTACTGTCTTGACAAATCTATTTTACCTGCCTATAATAGTGATAATTTCATGAAATGGCTATGACGGGAAAAAGTAGTATTCTGCACAAGCATACAGAAAGCAGCCGGGGGATGAGAGGCGCATGGAAAGCAGGATATGAATACATCTCTGAGCTTCGCACCAAACGGACGGAATCTGCACAGGTTTTTCCGGCTCAGTAGGCTGCGACGGATCCGGCACACGTTATCGTGCCTGAGTATCTGCCGGCTGGAAAGCGGTTTATTTATTTTACGGCATGTACTTAAGGAGGCAGTCAGTGCGAGCTGGCTGTAAACATCAGGTGGTAACACGGGCTTTCTGCTCCGTCCTTTTGAACAGGGGACGGAGCTTTTTTAGTTCCATAGAGAAGCGAGGCTTATGAAATAAAAACGCTTCCCAGCCTGAAGCCGCCGAAACTGTAAGAAATCAGGCCTTTGCATGAAAATAGAAATATGGTAAAATAAAAACAGTAAAGGAGAGAAGACAATGCAGATCTACGAAGAACTGATTGCCAGAGGCTTAATTGCCCAGGTAACAAACGAAGAAGAAATCAAAAAAATGGTGAATGAGGGAAAGGCCGTATTCTATATTGGATTTGACCCGACCGCAGACAGCCTTCATGTAGGCCACTTTATGGCTCTCTGTCTGATGAAGCGCCTTCAGATGGCAGGAAATAAGCCTATTGCCCTGATCGGAGGCGGCACCGGTATGGTAGGAGATCCTTCCGGCCGTACGGATATGCGTACTATGATGACACCAGAGATCATCCAGCACAACTGCGACTGCTTTAAAAAGCAGATGAGCCGTTTCATCGACTTTTCCGAAGGAAAGGCCATGATGGTAAACAATGCTGAATGGCTGATGGATTTAAATTACATTGAGTTTTTACGGGAGATCGGTCCTCATTTCTCTGTAAATAATATGTTAAGGGCTGAGTGCTATAAGCAGCGGATGGAAAAGGGCTTAAGCTTCCTTGAGTTCAACTACATGCTCATGCAGAGTTATGACTTCTATGAGCTGTTCCAGCGCTACGGCTGCAATATGCAGTTCGGCGGCGACGATCAGTGGAGCAATATGCTGGGAGGTACAGAGCTTATCCGCCGCAAGCTGGGAAAAGACGCCCACGCCATGACCATTACCCTTCTGTTAAACTCAGAGGGAAAAAAGATGGGGAAGACCCAGTCCGGCGCCGTATGGCTGGATCCAAACAAGACTTCCCCATTCGATTTCTATCAGTACTGGAGAAATGTGGCAGACGCCGATGTGCTTAAGTGCCTGCGTATGCTTACATTCCTTCCGTTAGAGCAGATTGACGAGATGGACAAATGGGAAGGCAGCCAGTTAAATCAGGCAAAGGAAATCCTGGCATTTGAGCTTACCAAGCTGGTGCACGGCGAGGAAGAGGCTGCAAAGGCACAGGAGGGCGCAAGAGCGCTGTTTTCAGCTGGAGGAAGCACCATCAATATGCCTACCAGCGAGCTGACGGAAGAGGATTTTAAAGAAAATGCCATGGATATCCTGACGATCCTGACGAAATCAGGACTGGCTTCTTCACGTTCTGAGGCAAGACGAAATGTAGAGCAGGGCGGCGTATCTGTAGACGGAGAGACTGTAAAGGATATTCACGCTGCCTTTGAAAAGGACCGTTTTGCCGGAGAGGGCCTTGTAGTAAAGAGAGGCAAAAAGAATTTCAGAAAAGTGATATTAAAGTAATGAAGCAGTGGGAGGAGGTGGCCGGATGAAAAAGGCAGGGATTCTGCGTTGCATGAAAGCGCTGGCTGCGGCAGCAACCTTAACCATCGTGGGCGCCTTTACCGCCCTGGCGGGTTCTGCCGGAAAAACGCCGGTTCCGGTAACGCTCCATCTGGATGTAAATAACCGGCAGACGGCCATCTATGACGGCTATACGTCCTATGTAATGGGAAACCGCGTATCGGATAAGGATACCTTTACCATTACAAAGGACAGAAATGATGTAAATCTGGATGAGATTGTTTTAAATTATTATCTCATCACCTACGAGGGAGATACTCAAAAGAGCCTGGAGTGCCGGGTGTACGGATTGGAGGAGGGAGAGCATTATCCGGTCGTACGCCCGGAAACACTGGCAAAGGAAAGCGAAAGCCGGCTCTATGATTCTCTGGAGCGGTGCTATGTTCTTGAATTTGTCAGAGGAGATGAGCGAAGATCCTATTATTTTATGCTTCTTCCCGAGGCAGAGATGCCTTCCTATCGGAATATCCATCTAGGAAGCTGGGAAAAGGATAAAAAGGGCTGGAGATATCTTTATCAGGAAAATTATCTTACCTCCTGGGCCTTGATCAATGACAGCTGGTATTTTTTCGGTATGGACGGTTATATGAAAACCGGCTGGCAGGAGTACAAAGAAAATTGGTATTATCTGAATCCTGATAATGGCGTTATGATGACGAACTGTACTATAGATGGATATCAGGTGGATGGAAGCGGTGTGAGAATCTGACCAGTTACATTAAAAAAGCATCCGGGCAGTCCGGGAACGGTATCGTTCCGGAATGTCCGGATGCTTTTTTAAATCTCTGTTTTATCCCAGAAAGCCCAGATGCTCCAAAAGGATTTTAAGCCCCATGAGGATCAGGATCAGGCCGCCGGCAAATTCGGCTTTTTTCTGATAACGGCAGCCAAATACATTTCCAATCTTAACACCTGCGGCAGACAGAAGGAAGGTAATGCTTCCGATAAAGAGTACGGCAGGCAGGATCCGGACCTGAAGGAAGGCAAAGGTTACGCCTACGGCCAGGGCATCAATGCTGGTTGCCACAGCCATCAGGGTCATGGTTTTTATATCCAGAGAGGGATCTGCTGCTTCTTCGCCGTTTTCAAAGGCTTCCTTTATCATATTTCCTCCGATAAGAGCCAGAAGCACAAAGGCGATCCAGTGGTCATAGGACTCGATGGTTCCGCTGAACTTGGAACCCAGCAGATATCCCAGAAAGGGCATAAGGCCCTGAAAGCCGCCAAAATAAAGTCCTACGATTCCGGCGTTTTTCCAGCTCATTTCCGGCATGGCAAGCCCCTTACAGACCGCTACGGCAAAGGCGTCCATAGACAGCCCAACTGCAATAATAAACAATTCCGTTAATGACATGATCATTTCCTCCCAAATGGCACAGTTTATGAAACAGTGTAGGAGAGGAACCGAAAAATGTCAAGAAAAATATAGGAGCTTGTAAAACGAATTTGCCTGTGCTAAAGTATAGCTGAAACGGAGGTAAATAGGATTATGAAAAAATCATATGAAATTGATATGTGCAATGGCCCGCTTTTAGGCAAGATCCTGCTGTTTTCCATTCCGCTGATGCTTTCCGGTATTTTACAGCTTTTGTTTAATGCGGCTGATATTATTGTAGTAGGAAGGTTTTCCGGAAGTACGGCGCTGGCGGCTGTGGGCTCTACCTCATCCCTGATCAATCTTCTGATCAACATTTTTGTAGGCTTGTCTGTAGGTGTAAATGTGCTGGTAGCCAGATATTATGGCGGACAGAAGGAAAGAGATGTTCAGGAAACCATACATACGGCGGTTTTGACGGCCATTTTAAGCGGCCTGTTTCTGGTTGCGGTGGGAGAGCTTGCTGCAGGCCCCATGCTTCGGATCATGGGAACCCCGGAGGATGTGCTGGATCAATCTGTGCTCTATATGCGGATTTATTTCCTTGGAATGCCTGTTTTAATGCTTTATAACTTCGGCGCTGCGATCCTCAGAGCAGTAGGAGATACCAGGCGGCCTCTTTATTTCCTCTTTGCCGCCGGAGCGGTCAATGTGGTTTTGAATCTGTTCTTTGTAATAGGCCTTGGAATGGGAGTGGACGGAGTAGCCTGGGCTACTGTGATTTCTGAGCACATTTCCGCATTTCTTGTCTTTAAGAGCCTGATGGCGGAAGAGGGAATGATGAAGCTCCATCTAAAGAAACTTACCATTCATATGGATAAGCTGAAGCGGATTGTGAAGATCGGTCTTCCGGCCGGTATGCAGGGCGCGATCTTCTCTGTATCCAATGTGCTGATCCAGTCCTCTGTCAATTCCTTTGGTTCTGTGGCCATGGCAGGCAATACGGCTTCTGCAAATATCGAGGGCTTTGTCTATACGGCTATGAATGCGGTTTATCAGACCAGCTTAAGCTTTACCAGCCAGAATCTTGGCGGAGGAAAGTACAGCCGTATTAATAAGGTAAAAAATATCTGTCTGGCTGTTGTTACGGCAGTGGGGCTGGTTCTTGGCCTGGCAGCAGTAGGCGCGGGCACTCATCTTCTGGGAATTTATTCTTCAGACTCTGAGGTGCTTAAATACGGGATGCTCCGTCTGGAGATTATCTGTGGGACCTATTTTATCTGCGGGCTGATGGACTGTATGGTAGGAAGCTTGAGAGGATTGGGATACTCGGTGATTCCCATGATCGTCTCTCTTACCGGAGCATGTGGTTTTCGTATTCTCTGGATTTTTACAGTATTTGCCGTTTACCGTTCACTGGCAGTTCTTTATCTGTCATATCCGGTATCTTGGCTCATTACGGCAGCGGCTCACATGGTTACCTTTAAACTGATCCGCAGGAAATTCCCCAAAGAAGATATAAAATAATAAATATTCTGAAAATTATAAGTAAATACCCAAATATAACAGGTAAATATTATATAAAAATATAAACAATTACAATAAATATACACAATTTATAAAAAGACAAAAAATAATTAAAAATTACAAAAAGAGTCTTGACAAATAGGGGCTCTTTTTGTATAATAAAGTCAACAAAAGAGAAGAGAACACGAGATACAAAAGAGAATAAGGAGTTGTAGACAGTCAACTCAATGTAATAAAATCTAAGCAAAGGAGGTACGGACCACCAGAAAGAGAATGTTCGTTTCATTTATAAGCTAAAGTGATTTAGTTATAGATGAAACAGGGAAAGCACTCTGTGAGAGTAACTGCTCATACATAGTACAGACAGATGAAACGGAAATTGATTTAAGAAACAAAAGAAAGTCCAATCGATTGGTAAAAGAACTGCAGTCTTAAAGAAACGAAAGAGAATGTCTGTAATAAAAGATAGGAACAAGCAGATGATCGTATTTTCAAAGTGATCCATAAGCGTATCAAAGGCAATTAATGCCCGGTCTGGTGATATGACGAGAAAGTATCATCAGGACGGAGAGAGATACCGGATCAAAGAAAGAAAAGCAAGGTGGAAAATAGATCCGAAGCAAGTGAATATACAAAAGAGAGCAGAAGAAAACCAGAGTGGATACAATTAAATATAGAGTCACAAAAGAAACAATTGTTTCGAAAGAGAGGCTTGGTCCAATGGACGAGATAGTTAAAAGACGGATATCGTAATCGAGAACGTGGTTAGTCAAAGATTCGATATCCGTCTTTTGTTGTATTTAATATAGGGGATCACAGACCTTTTAGATCAAAGGGCGGCGTATATTCTTCTTTTGCGCTGCTTTTTTCCTGTATAAATCCCTCAGTAAGTCCCAGAGAGAGCGCTGCATCCACTACCTTCTGGTATTCATAGGAGGTGATCCGACGATTGATATCCGGATGGTCGCAGCTATGGTAGAAGGGGGTGTACTGGCTTAAAAGGCTTAACAGGTACTGGCCTTTTGGAAGCTCTCTGCTGACCCATTCCATCAGGGCGATGGAATCATCCCTGTGTCCGGGGAGAACCATATGGCGCAGGATTACGCCTTTTTTCATAAGCAGGAAGGAAGGCTGGGAGGGCTCCTCAGGGGCGTGTTCCTCAAATACCGGAGCGCCTGTCTGAAGGATCATCTGATAGATAGCACGGGAAGCGGCTTCAAAGTAGTTCCCGCAGTTTGACAGACGGGCAGAAAGAGCGCTGTCATGGTACTTTAAATCAGGAAGCCAGATATCTACATAATCCTTTAAATATTCTACGATCTCAGGACGTTCATAGCCGCCGCAGTTATATACGATCGGGATCGAAAGGCGGGAGCGAACCTGATCCAGAGCAGGAAGGATTGAGGGGAGAAACTGAGTGGGGGTGACAAGATTGATATTATAGGCCCCCTGATCTTCCAGACGGAGAAAGATATCAGCCAACTCATTAGAAGTCAGCTCCTTTCCGAATTGTTCGCTGCTGATGGGATAATTCTGGCAGAAGCAGCATTTAAGGGTACATCCGGAAAAAAAGACGGTTCCGCTTCCGCCTCTGGCCCACTCCGGCCCGCTCAGACAGGGTTCTTCCCATTTATGGAGTGCTGCCCTGGCAGCCTTTAACTGATCGGTACATCCGCAGTAGCCGGTTTTGCGGCTGCGGTCAATGCGGCACATTCTGGGGCAGAGGGTACAGGATTCATAAGTGGGAAAACGGATCATGGCAAAAGCCCCTGCTCTTTGCGGTACAGATATCTTGGAAGTCCGTCCTCCAGAATATGCTGTGGCTGCCCCTGGATGAGCGGAAGAGCATAGGCGGTAAATTCCGGGCCGATATCGTTGTGATTGCCGGTGATCCAGTGAGGCGGGAAGGTCTTTTCCTTATTGCAGACATTGGAAACATCTGTAAGGCCGAAACGGATGGAATAATCCGCTCCTTCTTCGCGTTCAAAGGTGATCATCTTTGCGGTCACGCCCTCAAGTGCGGCACGGACTGCAAAGCGTCCGGCCTCGCTGGCTTCGTTAATGTCCGTAAGAGAGGAGATAAGGCTGCTGCAGCGCTGGTTTACATTTAATTCTACAGAGCGAACCTTGACTCCGAAACGGCCTCTGACATAGCTTTCGAGCAGCTTTCCGCAGCCTGTAAGCATCTTGTGGCCAAAGGTATCGACCTGAGCTTCAGTAGAGTATTCACATACCAGACGGCCGGAAGCATCGTGGATGCCTTCAGAAACACAGACAACCACAGCGGTGCTTTTCTTTAAAGCGCCTTCGATATCATTTAAAAACGCTTCCATATCAAAATCAGATTCCGGCAGATAGATGAGCAGGGGATTGTCGCCGGGAAACTTTCTTGCCAGGGCGCTGGCAGCAGTGACCCAGCCTGCATGACGGCCCATGAGTTCAATAATGGTGACAGCCGGCTGCTGATAGACAGAAGCATCCAGAACGATTTCACGGACAGTAGACGCTACATATCGGGCAGCGCTGCCGTAGCCGGGGGTGTGGTCGGTTACAGGAAGATCGTTGTCAATGGTTTTTGGAACGCCGATAAAAACGATATCCTCTTTTGCCATGGCAGCATATCTGGACAATTTGTCTGCGGTGTCCATGGAATCATTTCCGCCGATGTAGAATACAGCTCCGATATTCATGGCTTTAAATTTTTCAAATAACAAGGGGTATACGGAAGCATCCATATTTTCAGGAAGCTTATAGCGGCAGGAGCCCAGATATGCGGCGGGCGTCAGGCGCAGAAGTTCCAAATCCTCTTTGGAAAGCTCTGCGGAGAGATTTATGGTATGGCCGGACAGAAAGCCTTCGATGCCGTTTATCATGCCATAGACAGCTCCAATCTCATCCGGATGGGAAAGTCCTTCCTGGATCACGCCGTATAAGCTGGCGTTGATCACAGCTGTGGGACCGCCGGACTGGCCTACAAGTATATTTTTCTTCAAGGGAAAATCCTCCTCTCATGTATACAGTGATCGTCTGGACAGCTGCAGAAGAAGTCCAGATTCTTTTGTAAGTATATCTGATAAAAATGGGAAATGCAATCCGTTTGTGATATTGCATATAAAACCCGTATTTTTTTGTAACATATTTCCTATTGCATTTTAGGTAAAAAAATGATAGTCTGTATACAGATAAAAAAGTTGTATACAAACTCAAAAAGTTAAATACAAATATTTTAAAGGAGGAATCGGAGAATGGATATTCGCTATTCTGCCAACCAGAGGGATGTAAAGCGCTACACAACAGAGGAATTAAGAAACGAATTCCTCATCACAGATCTGTACAAGGCTAATGAGGTAGTTGCCGTATACTCTCATGTAGACCGTATGGTTACTCTGGGATGTATGCCTACTACAGAGAAGGTTTCTATTGATAAGGGAATCGACTGCTGGAAGAACTTCGGCACCCATTACTTTTTAGAGCGCCGTGAGATCGGTATTTTTAATATCGGCGGCGAGGGAACCATCACAGCAGACGGCCAGACCTTTAAGATGGGATACAAGGACTGCCTGTACATTACAAAGGGCACAAAGGAAGTTTATTTTGAGAGCACCGACGCTGAGAAGCCTGCAAAGTTCTACATGGTCAGCGCACCGGCTCATACTTCCTACACAACTACCTTTATTCCGATTGAGAAGGCTGCAAAGAGACCCTGCGGCGAGGCAGAGACCTCCAATAAGCGTACCATCAATCAGTTCATCCATCCGGATGTACTTAAGACCTGCCAGCTGTCCATGGGCATGACCGTATTAGAGCCAGGCAGCGTATGGAACACCATGCCGTCTCATACACATGAGCGCCGTATGGAGATTTATATGTACTTTGAGGTTCCGGGCGACAACGTAGTATTCCATATGATGGGAGAACCCACTGAGACAAGACATATTGTCATGAAGAATGAGGAGGCTGTGATCAGCCCGTCCTGGAGCATCCACAGCGGCGCCGGCACTTCCAACTATACCTTTATCTGGGCTATGGGCGGAGAGAACATGGAGTTCGACGATATGGATACCATGATGCCAAACGAGATGATGTAAGTTCATCCGAACGATTCTGTTAAAAATATATGGAGGATAAAGAAATGGCTGATTATTTAAACAACTTTTCACTTGAAGGCAAGGTAGCCCTGGTAACAGGCGCTTCCTACGGCATCGGCTTTGCAATCGCAAAGGCAATGGCAGGCGCAGGCGCTACCATCGTTTTCAACGATATCAAGCAGGAACTGGTAGATAAGGGAATCGCAGCGTACAAGGAAGAGGGCATCGAGGCTCACGGCTATGTATGCGACGTAACCAATGAGGACGCAGTAAACGCGATGGTTGCTCAGATCGAGGCAGAGGTAGGCGTAGTTGATATCCTGGTAAATAACGCAGGAATCATCAAGAGAATCCCAATGTGCGAGATGAGTGCAGCTGAGTTCCGCCAGGTAATCGATGTTGACTTAAACGCTCCGTTTATTGTTTCCAAGGCTGTTATCCCAAGCATGATCAAGAAGGGCCACGGAAAGATCATCAACATCTGCTCCATGATGAGTGAGCTGGGCCGTGAGACCGTATCTGCTTATGCAGCAGCTAAGGGCGGCTTAAAGATGCTGACAAAGAACATTGCTTCTGAGTACGGTGAGTACAATATCCAGTGTAACGGTATCGGACCTGGCTATATCGCTACTCCCCAGACAGCTCCTCTGCGTGAGATCCAGCCAGACGGCTCCAGACATCCATTTGACCAGTTCATCGTTTCCAAGACTCCTGCAGGACGCTGGGGTGAGGCTGAGGATCTGGGCGGACCTGCAGTATTCCTGGCATCTGATGCTTCCAATTTTGTAAATGGTCTGGTACTGTATGTAGACGGCGGTATCCTGGCTTACATCGGCAAGCAGCCTAAGTAATCGATTACGCAATTAAACCAATAAAACCAATAAAACCAATCAGGGCCCGTCATGCCATGACCGCATGGCGGGTCCTGATTCATCTGAGAAAAGGAACAGGGGTGCTGCATGGGAGAAGTGAATTTTAAAAACAGAGGGGAACTGGTTTTTGAAACCTTAAAGCGGGAGATACTGGATCTGAAGCTGAAACCAGGCTGCCTGATCAGCGAAAGTGATATCTGTGAGCGGTTTGGCGTGTCGCGGACTCCGGTGCGGGACGCCCTGCGTCTTTTGCAGGAACAGGGATTTGCGGAGACGATTCCCTATCGGGGAACGTATGTGACTCTTTTGAGCCTGGATAATATCAAGCAGATGATCTATATGAGGGTAGCGGTGGAAACCATGGTTTTAAGGGATTTTATGGAAATCCAGACGCCCATGGTGATGGAGGAAATCCGTCATGCCATTGCCGTTCAGAAGGCCTTGATCCAGACGCCGGGGTTTGAACCGGAACAGTTTTACCGCATGGACGCCCAGATGCACTCTCTCTGGTTCACAGCTGTAAAGCGACAGAAGCTCTGGGATATGCTCCAGGCCCAGCAGCTTCATTATACCCGGTTTCGTATGCTGGATTTTATTACAGAAACAGATTTTCCAAGGATTATCGGAGAGCATGAGCAGCTGTTTGAGCTGATCTGCAAAAAAGATCTTTCCGGCCTGGAACAGGTATTAAAAGATCACCTCTACTACAGTATGAAGCGGATGCGTCATTCTATAGAGGTGGATTATAAGGACTATTTTGAAGAAGAACCAGAAGAGAATCGGTTTGTCATTTAATGGCAGGCCGTTTTTTGTTTTATTTGTGGGGGGGAGTCATAAGATAGATCCGCTCTTCCGGATTTTCTTCCAGATATTCTTCCAGTTCCTCCGGTGACAGGCGGGACTGAACCTCTCTGAAAAATTCTTTTCCGCTCATGGAGGCAAAGCTTAGGAGCCGCTTTCTTACTTCCGGATCATCTGCCAGCAATTCCTTTTCCTTCTGTGTATAAATTCCCATATCCAATCCCTTCCTTTCCCGTCTCTTATTTTGACGCAAAACGGTTAGAATAGTCTGATAATTTCAGAATATGCATCTGTTTACCTATAGTATATTCGCTATTCCGAAGATATTCAATATGCAAATTCTAACTTATGCTTATTTCAGGTAAAATAAGCATAGGAGCAATAAAAATATGATCGACTATTCGCCTTTCTGGGAAACTCTGGAGGCGTCGGAGGAAAGCTGGTACACACTGACGAAGAAGCATAAAATTTCTGACAGTACTCTGCACCGGCTTAAGCATAATAAAGATGTGACCATGAAAACGATCAATGATCTCTGCAGGATTTTAAACTGCCGCATTGAGGATATCGCCAGGTATGTGCCCTCAGAGGAGGATCAGATTCTTTAGTAATGTTAAAAAGACATAAAAGGAACGGTCCGGGTCTGTTCAAAAGGATATAAGCTGTGATATACTATGTGGGCTTATAGGAGATTTTGTGGACAATCTTCTTAAAAGGAACGGATCCGGAGGAAATATATGGAAAAAAGTGGAGTTTCGCTGGAGAAAAAAGTAAAACGGATCGCTGTCTGTGCCGGGGCAGTGGTCTTTTTTTCGATTGGAGCCAATCTGGCAGTAAGCTGGTTCGGCCTTGGGAGCTTCGGAAGCATCCTGGAACAGAACGCCGGCAGTCTGGCCTTCTGGTCTGCGATGGAGGAGGAGCGCCTGGCCTTTGCGCGTTATGTGGGAACTGCCCTTCCGGAAGAGCGGGAGCGGTTTGAGCAGTCCAGAATGGAAACGCGCCGGCGGCTGGAAGAGCTTCCCGTTGATTACAGAGAAACGGGCTCTGAGCGGTATGCCCGTACCTGGTCCATCCGGAATATGTATGAAAATTACGAGACAGAGCTGGAAGTCCTTGAAGAAACAGACCGGGAGGATCCGGAATATGTGAACCGGCTGTATCGGATCTACCGGGTTCAAAATTATCTCAAGGATAAGGCCGGACAGCTGGAACAGATGACAATGGAGGACGGAAGCGAACGCTACGAGAAGCATCGTTTCCTTTTTTCAGTCCTTCCGGCTGCCAGTATTCTGTGGGGGATCAGTGCACTGTGGATGGTTAAGCGGCTGAATGGCTCCGTACGCCGTAACATCGTAGAGCCAGTGGTAATGCTGGCCGGGCAGGCAGACCGTATCCGGAAAAATGATTTTTCAGGGCCTGAACTTACAGCTGAGGGAGAAGATGAGATCAGCCGTCTTATCCGTTCCTTTAATAAAATGAAGCAGGCGACAAGAGGATATATTGAGGCTTTAAAAGAAAAAAACGAAACAGAACGGCAGCTGGAGGCGGTCCGGCTGCAGCTTTTAAAAAATCAGATCAATCCCCATTTTCTTTTTAATACCTTAAATATGATCGCCGGAACGGCTCAGATCGAAGATGCGGCTGCCACGGAAAAGATGATACAGGCATTAAGCCGCCTGTTCCGCTACAATTTAAAATCAACTGCATCTGTGATGCCTCTGGAACGTGAGCTTAAGGTTGTTCAGGATTATATGTATCTGCAGCAGATGCGGTTTGGAAAGAGAGTGCAGTATGAGACAGGCTGTGACCCGGAAACAATGGAGATACTGGTTCCTTCCTTTATGCTCCAGCCTTTGGTGGAAAACGCAGTAAAGCATGGGATTTCTGCAAGAAGCAAAGGCGGAAGGATTGTGGTGCGGACCTGGAAACAGGGGCAGAGGCTGTGGATCTCGGTGGCGGATACGGGAGAAGGGATTGATGAGGACAAACTGGAAAAGATAAAAAGAGCCTTAAAGGAAGGAGATGGATCCGGCGTTGGGATTGGTCTGGGAAACATTGCCCGCCGGCTGAAGGCAATGTATGAGGACGGAGAAGTGAGGATCGAGAGCCGAAAGGGCTGCGCGACGGTGGTACAGCTGGCGTTTACACCGGAAAACTGTAAGGAGGATGAACCGTGATACAGAATGAGGATAAGAACGAGACGTACAAGGTGCTTTTGGCAGATGATGAGCAGATTGAACGTATGGCTCTTGCCAAACGGCTGCATAAGCATTTTGGAGACAGCCTGGTCATCTGGCAGGCAGCAGACGGAAATGAGGCGGTCCGCCTGTGTTTTAAAGAACGGTGCCAGATCGTGATCATGGATATTTCCATGCCGGAATTAAACGGTGTGGAGGCGGCAGAACAGATCCGAAGGCTGGATGAGGACTGCGAGATCATTTTCCTTACCGCATATGACGAATTTTCCTATGCAAAGAGAGCCATTGCCATTCATGCGCTGGACTATCTTTTAAAGCCCTGTGAGGAAGAGGAGCTTACTGCGGTGATGGAGGAAGCCGTGGGGCGGATCCAAAAGAGGGAGCAGTTTGAAAAGCTGCATATGGAACAGGAGATGCCGGAAGAGACCGGGGCAGAGATGCCAGAGCCGGACTTAGAGGAGGAGCCGGACGAGCCTGACCGGCTTGGACAGGCGGCTGAAAAGATACGCCGGTATATACGGAAAAATTATATGAAGGATATTTCCATGCAGGATGCGGCCCGGATGATGAACTACTCCGACGCCTATTTCTGCAAGCTGTTTAAACAGTGCTTTGACCAGAATTTTACCGCCTATCTGGCCCGCTTCAGGATCAATGAGGCCAGACGGCTTTTACAGGATAAAAATGCCAGCGTAAGAGAGGTCAGCATGCTGGTAGGGTATTATGACGCCAATTACTTTGCAAAGGTATTTAAAAGGATTGCAGGTATGAACCCTTCTGAATACAGAGACAGCTTTCACACAGACAGCGTATGACAAAATTTTCTCCCTCAATGTCAAAGATTTACGGTACAAAACAGAAAATCCTTTTTTTATAATTATTTAATAAAATGTGTATAAAGAAAGGAAGCAGTAAAGTGAGGAAGATGATGAAAAAGCTGACAGCGCTTGCTTTTGGGATAGCAGTGGCAGTCAGTCTGACAGGCTGCGGTTCTTTAACCGGCGGCAAGCGTATTATCCGCGTTTCCCATGCACAGTCAGAGACGCATCCGGAGCATCTGGGGCTTCTGGCATTTAAAGAGTATGTGGAAGAGAAGCTGGGAGACAAATATGAGGTCCAGATATTTCCAAATGAACTTTTAGGCTCAGCCCAGAAGGCCATTGAGTTGACACAGACGGGAGCCATTGACTTTGTAGTAGCCGGCACAGCGAATCTGGAGACCTTTGCTGACGTATATGAGATTTTCAGTATGCCGTATCTGTTTGACTCAGAGGAGGTATACAAATCCGTGATGCAGGATACGGAATACATGGAAAATGTCTATGCATCGACGGATGAAGCCGGTTTCCGCGTAGTAACCTGGTACAATGCAGGTACCCGTAATTTCTACGGAAAATCCCCGATACGGACGCCGGAGGATTTAAAGGGCAAAAAGATCCGCGTACAGCAGAGTCCTGCCAGCGTAGAGATGGTAAAGACATTTGGAGCGGCAGCGGCGCCAATGGGATTTGGCGAGGTATATACGGCTATCCAGCAGGGCGTCATCGACGGTGCAGAGAATAACGAACTGGCTCTTACCAACAACAAGCACGGCGAAGTTGCAAAATATTATTCTTATAACAAGCATCAGATGGTGCCGGATATGCTGGTAGCCAATCTGAAGTTCTTAAACAGCTTAAGCCCTGAGGATTATCAGGTATTTAAAGAGGCGGCGGCTCTTTCCACGGAAGTAGAGATGGAAGAGTGGGACAAGAGTATAGAAGAGGCTAAAAAAATCGCCACAGATGAAATGGGCGTAGAGTTTATTGACGTGGATGTGGAAGCGTTTAAAGAAAAGGTTCTTCCTCTCCATGAGTCTATGCTTCAGGAAAATGAGAAGATCCGCGATCTCTATGACCATATTCAGGCTGCCAATGAAAAAGCAAAAGGAGGACAGTAGGATGGAGACCATGCACAAAGTAAAAGCAGGGATCATGCAGGTTCTGGGATTTGTAATCATCGCTCTGTTCGCCTTTATGACCCTGATCGGAACGTATCAGATCGTAACCCGTTATTTCTTTAACCGTCCAAGTACGGTATCAGAGGAGCTTTTAACCTACGCTTTTACCTGGATGGCCCTTCTGGCTTCCGCCTATGTGTTCGGAAAGAGAGACCATATGCGTATGGGCTTTCTGGCAGACAAGCTCATCGGAGCGCCCAGAAAATATCTGGAGATTACCATTGACCTTCTTACTTTTTTGTTAGCAGCGGTTGTGATGGTATACGGCGGTATTTCCATTACAAAGCTGACCATGATCCAAAAAACTGCTTCTTTGCAGGTGCCTATGGCCTATGTTTATGTGATCGTGCCTGTTACGGGAGTGCTGATCATGATTTTCAGCCTTATGAATGCCATAGACGTGGCTCATATGGAATTTAAGGAGAAGGGAGAGGTTCGGTTATGACGATTGCAGTTGCCTGCGGGCTGATTATTTTAGTGCTTCTTGTGATTATGCTCTTAGCTGGAGTACCAATCGCAGTAGCTCTGGCTGTTTCTTCCATCGGAGCGATCCTTCCGGTGCTTGATACCGGCGCATCCGTGCTTACGGGAGCACAGAGGATTTTTTCCGGTATTTCCGTATTCAGCCTTCTTGCCATTCCGTTTTTTATCCTGGCAGGAAACTTGATGAATAAGGGCGGTATTGCTATCCGTCTGATCAATTTTGCAAAATTATTTACAGGAGGTATTCCGGGAGCTCTGGCACACACCAACGCCGTTGCCAATATGCTTTTCGGTGCCATCTCAGGTTCCGGTACGGCGGCAGCTTCCGCCATGGGTTCGATCATCGGCCCTATCGAAGAGGAAGAAGGCTATGACAGGGATTTCTCAGCAGCGGCTAATATCGCTACCGCTCCTACCGGTCTTTTAATCCCTCCGAGCAACGTTATGATCACCTATTCACTTGTCAGCGGAGGAACCTCCGTAGCGGCTCTTTTCATGGCGGGCTATATTCCCGGGATCCTCTGGGGACTGGCATGTATGATCGTAATCTATATTTTTGCTAAAAAGAAGGGCTACCGCAGTACAAAGAAGTTTACAAACAGCGAGAAGCTTAAGGTATTTTTACAGGCCATCCCTTGTCTGTTTATGATCGTTGTGGTAATCGGCGGGATCATTTCCGGTATCTTTACCGCTACAGAAGGAAGCGTGGTGGCAGTTGTGTACAGCATGGTGTTGTCTGTATTCTTCTATAAGTCCATCAAACCCTCTGAGCTGCCGAAAATCTTCCTTGACAGCGCGGAGATGACCGGTATTATCATTTTTCTTATCGGCGTGTCAAGCATCATGAGCTGGGTTATGGCATTTACAGGCATTCCCACTGCTGTATCCGAGGCAATGCTGGGAATCAGCGACAACCGGTATGTGATCCTCTTTATCATCAATATCCTCCTTCTGATCGTGGGAACCTTTATGGATATGACGCCGGCCTGCCTGATCTTCACTCCTATTTTCCTGCCCATCTGCCAGACTCTGGGTATGAATACCATTCACTTTGGTATTATGATGATCTTTAACCTGTGTATCGGAACCATCACCCCGCCTGTGGGAACCACTCTGTTTGTGGGTGTAAAAGTGGGACAGACTAAGATTGAGCAGGTGATAAAGCCGCTTTTAGCTTACTTTGCGGCAATCTTCATTGTGCTGATGCTGGTATCCTATATTCCCGCCTTGTCCATGTGGCTGCCGGGACTTTTGGGATATGTATAAATGAAATGTGCGCTCCGCCGGGCTGGCGGGGCGTATTTTTTCGGAAACGGTATTGAAGACAGCGCTGGTTTCTGCTATAGTACACAATGGAATGAAAAAGTGTAAGGAGAATCATCATGGCTGAAATACTGATGAAGGCGGCTGCCTTCGTTGCGATCATTTTTATGGGATATCTGCTGAGAAAAAAAGGATTTTTTAAAGAAGAGGATTTTCATGTGCTTTCAAAGATCGTTTTGAAGATAACTCTTCCGGCTGCGATCGTAGCCAATTTTTCAGGGGTTGATCTTCAGGCGTCTCTTTTGATCCTGTCGGTTCTTGGTCTGGGGGGAGGCCTGATGCTTATAACCTCAGCCTATCTGGCAGCGGGAAAAAACCGTGAGGAAAAAGCATTTTTCATGTTGAACACCTCGGGCTATAATATAGGAAACTTCACTATGCCCTTTGCCCAGAGCTTTCTAGGGCCAGCCGGGGTAATCACAACCAGCCTTTTTGATACGGGAAATTCCTTTATCTGTCTGGGCGGAGCCTTTAGTGCGGCAAAGATGGTAAAGGAGGGAGAGGGAAAGATATCCCTGATCCCTATTATAAAAACCCTGGTGCGTTCCGTACCCTTTGACGCTTATATAACCATGACGGCGCTGTCTCTGCTCCACATCAGCCTTCCGGCTGCGGTGATCACATTTTCAGAGGTGGTTTCAGGGGCGAATGCCTTTATCGCCATGCTGATGATGGGAGTAGGCTTTAAAATTTCCGGAGATACCAGCCAGAAGGGAAAAATCGTAAAGATCCTGGCAGTGCGTTACGGCGTCTCGATCGCAGTGGCGGCGGCCCTCTATTTTTTTATGCCTCTTCCTCTGGAATACCGTCAGGCTCTGGCAATCCTGCCCTTGAGCCCTATTGCGTCTGCAGCGCCGGCCTTTACGGCAGATTTAAAGGGCGACTTTGGACTTGCCAGTGCAGTCAATTCCATTTCCATTGTAATCAGTATTGTACTGATCACGGCAACTCTCCTGATAATTCTTTGATACGGAGTGTATAACTTTGACAGAAGCGGGGATAATGAGATTATCACAAAAGAGAAAATAAATACTTATCCTCCCCTTTTTAATACCTCGTTTATTGGCCTTGTGCAGTAGACGGGGTATTTTTTATGCCTTCTGCAATTTCTTAAACTGCTGGGGCGATATAGAAAAGGCCTGTTTAAACGCCCTGTAAAAGGTGGAGTAGTCGGAAAACCCTACCTGTTCTCCTATGGTTTCCAGGGAATCTCCATTGATAATCCTGGTTTTTGCGGCAATCAGCCGGCGCTGGGTTACGTACCGGTAAAAGCTGACGTCCATTTTTTCGCTGAACAGGCGCGATATGGCCCGTTCACTGATGTAAAAATCAGTAGCCGCTGATTTTAAGGTTATTTTTTCAGCCAGGTGGTCTTCTATATAGCGGATCAGCTCATCCAGCAGCTCTTTTTTCTCAGTTAGCGGTTCTGTAGCCTTGCTGTGGGTACACGCCCTGGTCAGGTGGATTAAAAGCTGCACCGTTATGGAAGAAATACAGGCTTCATATCCTTCCTGTCTGATTTTAGCCTCCCTGCAGGCAGATTGAAAATATCTTTCCATGTACTCCCACCCGCTGTCCTGGGTTCTTAACAGAACCGGATCCGATAATGGGATAAAACCTAAAAACTGCTGGATATTCTTCATAAATTCCGGGTGGATCCATATCACATAGCGGGAATAGGGTTCTGCAAGCTGATCTAAGTACAGGGGCCTGTGGCTGATCCCGGGCGGTATGAAAATAATATCTCCCCTGCGGACCCGATACCGTTCTGCTCCCAGAAGATATTGTACATTTCCGCTGCGGCAATATAACATCTCATAAAACGTATGACTGTGAAGCTGGATGCTGTCTTTCGTATAATTCACATCATCATGGCAGTCTACAGAATCTGAATCCATTTCCATTTCCTGATAAAGATTGGATAAAATTGCCCCGTCGGTAATAAACGTTTTCTGAAGTTCTTCATTGCTGATTTCCGATCTTTTATGCGCAGAAACCAGTTCTTTATATTTTTGCATTTCTGATAATTTCATTGCTTTTCCTGTTCCTTCCTCCTTCTTATCATAATCTAATTTGGCTTAATTTGCAATATATTATGCGATATTTGCAATAGTAATTGCAATAGCAGTATAGTATTCTTAAAACACAATAAGTTAATGGTCTGCGGTTATCTGCCGCAGCAAAGACAAGGAGGAACATGATATGAATGACAAATCTTTACGCCCCTTTGGAGTAAAGGATCAGATCGGTTATGTCTTCGGGGATATGGCCGGAAGCTTTGTAAACTTGTTCGTAGATGCCTATTTTCTTACATTCTGTACCTATGTTCTGGGAATTTCGCCAGGATGGATGGCGGGACTGTTTTTAGCCGCCCGACTCTGGGACGCCATCAACGACCCGATCATGGGTTCTTTCCCAGACCGCTGGAGACTTGGCAAAAGCGGCGACAAGTTCAAACCATGGATAAAACTGTTTATGATTCCTCTGGCCCTTTCCGGTATTTTCTGTTTTGCCAACGTTCCATTTGAAGGAATTGCCCTTCATGCATGGGTAGCGTTTGCTTATGTATTCTATGGAATGTCCTATACCGGAACCAGTATGCCCTTCGGCGCTATGGCAAGCGTTGTTTCTACGGATCCCATTGACCGTTCCAAGCTTTCCAGAGCCAGAAGTATCGGCGGTACGGTAGTCGGGATCGGCGCGCTTTCCGTTGTTCCGATTTTATGTTTTGACAAGGATTCCAATATTATTCCGGAGCGTTTTGGCCTGATCGCAGTAATATTCGGCATTCTGTGTGTTATTTCTTACCTTCTGTTATGTAACCTGACCATAGAGCGTGTCCGCCAGCCAAAACAGAAGGGGGAAAAATTCAACTATGGAAATGTATTAAAAGCAGCTGTCAAGAACCGTCCGTTAATCGGCGTTATGGTTGCAACCATCGGAAGCATGCTTTACATTACTGGAAGCGGACAGTTAAAAAGTTATATTTACAAAGAATTCTATCAGGATACCAGCCTGATGACCCTGGCAAGTATCGGAACCCTTCCGGTTATGATTATCTGCTTTATCCTGGTCCCTAAGATTGTGCAGAAATTTGGGAAGAGAAATGTAATCCTGGTTATGAGTACCTATAACCTGCTGCTTTCCACTTATATTTTACTGTTCCCGATTCAGAGCGCACTGCTTTACACGATTTTAAACCTGTTAGCTACGATCGGACAGACCGCTTTTACCATTTTGATCTGGGCTCTGGTTACCGACTGTCTGGACTACAGCGAATGGAAAATGAATTTCCGCGCAGACGGAAGCATGTACAGCCTCTATACGTTCAGCCGTAAGATTGGTTCTACCATCGCTTCTACCGGCGCTGCATCCGCACTGGCTGCGATCGGCTACGTTTCCGGCGTAGGCGCTGTACAGAGCGCGGCAACGATCAATAACATTTACTACCTGGTAAATGCAGTTCCGGTTATTACCTGTATCTTAGAACTCATCGGAATCGGTCTGATCTTCAACCTGAATCAGAAAAAGACCGCTGAAATGTATGCAGCCCTGGCGGAACGCCGGAATTCCCAGAACTGATCAAGAACCATTTGTGCGTACCCGAAACCGGAGGAATAAAATCTATGAAAAAAATTGATCTGCATCTGCATTTAAGCTTTGATCCTGTTCCCAAAAGCGATACTCTTCTAGTAAGTACCTACAAAGAAATGCTGCCTCATTTAGAAGAACTGGGGATCGGAAAAGGCGTGCTCATGTCCAGCGGAGAACGGAATTTCTCCATGCCTATGGGGGCCAATGAAGAAAACTGCCGGATTGCTGCAGCGGATCCGGAGCATTATGCCTGGATGTGCAATCTGGATTATGACGGAGATCCCAAAACTGTTTATGACCGGCTGTCTGTCTGCAAAGAAAAAGGCGCTGTCGGCATCGGGGAACTGATGATAAACCGAAGGCTGGATGATCCCTTTTTAAACGCCGTATTTGAAGCGGCTGGAAAATTAAATCTTCCGGTTACTTTTCATATGAGTCCGGAAACTGGCTACAGCTACGGCGTTGTAGACGACCCTGGTCTTCCTCTTTTGGAAGCCTGCCTGAAACGCCACCCTCACACGCAATTTCTTGGTCACAGCCAGACCTTCTGGATTGAAATGAGCGCAGATGCACCTACGGACAAAGAGAGCCGGAATCAGTGGGGAAAAGGCCCCGTTATCCCAGGCGGACGGGTTCCGGAACTATTTAAAAAATATCCCAACCTATACGGAGACCTAAGCGCCAACAGCGCCGGATGCGCCATTATGCGGGATCCTGCCTTTGGCCTGGAATTCTTAGAAACTTATGCAGACCGGCTGTTCTTTGCCACAGATATGGTAAATACCGAAATGGTCTTTCCCCTGGGACAATGGCTGGACGAACAGGCAGCAAACGGCGCCTTAAGCCGCCGGGCCTATGAAAAAATCTGCTTTAAAAATGCCCAGACAGTCTTTGGACTGTAAGAAAACCTGTTGTTAAATGAAAGGAGAAACATATGGAACTTCGCACACGGATTCTTCCACGTATGTTAAACAGTGAAGTAGAAGCGTATTTAAAAGAAAACGACATTATTATCGTCCCTGTAGGCACTGTTGAAATGCACGGTGGAATGCCTTTAGACAGTGAAACTGTAATCAGCGAGGCTTATGCCTTAAAAATGGCGGAAGCCTGCAACGGATTAGTTCTGACTGGACTGCCTTATTTCTATGCCGGCGCAACTGCTTCCGGCCGCGGCACGGTACAGGTGTCTATCCGTCAGGGTATCGATTATTTAAGCGCAATTGCCCACAGCCTGCTGCGTCAGGGCTTTAAACGCCAGATTTACATCAGCTTTCATGGCCCTGCCCATATGACCTGCAGTCCTATGGTAAGAGATTTCTTTGATGAAACCGGAGTCCCCATTCTTTACATGGATCTGACCATGCAGATGTTAAAGAACGCGAAAGATTTATTTAAAAGCATGGACAGCTTCCACGCCATTACTGTAGGCGCCTACCAGATTATGAACCGTCTGGAAGATGTGCCGCTGACCACCGGATATTACCATCAGAATCCTCAGACCTGCAAGCCTTTTGATGATATTTTCGGACTGGCTTATCAGAGCGCTGCCATCGGCTACTGCTTTGGAACTCCGGAAGACCACATGAGCACCACTGCCATTCCGGATAAGGAAACCCGCAAACGTCTTGCCGACGAAGGCCAGGAGTTGATCGAGACCCTGGTAAACCGTATGGATCTGCCTCACATTGCAGAGCAGATGCGTTCCCTGGAAACTTATAATCATGCTAACGAGGAAAAATATCCCTGGATGCCCAGTGCATTCCGGAAAAATTTCCGGAAATAAACCATAACGTTATGCCGCCTGCTGAAACTGGCTTCTGCTGTTTTGGCTGGCGGCATTTTCTGTGTCTGTCTATCCTGCGCAGCGGACAGGCCTGGATATTCTTGACTTTTTATCTGGCGTGATTTAAGATACTGAGAGCATAAAAAGAGAAGGAGAACACAGTATGAAATTTTACCTTGCTCCTATGGAAGGCGTGACGGGATATATATACAGAAATGCTTACCATGCCCATTTCCGTCCCATGGATAAATACTTTACCCCCTTTCTGGCACCCAAACACAATGGCGGGTTCAGCCATAGAGAGATAAATGATATTTTGCCGGAGCATAATGAGGGAATGGATACGGTGCCTCAGCTTCTGACTGGAAACAGTGAGGATTTTCTGCGGGCAGCGCGGGAATTGAAGGAATACGGCTATAAGGAAGTGAATTTAAATCTGGGCTGTCCCTCCGGTACGGTAGCTGCCAAGGGAAAGGGAGCAGGATTTTTAAGAGACCCTGAGGGACTGGAGCTGTTTTTAGAGCAGGTCTGCGAGGGGATGGAGCGTCTGGGGCTGGAGCTTTCGGTGAAAACAAGACTGGGAATCGAAGAACCGGAGGAATTTGACAGACTTCTTTCTATTTATAATCGGTTCCCCTTAAAAGAGCTGATCATCCATCCAAGGGTTTTGAAGGATTTTTATAAATATACGCCCAGAATGGAGGCGTTTAGAAATGCCTTTGCAAACAGTGCGGCTCCAGTGTGTTATAATGGCGATATTGTTGACCGGGAGTCCTATGAACGACTTACAGCCGCGTATCCTGCGCTGGATGCAGTAATGATCGGCAGAGGCCTTTTAGCAGATCCATTTCTCATCGAAACACTGTCGGGGCAGGCAGGCACAGAGAGCAGGAGAACGCAGATAGAACGTCTGAGTGCATTCCATCAGCAGATTTTGGAAGGATACTGCCAAACGATGTCAGGGGATAAGAATGTACTCTTTAAAATGAAGGAACTGTGGGCTCATTTGATCCATTTTGATCCGGAATGGGAGCCTTATATAAAGAAAATCCGCAAGGCACAGCGTCTGGGAGAGTATAAGATCATAACCGGTCAGATGTTCAGAGAAAGGAAAGCAGCACTTTAGGCTTTCCTATAAAATGGAGGGAGCCGGCAGAAAAAGGGGGGAATCTGCCGGCTTAGGTATGAAAAAGTGTCTTCCTGTATGGTAAAAGGTCTCATCAACCTTACAATCATAATATACAGGATAAATGTGGACAAAGTTTGATCAGAGGCTAAATAAATCATAAAATTATTAAAGGGAAAATGAAGAGAATCTTAAGCAATTTTGTGGTAGAATAGATATGTCAGCCAAAGGACATATAAAAGGAGTAAATACCATGTTTGATAATCTTACAAAAAGCGATATAGAAAAGATGCAGGAGGAAATCGAGTACCGTAAGCTGGTTGTCCGCAAGGAGGCCTTAGAGGCGGTAAAGGAAGCGAGAGCACACGGGGATCTGAGTGAAAATTTTGAATACAAAGCAGCAAAGCAGGATAAGAACCGCAATGAAAGCCGTATCCGTTATCTGGAAAAGATGATAAAGACGGCCAGGATCATTTCCGATGAATCAAAGGAGGACGAGGTAGGACTGGGAGACCGGGTGGAGCTGTACATCCCGGAGGATGATGAAACAGAAACCTACAAGCTGGTTACAACGGTTCGGGGAAATTCCCTAAAGGGACTGATCAGCATTGATTCTCCGCTGGGAAAGGCCATCCGCGGCCACAGAGTGGGGGAGCGGGTTTATATAAAGGTAAATTCGGACTTTGGATATGAGGCTGAGATACGGGCCATAGATAAGACGGCAGAGGCCGAGGAGGACACCCTCCGAAGTTTTTAATCTGCAGACGGCCGGATTTACAGAGGGGAAATGAGATATGAGCGAAGAGGCACAGTTAAAGATACATATGATGGGAAAAATTTCTGCAGAGTACAATGGGAAATCCCTTCCCGTAGGCACAGCCCTTTCAGGGCGTGTCCTGCAGTTGTTTTTGATCCTGCTGTATTATCACGACAGCGGCATCAGCCGGGAGGAACTCCTTGATATGATGTACGGGAGTGGGGAATATGCCAATCCGGCGGGGAGTCTCAGAGCGGTTGTATTCCGTCTCCGCCGTATTATGGAGGAATGTCTTCCTGCCGGAGAGCATATCCAGACGGAGGGAGGCGTTTATCGCTGGGTCAGCAAAAGCGTTAGCGTATATGTAGACGCCAGAGACTTTCAGGCAACAGCCGAGAAAGGACTGGAGAAAGAAAATGAGGAAGAACTCCTCCGTGCCTGCGGACTTTATCAGGGGGAATTTCTGGCACAGCTGGCCGGAGAAAAGTGGGTTACAATTGTAAGTGTCCGCTGCCAGGAACTTTATTTCCGCTGCCTGCGCAGCCTCAGCCGTCAGATGCAGGAAAACAGAGAGTACCAGTCCCTTTTGAATATTGTCAATAATGCCTGCCAGCTTTATCCCTATGAAGAATGTCAGATCATGAAAATGGATTGTCTGATCGCCATGAAGCGTTTCAGGGAGGCAATGCAGGTGTATAAATGGGTGGTGCGTCAGTATTTTGAAGAACAGGGACTTCCACCTTCAGAAAAGATGCTGGAACGTTTCCGCACTATGAGCAGCCAGATCCGTTATACGACAGATATGCTGAAGGATGTGCGGGAAAGCTTAAAGGAACGGGATGCAGTCAACGGTCCCTATTACTGCTCCTATCCCTCTTTTATTGACAGCTACCGTCTTTTAAACCGGCTTTCCGAGCGGATTTCTTTTGAAAAGGTGCTTATCTGTATATTTTTTGTAGATATAAGGGGAAAAGCGTTAGATGATGGAAATGATCTTCTAAAGGAAGCCTCCAGTCAGCTGAGAAAGGCTGTGGGAATCTCCTTGCGCAAGGGAGATCTGTTTACCTGCTACAGTCCAAGTCAGTATCTGATCCTGTTAAGCGGAGCAGATCAGGAGGAGTGTCAGAACATTTTTCAACGGATCGAGCAGAATCTGCGCTGTTGGGAAGACTGGCGCAGAATCCGCTTGAAATATGAAGTTTTGAGTCAGGTCTGAATTCAGGCATCTGCCTCTGTAAGTTTTGGGGCTGCTCCATAGCGGCCTTCCAGATACTGTTTTCCATAGGCCTCGTCATTTCTTGGGATGAGGCCGTTTTCCTTTTTATAGGAGGAGAGCGGGTAGAGGACGGCATCTTTTCCCTCAGGACGGCAGCACAGATAAATCTCGTCCCTGCGCATCACTCCGGGAGTGAGGATCGCCGTATTGTGGGCAGTGAAAACAAGCTGCGCATTGTGAGGATTTTTTTCACGGTTTTTATACAGAGATATGAGATAACGCAGCAGGTGGGGGTGAAGGGCCTGATCCAGATCATCAGCCAGCAAAAGCCCTCCGCAGTCTAGGCTTTTAAGAACCGGTGGAAGAAGGCAGAGGAGCTTTCTGATCCCCTCAGATTCTTCTTCATAGGACACCGCAAAGGTGGGATGGCCCGGACGGCCGTGGGTGAGAAAGAGGGAGGACTGAGAAAAGCCCGATTCTTTTCGGTAGGAATAGTCCAGTATATCAATATCCATATTTTGTAAAAGACGGCACAGCCGTCCTTTTTTTTCTTCTTTTTCCGGCAGCAGAGGGACGTCGTTCGTTCTGTTTGAACGGAAAAAGTCAGCCTGGGAGAACCATCCTGCGGCAGCCTGGATACAGGGAGTGCCAGAACGTCCTGACAAAATCGGAAGAAGGGGAGCGGCAGAGGGAACTCCTGTAAGAACCAGTCCGCCGGCGGCAGTCCCCAGATGGATATCGTTTCCTGTGCGGCTAAAGAGCACGCCTGCATCCTCCGTACCGGGTTTTCCGTAAAACATATGCTCCTCTTTAATGTCTCCCTTTAAAATCTGAAGCTGGTATCGGAAAAGGAAGCTTCCATTTCTGAAAAGCAGGTCAAAGGAAATTGGCTTTTTTGCTGCTTCCGGATCCAGACGGCAGCTGCTGCGGGAGCTGGAGAGAATGAGAGAGCAGTCCTTGTCCATAAATCGGCACAGTCCCCAAAGTGCTTCCAGGACAGAGGACTTCCCACAGCCATTTGGCCCATACAGAGCGATCACGGGGAGGAAGGTTTCCTGATCCCCCGGAGCGGTCAGAAGAGAGCGTTTGTGTTCATTGATGGGGGCAGGGAAAAAATCAAGAAGCGTTTCATTTTGAAAAATACGGTAATTTTGAAAAATAAACTGATTCAGCATAGCAGTAACCCTCCAAAAACATGAGAAAAAAACTCATAAAATACAGCTGATTTTATATTAACACAGCAGAAAAACAAATGCAATAAATGAGAAAAAATCTCACAAAAATTCCGCCAGGGAGGGAATGAAACGAATGGGTTATTCCTATCTGCAGCGTTGAATATAAGATAAGATAGAGAAAATATAATGAGAAAAAATTCAATGGTAAAAAATAGAAATATAACGCCTGGTATAACGCGGTATCTGTTATGATAGGGTTAAGCAAATTTTAGAAGGAAAATGGAAATAAATTAATCTTTTTTTAATGAAACCTTAATTTGTAACCAGATTGTAACTCCTGTATGGTATGATTTGCTTATACGGACCGGGGTGGCCGTAAAAATTTTAAAAGAGAGGAGAAAAAGTATGGAAGGACAGAAAAGACCACGGGTGTTTCAGCTGAAGCGCTATAACACCCAAAAACGTTTCCTGGCGCTGATGCTGGCTTTTGCGATGATCTTTACCAGTGTGGGTGCAGATCTGAACGTGGCCTATGCAGCAGAGGGAAACAGAGTCGACTTCGAGATCTACGGAGCAGATCTGGTGGAAGCCATCAATGATGCAGTAGAAACCCAAAGCCCGGTGACAGCAGATGATCTGAACTTTACCAATGGAGCCATTGAAAAGTTCGACGCCCTGTTCTTTGGCGAAGGCAAGGTCTACGAAGTATTTCCCGCAGTGGAAGGCGGAGATATGGACGCAGAAGTAAGAGTGTTCGTTCGTCTTCCTGAGGATGCCGATGATATGTATATGGTCACAGGCGATGAGGAAGTCATCTTCTTATACATAAATAACGGAGAAGACACCATCAGCTGTTCCACAAAGATCATTCGCACGGTGGATGGGGAAGAAAAGGTCAAGAGCACCAAGCGAATCACAGTCAAGAGCTATGAAGACAAATTCGGTGAAGAAGAGAGCAATATCATTTCAAAGCCGGAAGAAACATTGCCTGCTGTGCCTGAAACAAGTGCTCCGGAAAGTCAGCCGGAGGAAACCCCAGCCGAAACGCTGACCCCAGCCGAGACGACAGCTCCTGAGGAGACCACCGTTCCTGAAGAGACAGAGGCTCCTGATGCAACAGAAGAATCTTCCGAGACAGAAGAAACAACCGAAGCGCCGGAGAGTACAGAGGTTCAGGAAACAGAAACCTCCGAAGAAACAAAAGAAGAGACTACGGAGGCTGAAACAGAAGCCACAGAGGCAGAGAAAGAGGAAACAGAGGCTGTTGAGGAGACTGAAGAGCCGGAGACAGAAGCTGATGAGGAAAAATCTCAGGATGATTCCGCAGTAACCCTTTCCTCCATTTCCCGTCATCAGGTACCTGTGGTAGCTGTGAAGGAAGATGCAGAGCCGATCGAAACAGAGGAAGTTTCCGAGACTGAAGCTGAGGAAGAAACAGAAAAGGAAACCGAGGCTGAGACCGAGGAAACGGAAGCTGAAGAAACCGAGAAGGAAACTACAGCTGCTCCTGAAAAAGAGACAACGGCTGCTGAAGAAACCACTTCCAAAGAAACAACCGCAGCGCCGGAGGAAAGCACAGAAGCAACAGAGGAAACCTCCACAGAGGCGGAAAGCAGTGAAGAGGTTACAGAGTCTGAGGAAGCCACAACTGCTCCTGAAACTCAGGAGACAGAGGAAACCACAGAAGCTGAGACCGAAGCTCCTGCCGAGACAGAGACGACAGCGCCTGCTGAGACAGAGACTCAGGCACCCGTTCAGCCGGCAACTCCAGCTGAACCGGAAGAGGGAAACAAGCCCGCTGCCACAGATACCGACCTGGTTGGTATGGGATGGTGCAGTACGGCGAAGGCGTATACCAGAACCTTAAACGAATTAAGAGCTATGGAGGATATTCCAGGTTATAAGGTAACTTACGCCATCAATCCGGAGTACAGCGCAAGAATCGTAGACGGCCCGCGCGGTGTAGAAGAGGGCGAAACTCTTGTATTCGGTGTAAAGAACCAGATTGGTTACGCAGTCGAAAGCGTAGCTGTAAACGGTGAAGTGATCGAAGCAGATACTACAGAGGATAATGAAGACGGATCTAAGACCGTATGGTATTCTGTACCTGAGGTTATGGGAGAGATGGATGTTGAGGTTGCGATGACTGAAAACGGAAATCATCCCGCAGTTACACTTGATCCGATCGAGGTGGATGGCGTAACCATCCAGATCAGCGCTGAGGAAGGCGTGCTTCCTGAAGGCGTAACTGCAACTGCCTCCCGTGTAAATGAGGACGTAGAAGCGACTGTTGCTGATCGGATGACAGAGGATGGAAAGTCTGTATCTTCTGTAATGGCATTTGATATCAATCTTTGGTTAGGCGATCAGCTTTTGGATTCCGAGATCTGGGGCGGCAGCCAGAAGGTAACGGTTACATTTTCCGGTCAGCCGATCGAAGAAAATACAGCAGAAGCAGATACCGTAGAAACTGTATATGTAGAAACTGTATATGACAACGATAAGGCTGCAAAGGAACAGATTGCCAATGAAGAGATTGAAGTAGCAGCAGCAGACGTAACCAATGTTGTTTCTGTCAGTGAAGAGATTGACATTGCTGAGGCTGGTATCAGCGCTGTTTCCTTTGAGGCTGAGCACTTCTCAATTTATGCGGTGGTTGGAAGTACCAAGTATGAAGATTCCTATGAGATGTATCCGGGAGAAACTCTTCGGTTGTATGTAGATGCAAACAGATGGAGTGGCGAGGGAACTTGGAGTTCAAGTTCAGAGCATGTCACATTAGGTAAGCATGGTTATGATAACAAGCGCAAAGCATATTATACCGATATCACCGCAGTCAGTGAAACGGAGCGACCAGTAACAGTAACATATAGGTATAGTATCAATAAAAAGCAGACGTTTAAAATAAGTGTCAATGACAGACGGCGAGAGGCAACGGCGTATTTTTATGCTTTAAAACCAAATGGAAATGCAGGTTCACTGGGGATTGCTGATTGGTTATACGTTGGAACTGGAAAGATTAATGTTTCAGATATAAAGGATCAAAATGGTAATCCCATGGGAACAACAACGGGAGTCTATAGTCTTGATGTAGATGGAAGAATTATTGATTATCCGGATGATCAAAGTATTAAACAGGCGATTGCTGCTGCCTAAGGGGTTGATATTAATGAGGTAAAAATTGAATATGCCCCATACAAAATAACATGTGCTGATGGTTGGAATGATAATAATGGACAGCATGATGCGGGAAAAGCTTGCTGGCATGTAGATATGACCGTTAGTATAACAACAAAGAATCAGGCATCTGTTGTTTATCATTTGTGGGATGCAAATGCAGCAAATTATGATGTTGTTGATTCATATATGGTAGATAAGGGAACGCAAGTAAGACTTCCAGATGAGCTTAGTAAGTATCCTGACAATAAGGGTGATTACTATTTTGATGGTTGGTATACTAATCCAGAGCGTACTGGAGATAAGGTTAGGTTCCCGTATACTGTAAATGAAGCTACAGATTTTTATGCTAAATATGTATATGCTCCCGAAGTGGTTATCCAGTATGAAGTAGTTGGTGGAGGACGTGTTACTAACAGGAAAGATACAGTCAAGGTAAATGCATCAGAAGATGCGGCTAGTGGTTCTGGGGCCATAGCAGACAAAGGGTATAAATTTAAAGGATGGTATGATAATAGAGATGGTAACGGTAATCCATTATCTGTTGATGAATACTTTAAACCGGAAAAATCGCCTGTGGGCTGGGAAGCAGCTACCTACTATGCTGTATTTGAACCAGATGAAGGGCAAACCAAGGAACTGAAGGCAACAGTAGATTATGTACTTGGAGACGAAGTACAGACCGAGGATCACAAAGATCTTACGGCAACAGTACAGATTCTGCAGCCGGATACCCTGAGTACGCAGGGCGTAGAAGCCAAAGAGTATAAGGGCTGGAAACTTGAGAAGATAACCATCAATGATAAGATTGTACAAAACCTGCCAGCTACTGTAAATAACGGTGATGCGGTGAGGTACCACTACATCATAGATGAGGATCAGACCAAGGAATTGAAGGCAACTGTAGATTATAAACTTGGAGCTAAAGTTCAATCACAAGACCATAAGGATCTTACAGCAACAGTTCAAGTATTAGAGCCGGATACATTAAGTACAGAGGGAGTAACGGCAAATGTTTATGAAGGTTGGAAGCTGGTACATATAACCATAAATGGAAGTAAGGTACTGGAACTGCCTGATAAAGTAAACAATGGGGATAAGATTATATACCATTATCTTCCAGATGAAGAGCAAACTAAAGAACTGAAGGCAACAGTAGATTATGTACTTGGAGACGAAGTACAGACCGAGGATCACAAAGATCTTACGGCAACAGTACAGATTCTGCAGCCGGATACCCTGAGTACGCAGGGCGTAGAAGCCAAAGAGTATAAGGGCTGGAAACTTGAGAAGATAACCATCAATGATAAGATTGTACAAAACCTGCCAGCTACTGTAAATAACGGTGATGCGGTGAGGTACCACTACATCATAGATGAGGATCAGACCAAGGAATTGAAGGCAACTGTAGACTATGTACTTGGAAACGAAGTACAGACCAAGGATCACAAGGATCTTATAGCAACAGTACAGATATTGGAGCCGGATATTCTGAGTACAGAAGACGTAGAGACTAAACAGTACAAAGGATGGCTGCTTGAGAAGATAACTATTAATGGTGACCAAATATCGGAACTTCCACAAACTGTAAATGATGGTGATGCAGTAGTATATCATTATACAGAAGATGAAAATGAAGATAATGTGCCAGATAAGTATCAGGTAACTGTTCGTTATGAAGCTGTAAACGGAACTGTAACTATTACAGAACCTGTTTATGTAACAATTTATAACCACACATCTTCAAATGAAAAAGAGTTGGAATATGCAGAGCCTGGAACCGAGGGTGCATATGGAACTCTAAGTAAAGACCAGATTGCTGATGCAGCTCCAAATGAGGGATATGATCCAGCTACAGAGCAGTGGAAGGCAAATGGAGAGCTAGCTGAAAAGCCAACAATAGAGACCCGTATTACGGAAGATACCACATATGAGGTTAGCTTCGGAAGGAATGGATATGGCTATGATGTAATCAAGCGATTCCTGAATGCGGCAGGAGAAGAGGTAGACACATTAACCAGCTTAGGAACTGCAGCATATGGAACTAACATTCTGGAGGCATCAGGTGTAAAAGTATTGCAGGAAGAGCTTCATGAAGGAAACCTTTATGAGTTAGTAAAGGTAGAGGGAGCAGACCGATTGATTACTAATGATATTCAGGCTAATCATGTGGAAGTAATCTACCAGCAGAATGCGTATGTATATGATGTAGTAAAGAGATACCTGGATGCAAATGGAAATGAGGTAGATGCAGTATTCACAGGCGGAACTGCATTATACGGCCAGAACATCTTGGAGGCATCTGATGTAACGGTACTTCAGGAAGAACTTTATGAAGGCAATCTTTACGAGTTAGTAAGGGTAGACGGAGCAGACCGTCTGATTACGAATGACCCGAACGCTAATCGAGTAGAGGTTATCTACCAGCAGAATGCGTATGTATATGACGTAGTAAAGAGATACCTGGATGCAAATGGAAATGAGGTAAATGCAGTAATTACAGGCGGAACTGCATTATACGGCCAGAACATCCTGGAGGCATCTGATGTAACGGTACTTCAGGAAGAGCTTTATGAAGGCAATCTTTACGAGTTAGTAAGGGTAGACGGAGCAGACCGTCTGATCACGAATGACCCGAATGCCAACCGGGTAGAGGTTATCTACCAGCAGAACGCGTATGTATATGATGTAGTAAAGAGATACCTGGATGCAAACGGAAATGAGGTAGACGCAGTATTCACAGGCGGAACAGCATTATACGGCCAGAATATTCTGGAAGCATCTGATGTAACAGTGTTGCAGGAAGAGCTTTACAAGGATAACCTTTACGAGTTAGTAAGGGTAGACGGAGCAGACCGTTTGATCACAAATGACCCGAACGCAAACCGGGTAGAGGTTATCTACCAGCAGAACGCGTATGTATATGATGTAGTAAAGAGATACCTGGATGCAAACGGAAATGAGGTAGACGCAGTATTCACAGGCGGAACAGCATTATACGGCCAGAACATTCTGGAAGCATCTGATGTAACAGTACTTCAGGAAGAGCTTTATGAAGGCAATCTTTACGAGTTAGTAAGGGTAGACGGAGCAGACCGTCTGATCACGAATGACCCGAATGCCAACCGTGTAGAAATCATTTATCAGCAGAAGAATTATAACTATGAAGTAGTGAAACACTATGAAGGTTTAAATGAAACTGCAGTTGAGTCTACAAAGGGTACAGCACCATATGGTACAGGAATTCTGGAAATGTCAAATGTGGATGTTTTACAACATGAGACATACAAGGATCATACATATGTGCTGGTAAAGGTGGATGGAGCGGATAAACTGGTTACTAACGATGAAACCCAGAACCGTGTAGACATTTACTATGCTCTGGATGAGAAGGGTGGAACAGATCCAACAGATCCAACTAACCCAGACGGACATCCCGACAAGTACCAGATTATTTTCCGCTATGTAAGTGCTGATGAAACAATGGGAACAGTCAGTGTAACAAAGGAAGAAGTTCATACCTTTACAGATGAAGCTGGAAATTACATTGATAAGTATCCAATCAGCCCCAACGGAGCAACCGCACAGGCCCTTGAAGGATTTGCCTTTGATTATTGGGTAGATACTGAGGGAAGAGATTACACTGCAGATATGCAGAATATGAAATCTCAGACTTACTTAGAGGATACCACCTTTACCGCTCACTTCGCAGAAGATAAGATCGGTGAAACAGATCCTGAAAATCCAGATCCAAACCATCCGGATAATATCCCGGATTACCGCCAGATCACATTCCGTTATGTATCTGAGAATCCAAGCTACGGAACCGTAAGCGGAACAGTAGTGGAAGTTCGTACAGTTATGGAAGTGAAAGAAGGCGAAAACGGATACCAGGTTCTTGAAACCAAATCTGTAAATCCATTTGCAGATGTAACCGTATCCGCAAACGGCAGATACAGCTTTGAACGCTGGTCTGACGGAACAACTAATTTTGCAAACACAGATGAAATCTCTGCAGCAAGCTTTGATGCTGATACCACCTTTACCGCTTACTTTGATTACAATGGAGGCGGAAGCAGCGGTGGCGGCGGAGGCGGTGGAAACGGCGGCGGCCCAAGCGGCAGCGGCGGTGATTCTACCGGAGGCCCTGGCGTAACAGTTACGATTGATAAACCAGAGGTTCCATTAGCTCCCGCACCGGGAACAGGCACAGGTGATGTAATCTCCATCAATGACGGTATGGTTCCAATGGCCCCTCTGCCAAAGACAGGCCAGACCACAATGAGATCCACATTGCTGATGGCATTCTCAGGAATCCTCCTTGCAATTACTGGCTTCAGTAAAAAGCGTAAAGAAGAGGAAAACTGATGCTGAGAGAACAGCTGTAAAGCATTAAACCACAAAGCCCCGGCTCTAAAAAGGCCGGGGCTTTTGTGGTCTGTAAAGAAAGCATTCGTTATTCCCCTCCGGGGCCATCGCGGCGCTCTCTGGTGGATTCGGGCAGCGGATCTACGGGAGTGATGACCTCGCTTCCATTGCGGTATGGCTCATAATCTACTTCCGGGGTATCTCCGTCTCCATATGGATTTTGGCTGTTTTTATACATTTGATCACCTCCGGAGATAGTATGGTACAGTAGAATGGGATTTATGAAGGGAAAATATGCCTGTTATTTTAAAACTAAGACAAATCATAACTGCTGTCATTGCTATAGTCATTCTTGTTAACATGTACGGTGTTCCATGAATAATTCAGGATAAATATGATTTTTCTGTTTTATTTAATGTTTACTTGTGATATCCTATTTGAGGAGGTGGTTTCAATGTTGATTGAATTTCGTTTTAAAAACTACCGCTCTTTTCGCGATGAAGCAACACTTTCTATGGAGGCAACTGGGCTGAATTCATTTAAAAACAGCTTGATTCCTTTGTCCTCGACGGTTAAACTGTTACCTGCTGTTGCAATTTATGGTAAAAATGGTGGTGGTAAAAGCAACGTAATCCGCGCATTTTGGTTAGCGGTGCAATTTATTCGTAATGCGCAAAGAACTCAGCATGAAGGTGCAAATATTCCGGTAAACTGTTTCGCTTTAAATGACTATTCTAATGAAGAACCTACAGAATTTCACTTTATATATACCATAAATGGAATTAAATTTTGGTATGGTTTTTCTGCTACAAGAGAAAGAATATTTACGGAGTATCTCTATCATGCGCCCAAAGGGCAAAAAGCGCTTATTTTTTCCAGAGAGGGACAAAAATTCACATTTACAGAAGAAAAGACAAAGCGTGGTATGATTAGTGAAATGGTTGCTGAAAATCAGCTGTTTTTTTCCGTTGCCTGTACTATGAATGACAGTCCTTGTATTTCAGCTATGCACTGGTACAGGAATCATGTATTTTTTTCAAGAGATTATTCAGATATTCCTAAACAGCTTCTGGCGTACTCAGAAGACAAAAATATGCTTAAGGCAATTTCCGACTATGCCAAAACAGCGGATCTCGGTATTCAGGATATGTATTTTGAATTTGACAGCAAAGAAATAAGAGATGATGTATCTTTGCCGGATAACATTCCAGATGGCATTAAATCAGCTCTGGTGCAATTTATGCATGCATTAACAGAAAGTTCAATGAATAGTAATGTTCAGCTAAAAGTTGGAGAAGTTTCTGCGAAAGCCCGTCACTTAGGAGAAAAACGTGATGGACAACAATCAAGTTATATGTTGGAACTTGAGGATGAGTCGGATGGTACACGAAAATTAATGGCATTGGCACCGGCAATTGAATCTGCACTGTGCACAGGCGGCATTTTATTGGTTGATGAATTGGAACGAGAATTGCATCCCAAGCTGGTAAATTTTATTGTTGCGAAATTTCAAAGTAAGAGTTCAAATCCTAATAGAGCACAGATTGTTTTTACCACGCATAATACGGAATTGATGAATCTGGAGTTACTGCGCAAGGATCAGCTATACTTTGTGGATAAGTATGATAAAGATGGTACGTCTGAACTATACAGCATTAGCGAATTTGCTGCGCGAACAACAGAAGATGTTCGAAAAGGGTATCTTGTCGGAAAGTATGGCGCTACACCTGATATTGAAATTGAGGAGGTGGAATAAATGCCTCGTCAATTGAAGCGTAAGAAGCCATATATTATTGTTTTTTGCGAAGGTGAAAGCGAACAGGCCTATATAGACTTTCTAAAAAAGGAATTTAAGGATGTTGCAGCTATTAAACGCCCTAGTTCTACGGGGCTTTTCGAAGAAGCTGATAACAAATTCAAGAAAGACAAATCTTATCGAGATTATGCGGATGTAACGGATGAAATTTGGTTTTTCTTTGATGTGGAAACAAAGGATGTTCAAAAATGGGATAGCCGTTTAAAAATAATTAAGCAATTGCGTTCTTTACGAAAAAAACCTGGCATCAAAGTAAGGCTGCTGATGACAACAGGATGTGTCGAGTACTGGTTTATGCTGCATTATAAGATGTTTACTCCACCCATTCAGACTGTTGCAGAAAAAGAACGTATAATAGCTGAGTTAATCGAAAAAGTTCCTGATTATCAAAAGGGAGATCTGCATTCTACTTTTAAAATTGCGCACAATTATCCGGAAGCAGTCAAGAATTCTAAAAAGACACTTTCGAATCTGCTTCAAGATGGACTTCCGGGTTTGGATGATACAGATGAGAGAAATTGCTGGCTCTGCAGAAGCTGCCTGACTTTTTCTAATGTTTATGAAGCGATTGATTTTTTAACAAGTTTACAATAATTATCGTTTTATCGAACCGCATACGTAAAATTTATGTCCGTTATCAGCCACACAACCGATAACGGACATCGTATTTTCTGACAAAAAGCGCTTACAGGCTGCATCATAACTTGCATTGCAACCTAATATCCTTTGTAAGCAGTACAGCCAATTATCAGATACACTCATTTAAAAACGGAAGGATGGAATCAAGCTTTGCTTTTAAAATGCCTTCCAGTTCGATCACCCGTTCAAGGGTAGTCTGAACGGAGGTATCAATGGCAATGAGCGCCTCATAGTCGCTGGAAGCGGCAATTACCCGGTTGATTTTTGCACATTCTGCATTTAAAATGCAGGCCAGAGCGTCTTCCTCATGAGCGATGGAGGATGCAATGCTTAAAAGGATGGGGCAGGGGCAGGCAGTAGGGCACTGGGTCTGGCAGGTTAGAGAAGTTGTTTCATTCATAGTGATTATCTCCCTTCTTCCCGATGATGGATCGGGATACTATAATATATGGACAAGGAGAAAATTTGTGACAGCCTGGCCCAAAACAGCTACAGCTCCAGGGTTTTAGTGGCGATTGTTTCACGAAAGGCCCGGTCGTGCTCTACAAAGATCATAGTAGGGCAAACGTCTAAAATCAGCTGTTCAATCTGCATTCTGGAATAAATATCAATAAAATTCAAAGGTTCATCCCACAGATACAGATGGGCCTGTTCGCAGAGACTTTTTGCGATCAGCACCTTCTTTTTCTGTCCTCCGGAAAATTGGGCCATATCCTTTGTAAACTGGATCCGTTCAAAGTCCAGCTTTCGGAGAATCGCTTTAAAGAGGCTTTCATCAATCCTGCATTGGCTGGCATAGTCGGACAGTGTTCCGCTTAAATGGGAGGTGTCCTGGGAAACATAGGAGATAATAAGGCCGGAGCCTATAGAAATGGTTCCGGTTTTCTTTATATCTTCTCCAAGGATCAGCTTTAAAAGACTGCTTTTGCCGCTTCCGTTTTTTCCGTTTAAGGCAAGGCGCTCTCCCTGTTCCAGAGTAAAGGAAACCGGCCCGCAGACGGTACGGTCCCCGTACCGGATGGAGAGGTCACGGCAGGAGATCAGGGTCTGGCTTCGGTAACGCAGGGGCAGAAGCTTGAGGGCTTCTGCTGTTTCAGTGTTTTTCAGAAGGCCGGATTTTTCCTCAATGGCCTTTTGCTGTCTGGACTGAATGGATTTGGCGCGCTGCATCATTTTCGCAGATTTGTGGCCTACAAATCCCCGGTCTGCGCAGCCGCTTCCGATTTTGGAGGCTTCGATTTGGTCGGACCATCCGGCAGTACGGGCAGATGCCTGCTTTAGACGGCCGATTTCCTTTTTGAGTTGTTCATTCTGGGCCAGCTCACAGGCTTGCCTGTATGTAAAATTGGTCATCCAGGAGGAAAAATTTCCGCTCTGTACCTCGATATCAGCCCGGTTTAACGAAAGAATGTGATCCACGCAGCTGTCCAAAAAGAAGCGGTCATGAGAAACAAGGATAAAGCCCGTTTTTCTTTTGAGGTAAGCTGCGACGGTTTCTCTGGCAGCTGCATCCAGGTGGTTGGTAGGCTCGTCGATCAGCAGAAAATGGCCCTGATTTAAGAAAAGTGCAGCAAGGAGTGCTTTTGTCTGCTCACCTTTTGACAGAGTGGAAAATGGCCTCCAGAGCAGTTCGCAGTCTGTCTGCAGACAGGAGAGTTCCTTCATAAATTCCCAGTCCTGAGCATCGGGACAGATTTCATACATGATTTCCAGTGTCATTTTAGAGGGATCTGAAACCTCATAAGGGAAATAGTCAAAGGAGACAGAAGAATGGATGGTTCCCCGGTATTCATATTTTCCCATGAGCAGATTTAAAAATGTGGTTTTTCCCCTGCCGTTTCTGCCTACAAAACCCAGCTTCCAGTCGGTATCGATCTGAAAACTTACATCTTCAAAAATGGGGTCGGAGCTGGATGGGTAGGAAAAGGTAAGATGTTCCGCTTTTATCATTGACATAATGTGCACCTCCGGTAAAAAAATGAGAGCCGCAGGAAAGCAGATCCTGCGGCTCATCATAAATTTACCCCTGAAAGACAGCGGCATATATTTTAGTGAGTGGACAGATATACGACTTTCTTGCAGCAGACGCACGGATACCGTAAATAAAATGTGGTACTCTGGCGTCATTTTATAGTTATCTGCAAGCGTCGATTCTCATCCTTTCACCTCTTTCTGATTTATTCTAAGTTTATGTATATCATATATCTGGGGGAGATGCAAGAGGTGTGTGTTTTATTTATTAGAATTACCATTGAAATTTTCTGTGCTTTTTGTATAATATAGGAAGATAATACGCAAGATAATACGCAAGATAATGGAGGGTTTTATGACAGAGTATAGGCCGCCTTTTACAATAACAAATGAAATATTGTCAAATGTATCATCCATCTCTGAAAAAATTGGATGTATAACAGCGATCAGCAGCCTTGAAGCAAAGCCACATTTGAGGAAAAATAATAGAATTAAATCGATACATTCTTCTTTAAAGATTGAGGCTAATTCATTGACGTTAGGACAGGTTAGGGATGTAATTAACGGTAAGACTGTGTTGGGTGAAAAAAAAGAAATTCAAGAGGTTAAAAATGCCTATACTGCTTATGAACAGCTTTCAGAAATTGATCCATATAATATCGTTCATCTGAAAAAATTCCATGGAATCATGACAAAGTACCTCGTGGAGGAGTCCGGTGAATTTCGTTTAGGTGAAGAGGGGGTTTTCGATGGTGATCAGTGCATCTTTATGGCACCACCAGCCCGATTTGTTCCCCAGCTTATGAGAGAACTGTTTGATTGGATGAAAATGGCACAAGGGGATATTCATCCATTGATCTTGGGAAGTGTATTTCATTATGAGTTTGTTTTCATTCACCCATTCTCAGATGGTAATGGAAGAATGGCAAGATTGTGGCATACTGCTATACTATCTAAATGGAAACCGATATTTGAATACATTCCAATTGAAAGTCAGATTGAAAAATTTCAGAATGAGTATTATGAAGCAATTGCCAAGTGTCATGTTGTCGGAGAATCCACTATTTTTATAGAGTTTATGCTGCAGCAGATTGATAAGATTTTGGATGATATTTTTGTTCAGCTCAGAGGAGAGAATGAACATCTGCCTGAAGCTGTTAAAAAGCTGCTTGAAGTGATGGAATATGATATTCCTTATACAAGCAGGGAATTGATGGAAAAATTGGAATTGAAATCTCGAGAAGGATTCCGCAGAAATTATTTGCATCCTGCTGTTAAATTAAACCTCGTAAGACTGACAGTTCCTGACAAGCCTAACAGCAGAAATCAGAGATATGTAAAAATATAAAATCAGAGTGTTAAATATAAACAGGAGGACAAACACATGGAACGCTCAAAGTTGACGACTCTCTGCTATATGGAGCGGGAGGGAGAATGGCTGATGCTTCACAGAGTGAGCAAGAAGAATGATGTAAATAAAGATAAATGGATCGGCATCGGAGGCCATTTTGAGGAAAATGAAAGCCCTGAGGAATGCCTTTTGCGGGAGGTAAAGGAGGAAACTGGCCTGACGCTTACTTCCTGGCGGTTCCGGGGGCTGGTTACATTCCGTTCTGCCGGAGGTCCGGTGGAGGATATGGAGTATATGTGTCTGTACACGGCAGACGGTTTTGAGGGTGAGATGACTGCCTGCAATGAGGGGACTCTGGAATGGGTAAAGAAGGAGGCGGTGTGCGGACTGAATATCTGGGAAGGAGATAAGATATTTTTCCGCCTTTTAAATGAAAACGCCCCCTTCTTTTCACTGAAGCTGACCTACGAAGGCGACCGGCTTATTGAGGCTGTGCTGGATGGGAAAGCGCTTATCGCTTAATGCACAAGCTCCTCAGCCCGTTTGATCGCCCTGTCAATATTTTCACAGAAGTTTTCCTGGCCTACCTTTTGGGCAAAGCCTGCTTTTTCCATTACCTTCATGGGCTGCTGGTTTACATGGGAGAGAATAAGGGTGATGCCCCGTTTCTCACAGTTTTTGTACAGATCGGTCATGGCGTTTAATGCAGTGCTGTCCAGAGCAGGAACGCTTCTCATACGCAGGATCAGGCATTTTGCATGATCTTTTACGGCAATACGTCCAATCACATCGGCGGCTCCGAAGAACAGGGGGCCGCTGATTTCGTATACATTGATGTGAGGGGACAGCTTTCTCAGTTTTTCGCGTTCTGCCTCCTCTTCATCCTCTGCATATTTCCAGCTGTGGACCTCCGTTACATCGCTCATGCGCTTCATAAACAGAAGCACAGCCACTAAGAGGCCGATTTCGATAGCGATTACCAGGTCAAAGACAATGGTTAAGAGGAAGGTAAGGATCAGAACGGCGATATCGCTCTTGGGAGCGGTTTTTACCAGCTCTGCAAAGGTTCTCCACTGGCACATATTGTAGGCGACCATAAAGAGGATAGCGGCAATGGCAGGCATGGGGATCATGGCTGCATATGGCATGAGTATAATCAGGATAAGAACAAGAACCACAGCCTGGATCATGCCTGCAACGGGAGTACGGCCTCCGTTTTTTACATTGGCCGCGGTACGGGCGATGGCGCCTGTAGCCGGGATGCCGCCAAAAAGGGCGGAAGCGATATTTCCGGCGCCCTGGGCCGCCAGTTCCATATTAGAACGGTGTTTTCCATTGATCATGCCGTCTGCTACCACACAGGAGAGCAGAGACTCAATGGCCGCCAGGATAGCGATGGTAAAAGCGTCAGGAAGGGCAGTCTGGATCATTTCAAAGCTTAACTGAGGCATATGGAAGGAAGGAAGCTTATTGCTTATGGTGTAGAGATCTCCGATGGTATTGACCTGAAGGGGGAGAAGCTGCACCATGAGAATGCCTCCGATGACGGCAAGAAGAGAGCCGGGGATTTTTTCCGTAAACCGGGGTGCGATGATAAGAATAGCCAGGCATACGAGGCCCACGACCAGCGAGTCTGTATTGAATGTATGGATGCCTGCTAAGAAGGCTTTCAGCTTTTCCATGGTTTCAATGGTGGGCATTCCTTCCGGATAGGTTACGCCGAAAAAGTCCTTGAGCTGTCCGATGACGATGGTTACGGCAATACCGGAGGTAAAGCCGGTTGTGATGGTAAATGGGATGTACTTAATCAGCCCGCCGAACCGGCAGAGTCCCATGATGATTAAAATGATGCCCGCAAGGATGGTAGCGGCTGCCAGTCCGTCCATGCCGTTTCGGGCTACAATGCCCGCTACGATGGTGGCGAAGGCTGCTGTGGGGCCGGCGATCTGAACCTGGCTTCCGCCCAGGAATGAGATGATAAAGCCGGCTACAATGGCAGTGTAGATACCCTGTTCCGGGCCTACGCCGGAGGCGAGCGACAGGGCGATGGACAGCGGAAGGGCAATGATGGCAACTACGATGCCTGCGATGAGGTCTTTTAAAAATTGTTCTTTGCTGTAGGTTTTCCATGTTGTAAACAGCATGGGATACATTTTTTCCATAATCAGTTCCCCTTTTTCATATTGATAGGCAGGAAAATGCTCCCTGCCCTACCTTATTATACAGGCGCAGGATGGTATGTCCAGCAAAAAGGCAGAAAATATTGTATTTTTTGAGGAACTGTATATTTCACAGAATCCTGAGGATACTTTATAAGGCAGCTTACAGACACCCATTCATAAAGGAGGAACTACCATGAAAGTAAACGGAACGAACGAATGTATCCAGTGTACCATCAAGAATTGTGCGTATCATGCAGATACCACCGATTACTGTACTCTTGATACGATTAAGATCGGTACCCACGAGATGAATCCTACCAAGAAGGAATGTACGGACTGCGAATCTTTTGTAAATAAGATGCAGTAAAATGGCGTCATCTGTTACGAAAATATTACGTTTTTTTAAGTTTCCCTGACAGCCATTGATTTTTCGTCCAGTCCATGGTATAGTGAGGACAGTCAGAGATGACGCGGCCCGGCAGTGCCTGCGAAAGCAGAGTACCCCGGGCCTTCCCCCGTTTTATGGGGAATTTCATTACAAACTCCAACAAAACCATTTGAAAAATCTCATGTTTTGTTATATACTATAGAATACTATAGGCTTCTATAAATATACAAAAAGGATGGTTTAACTATGGCATTATTAGAAACATGGAGAAATCTGGCATATGGTGACGGCCTGGATGATAAAAAGAAAGAAGAACTGTGGGCAGGATATTTCCAGATTGAGAAGGGTATCTACGAGCAGATCCTTTCCGCACCTACAGAGGTGATCACAGGTACTGTAAAGGAGCTGGCTGAGAAGTACAACACAGAGCTTCTGATCATGACCGGCTTTTTAGACGGCATCAATGAGAGCTTAAAGGGTTATGAGAACCCGATCGATACCATGGAGGAGGATACAGAGGTAAAGATCGAGATCGATCCTGAGAAGCTGTACTACAACATGGTAGAGGCAAAGGCAAACTGGCTCTATGAGCTTCCACAGTGGGACAGCATTTTGTCTGAGGAGAAGCGCAAGGAGCTGTATAAGGCACAGAAGGCTTCAGGCACCATCCGCAAGGAAAAGAAGATCTTCCCAAATGATCCATGTCCCTGCGGAAGCGGCAAGAAGTATAAGAAGTGCTGCGGTAAGAACGCGTAAATAAGCTGCACAGACTGCCTGCCCGGTATTTCCGGACAGGCAGTTGGCGTTACAGGGGAAAGATGGAGGCAGGCAGATGGAAGCATATACGAGCTTTGCACAGGTCTATGACCTGTTTCAGGACAATGTTCCCTATGAGGAATGGGCCGCTTATCTGAAGGAGCTGTTAAAGGAGTACGGCGCAGAGGATGGCCTGGTGCTGGATTTAGGATGCGGCACCGGAAGCATGACGCAGCTTCTGGCAGAGGCAGGATACGATATGATCGGCGCTGACAATTCGGAGGAGATGCTGGAGATCGCCATGGAAAAGCGGGCTGCGGCCGGCCTGGATATCCTTTATCTTTTGCAGGATATGCGGGAATTTGAGCTTTACGGCACCGTCCGGGCGGTGGTGAGTATCTGCGATTCCATGAATTACATTATGGAGCCGGAGGAGCTGACGCAGGTGTTCCGCCTGGCGAATAATTATCTGGATCCCGGTGGCGTATTTATCTTTGATCTGAATACAGAATACAAATATAAAGAGCTTATGGGGGAAAATACCTTTGCGGAGGATCGCACAGAGAGCAGCTTTATCTGGCAGAATTATTATGATGAGAAGGAGCGGATCAATGAGTACGATCTGACTCTTTTTATCCGGGAGGGGGAGCTGTACCGGAAGTTTGAGGAAACTCATTTTCAGAGATGCTATTCTTTGGATGAGGTGAAGGCGGCGGCTGAGGCAGCTGGAATGGAATTTGTCACAGCCTACGACGCATTTACAAAGGATCCGGTAAAAGAGGACAGCGAACGGATCTATGTGATCCTGAGAGAAAAGGGAAAGACAGAGAAAGGAAGATAAAAATGGCAGATTATGTAATCCGGGCCACGGCGGCTGAGGGACAGATCCGGGCCTTTGCGGCTACGACCAGAGATCTGACCGAGGCAGCCAGACAGGCTCACAATACAAGTCCTGTGGCTACGGCTGCTCTGGGACGGCTGATGACAGCGGCTGTTATGATGGGATATGACATGAAGGGAGACGCAGACCTTCTCACACTGAAGATCCAGGGAGACGGCCCCATCGGCGGTCTTGTGGTGACGGCAGACGCCCACGGCGGAGTAAAGGGCTATGCGTTCCATCCGGAGGTAATGCTTCCTCCCAATGACAAGGGAAAGCTGGATGTAGGCGGAGCGCTGGGACTGGGCGTGTTAAGCGTGATCAAGGATATCGGCTTAAAGGATCCCTATGTGGGCCAGACTATCCTTGTGACAGGAGAGATTGCGGAGGATCTTACCTATTATTACGCAACCTCTGAGCAGACGCCCTCTTCTGTGGCATTAGGCGTTTTGATGAATAAGAACAATACGGTCCGTCAGGCCGGCGGTTTTATCATCCAGCTCATGCCGGGGGCGTCTGATGCAGTAATTGACGCCTTAGAGAATAAGATTAAGGAGATTCACTCTATTACCACGCTTTTGGATGTGGGAAATACGCCGGAGATGATCTTGGAGTACATTTTAGGAGAATTTGGCCTGGAGATCAATGATAAGCTTCCGGCCCGTTTCTACTGCAACTGTACCAAAGACCGGGTGGCAAAGGCACTGATCAGCGTGGGAAAGAAGGATATTCAGGAAATGATCGACGACGGCAAGCCCATTGAGGTGAACTGCCACTTCTGCAATAAGAACTATGTGTTTGATGTGGAAGAATTAAAGGAGCTCCTGGAGCTGGCCAGATCATAGTCCGGTGAATTAAAAACAACAAGAGCCGGTCTTTCGACTGGCTCTTGTCGGTAATCATTTGAAATTCAGATATAACTTACTTCAACTTTCTATCGAACCGATATATGTTTGAAAAAGGTACACTGTTTGTTCATTGATTATAATTTGGTTACGTTGGTAGCCTGAGGACCCTTAGCTCCGTTTACTACGTCGAACTCAACCTCTGCGCCCTCGTCTAAGGACTTGAAGCCTTCCATGTTCAGACCAGAGTAGTGAACGAATACATCGTTGCCCTGCTCGTCGGAGATGAAGCCGTAACCCTTCTGGTTGTTGAACCACTTAACTGTACCTTTCATTGTGATACCTCCAAAAAAATAAAAAAAATGTTAAGCTGCAAGTAATTTCACAGCTTCCATTAGAATATCACAGATCTTACCGGGTGTCAAACATTTTGTGCATAAACCGGGGTCTATACAGGGCTGTTTTTAAGTAACTTTTAAAGGAGAGCGTAATGAAACTGATCAATATATGGAATCATTTTAAAACCATTACAAAACATCGGATGCTGGTATGCAGGCACTGCTTTCAGATCGGGCTTTACCGCCAAGGGCTGACCCATGATCTGTCAAAATACAGCCCTGAGGAGTTTTTTACCGGTGTACGCTATTATCAGGGAACGCGCAGTCCCAATGCGGCGGAAAGAGAAGATCTGGGCTATTCAAAGGCCTGGCTTCACCACAAGGGCCGCAATAAGCATCATTATGAATACTGGATCGATATTTCTGTCCGTAAGGAAGAGGGATTAGTGGGAAATAAGATGCCGCTGCGGTATGTGGCAGAGATGATCTGTGACCGGATTGCGGCCTGTGAGGTGTATAAGGGAAAGGCTTATACCAGCGCAGCGCCTCTGGAATACTATGAATTTACGAAAAAATACATAACCATTCATCCGGAAACCAGGGCGCTGCTTGAAAGGCTTTTGATTATGCTGAAGGACCGGGGAGAAAAGGAAACCTTCCGGTATCTGAGGGAACTTTTAAAGCAGGGGGATTATTAAATCCCGTACTGCTTTTTAATCTGCCGGATGGTGATCCAGCCTACGATGACGGCCAGAACGCCGGTGGCAATATTGCTCACGGCCATGACGATTCCGGCGCTGATATCTCCAAGGTCCGTGAACTGCTGCAGACCCCACAGTACAGGTACACGGAAGATAAATACACGGCTGAAATTGATGATAAGGGAAATCCTTGTCTTGCCAAATCCGTAAAGCAGAGCCATAACAGCCGCATTGATACCAAGGGGAATGGAGCCTAAAGCTTCCATCTGGTAGATGGAACAGATCATCTGCTGGAACTGAGGATCACCGCCGGAAAAGAGACGGCTGATGGACCCTAAAAAGATCAGGGTCAGGCTCATAAGAACGGCCCCGATTGCCATATTGATGATGAGGATGCACCGGAAGGCCTCTAAGGCACGTTTGGGAAGTCCTGCTCCCAGGCTTTGGCTGATAATGGCAGAGCCGCCCTCCTGAAAGCCGTTCTGGGGATTGGTGGTAATGCCGCCCAGATTATTGGAAATACCCAGTGCTCCTACGGTAAGAGGGCTGTAGATGGTGCACATGGAATTTACCACTACTTTTCCAAAGGAAAATGCCATTTTTTCGATGATTACAGGTACGGATAAGAGCACCATGGGCCGAACCACACGCCGTTTTAAGGAAATGCTCCTTAAAGAGAAGGAAAATGCGTTTCCTTTACGGCTTAAGTGGTAGATGGCGGCAGAAAACATCAGAAGCTGGGAAATGATGGTGGCAACGGCGATCATATTGATCCCGCTGTGGAATACATATACAAAGAGAGCGGTAAGGGCCAGCTTTACCACAATAACGCCCATATTCAGATGAAGGATCCGCTGGGAGTTTCCTCTGGCCCGTTCGATTGCAATGTAGACACTGTTAAAAAAATTCAATACAATTCCAAAAAGATCCAGGATAAAATAGGTGGTGCCTTCTGTGATAAATTCCTCCGGCGTTCTTGCAAGGCGCAGAAATTGGGGCGCAAAGGGGACAAGGATCAGCAAAATGTCGGCTCCCAGGATTCCGCAGAGGGCAAAAAGAGTGCTGACTCTCCGTTTTACCAGTTTGAAATCTCCGGCTCCGTAGGCTTCGCTAACCTTGATGCTGGCGCCTACAGCCAGTCCGCCGCCCAGAGCGGAAAGCATGAGGTTAAGCTGGGATAGATAGGCTACGGCAGACACAGAGGAAGCGCCGATGTGGGACGCCATCATGGAATCAAAGATTTTAAAAATCTGATTTAAGCTCTGGTAAAGGGCCAGGGGCGTACATACATAGAAGACCACCTTCCACATATTTTCTTCCCGTACAAAGGCTCTGAAGGCCCGGTCCTTTTCTGTGAGATCCGCGGCTGGTTCATTGTTTGCTGTCATGATCATGTTCTCCGTTTCTTCCCCTTTTTTATGTCGGGTCCGGAAAACTCCGGACAGATTCTGTCGGAAACAGGGGATTCCTATGGATTATAACCCAGAGATACAGAGAAAACAATCGGATTTGTATACAAAAAATAAAGTCCGTATACAAATAATCTGTGTATAGGGAAAGAGAGGATGGGAAAAATGACTGTTAGAACCGTTGGAAACAGTGGTGTATAAAACAATCAGGAGGAAAAACGGATGACAGGATGGATCATTGCTCTTTTATCGGGAGCTCTTATGAGTGTGCAGGGTGTATTTAACACAGAAGTAACAAAGCAGACCGGTGTATGGGTGGCAGCAGGATGGGTACAGGCTACGGCTCTGCTGACCTGTGTGGTGATCTGGCTGTTTACCGGACGCCAGCCGGTATCCGGTCTCATGGGGGTGACGCCAAAGTATGTTCTGGCAGGCGGCGTGATCGGGGCCTTGATCACCTACACGGTGATCCGCAGCATGGCGGCTCTGGGGCCGGCCCGAACTTCTCTTCTTATCGTGGTGGCTCAGATCATCGTGGCTTATCTGATCGAGCTGTTTGGCCTGTTTGGAGTGGAAAAGGCTCCATTTGCATGGAATAAGCTTTTGGGGGCCGCGATCGCTGTAGGGGGGATTATCATTTTTCAGCGATAGGATAAGAAATAACGCTTGTATTTAAACCGGCTTTCCGATAGAATAGATACAGCAGGCCGGGACGGTATCTCTAAAAGGAGGAGATATCGTTGAAGGAATTAAAAAAGCACAAGCAGGGAAGGATTATTTTACTTTTATTGGGAATGTTTTTGGCAGGGATTTTATACAGCTGCTCCCAGCCATCGCCGGGGACAGAGGTAAGCCTCGAATACTCAGAAGACGGGGAACGCAGGGAGAAGGTTTTTTCGGAGCCAGAAGCCTCTTTTTCGGATGAGACTGCTGATTGTCCGGGGAAAGAAATTGCTTTTTCAGAGGCAAAAGTTGCTTCGGAGGCAGAAAATCCGGAAGAAGAGCAGATCTGGATCCATGTCTGCGGTCAGGTGGCGGCTCCGGGAGTGTATTCCCTGAATGCAGGAAGCCGTGTATTTCAGGCTTTGGAAGCAGCTGGAGGAGTCCTTGAGCAGGGAGATGGCAGTATTCTCAATCTGGCCATGGTCTTAGAGGACGGGATGCGGATCGAAGTTCCGGATCGGACAGAGGCAGAGCGCCTGAAGACTCAGGGGATTCTTTCAGATCAGGCCTTTGTGACGGATCCCGGTGACGGTTTTAGCGGAAGCCCTGGGAAAAGCGCTTCAACGGGCAGAAAAGTGAATCTGAATAAGGCCGGTGCAGAGGAGCTGATGACACTTACAGGCATTGGAAAATCCAGGGCGGAGGCGATTATCCAGTACCGTCAGGAAGTGGGGGCTTTTCGCTCGATCGAGGATATTATGAATGTATCCGGGATCAAGGAAAGTGCATTTGAAAAGATACGGGATGATATAACCGTTTAAAAGAAAACTGCGCCCGTCAGGGCATTTTTAAATAGACAGACAGGAAGGGAAATGAAACATGGCTCGGGTATTGGTAGTAGATGATGAAAAACTGATCGTAAAGGGAATCCGGTTCAGTCTGGAGCAGGACGGTTTTGAGGTGGACTGTGCCTATGACGGAGAGGAAGCCATAGAACTGGCAAAAAAGACAGAGTATGATATTGTGCTGTTAGATGTGATGCTCCCAAAGCATGACGGTTTTGAAGTATGTCAGGCGATTCGGGAATTTTCCGACATGCCCGTGATCATGCTGACGGCCAAGGGCGGCGATATGGATAAGATCCTGGGATTGGAGTACGGGGCGGACGACTACATCAGCAAGCCCTTTAACATTCTGGAGGTAAAGGCCAGGATCAAGGCCATTATCCGGCGAAGCCTGAAGGCAAAGCGCCAGAAGCGGGAGGAACCCTCTTCTATGATCGGTTCTGGAGATTTAAAGATGGACACAGAGGGGCGCAGAGTATTTATCGGTGAAAAGGAGATCAACCTTACTGCAAAGGAGTTTGATCTCTTAGAGCTTCTGGTACGCAATCCCAACAAGGTATACAGCCGTGAGGCGCTTTTGAATTATGTATGGGGAAACAGAGCCATGGACAGCGGGGATGTGCGTACGGTAGACGTTCATGTGCGCCGTCTGAGAGAAAAGATCGAGCCAAGTCCAAGTGACCCCAGATATGTACATACAAAATGGGGCGTGGGATATTATTTCGGAGTATCAAACAGGGGGTAAAGCCTCGATCCCTGCCTGCTGAGGGAAAATGGAAAACAGAACAGAAAAAGGTGCCCGGATTCCATGGAAAGTCCGGGATAATAGGGAAATGGGTGGAAAGCCCATGCGGTCCCGCCGCTGTAAAGGAAGAGTTACCGGATGCAGAAAGCTGTTAAAATAGAAACAGGCTTTTGCGAAACGCCACTGCATGAATCTATGTGGGAAGGAGCCGGTGATGAGGATGCCTGAGCCAGAAGACCTGCCTTTTTCGGCGTGATTATAAAGGCTGCGGAGCACAGCTTTTTATAATAGATACCCTGAAAAGGGAGGAAGGCGGAGCATCCGCTTTCTTATCATGTCTGTTTGGATCACGTAGAAACTATGTGGCAAACAGGCTTTTTTACTTTTAAGAAGGGAGCATACATCAATGAATGTAAGAAAAAAAGGAACTGCCATGCTGGCCTGGGGAATCCTCTTCAGTTTTGCAGCGGCGTCACCGGCATATGCCATGCACATTATGGAGGGATATCTTCCGATGGGGTACTGTATTGCCTGGGGGGTAGTCTGCATTCCCTTTGTGGTATTGGGAGTGAAGCGGATCAACCGTCTGATAAAAGAGCACAGAAAGCTGCTTTTGATCTTTGCAATGGCAGGCGCCTATGCCTTTGTGCTGTCTGCCCTGAAATTTCCAAGTGTGACCGGATCCTCCAGCCACCCAACGGGAACCGGTCTGGGAGCCATTCTCTTTGGCCCGACTCCCATGGCAGTGATCGGCTTTCTGGTGCTGATTTTTCAGGCGCTTTTGCTTGCACATGGAGGTTTGACAACGCTGGGAGCCAATACCTTCAGTATGGCGATTGCAGGTCCTGTTGTCAGCTGGGGCGTTTATAAGCTGGGCAGAAAAATAAAGCTGAATCAGAAGGTGGCTGTTTTTCTGGCAGCAGCCCTTGGAAATCTGTTTACATATTGTGTGACCAGTGTGCAGCTGGGACTGGCCCATCCTGCGGCAGACGGCGTATGGAGTGCTGTTGTACGGTTTTTGGGAATTTTTGCATTGACACAGATTCCGCTGGCAGTGATTGAAGGACTTCTGACGGTTGTGATATTGATCGGTCTGCAGACTTATGCAGGTCCGGAACTTCGAGAGCTTGGATTTGGGGAGGAGAATCGATAATGAAGAAACCAATGTGGATCGCAGGTCTTTTGGTGGCTTGCGTAATATTGACAATTGTCCCGTTTATAGCTGCTCCCAAGGATGCGGGATTTGGAGGAGCCGATGATGCAGCCGGCGAACTGGTAGGTGAGATCGATCCCGAATATGAGCCATGGGCAGAGCCTGTTCTGGAACGGATTTTAGGAGGAGAACTTCCGGGAGAAACGGAAAGCCTGCTGTTCTGTCTTCAGGCAGCTTTGGGATCTGGCGTGATCTGCTATGGATTTGGATATCTGGTGGCAAGAAAGAAATACAGTACAAACGATACAGAGGAAAGACAGGAGAACTAATTATGGCGCTGCATCACAGAAATCATTGTCATGGAAATCAGATTCTTTTGATGGATCAATATGCCGTGTGCTCCCAAATGGCGTCATGGAACCCGGACTGGAAGATCATGCTGGGACTTATTTCGCTGTTGGGGTGTATTGGATCCAAAACGGGCCTGATTTCAGTGGCAGTGGGGCTGTGCATGGCAGTGCTTACCCATAAATGGGGAGGAGTGGAGTGGCCGGTTTACGGGAGAATGCTGACCATTCCTCTTTTCTTCGTTATCCTCAGCGGAGCTGTAATTGCACTGGATTTTACAAAGGAAGCCGTGATGGAAGCTGTTTTTGTGACGGTGAAAGTATTGACGGGAACGGCCTGTTTGTATATGATAAGTCTGACAACGCCTGTATATGAAGTGGTTGGAACTTTGAGAAGATGGCATCTGCCGGAAGTGATGCTGGAACTGATGATCTTAATGTACCGCTTTTTGTTTGGCCTTTTAGAGCTTTATGAACAGATGAAGCAGAGTGCTCAGGCCAGGCTGGGGGATATCGGGATAAGACAGGGATACCGTTCATTTTTTGGAATATGTGCCAATCTTCTGGTTCTGGCCTTTCGGCGGGCATCGGACAGCTTTAATGCCATGGAGGCAAGAGGCTATGACGGAGAACTGCGTTTTCTGGAAGAGAAAAAGCTGGTGACAGGAAGGCAGAGGCTGGGTATTGTTCTGTATGGAGTGCTTCTGGCAGCAGGGCTTTTGGCAGAGAGGATGTGGAGCATATGAGGCAGACATCGATAAGCGGCACAGCCCGGATGCTGGATCCGATTTTGGAGCTTCGCGGGGGCAGTGTGTATTATCCCGGGGGAAAGCAGGCATTAAAACAGGTCAGTGCGGCCTTCTATCCGGGAGAAAAAACGGCTGTGATCGGGAATAACGGAGCAGGAAAATCTACGTTTTTCCAGACTCTTAACCGGCTTGTACCTCTGGATGAGGGAGAGCTTTACTGTCACGGAAGGCTCTGTACAGGCAGCAGGAAGGATATTTTGGAGCTGAGAAAGTGTGTGGGAATCGTATTTCAGGATCCGGACCGGCAGATCATCGCTTCGACCGTAGAGGGGGAAATTTCCTTTGGACTCTTTAATCTGGGCTATTCAGAGGATAAAATCCGCTATCTGACTGAACAGATCATCCAGCGGATGGGGCTTACTCACCTTGCCCATCGTCCGCCTCATTTTTTAAGCGGAGGGGAAAAGAAACAGGTCAGTATTTCCGGTGTTGTGGTAATGAAGCCAGAAATCCTGCTGTTTGATGAACCTACTGCCAGTCTTGACTGGAAAAATACGCAGCTTTTTAAGGAACAGCTTAAGAAACTGGAGCAGGAGCAGATCACACAGGTCATTTCCACCCATGACATGGATTTTGTGTGGGAATGGGCAGACCGTGTTCTGGTGTTTTCAGAGGGAGAACTTTTGGCAGATGATCGTCCGGAGCATATATTTGGGGATGAGGAGCTGCTTAAAAGGGCTTCTCTCAGGCAGCCTGTTTTATATCAGCTGCCGGGGCATCCAAAGACCATAGAGGAATGGAAACAGTTACAGGAAAAGGAAGGATAAGAGGGATGAAAGAGATACAGATCAGACAGGCAGTGATAGAGGATTTAGAGCAGGTGGCAGCAGTAGAGGCGCGCTGTTTTCCGGCAGCAGAGGCAGCGGATGAAAAAAGTCTGAAGGAGAGGCTTGAAGCATTTCCCGGCAGTTTTTTAGTGGCAGAGTGTGAGGGAAGGATCGCAGGGTTTATTAATGGGGCGGCAACAAATGAAAGAACCATTGCGGATGAAATGTTTGAGGATGTATCTCTTCATGATCCCAGGGGAGCATACCAGAGTATCTTTGGTCTGGATGTGGATGAAGATTTCCGCCATCAGGGACTGGCAGGCCGTTTGATGAAGGCTTTGATCGAAAAGGCGGAGAGTGAGGGCAGAAAAGGCCTGATCCTTACCTGTAAGGAGCATTTGATCGGTTTTTATGAACAGTTTGGATACTGCAGCATGGGCGTGTCGAAATCGGTCCATGGCGGAGCCGTGTGGTACGATATGATATTGGAGTTTAGCCGATGAAGATAACACTGATTACGGTAGGAAAGATAAAGGAACGCTTTTTTGAAGCTGCTATTGAGGAATACAGCAAGCGCTTAAGCCGTTACTGCAAGCTGGAAATCATCCAGGTGGCAGATGAAAAGACGCCGGACGGCGCCAGTGAAGCTTTAGAGCGGCAGATCCGGGAAAAGGAAGGAGAGAGGATCCTTTCTCATATCCGGGATGGGGCATACGTTATAGCTCTTGCCATCCGGGGAAAGGAGCTTTCCAGTGAGGAGCTGGCTGCAAAGATTGCCAGGCTGGCAGTGGAGGGAAAAGGACAGCTGGTGTTTATCATCGGCGGTTCTCTGGGGCTTTCAGAGGCTGTGATGAAACGCTCAGACTATCATTTGAGCTTTTCGCCCATGACATTTCCTCACCAGCTGATGCGGGTGATCTTGTTGGAGCAGATTTACAGAAGCTTTCGGATCAACGCGGGGGAGCCTTATCACAAATAAAGATTTGTCTGCAGGCCTGTTTTTACGGCAGAGTGATTCTGTCATAAAAACAGGCCTGTTTCATATATTTGAGATAAAGGGAGAGATGGTATGGGAAAGAGAGAAGAAATCGCGGTTTTATTTCCGGGAACCTTGCGGGAGTTTATTGAGAGCTGTTCTCTGGATTTTGAATCCATGAGGGAGATACGGCTGCGGGCGGGCCGTCCGGTGCTTTTGATGTATGGAAACAGGGAATATGGATTTACAGAAAAAGGAGAGCCGGTGGAACTGGAGCCGGACAATCAGAAGGGCCTTTTTACGCTTACAGAGCGACAGATCCGGGAGACTGCAGAGATCATGGGAGGTTTTTCCCTGTATGCGGCTCAGGAGGAGCTGCGCCAGGGATTTTTTACCGTCCGTGGCGGACACCGGATCGGTGTGGCAGGAAGAACGGTGCTGAACCAGAGAGAGGTGGGAGTCTTAAAATCTATCTCCTCTTTAAATGTCCGCGTCGCTCATGAGGTAAAGGGATGCGCGGATCAGATCATGCCTCTTTTATGTGAAAATGGGCTTTTTTTAAATACGGTAATCGTATCGCCGCCGGGATGCGGAAAAACGACCCTTCTTCGGGACATCATCCGTCAGCTGTCCAACGGCTGTCGGGAGAAAAGCACGGGAAGGCGTCTCTTTGGAATCACAGTCGGCGTGGTGGATGAGCGCTCGGAACTGGGGGCCTGCTTTCAGGGAGTCCCCCAAAATGATCTTGGAATGAGAACGGACATTCTGGATGGCTGTCCCAAGAGCCAGGGGATGATGATGCTGATCCGCTCCATGGCTCCGGCAGTAATAGCAGTGGATGAGATTGGCGGAAAAGAGGATATACGGGCTGTGGAATATATCCGAAGCTGCGGCTGCGGGTTAGCAGCTGCGGTTCACGGTGTATCCCTGAAAGAAGTAGAAAAACGGCCGGGGGTAGGGGAACTGTTTAAGGAAGGAACCTTTAAACGCCTGATTTTTCTGGATCAGGCCGGGGGAGCAGGTCATATCTGTGCTGTGTACGATGGGGCAGGAAGGCTCCTGTAAAGGAGGAGGGAGCATGGTTATAAAATGGGCCGGAATTGGGCTGGTACTGTTTTCCGGTACTGGCTGGGGAATGTGGATGGCCTGGAGATGGAGGGCCAGACTGGAGGCTCTGGAAACGCTTAGACAGATGATTTTTGGCTTAAAGGGTGAGATCACATACAGCAGAGCTCCGCTGGAGGAGGCTCTGGAGCGGGTAGGACGGCGGGAAAATGGATTCTTGGGCCGTTTATTTACAGGAGCGGCCAGGGAGATTGCCGCAAGCCGGGAGGAAACATTTTCTAAAATATGGGAGAAACAGGTGGAGCTTATAAAAAAGGGGCCTCAAGGGGAAATTCTGGACGAAAAAGATATAAAGCAGCTTGCCGGTCTGGGTGGACGTTTGGGATACCTGGATGTGGACATGCAGGAACGGACGCTGCTTCTTTATCTGGAGCAGCTGGAGCTTTCTATCAGCCGTCTGCGGGGGGAGATGAGGGAAAGATGCCGTCTGAGTACAGCTCTGGGAATGATGGGAAGCCTGCTTTTAGTGATTCTGATGTATTAGCTGCGACGGAGGAAAGGGGAGAAACGATGGATGTAAATCTGATTTTCCGCATTGCGGCTGTGGGAATCCTGGTGTCTGTAATCTGCCAGGTACTAAAGCACAGCGGCCGGGATGAGCAGGCATTTCTCACCAGTCTGGCAGGTCTGGTTCTGGTACTGTTCTGGATGGTTCCCTACATATATGATCTGTTTGAAACCATGAAACGTTTGTTTTTGCTGTAGGAGGAGCCATGAGTATTCTTACCATAGGGGCCGCCGGTATAACGGCAGTCCTTCTTGCCGTATGGCTGAAGGGAGTCCGGGCAGAGTATGCCCTTTATATGGTGCTGGGAGCACAGATACTCTTTATGATCTGCGGTACCGGACGTCTGGAGGTGATTTTAGATGCCATGAGACGTCTGGAAGGATATATCAAAATTGATCCGGCCTATCTGGGTGCTCTTCTGAAAATGGTTGGGATCACATATGTGGCTGAGTTTGCCTCCGGAATCTGTAAGGACGCGGGCTACAGCGCTTTGGGAAATCAGATCGAGATTTTCGGAAAGCTGTCTATTCTTGGGGTAAGTATGCCTGTTTTTTTGGCTCTCTTTGAAATACTGGATCAGTTTATGGGATAGTATGGCAGAATACTGTGATTTTGCTGGATCGGGGAGGGAGAGCTGCTATGGCACAGGGAAGAAAGGCAGTAAAATATGGACGAATCGGTATAAAACTGATAGTTTTTTTGATGGCTCTGTGGATAAGCGGCAGAGGGAGCACGATAACGGCGGGCGCTTTTTATGAAAAGGAAAATTTTGAAAATAATAAAGAGACAAGTGAAGAAATGGAGATTGGACAGGCTGCTCATGATATGGGGATTTCAGAGGAGCTGGAGCAGCTGCAGAAGTATCTTGATCGATCGTTGGGAGGAAAAAGCGGAACAGTGGATCTTTTATTTACGGATCTGATGAAGGCTTTTGCGTCAGGGAATCTGGGAGCGCTGGGAACAGCCATAAAAGAGGGATTCGGACAGCTTTTATTTTCACAGGTAAGGGAAGGAGCCGGGCTTTTGACTCAGGCAGCGGCTATTGGTCTTCTTGGAGCCATGTTTTCCGGGGCGGCTTCTGTTTTTAAAAACGGGCAGATCTCAGATACCGGATTTTATGTGGCATACCTTTTGCTGTTTGCCTGTCTGGCAGGCAGTTTTCTGACAAGTCTTTCCATTGCGGCAGAGGTTTTGGACCGGATTCTGGAGTTTATGGGTGTGCTGATACCGGCTTACTTTATGGCAGTGTCATTTTCAGGGGGGAGCATAACGGGAATCTGTATGTATGAGGCTATGATGGCGGCTGTCTTTTGTGTTCAGTGGCTGTCAAAGAGCGTATTTCTTACCGGAGTCAGAGTTTATGTGCTTCTGGTTTTGGGAAGCCATGTGATGAAGGAGCCGCTGCTGTCGAAAATGACCTCTTTGACAGAACAGGCAGTGGAATGGGGCATAAAAACCATGTTTGGTCTGATCTTGGGCCTCCATGTGCTGGAAGCCATGGTTCTGCCCTATGCAGACAGTGTAGGACGTTCCGGCCTTTTAAAGCTGGCAGAGGCCGTTCCGGGGCTGGGAGCCGGTGCAGGAGCGGCGGCCCGGATGGTATTAGGTTCAGGTGTATTGATCAAAAATACCATGGGAGCCGCAGGTGTGACAGTTTTGGCACTCATTGCTTTTCTTCCGGCGGCAAAGCTTCTTACACTTGCACTGTTCTATCAGGCGGCAGGAGCCATCATGCAGCCGGTGTGTGATAAGAGAATGGTTTCCTGTGTGATCGGTGTTTCCAGGGGACACAGGCTGCTGCTGAAGATTGTTTTATATTCTCTGCTTCTGTTTGTGATCGCCATTGCTGTTACCTGCAAGGCAGCGGATGTGGCCTATCTGTCTGCCTGACAGGACGGCATAGAAGGAGGGGAAGCAGAGATAAAAGGGAGGGGTTATGGCGGAGGCTCTTTTAGGCTGGGCCAGAAATATTATTTACTATATGGTCTTTCTTTCACTGGCAGAGCACCTTTTGGCCGGAAGCTCCTATGGACGATATCTGCGTTTATTTGGAGGGCTGGTTCTTGTGCTTGTTGTATTGGGGCCTTTTGGCTCATTGGGGGATTGGGAAAAACAGGTAAGCAGTCTGTTTGATCAGTTTACGTTTAGACAGGAGTCAAGGGAGCTTAAAAAAGAAATTTTTGGAATGGAAGAAAAGCGTCTGGCGGGCATAACGGGGCAGTACAGGGAAAATGTGGAAAAGGAGATAACAGCATTGGTCAAGGCACAGGGAATTGTCTGCTCTCAGGTAAGCGTACAGATGGAGGAAAATAAGGAAAGTTCCTCCTACGGGAAGATTTTGGCAATTGAGATTGAAGTATCGGGGGAAGATTTTTTTGAACAGGAAGGTTTCGCACAAGAGGGGGCCGGACAGGAAGGTTCTGGACGGGAAAATATCCGGGCAGCCGGGCAGATGCTTTTATCCCCTATATCAGAAGAACGTCCGGTGAGTATCGGCCGCATTGAAATCGGGGCGGGGGAGAAAAGAGAGGATAAGGAGGGTGTGAAGCAGGAGCTTTCAGAAAGGGAGAAGCAGGCGGCAGAGACGCTAAAAGGAAAGGTAGAAACGTATTATGGGCTGGAAGGAGAAGCTGTTAAAATTAAATGGAAAAATGACTAGGGAAAAATGGCTGCTGTTTCTGCTTGCAGGTGTATTTCTCATGCTTTTATCCGTTCCGGGAGGAGAGAAAAAGACTGTAAAAGAAGATCGTCCGAAGAGCGGAGAACAGGCAGCGGGGACGGAAGAACACAGTTTGGTTTCATGGGATATCAGCAGCTCTTTTTCTTCGCGCTCTTATGAAGAACGTTTGGAAAAGCGGATACGGGAACTGTTACGGTCTGTAGAGGGGGTTGGACAGGTGGATGTAATGGTAGTGTTAAAATCTACAGGCCAGAAGGTACTCAGGGTGGATCGTTCCGGCAGCAGCACGGTGACAAAGGAAACGGACTCTGCAGGCGGAAGCCGTGAGATTACAGAGAGCCAGTCGGAGGAAAGCACAGTCCTGCCTCAGTCCGGAGGCGGGTCAAACGGACCAGTGGTGGAAAAGGAATTATGTCCTGAAATTTCAGGAATCGTCGTCAGCGCCGACGGAGGAGGGAGTCCGGAGGTCTGTTCTGAAATTTCCCAGGCAATGGAAGCATTATTGGGGCTTCCGGCACATAAGATTAAAGTATTAAAGAGGGTGGAATAAAAAAGGAGTGCAGGACATGAAGATCAGGAACATGAAACAGGTAAAACAGGTCACAGCACATATGAAGGATGTAAAAATGAAACGGCTGTTCCGCAGAAACCAGATTATTATCACCACACTGGCTGTAATGATTGCTGCGGCAGGATATCTCAATTATGCAGGAAAACGCGATCTTGCCGCAGCAGGCAATATCTATGAAGCCGGGATGATGGATATTTCCGACGAAGATCTGCTGGCGGAAAATAAGGCCGCCGGTGATGACCTTTTGGAGATCGGAAGTCTGGATCAGGATTCGGATCAGGTGGAGGAAGCACTCCCCAGTGAAGGCCTGGCTCAGAAAGAAGAAGTCGGGGCAGAAGCAGCAGAGCAGCTGGCCGAGGCCGGAGAGAACATGGAAACGGAGACAGAGCAGCTGGCTCTGGCAGAGAAAGGCGGACAGGATGCTGTTTCAGAAGCCGGAGATGCACAGGATACCCCCGCAGGGATTGAAAATCCCGGAGAGGCAGTGCTTACCAGCGGCATGAGCGTGGCGGATTACATAGCAGGAGTTCAGTTAAGCAGGGAGCAGGTTCGAGCCAGAAATAAGGAAACCCTGATGAGCCTGATCAACAGTACCTCCATTGATGAAGCAGCCAAGCAGCAGGCCATTCAGGATATGATCCGCCTGACAGAGATTTCAGAAAAGGAAAATGCTGCGGAGACCCTTCTCATGGCAAAAGGCTTCTCCGATCCGGTAGTAAGCATTGCAGATGAAAAAGTAGATGTAGTGATCAATGCCCCCTCGATCACAGATCCGCAGAGGGCTCAGATTGAGGATATTGTGAAACGGAAAACAGAGGTGGGAGCCGACCAGATCATTATTACGCTTTTGAATATGGAGGAGTAGGAGAAAAAGAGGTTGACAGCAGTATGATCAAATAGATGTGTATAGGAAAGACAGCCTGACGGAAAGGAATTTCTGTTGGGCTTTTTTTGTGTAGATATTCGGTGCGGATGGAGAGTTATCGTTTTTTTTGAAAAGAAATATTGACAGTAACTTCAAAAACTGTATGTTAAACTTAACAGAACCCACCACGCCTCTGATTTTCATGCGCAACCCGGTGGGTCTTTCTTATTTATAGGATATTTTATTTACCAACATCTGATGGTGAAGTGTTGTCGATAAGAACTTTGCCATTTTTGCGTTAAGAGGAAAAAGAACTATTAAATGCGGCAAAATAAAAGTAAGATATTTCATAATAAAATAGATTTGTTGCCGATATTATGGTATACTTATAAAGATAGATTCGTGACTGGAAAAGTGATCGCATGAAGAATGTGAGGTAAACTATGCTTGAAAATAAATTAGGTATTACAGATTCTACAGAATTAGCAAGAATGGAAGAAAAAATCAGTAAGCAAAAAGCGCTTGAAATGTTTGAAAGTGGCTTTTTTGAGACATTAGAACTAGGTACTTATAAAAGTCTCGCGATGATCCATCAATATCTTTTTGATGAGATTTATGATTTTGCCGGTAAATTACGAAAGGTTAATATTTCAAAAGGAAATTTTAGATTTGCTCCTCTGATGTATTTGGAAGCAGCGTTACAGAGTATAGACAAAATGCCACAGTCAACTTTTGATGAAATTGTCGAAAAATATGTTGAAATGAACGTGGCTCATCCGTTCCGAGAGGGAAATGGGAGAAGTACGAGAATATGGCTTGACCTGATGTTGAAAAAAGAAATCGGCTATGTGGTTGACTGGAGCAAGGTGGATAAAGTGGATTATCTGCTTGCCATGGAGCGAAGTCCTATCAAAGATATTGAAATAAAGTTTCTTCTGAAAAATGCACTTACGAATAATGTAAATGATCGAGAAATTTATATGAAGGGCATCGATCACAGTTATTACTATGAAGGGTATTATGTGTTTAAGATGGAAAATTTGACGGACATAAAGGATTAACTTGATTAAGCGTTAGAAAAGTGGAGGAATATGGATGCAATATCGTTCAGTTAATGAAATAGCGAAAAAATGGAATGTGTCGGAACGAAGCGTTCGAAATTACTGCGCTCATGGGCGAGTAGACGGTGCGTTTCTTACCGGCAAGACCTGGAATATTCCTGAAAATGCAGAAAAGCCGGAGCGTTCCAATAAAAAGAAAGAGCAGCCGATTACCTTACTGGATATTCTGAAGGAGCAGAAGGTAAGCAAGTATTCTGGAGGCATTTACCATAAAACACAGATTGATTTAACATATAATTCCAATCATATCGAAGGCAGCAGTCTGACCCATGACCAGACCAGATATATCTTTGAAACCAACACCATCGGTGTAGAAAAAGAAGTGCTGAATGTGGATGATGTGATTGAAACAGCAAATCACTTCCGTTGCATTGATATGATTATTGATAATGCAAAAGGTGCACTTACCGAAAAGTTTATTAAAGAATTGCACAACACACTTAAAACAGGCACAAGTGATTCCAGAAAAGATTGGTTTGCTGTAGGCGATTATAAAAAGATGCCGAACGAAGTTGGCGGAATGGAAACAGCACTTCCGGAAGAAGTTGCCGATAAAATGAAAGCTCTGTTGACTGAGTACAACGGAAAAGAAGAAAAGACTTTTGAGGATATTCTGGATTTTCATGTGAAGTTTGAACGAATCCATCCGTTCCAGGATGGCAATGGCCGTGTGGGCAGATTGATTATGTTTAAGGAATGCCTGAAATATAATATCGTTCCGTTCATTATCGAAGATAATCTGAAAATGTTCTATTATCGTGGATTGAAAGAATGGAACAATGAGAAAGGTTATCTGACAGATACCTGCCTGACCGCACAGGATAAATATAAAGCGTATCTGGATTATTTTAGGATTGTGTATTAAAAGTAATTCTAAAGGTTCAAAAGTTCATTCTAAAGTATCAAATTGACACTTTGGCGATAAGCAGAAATTACACTTTGAAAAAATGATAAATGGAGAAAAAGTATATGAGTGATAAAAAAGGTGTAATATACATTTTCACAAATCCTTCTTTTCCAGATTATGTGAAAATAGGATAGAAAGAACTTATAAATCGGAATGTGAACGGTTCATAGGCGATTATGCCAGATTGGCGAATGAATATCTGGAAAAGGGCATAATAAATAATGGAACTAGAGCAATCAATGATATGCTGAAAATAGCCAGTGAATATCATATAATATATAAGAAAGGGGCACCTAAAAAATGATGAATGTCAAAGAATTAAAGGGAATAGATGTGCATTTAAAGGAAATAGACAGGTTGATTCAGTTGTCCCCTAAGAGGACGGTTGACCGTTCTCAGATTAGAAACCCAAAAGAGATTGAAAGGCATGAGCAAATGAAGCAGTATGCTTTGCGGTTGGGGATTAACCTTTATATGACGGATGATACAGAATCCAGTTATGACAAAGATAAAGAAGAAGCATATCTATTTATTACGAGGGGACAGAAAGTTCCGGAAGAACTTGAAAGAAAGCTGATCCAGAGAGAACAGGACAGGATAGCCAGAGAGAAGCAGAAGCAAAAAGAAAATAAAGCATAGATAGTCAGGTGGGACATAAAGTCTCGCCTGTCTTTTGGTTTAGGGGGATGCAGCGTTTCTGTGTGCTGGTGGCAGCTTCTAAGAAATTGAGTTGGAGCGTGGAAAATGAAAATGCAGACAGCATATGAGTGGGTTTATGGGTGCATATGAGAACCTGACAGGCTGTAAAACAAATAGGAGCAGTTGTTGGAAAATATAAGAAGGAGACAAATAAAATCCCGAACTAAAAAACAAGTCGGATTCTGCTTGGAAATCGGAGTATGGCGTGGAAATTTCTAAAAGGTTGGCAGTACCGGAAAATTTAGGGTGCGTTGCGCTTCTGGCTTGTCAAAATAAAAGAGAGAGAAAAAAACGGATAGGTATGATATTGTCAATATTGGTTTACACTTTTTTCTCAAGAATGTTCGACCTTATGCT
>OGXP01000021.1_pt1 | contig 184013 bp, 157 predicted proteins | sample 1576351 | NCBI WGS metagenome assembly OGXP01 (sample SAMEA3541517, study PRJEB24748) | human gut metagenome | biome: human gut; feature: human-associated habitat; material: faeces | place: China | collected 2012
TAACCATAAGCGAAAAAGTATAAAATGAAGTCACACACAAATGCAAAAATATAAACAAATATCTGATACTTATAGATATAGAATATATCTAATAGACTTAACAGACTTACCTATAGAAGAATGTAAAAGAAGAAATGCTAATAGATTACCTGAATACAAAAGAGTTCCAGAACAAGCTATTGATAATCAATATGCAAGATTTAAATCTCAACAAATACCTACAGGTATAAAAGTATTAGATAAAACTAAACCAATAATACCTCAAATGTCTTTTGATAAAATAGATTTATCTCATTATAGAAAAATACATCACATAGGAGATGTACATGGATGTTACACTGTACTTAAAAAGTATATGGACGAAAACTATAATGAAGAAGATTTATTCATCTTTACAGGTGATTATATAGATAGAGGTATAGAAAATAAAGAAGTATTAAATTATCTATTTAAATGTTCTTCTCAAAAGAATTTTATATTCTTAGAGGGAAATCATGAGCAACAGTTAAGAGATTGGGCTAATGATATGTATGATAATTTAACTAAAGGTTTTAAAGAAACATTACCTCAAATAGAAGGCGGCAAAGTTTCTAAAAAAGATGCTAGAAAATTCTGTAGAAATTTAAGACAGTTTGCTTATTATACTTATAATGATAAAGTAGTAATGGTTACTCATGGAGGTATACCTAAGATATTAGATAATACTTTATTTATGCCTACTATAGATTTTATAAGAGGTGTTGGAAAGTATGAAGATGCATTAGCTGTAAATTTAGCATTTGAAACTAATATGCCAGAAAACTATTATCAAATACATGGTCATAGAAATATAGAAGACCTACCTATAAAAGCAACAGAAAGATGTTTTAACCTAGAAGGACAAATTGAAACAGGAGGACATTTAAGAGTTGTTACTCTTGATGAAAATGGATTTGAAACACATGAAATATTAAACGAAGTATTCGATACTCAAACTACTGTTGATTCAAATAATTATGAAGTTATAACTGAAGAGATGATGTTTAACTTAATGCAAGATAATCATTTAGTAGCAGAAAAGAAATCAAAGAAATATCCAATTTCAGCTTTTAATTTTAAACCAATGGTTTTCAAAGGCAGACTATGGGATAATCAAACAATTAAAGCTAGAGGATTATTCTTTAATAATGAAACTAAAAAAATAACTTTAAGAAGTTATGATAAATTCTTTAATATAAATGAAAGAGAAAACACTAAACTTCACAATCTAAAGAGAAGTATGACATTCCCTGTATATGAATATTTAAAGTATAATGGATATTTAGGTTTACAAGGAGTTCATGATGGAGAATTAATATATGCTTCTAAAACTACTTTAGAAAGTGACCATGCTAAATGGTTTAAAGAAATATTTGAAAACAATGTACCAATTTTAAATAAAGCATTAATATGTGATTATATAAAGAATAATAATTGTACATTTGTATATGAAGTTATTGACCCAATCAATGACCCTCATATCATAAAATATGATAAACCATTTATTGTTTTAATAGCTATAATATACAATGAAGTTGAATTTAGACAAATGCCTTATGAAGAATTATGTAAAGTTGCTGATGAATTAGGACTTCAAGTTAAAGAAAGAACAGCCGTATTGAATACATGGCAAGAATTCTTAGAAAGATACAACGAAACTAATAAGGAAGACTATCTACATAATGGTGTAGAACATATAGAAGGATATGTGTATGAAGGCTCAAATGGTTTCCAAACTAAGTCCAAATTGCCTTATTATAATCAATGGAAATTATTAAGAGGTGTATCTCAAACATTTATAAAACATAACCATATAAGATTTACTGGAGCATTAACAACTTCAGAAATGAACTTATTCTATGGTTGGTTAAGAAAACAAAATAAAGCCGATATAGTTGGTAAAGATATAATTTCTTTAAGAGATATGTTTGAAAATGATACTAATTAATAAGGGCCTTTTTAAGGCTCTTTAATTTGTTTGGGGGAGGAATTGCATTGATATTATTTATAATTAAAATTATAGTTGCAATCTTTTTTGCAATTACAGGCGTATGTTTAGCTTATATAACAAGTAGATATAAATGTGATGACTCTCATGATATAATGTCAAAAATGATATTGTATTTAATAGCTTTGCTATATATAATTATTGCTATAAGATTTATTTTTTAGGAGGAACACATTTAAATGAAAGTCACTTTAATCAATAAAGAAGAAGTACAAAACTTTTATAAACGCTGGGGACAATTTGCGTGCAAATGTTATAATACAAACCCTAAATACGCTGTTAATGTAGGAAAAAAGTGTCATAAGACTAGACATTATTCTGGCTCTAGAGCATTTCATTTCATATTTGAAATAGAAGATGTGCCTAGAAGTGCAATAGACCAATTAGTTAGACATGAGCAAGGTGTTATAAAAAACATACAATCTCAAAGATATACTGATTCTAGTAACTTAGGTTGGTATACTCCTGATGTAATAGCTAAATATCCAGACTTATTAGAATTATGGAATGAAGGATTTGAATTAGATTCTGGACAATATAAAACTATAGTAGATGCATTAGGTGAAAGAGAAGGATGGACTGGTGAAAAAGCTAGAGAAGTAGCTAGAGGAAGATTAGGTATAGATATATATTCATCTGGAACAATAGGCTTTACTATAGAAGCATTAGAACACTTTATGCACAAAAGACTTTGTTTCAGAGCACAAGAAGCTATAAGAAAATTAGCTAATCTTATGAAAAATGCTGTATTGGAAGAATTACCAGACTTAAAACCATATCTAGTAGCAGAGTGTTTTGCTTTAGGATATTGTAATGAAAATGATATGCAATGTTCTGAACTTAAAGATAGTGCAATGCCTACTAAAGATATATTTGATGAAATAAGAAAGACATCAGAATTTAAAGCAATGGTGTTAAGAGAAAAAGCAACAAGAAGTTAAAAGGTAAGAGCTGTTTAAAAACGAGGAGGTTTTTAAATGGATAAATTAATAGATACACTTATGACAGAAGAAGGTTTAAGTGAATCAGAGGCTCTAGTAGTAATGGGGATATTAGGCATAACTGCTTTAGAAAATGTTAATATCCAAGAAGCTATAAATAGAGTTGATAATAAATTGAAATCCATAGCTTATAATATGGCTATGGCATAAAGTGAAGACGGGTAATTCCCGTCTTTTGCTTTAGAGAGGAGAACATTGATGATAAGACAGAAGATTTTTAATATATTTAAGAAATTGAATTTAGATAATCCACTTGAGTTTGCAAGAAGAATATTAACACCTTTATGTAAAGACAAACTAAGTGAACATATAGTCAATTGTAAAGAATGTAGAACATGTAATAAATGTGATAAAAAATTACCATGGGGAAATCCAGATGCAAATATTTTAATAATAAATGATAATGCTACGGATAATGAAGAAATAAATGATTATACTATGAATATATTAGAAACCGCTGGTTTAGATATGAAAGACATATTTGTAGTAAATGCTGTAAGTTGTATCCTAAAAAGAGATTTTAATGGAGAATCTTTAATAAGGTTACCTAATAGACAAGAAGTAAAGAATTGTAAACATTTTGTTAATTATGCTATAGACTTTGTTAAACCAAGAGTGATAATATTAATGGGAGCTACAGGTTTAACAATGTTTAGACCAGACTTATCTGTTGAAGAAGTTAAAGGTCAATATATAGATGTAAATGGAATAAAAACAATTGTTACTTATTCAGCTAAAGATTTATTCTCTATGTTAGAATATTATGATGAAAATGAAGTATATAAAATAGCTGAACAAGTTGCAGAAGATGTTGCTAGTGCAAAAACTTATATAGACAACTTAGAGAGGAGATAACTTATGCTTAAAAAAGGGAGATTGATAACTTTAGAAGGACCAGATACTGCTGGTAAAACAACATTAATAGAAAAATTAAAAACAGCCTTACCGATAATATATTCAAATGAGACTTTCTTATTTACAAGAGAACCTGGCAACTTATTACATGGCCAATATAATAAGTCAGAAACAATAAGAGAAAGATTGCTTACAGATAATACTTTAACAGCAGATGAACAAGCTAAATTATTTGCTGAATCAAGATATTATCATACTATAGACATAATAAAAGAATTAAATAAAGGACATAATGTTATAACGGATAGATATTTATTTAGTTCAATAATATATCAAGGCTTAGAGTTAGGTTTCTCAAAAATATTAACTTACAATAAAGAAACTTTAAAGCTATTAAAAGAAAATAATATAGATATAAATAACTTAGTATTACAAATATCTATGGAAACATATGAAGAAAGAATGTCTAAAAAAGAAAAAGATGCCATAGAAGATGTAGAAGATAGAAAGATATGTGATAGAATTCTATATCATAATATAGTTAAATCAGTAAATGAAGATATAGACAATCATTTAGGAGTTGTTTACACAATAGATGCTAACAAAACTCCATCTGATGTGATGATAGAAGCATTAAACCATATCCATAAAATAATAAGATAATTGAGGAGGAATATAAAATGTCATTTTTAAAGAAAACAAATTTAGGAGCAACTGCTCCAGCAGCAAAACCATTATTAGGAGCTAAAAAAATAGGAACAGGGTTAAAAACTCAACCTAAAGAAATAGATATAGAAGCAGGAGAAACTTCTACTCCAAAAACTATACCAGCAGCTGGTTCTAAACCAGTATTAGGTGCAAAGAAATTAGGAGGAAGCTTATCTTCTAAGCCTAAATTAGGTTTAAAGAAAGAAGCTGTTGTTGAAGAAGTTAAAGAAGAAAAGACAGAAGAAAACACTACACCAGAATTCGAACCTGCTGAAACTCCTAAAGTAAAATTAGGAGCTAAAAAAAAATTAGGTGTTCAAACAGAAGAACCTAAAGAAATAGAAATTGAAGAAACAAAAGCAGAAGAAAAAATAGAAGAAACTACTCCAGTTGTTGATGAAAAAGAAACTGAAGAAGTTAAAGAAGAAGTTAAACCTAAGAAAACAACTACTAAGAAAAAGACTACTAAGAAGAAAGTTGAAGTAAATGAAGAAGCTGTAGTAGAAGAAGTAGCAGTAGATGAATCTAATAGAGCTTCATTAGAAGAAATGGATTCAATAATGAGACAAATAGTTGCTCCTACAACAGAATTATGGGAACAAGAAAAGAAAGATGTTTTAGATGCTTTAAACAATATAAAAGTTGAACAAGATATGACTATGTCTCAAGTTAAAAGTTGTTTAGCAAATTTAGATGAATTAAACTTTGAAATATTACCTAAATTACATGATTCTGAAACAATGTATGATGGAACTAAACAAAATTATGATACAGTTAAAGCGATAGCAATAGCTAAAGGCTCTGGAGGAAATGCAGAAGCTAGAAAAGCTGAAGGAATATTAGCTTGTAAAAACTTTGTTACTCCAAGTGGAAAAACAGTTGATTTACATCAATATATGTTAATAATAGAAGAAAGATATAAATTCTATCAAAAGATAATAGATGGAATAAACTTTAAGAAATACTCTTTAGTGAATTATAATAACGCACTTAAAGTAGAAAGTAAGAATGCATAGGAGTTCATCTTCTATGCTTTTTATGATATAATCAATATATATAATTTTAGGAGGAACATATGAAATTATCAAAAATAGAAATACCACATTTAATGACTAAAGCTATAACGGCTCAAATACCTGAATATGTTATACAACAAAGAGATGCAGGAAGAGGACAAACATTAGATTACTTATCTGGTTCTACAGTTATAGATATGCTTAATTCAACGTTTGGACATTTTGGATGGTCAGCTGAATTCCCTGAACAATGGGTAAGAGAATCAGACCCATTCTTTAATAAATATGCAAAGAATAAAACAGAAACTCATAATGGACAAGATGGTGCTTGGGAACCTCAAGGAGCAGTTGCTTGGGCAAAATGTAGATTAACTATAACCCTAGTAGACCAAACAGGTAAAGAAAGAACTGTTGTTAAAGAGGCATTTGGTTCTAAATCTGTAATAGGTAAACAATCTGAACAAGAACACATATTTAAAGCTGCACAAACAGATGCTTTAAAGAAAGCTGCTTCTTTAGTAGGTATAGGTTTACAATTATATAGAGCTGAAGATGAACAAGCATACTATGACCAAATATCTAAGCCTATAGTTTGGACAGAGCAAAAGCAAAAAGAATCAGCTGATTGGGCTATAATAGAAGGGATAGCTAAAGAAAATGGATGGAGCATAGATGATGTTGACTACTATGTAAATGAAGTTACTGAAGGTCAATATACTAATATCTATACTTTACCTGAAGCTTGGTTACCTACTTTAATAGAATATTTACAATCTGGTTCAGAAGGAGAAGAAGAATAATGGCAGTCTTTAATATGATAGAAACACCTTTATTTACTTGTAGAAATAATGAGTGTGGTAATGTGTTATTTGAAGAAGTAGAAATAAAATCTTACATAACTAATGGTAAGAAAGTTTCAGAAAATACTTCTACAAAAGCACTTAAATGTGTTAAATGTGGAGAATATCACGATATAAGTGAAGAATATGATATAATAGAACAGGCATAGTCCTGTTCTTTTTATCTTTTGATAATAAGTATGTTAAAGAGAGATAATTATGTGTAAAATATGTGACAAAGGAACACAACAAATATCAAGTGTTGAATTTGAAGGATATACTGCTAGAGTTAGATTAGATTTAGATGCTAATCAAATAGATTGTCAATTAGTTAGAATAACTGAAAATGATGTATTTGGAGAATGGTCTAATAACTGTTTAGATATTAACTATTATCCTGTATGTGGTAAAAAATTAGATAAACCTATATAAATATTAGGAGGAATTAATATGAGAGAATTGAAACCAAACGAAGGATTGAAAATATTTGATATTAAATGGCAAGTAACTACAGCTGGTCCTAGTCCTAATGGAAATAAAAGAATAGAAGTATTCCTATTAGGATGTCAAAAAGCAATGAAAGGTTATGCTTGCAAAGGATGCTTTAATAGCCCTACATGGGATGCTAGTAAAGCTGAATGGTCTTGGGACCCTATAGAGTTAGCAGATATGATAAATGAAAAATGCGACCCTAACAATAAATACATAACTATTGGAGGAGGAGAACCTACAGACCAAATAAGAAAATTAATACCATTTACAAAAAGATTGAAAGAACATGGATTCCATATTATGATGTATACATGGAGAAATTTAACTGAAGAATTAGGACCACATATAAAAATATTGGATGGTCCTTCTAAACCTTCTTATACGTATATAAGACAATATGAATTAAATGCTTTATTAAAATATATAGATATTGTAGTTGATGGAGAATTCAAAGAAGATGAATGTTTATATCAAGAAGATTTAGAAGATGGAATGTTATCTTCTATAGGTAGTGGAAATCAATGCATATGGGATATGAAAGGCACAAGAGATTTGAAAAGTATTTCATATATAAGATATCCAATGAGAGATTTAGTTGGTTTATATATAAAACCAGATACAAATGACTTGATATATATAACAAAAGAATAGGAAGATAAATATGTTTAAAATTGAAATATATGATTTAGATAACTCTTATATTTATATGAGTGATATGATGGAAAATAATGAACCAGTTTTTGAATATGAATTCAAACAACCAAATACAGAAGAAGAATTTGATGAAATTATAAAAAATATAGGCTATGAAGGTTATTTATATAGGCTATTAAAAGATAATAAATCTTATGCCGATGGAATTATGACAGCCGACAGTTTATATGATGATTTAATGATAGGAGGATAATATATGAGTTACTCTTATGAAACAAGAGATAGTGGCATATATCTTCTAACAGGTAAAAAAGCTAAAGAAAAAGATATAGTTATAAAAATGGGTTCTAATATTGCAGACATTCATTTAACAGATGCTTTATCTAGAGCCACTTATAACTTAAGCTGGACAATAGAAGCTGATAGCTTAGAAGATATTAGTACAATAAACTTAAAAGGTAAAATAGATGGAGCAGAACATTTAATACCTATGGAAACAGAAAAAGTAGTTGAAGAACTATCTAATATGGTTATAAAGAATCAAACTTTAGAAGTTTGTAATACTTTAAACAATGCATTAGAAAAAGGATTTAATGATATATTCCAACACATGTTAAGTACAAAATCAATATTATTATGCTCTAATTCTCCTATTAACGCTTATATTATACTAAGACATAAAGGAAAAATAATAGGAGGAGCAACTAGATTTTCTCTTAATAGTTCTGGAATGTTAAGCATATATGAATATGTTGGTAAAGATATCAATAGAGATATGGAATTAACAGCTGACGTTATTGTAGGTAATCATAGAATTAATTTTAGTTTAATCTTACAATCAAATGCAGAATATGAAGTATATGATACTAATACACATACATTAGGTTATTTTACTTATAAAGCTAGGATAAAAAATATTTTAGATAATGAAGGATATGATTATATAGAAGTTCCTGAAATAACAAAGTTAAATGTACCTAATTTATTTACAAGTGCTAATGAAATGAATTCATATATAAGAATGTATAATTCACTAGAAGCAATAGACAAATATAGAATATCATTAAAACCGAAAGTTGAAATTATAAATATAAATAATTTTATGTTGAGAGAATTTACTGTATAGGAGGAAATTGACGTGTTTCATCAGAATTTATTAGACTTATTAAAAGCTAGAGAACCAGGTATCTGGATAACTACTTCTGAAGAAAAAGAAGTAATGATAGCTGTTAAAAATGCAATAGATACTGTCGAAGAATATGAAAATGTATATACATGGTCTTTAACAGAAGGAATAAATAGATTAACAACAGAAAATAACACAATTCATTATGAGCAAATAGAAGGACCAAGTTTACAAAAACTTGATGCTATGCTTAAAGAAAGTAATAATTCAGACTTACCACAATCAAGAGTTTGGATATTAAAAGATTATCATTTAGCTATGAGTAACCCTATGGCTATAAGAAGTATTAGAGATGTTAAAGAATGTCCTACAGGAAGATATACACCAATTATAATAATATCTCCTAGTAATGAAGTACCTCTTGAACTTCAAAAGACATTTAAAGTTTTAAATTACGATACTCCTAGTGAAGAAGATATTTTTGAATTATTAAATTTATGGACTAATTCAAAAGATATAACTTTACAATCTAGAGAACAAACAAATATAGCAAAAAGACTATTTGGATTTACTAGAAGTGAAATACTTAGTATGTTGAATTTATCATTTATTAAATATGGGACAATTAACTTAGAAATAGTTAATGAAAAGAAAATAGAAATAATAAATGAATCAGGTGTATTAGACTATAAAGTTCCTAGTGCTAGTTTAGATAATGTAGGAGGAAATCATAAATTTAAAGAATGGATAGATGTAGTTGAAGCTTGTATGACAGAAGATGCAAGAGAATATGGAATACCTGCTCCAAAAGGATATTTATCTGTAGGTATACCTGGTACATCTAAATCATTTAGTGCAGAAGCATTAGCTGGTAAATGGGAAATGCCATTTATAAAATTAAATATGGCTAAGATAACTTCAAGATACGCAGGAGAGACAGAAAGAAATATGTACAAAGCATTAAATTTAGTACGTTCTTGTGCTCCATGTGTTCTTTTAATAGATGAAGTTGAAAAAGCATTAGGAGGTTATAAATCTTCTAATAGCTCAGACTCTGGTGCAATAGCTAGAGCATTTGGTAGTGTTCTTGAATTCCTTAACGATAACGATAACGGAGTATTTGTTGTTATGACATCTAATGACGTATCTCAATTACCACCAGAATTAACTCGTGCAGGAAGATTAGACGCAATATGGTTCTTTGGTTTACCAACTAAAGAAGAAAGAAAACAAATCCTAGATATCCATTTAAGAAAAGCAAATAAATCTGTAGAAGATGATGTGCTTGAAGAAATGGCTAAGTCTATGGAGAAATATACTGGTGCTGAAATAGAGTTAGTAGTAAAATCTTCTTTAAGAAGAGCATATTTAGAAAAGATAAAAACTGGAGAAGATAAAGGTATAACTCCTGAAATCTTACAAGCTGCTTCTGAGGAAGTAGTACCAGTAGCAGTGTCTTCTAGAGAGCAAATAGCTGCTTTAGAAAACTGGGCAAAGAATAGAGCTTTATATGCTAATGGTGCTAATAAAGAAAAGAAAACTCGCCTAGTTAATGTCCCAAAAATAGAAGTTGGACCAGGCGGACCAAGGAGGGGATAATATGGCTATAAGAAAAATGAATGTAGACATGTTTGATAAAATAGCTAATAACAAAGCTATTAAAGAAGAAACATTTGAATTAACAGCTGAACAAGCAGAACTTTTATATCAAGAAGGTATAGAAGAGTTAAAGCAAAATGCAATGATATTAAACATGTGCATTTCTAGTATAGGTAATTCTTCTTTTGGTTTTGCCTTATTAGAAACTCAAGAGTTCTTAGAGTTTAAACAAGCTATGAAGTATTATATGGAATTTGTTATACCATCATTGCTTGAAGGAGATATTGATAGTATAATAGAAAATGCACCAAAAGATACAGAAGAAGAAAATGAAGTTTTTAAAGAAGACTTAGAGTTTTTAAGAAATTTATTTTATCAAGAGTTAGCAGAAAAATATTTATAAAATTTAGGAGGAAGTTAATATGTCAGTATGGACTAAAGTACAAACAAAAGTATTAGCGAAAGCTGTAGATATGAAATTATTTGAAGAAGCTTTAAGAGATTTGGAATTAACATTAGATTACACTGAAAAAGAAATAAAGAATTCTTTTGGTAAATCTAGAGTTGATGCAATGTTAAAATTCCAAGGAAATAAAACTGCTTTAGGTATCGTTAGAAATGCAGAAGGAGGAATAGACCTTCTAGGAGATACTTGGAGAAGTGGAATAGTTAGAGATAAGCAACAAGATAAATTAGTTAATATGATGTCTCAAGTGTATCAAAAACATAAATTAAAGAGAGATTTAGAACTTCAAGGATGGGATGTTAAAACTGTTAAAAAAGGAAACAAAATAGAGTTAGAAATAACTCAATGGTAATTTAAATGTTTTTTTGGCCTTTTAAAAAAAAGAAAACAACACTTATCAATGTAGTATTAGATGAAGAATTAATCTCGCAAAACAAAAAAGAAGGAAGTTGCTACTTAACTGTAGCATTTCCTACAATTATGCCAGAGGAAGAGCAACAAGACATCAAAAAAAGACTAGAAGATATCGTAGATGATATAAGAAGATATTTATAATTATTAAGAAGATATTTATAATTATTAAGAAATTGAATTCATTACAAAATCAATTAAAAGATAATTTTACTAAAGTAAAATAATTGACACAAAAAATTGATAAAACTACAGATATTCAAACAGGCAGTGGAGGAGGATGGGGAGTTTAATAACTCCCTATCTTTAAAAATATTAATATAAATTAGGAGGCAATTTTATAATGAAAAGAGCAACAATAACAATAAACGAAGATGGAAGTACAGAAATAGATTTAAAAGAAGGATTTTCAGGCATGAGTTGTATTGAGAAATCAAAAGAAATAGAATTATTAATCGGCGGAGAACAAGTAGAACAAAAACAAAAACCAGAAATGTTCGAAGGCGGAGACGTATCAATTGATTTAGGTATAGATTTGAAATTCTAAAGGGCACATACTTGATGTGCCTTTTGGCTTATTATTGAAGGAAAGAAGGTATAAAATTATGACTAAAGAAGAGATATTAGCTTCAGCTAATGATGAGCAACAAGAGGCTATCAAACATCAAGAAGGTGCTTGTATGATAATCGCAGGTCCTGGTTCAGGTAAAACAAAAACAGTTATTAGTATGAGTCAATACAGAATATTAAATGGAATAGACCCATCTCAAATATGTTTATTTACTTTTACTAATAAAGCTGCGAACGAAATGAAAGAAAGAATAAGAGCAGCAGTAGGAGACCTTGCTGATAATATAACAGTAGGTACTTACCATTCAGTTTGTCATAGGCTATTAAGAAAGTATGCAACTCATATTGGTTTTAATAAACATTTTACTATATTAAGTCAAGATGATTGTACTAAAAAACTTAAAAAGATAGCTAAAGAATTAAATGTAGAACATGAAAATCTAGGTTCATATATATCTCAAAAGAAAGATAGAGTTATATTACCTAGTCAAGCTTTAGCATCAGCTCAAGGTGCTGAACAAGTATTAGCTAATGGATATGAAAAATATCAATCAGAATTAAAAAGAGAAATGGCTATGGATTTTGATGATTTAATATTAAACACAATAATATTATTAGAAAATAATCCAGAAATAAAACAAAAAATAAATGCTCAATGGAGATATATAACTGCTGATGAAGCACATGATTCTTCTCCAAGAGATTTAAAACTTATAGAATTATTAGCAGGAGATGCTGAAAATGTATGTTTCATATTGGATGACCATCAGTCTATATATGGATTCAGAGGTGCTGATATAGAGGCAGTTATGAATGTAAGAAATATATATAGAGATATGAAAATATATAACTTATCTAGAAATTACAGATGTTCTCAAACTATAGTAGAGGCTAGTAAGTCTTTAATAGCTAAGAACACTCCATTAATAGATAAGAAAATAAGAGCTGCTAGAGATTATAAAGGTTCACCTATAATAGTTTCTAGAGCCAAAACTCCTCAGCAAGAAGCTGCTAAGGTTATACAATATGTACAAGCTCTTCGCAGAAAAGGACTTTCATATTCAGACATATGTATAGAATATAGAATGTCAGCTGCATCAAGAATTTTAGAAGAAGCTTTTAATAAAGCTAAAATAAAGTGTAAAATAGTTGGAGGAACTCCTTTCTTTGCAAGAGCAGAAATACAAGACATATTATCTTATTTAAGACTATTAGTCAATGAACATGATTTCACTGCTTTTAAAAGAGCAGTAGCTGTACCTAAAAGAGGAATCGGTGAAAAGACTATAGAGAAAATAGATGAATTTGCTAGAGACCATGTAGGAGGACCATTATCTACTAGAGAAGCAATAGAAACTATAAAATTAACAGGTAAAGCTGGTAAATCTATAGCTGAATTCGTAGAACTATTAGATGATTTAGAACAAGATATGGCTGAATTAGTACCTAAGGATTTAATAACTCAACTATGTACAACTATAAACATAGTAGATTATTTACAAACTAATCCTGACTATAAAAATAACTGGCAAGAAAGACTCGAAAACGTACAAGAGTTAATAAATGTAGCTGCTGAATACTCAAATATAGAAGATTTATTATCTCAAGCTGCTTTATATGCAATAGATGAAGAATCTGAAAAAGTAGATGCAGTTAACATGATGACAATGCATAGTTCTAAAGGACTAGAATTTAAAGCTTGTATAATAGTCGGATGTAATGAAGGAACATCACCTCATTATAAATCTTTAGGAAATCCAAAACAGTTGGAAGAAGAAAGAAGATTAATGTATGTTGCTATAACAAGAGCAAAAGATTACTTATTCATGACTTTCTCTGATACTGTAATGGTACAAGGTCAATTACAATATGCAAAACCATCTAGATTCATAAATGAAATAGATAAGAAATATATATATAGAAATTAGGAGGAGTCTTTCATGACACAAATAAATTCAACAATAAGAAAAGAGCTTCTTAAAAGAGCAAAAGACTCAAAGCTATATATCATGACTAATTTAACAGCTATAAGTAATGCATGTAATGTATATTCTTCTGAAGTAACTTTGAATATACAAAAAATGTTTTTAACTTGTGATACAAATTTCACTTACGACTTGTCTCAAACAAGGAGTGGTGTTAAAATAGTGGCATTAGAATTATTTAATCTTGATGTTTATTCTATAGAGTATCTTACAGAGAAAAAAGGCGAAGAAGCTTTAGCTATATATATACTATCTCAATTTGCTAATAAACTGCCTATAGAAGATATAAAAAAGATATTTGAATTTTATAAAGCATTATATTCACATACAGATTTAACAAATGTATCTGATAATGCATTATATTTTGCTATAACAAAAGAAAATGATAGAATATATAATCAAATAATTGATTTTAATAAATCTAAAGAAGAAATAAATTATCTTTTAGATTTAATAGTTAATAATGGTTATGCTTTTATAAAAGGTGATTATATATTTTGGAAAACATATTCTCCTAATGCAAACTTAAGTGATAAAGATGCAAAAGATGCTTTTACTGTAATAGTAAATAAACCTTTTGAAGAAACACCACAAAAAGAATCAGTTAAAGAGATATTGGAAGTTGAAAAATTTGTAGATACGCCACTAACAGTTAGTAAGGCTATAAGTTTCTTAGCTAAAGAATTTGGATTAACATTAGATGAAGATGAATCTAAAAATAAATTAGAAGAAATGGTTGCTATGACTAACGAATTAATAATGAATTTTAATGACTTACAAGATTGGGAGAAACTTAAATCTTGGGATAAATTCGTTAAAGATTGGCAAACCATTATGGGAGAGGCTATGAATGATAGAAGTTAAAGATTATGGCTATAACTACAATGTCTATTACACTGGAGATAAAAGTGGTTATTTTAAATTCTTTAATTTCATAACAAAGATACCCGACTCTAAAAAACTTAGAGGAGGTAAAACTGGCTGGAAAATGCCTAAATGTTATCTCCCTGAGTTAGAGCGAGAGTTTGAACAAGTAGAATTAATTCCTAATCCATGGGATAATATAGGAGAAGGTATGAAACTTTCTCCTTATTGTTATCAAAAAGAAACTATAAAATTTGGAGTTGATAATGGTAAAGCATTATTAATATTGCCTTGTGGTTCAGGAAAAACACCAATACTGGTTGGTATATATCATGAACTTAGAAAAGCTAATTTAACTAATAAGCCAGGTGCTATAGTTGTTAAAGCATCTCTTAAGTATCAATGGGTTAAAGAAGTCGAGAAATTCTCTGACTATAAAGCTAAAGCAATAGATACTCCATCTAAAGCTAAAAAGAAATTTGATAATCAATTTGAAGATGCAGACTTATTTATCTTAAATTATGAAACATTAAAGAATGAAAAAGTAGTCCAAAAACTCAGAGAAAAAGACGTTGAAGTAATGTTATATGATGAAATACATTATATAAATAATCACAAATCAGCCAGAGCAAAAGCTGCATATGAATTCAATGATGTAAAATATATAGTAGGTGCAACTGCAACACCTATAACAAATAATCCAGAAAATTTATTTGGCATATTTAATCTTATAAACAAAGATTTATTCTTTAGTTTTAATAAGTTTGCTAAAAGTTATATAAAATATGCTGGATATGGTAGAGTTGCAGGTTGTAAAAATGAACAACATCTTAGAGATAAAATAGCACCATATGTATTTATAAAATCAGAAGAAGATGTAGCTGACCAATTACCTACACTTGTAGTTAATCAAATATATTGTGAATTACCACTTAATATGTCTGAAGTAAATACTAAATTATTCGAAGAACTAGATAATGTTAGAAAAGAAATAGAAGCATTAGAAAAAAGATATCCTAACCCTAAAGACTTAGAGGCAAATGAAGATTATCAAAGAGCAACTGGTTTAGTTATGGCATATCAAACATTCTTACAAGAGTTAGTTGATGACCCAAGGTTATTAACTGGTTCTGATAGTGAAATGGCTAAACAATATGGTTGTGAAGATAGTTCACCTAAATTAGATACTTTAATGAATCTAGTAACAGAAATAACTGATGCTGGTTCTAAAGTATGTATATTTACTAAATATCAAAGAATGCAAAAGCTATTAAAAGAAGAATTAGAAAATCAATTAGGATTTAAAGTTGCTATTGTAAATGGTACTATGTCTCCAGAAGAAAGATATGACCAAGCTTATAATAAATTTGGAGATGATGATAACTATAAAGTTCTTATAGGTACTGACGCTATGGCAGAAGGTATATCATTATCTAAATGTAACTATTTAATAGAATATGATTTAGCTGATTCATATGCTATTCAAACTCAAAGACATGGAAGAATTAAAAGAGCCAACTCAGTACATAAAACAGGTTATGTTTATCAAATAATATGTCTTGAATCTTGGGACGAAGTTCAACAAAAAATAATAGCTAAAAAAGAAAATTATGATAGCACTCTTATACAAAGTTTAGTAGGTGAATAATATGCAAAGAAGACATAAATATCTTTGGATGAGAGGTAAATGTGAATGGGATTTCACACAAGATGGTAGATTTGATAAAATAATGATACCTAGAAAAGAAAGAAAAATATATAAAAAAGTAAAGAGAAATTACTTTAAAAAACTTGCTAAAAAAGAGATACAAGAATACCTATAAACCCAGATAATCACTGGGTTTCTTTTTATATAGATAGGATAGGAGAGATATTATGAAGAAGTTAGGTTGTAAAATAATGTTTCAAAAAGAAGCAGAAAAAGCTAAAAATAATTCAACAATTGCTGCTTTATTAAATGAATTGAAAGGATTGGATATATAATGGGCATAGACTTTACTTTATTATCAAATGCAATAAAAGAGAAGAAAGGAAACCATATATACATATCTGAAGATAGATATGGTTGGTATATAGAACTTTGGAATAAACCTGCTGAAGAATTAGTAGGTACTTATTGTGTAAGCCAAAGTATAGGTATAGAAACAATATTAGAATTTATACCAGCTAATAATTTATCGTATTCAACTGCAATACCAGCAGTACAATCTATACTTGAGGAGATGAAATTATGTCAGTAAGAAAAGATGAATTTGTAGATTTTTTAGAAACATATTTAATGGAAGAAGAGGCTAAAGAACTAGAGATAACTATAACAGGAGATGAAGAACATGATGCTCCTATGATAGATTCTAGAGATAAAGCAAACTATTTTTTAAAGTTAATGATGAACTTAAAGAGCGATATAGACCAAATAAATGCTATATGTGATGCAGAAATAGCTAAAACAACTAAGAGAGTTGAAACATTTAGAGAAGAGCAATTAAGAACATTAACTAAACAATATGAATACTATGAAAAGATATTAAAGAATTTCACAGAGCATGAGATAGCTAATTCTAAAAAGAAATCAATACCACTTGCTTATGGAACTTTATCTATAAAGAGTCAACCAGCTAAATGGGAATATGATGAAGCTACATTATTAGAATGGGCTAAAACAAATGCACCTCATTTAATAAATACAAAAGTAACAGAATCAGTTATAAAGAATGATTTAAAAGCTAATGTTGAAAAAGATGGCGAAACAGTTAAATTAGAAGGTAAAGTTGTAGAAGGTGTCAACCTAGTTGAACAACCACCTAAATTTAGTGTTAAGATAAAATAAAAATAGAAAGGAGCAATGGATATGTACACCAGATTTCCAGATGAGTTCATAAAAGAACTAAAAGAAAAGACAGACTTGGTACAACTGGTTAAGCAATATACAAAGCTAAGAAAAGTTGGTATGGGGATATGGCAAGGTGTATGTCCACATCCTAATCATAATGATGATACTCCTTCTTTTACAGTATGGCAAAAGTCTAATAGTTGGTCTTGTTATGGATGTCATTCTGGGAAAAAAGGTATAGACGGCAATAAAGGTTCCGATGCCATTGCTTTTTTAGAGTGGATAGAAAACTTAAAATGGAGAGAGGCTGTTATAAAACTAGCTCAATGGAATGACATACCTATACCTACAGATAAAAATCAAAAAGAATTCAAAAAGAATTACAATCTCACAGAAAAATATCGTAAAGACCTTTATAAAAATGAAGAAGTATTAGACTATTTATATGATAGAGGGCTAGACGATATAGATTTAGAATCTTGGAGAATAGGATATGATTCTTATAATAAGAGAATAGTATTTCCGCTATTAAATAGATATAAAGATATAGTTGGTTTTAATAAAAGAGTTGTCGACCCTAATTATAAAGGAGGAGACAAATATAAAAATTCAGCTGCTTCTGAAATATTTAATAAATCAACTTATCTATATGGAGCACATGCATTAGATAATGATTTTGATGAAATAAGAATAACAGAGGGTTCTATGGATGTAATTCTAGGCAATAAATATGGAGTTAAAAATATAGTTGCCACTTTAGGAACGGCATTTACAGAACAACATGCTAAAGCTATACAAAAGACAGGTAAAACACCTGTACTTATCTTTGATGGAGATGATGCAGGTAATCATGGTATTTTAAAAGCTTTAAGTTATTTTGAATCATTAGGAGTGTATTGTAAAATAGTTAAATTACCATCAGGTAAGGACTTAGCAGACCTCTCTCTAGATTTAAAGTTTGGAATAGAAACTTATATAAGAAGAAATGCAGTAACAGCTGGTTTCTTACAAATTAGTGATTTAGTAAAAGAATACCAATCTTCTTTATATACAATAAGACTTGAATTCATTCCTAGAATAGAAGAAGTTATGAAATTAGTTCCCAAAACAGAGGAACGTGTGTTAAAATCATATATAAAAGATGAACTAAATATTAATTTGTAATATTGGAGGGAATATTATGTTATGTGACAAATGCGTTCATAAAAGCTTTTGTAAGCATTATGACTATATAGTTAATAATCATTGTTTAACTATAGATTTAAAAGAATGTGATAATTACAAAAGTAAAACTAAACAAGTATTAGAAGATTTGTCTACTAAAACTATGCCTAATAATCCTAATAGTTGGGCAGGCGGAAGTGTAAGTAGTGCTGTATCAAGTGAACATATATCACCAAAATCAGCATATACAACTACATCTAATGACAACATAGCTTTACTTAGTGGTAAGGTATATCCTGATTTAAAAGAGGAATATGTACCTAATGTTTCAGTAAAAGAAATTGCTACTCCAATAGAGATATCTAAAGTAGTTTGTGATAGATGTAAAAAAGAAGTACCAAGTACAGAAATAGATAATTGTGTTGAATGTGGACGACCAGTATGCAGAGACTGTGGAGTTGGTGCTTTAAACGATGGTAAGCCAGAGTTTACTTGTGAAAAATGTTGGTCAGGAACTCCAGACCCAGACCCTAATTCTATAGAAGAAGTTGTTATAACTTATGGAGAAGAAAAGAAAGAATGGGATATAGAAGATTTTATCGAAAATGAAGATAAAAAGGAGGAGAAAAAAGATGAGCAAAAAGAACAAGTGGAAAATGGAAAACCTACTAGAAAATCTAAGAAAAAATAAAGATGCTGTTATAATCATAGGAGATAAAGCTGTTAAAGAACTAGAACTATATCCTATTGATGAAGCATCTAAGAAAATGCTTAATAAAAAGAAAATGGTTAGAGAACCTAAATACTTCTGGAAATATTATAGAGAAAATGTAATAGGTGATAAAAGAATCACTTATTCTGAAGCAGAAAAAGCAATAGAAGGATTGTTAAGAACAGGTACTATAAAAACAGCTGTTAACTTAAATTATACAGGAGGTATAGATGACCCATCTAGGTTATCACCTGTATTAGCTCCAGTTAAATATGAACTTATAGAGTTAAAAGGAAATATGGACCGTTACAGATGTATGTCTTGTGATAAAGAAGATTTCTATACACAAGACATGCTTAATACTTTATCTATGCTTAAATGTGAATGTAAAGGTAAGATAGCTCCATCTGTAGTTATGTTTGGAGAAAAATATCTTCAAAAAAATACTCAAGCTGTTAAAGATGCAATCTTTAAAGAAGAAGACGGTAAAGTAGAATTGAATACTCACTGTTTAATCTTTATAGGTGTAGACTTTGAAGAAGACTATATGCATGATTTAATGGAGAGTTATAATGCTATAAAAGCAGAAGTATCTACAGATGAAGACCCTTGTTTTACTGTTATGATAACACAAGGAGATTGGGCATCTATAGAATACTATCAACCTGAATTTGCTACTAATGAAGATATAGCAGGAGCGATATCTCGTTTAACAGCTCAAATAAAGGAGGCATAACATGTCAGACTTTTGGGATAAGCAGAAAGAAGTTAAAACAATAACTAAAAACAAAAGTGAAAATATAGTTATAAGTTATTGTTCAAGAAATAATAAAGACTATTTAGATGTAAGAATACATAAGAAAGCTAAAGATAGTGATACTTATGTACCTACATCTAAAGGCTTTAATGTAGAATTAAAGAATACTGTTGGAGAAGAGATATTAGAAGGCATATCTCAAGTATTAACAGAAAAATAGGAGGATATAATGGCTAAGAATGAAATAGAAGTGTTTGAATATCTTGAGGCCAGGGCAAGTATAAATGGAATAAATATAAGCGACCTTCAAAATTTATTACTTATGCCAGGACCTCATAAAGAATATAAACATCTTAAAACAAGAATAATAAATCAAGACTTTATCTTACTACATGACAAATCTAAAGGTAAGAATGTATACCTTGGCTGCGTAGGAGAATATCATAAATTAGGCGAAAAAGATTGTTATCGCATAAGACGTAAGATAGAAACATATAATGATAGACAGGATGATGAACAATGTGTTAAATGTCATCTTAAATGTATAGAAATGATTAAAAATGGAACTTTATAAGGAGGATTTTTAAAATGACTAAAAAAGAATTAATAGACCAAATAGCAGTGGATGCTGAAATAACTAAGAAGGAAGCTGAAGCAGCTTTAGAATCAGTATTAAAAGGAATAGAAACTTCTTTATTAGAAGATGGTAAAATAACTTTTGTAGGATTCGGTACTTTCGAAGTTAGAGAAAGAGCTGCTAGAGAAGGTGTTAATCCAAGAGACCCTAAAGGACCAAAAATACAAATAGCTGCTTCTAAGAGCGTTGGTTTTAAAGCAGGTAAGAAATTAAAAGATAAATTAAACTAATTAAATAAGTCAGGCTTTAATAGCCTGATTTTTTTATTTGAGGTGATAATATGAAGAAGATATCAAAATATGGCAACGAAGAAGTTTATGTTGTCCCATATCATAATACTTTGCATATAGAAGATGGTTTTACAAGAGTTGAAAAAGAACCACATATCTGGACTAAATTTGACCATATAGGTAAATATATCTATAGAGATGAAGTAGAAGGAAAACCAGAACTTCAACAGATAATCCCTTATATACTTATTAGAAGCGATGAAGGGAAATATTTAGTAGCTAGAAGAACTGATAAAACATCAGAAACTAGATGGCATAATACTATATCAATAGGATTTGGAGGACACATAAATCCTTGCGATGGAACAAGACAAGTATTATTCCAAGGAGCAGTAAGAGAATTATTAGAAGAAGTAGCTTTATCACATTATAGTCCTATGAAATTCTTAGGATATGTAAGAGACATGCGTAGTAATATAAATGACCATTTAGGTTGTGTTTTTTTAATAGATAATGTAAATAGCAAAGAAACAAATATTAGAGAAACAGATAAATTAGCTGGAGATTGGCTTACAAAAGAACAGTTGATTGAACACTATGGTAAACTAGAAACATGGGCTAAACATATCACAAATTATTTGGTAGAAAATACTTTTTAAATATTCATTTTCCTCTTATTTTAAAAACCAGTGCAATATTGTAATATAATAATATTACTAAATAAAATTGATAGGAGGAAAATTAAATGAAACACATAGAGTTAAATAACCAAGTCATCATAAAAGATGATAATGGACAATTACAATTACATAAAGATAAAGAGGCATTAGAAGCATACTTAAATGGTCCAGTTGCAAAAAGACTACGTAAATTCAATAGTATTGAAGAAAGATTAGAGTATTTAGTGAAACATGATTATTACAAATGCTTCCAAGGCTTTATGTATTCTATAGAAGATATAAAATCAATATATGAATTTATAAAATCAAAGAACTTTAAATTTCAATCTTATATGAGTGCAAGTAAATTTTATGAAAATTATGCATTAAAAAGTAATGACGGAAAAGAAATATTAGAAACTTACGAAGATAAAGTGTTAATAGTAGCCTTAGAATTAGGAGCAGGAGATATAAAATCTGCTAAAGATATTGCTGAAAAATTAATAAATCAAGAATTCCAACCAGCTACTCCTACTTTCTTAAATGCTGGTAGAAAAAGAGCAGGTAAGATGGTATCTTGTTTCTTATTAAACGTAGAAGATAGTTGTGAAGGTATATCTTATGCAGTAGCTGCATCAAATCATCTATCTAAAATAGGAGGAGGAGTTGCTTTAAATCTTACAAGATTAAGAGCATCTAACGAACCAATAAAAAATATAAAAAATGCTTCTGGAGGAGTAATGGGAGTTGCTAAAATGTTAGAACAATCATTCTCATATTTTAATCAAATGGGTGCTAGACAAGGAGCAGGAGCAGTTTATTTAAATGTATTACATCCAGACTTTGAAATGTTATTAGATAGTAAAAAAATAAATGCAGATGAGAAAATAAGATTAGCAACATTATCTATAGGTGCAATAATACCAGACAAGTTTATGGAATTAGCAGAAAAAAATGAATTAGGATATGCTTTTTATCCTTACTCTGTATATAAAAAATATAATGTACATTTAGATGAAATTGATATGACTAAATGGTATGATTTATTAGCTAATGATAAAGATATCCAAAAAAAAGAAATAAACCCAAGAGAGCTATTAACTAGAATAGCACAAACCCAACAAGAATCAGGCTATCCATACGTTATGTATATAGATACAGCTAATAGAGAACATACTCTTAAAGATGTCGGTAAGATAAAAATGTCTAACCTATGTTGTGAGATATTCCAATATCAAACACCATCAGACATAAAAGGGTACAGTGGTAATAATAATTGGGGCCAAGATATAAGTTGTAATTTAGGCTCTTTAAATATAGCAAACGTTATGGATAATAAAGATATAGAAAGAACTGTAGATATAGCTATAAATGCTTTAACTTATGTATCTAATGTTACAAATATACGTGAAGTACCTACTATACAAAATGGCAATAATGCATCTAACGCAATAGGTTTAGGAGCTATGAATTTACATGGTTACTTAGTAAGAGAAGGTATAGTATATACTTCACAAGAAGCAAGAGAATTCGCTAATGTATTCTTTGCTATGATAAGATACTATGCTATTAAATCTTCTATGAATATAGCTAAACAAAGAGGTGCTTTCAAAGGTTTCAAGCAATCTGAATATGCTAAAGGTATAGAAAGTGACGTATTAAGAAAATACTATCTAAATGACTATACTCCTAAATCAGATAAAGTTAAAAATTTATTTGATGGTATAGCAGTGCCTACAAAAGAAGATTGGTATAATTTATTAACAGATGTAAAAAAATATGGAATTCATAATGCTTATTTAACAGCTATAGCACCTACACAATCTATAAGTTATGTACAAAATGCAACATCTAGTGTAATGCCAATAACAGAACAAATAGAAGTAAGAACATATGGAGATAGTACTACTATATATCCTATGCCTTTCTTAACTAATGAAAATATGTTATGGTATCAATCTGCTTATAGAATGGATATGTTAGATGTAATAGATATGGTTGCTACAATACAAGAACATGTTGACCAAGGTATATCTACTACATTATTTGTTACAGATGATAAAACAACTAGAGATATAGCTAGATATTATATATATGCTCACAAAAAAGGACTTAAAAGTCTTTACTATACAAGAACTAAAATGGAAAGAAATAATGAATGCTTAGTGTGTTCAGTATAAAAGGAGGTAAATGAAAAATGACATTTAGACATAAAGCAGTTAACTGGAATAAAGAAGATGATAATTTCACTCAAGCATTTTGGGAGCAGAATGTAAAACAATTCTGGTTACCAGAAGAAATATCTGTATCTAAAGACCTTAAAATATGGAATCAATTAGAAGAAGCAGAAAAAAATCTTTATAAGAAAGTATTAGGAGGATTAACTTTATTAGATACTAAACAAGCTAATAATGGTATACCTTCTATGATGAGTTTAACTGATAATCTTCAAAGAAAAGCAGTTTTATCTTTTATGGGTACTATGGAAGAAATACATGCTAAAAGTTATTCATCTATATTTACTACTTTACTTTCTATACCAGAAATAGATGAAATATTTAATTGGATAGAAACTGAACCAACACTACAAAGAAAAGCTGAATTAGTATTAGCTCAATATGAAAATACTAATGACAACGAAGGTTTATACTTATCAATGGCTACTAGTGTATTTTTAGAAAGCTTTTTATTTTATTCAGGTTTTTATTATCCTCTTTATTTAGCAGGTCAAGGTAAAATGACAGCAAGTGGAGAAATTATATCTTTAATACTTCGTGATGAATCTCTACATGGAAAATATATAGGACTTTTAGCACAAGAAATTTTTGCTACTTTTTCTGACGATAAAAAAATAGAGCTAAAGAAAAAGGTAATATCTATTTTAGAATTATTAATGCAAAATGAAATAAATTATACTAATACAATATATAAAAACACAGGTCTTGAACAAGATGTAATAGACTTTTTAAAATATAATGCAAATAGAGCGTTAGAGAATTTAGGATATGAAAAAATATATCCAGAAGTTAGTATAAATCCTATAGTATTAAATGGTCTTAGTACAGAAACAAAAACACATGATTTCTTTTCTACTAAAGGTAATGGATATCAAAAAGGTACTTATGAGCCTTTAACAGATAAAGACTTTATATTTGACAGATAAATAATAAACTTTGATTTTTATTATAAGGGGGAAATGATATGCAAAAAGTTATCAAAAGAAATGGTTCTATAAAATCATTTGATGTGACTAAAATAGAAAAAGCTATAATAAAAACAATGAAATACGAGCAAGGAATCTCAAATGATTCCTTAGCTCATACTATAGCTCAAGAAATACAAGAACAATTTAAAAATAAATCTCAAGTTACTATTTACGAGATTGAAGATGCAGTATTTTATAAATTATTAAAATACAAAGAAGAAATATTAGCCAAAAGTTATACAGAATTTAAAGCTATACAATCTTTTAAAAGACAATCTAATACAACAGATAAATCTATATTATCTTTATTAAATAGAACTAATGAAGATGTTATGAAAGAAAATTCTAATAAAGATGCTGTTCTTGCTTCTACTCAAAGAGATTTAGTTGCAGGAGAAACTTCTAAAGATTTAGCTAGAAGAAAATTATTACCTGCTCATATAGTTAAAGCTCATGACGATGGTGTTCTTCATTATCATGATATGGACTATGCTATGCAAAAAATATTTAACTGTTGTCTAGTTAATATAAAAGATATGTTAGACAATGGTACAGTTATAAATGGTAAAATGGTTGAATCACCAAAATCATTCCAAACTGCTTGTACTATATTAACTCAAATAATAGCTCAAATATCTTCTGGTCAATACGGAGGACAATCTGTTAACATAAAACATTTAGGTAAATACTTAGCTAAAAGTAAGAATAAGTATTATGATATGCTAAAGAATGTTATGTCAGATGAAGCAGAGTTAAATAAAGCAGTAGATGAACTTACTAAGAAAGAATTAAAAGCAGGAGTTCAAACTATACAATATCAAATAAATACATTAATGACAACTAACGGTCAAGCTCCATTCGTTACTTTATTTTTAGAAATAGAAGAAGGTCATGAATATGAACAAGAAATAGCTGACATAATTAGAGAAATACTTATACAAAGAATACAAGGTATAAAGAATGAAAAAGGTGTTTATGTTACTCCTTCATTCCCTAAATTAGTGTATGTATTAGATGAACACAATGCTTATGAAGGAAGAAAATATTATGATATAACTAAAATAGCTGCAAAATGTACTGCTAAAAGATTATATCCTGACTACATATCTGCTAAAAGAATGAGACAAATATACGAAGGAAATGTATTCTCACCAATGGGATGTCGTTCATTCTTATCACCATGGACTGACGAAAATGGTAACTATCAATTTGAAGGTAGATTTAATATGGGTGTTGTTTCACTTAACTTACCTCAAATGGGTATAATAGCAAGAGGCAATGAAGAAGCATTCTGGGAACTATTCGATAAGAGATTACAATTATGTAAAGAAGCTCTTATGTGTAGATATGAGTTATTAAAAAATACTCCATCAGATGTATCTCCAATGCATTGGCAATATGGAGGAATAGCTAGACTAGAAAAAGGTGAAACAATAGATAAATTATTAGTTAATGGATATGCTACTATATCATTAGGATATATAGGTTTATATGAATTAACTAAATTAATGACTGGAGAATCTCATACTACAGAAATAGGAACTAAATTTGCTGTTAAAGTAATGGAAAAATTAAAATCTGCTACTCAACAATGGAAAGCAGAAACAGGTTTAGGCTTCGGTTTATATGGAACTCCAGCAGAAAGTTTATGTTATAGATTTGCTAGACTAGATAAAGCTAGATATGGTGAAATAGAAGATATAACAGATAAAGAATATTATACTAATTCATATCATGTTGATGTTAGAGAGGAAATAGATGCATTTAGTAAATTAAAATTTGAATCTCAATTCCAACCAATATCAACTGGAGGATGTATATCTTATGTTGAGATACCTAATATGAATAAAAATGTTGAGGCATTAGAGCAAATGATAACATTCATATATGAAAATATACAATATGCTGAATTTAATACTAAATCAGACTATTGTCATGAATGTGGATTTGACCAAGAGATATTAATAAATGATAATCTTGAATGGGAATGTCCTCAATGTGGAAACAAAGATGAGTCTAAGATGAATGTTACTAGAAGAACATGTGGGTAAACTAAAATGCTCCTCATAATGGAAACATTATGATGATAACTTCGTGAACCTATAAATATAGGGTGTGGCTTTAATAGCTGCTAACGGCGGAATCTAATTTAATTGTAAATTAATATGACAATACCGTGCCAAGTCTTAATATAATTAAGAAAGGTGTAGAGACTAGAAGGAGACATCCTCGTAGCTTTAAGGTGAAATTCCTTATTGCGAAGTGCGAAGTACCTAAGTCTAGAAATAGATATGGTAAAGAGATAGTCCAATCCTATTAGAAATAATAGAGCCGATTGATTTAGGCGATAATTTTTGGAATACTGGAAAAACACGAGAAATAAAGAGTCGTGTTTGTCATTTATAGAAAGAAGATGATATAATGAACTATTCAAGAATAAAATGGTATGACATAAGCAATGGTCCCAGGCGTAAGAGCCAGCCTTTTTGTTTCTGGTTGTACTCATAAATGTAAAGGATGTTTTAATGAAGTTACTTGGGATTTCAATTACGGAGATAAATGGGATACTCAAACAGAAAATAAATTTATAGAACATCTAAAAAAACCAGAAATAGTAGGTGTGAATATCTTAGGAGGAGAACCATTACAACAAGATGAAACTCTTCTTAAGCTATTAAAAAGAATAAGAAAAGAAGTTCAAAAACCAATATGGTTATGGACTGGATATGTTATAGATAAAGAAATTGAAGAAAAAATCTTAGCAAATAAAATACTAAGAGAATGTGATGTTGTTATTGATGGTAGATTTGTTGAATCTAAAAAAGATTTAAACTTGAAATATAGAGGTTCTACTAATCAAAGAGTCATCGATATAAAAGAAACTTTAAAAGTATCTGCTTTGTCTTGTGGATACAGTTTGTTTTTAAATGAATTTATAGTAGAATTAGAGGGCTGTTAATAGCTCTCTTTTTCATATATAATAAGCTTAGGAAGGAAGTGATTATATGTTAAAAATCAAAGTAGAAAGAACACATGAAGATGCAGTTATACCTGAATTTGCACATCCAACAGATAGTGGATTTGATTTATTCACTTGTGAGGATACAAGTATATATCCAGGGGAAACTGTAATAGTTCCTACAGGTTTAAGATTTGAAATACCAAAAGGTTGGGGCGTTCAAATTAAAAATAAATCTGGGATAACTGTAAAAGGAGTTCCTGTCTACACAGAAGAACATGGTTTTAACCCTTTTGAAATTGAGTTAGTTAATAAAGGAGAAAGAGCACACATAACTGTATTTGAAGGAACAGTAGATATGGACTATAGAGGAGATATAGGCATAATGGTTAGAAATGATTCTAAACATAAAATAACTATACCTGCTCAAACAAAAATAGCACAAGGAGTTCTTAGACAAGTATTCTATTGTGAATTTGAAGAAGTAGATACAGTAGAAACAAATACTGCTAGAGGAGAAGGCGGATACGGTTCTACTGGAACAGAAAAGAAATAATATTTAATTTTATACTGGGAGATTGAAACACATGGTAATGCTAAAGAAAAGAAGAATGATTCAGTATTTAATACATCATTTACCTAGAACTATAGGTAGACAAAATAGCAATTCATATAAAATAGATAATTTAATATCACAAATGCAATACTTATATAGTAAGCTTGGAATTTATGACGGAATACTAGACTATATAAGAAAGGTAGGAATCTAACATGCTATATACTTCATATATATCAAACATGAAAAACCTGCCCGAAGGTAAAATGGTATTGATAACTAGATGGACTCCTAAGAGTTTAGATTTATCTAAATTTAATGATGCCTGTTGGGAATCAATATTAGCTCCTGCAGATAGTTTATTAGCTTCATATAAGAATGGAATTATGACTAAATCAGAAATGTTATCTAAATATAAAGAATATCTAGATAATTCATTAGCTGTTAATGAACTATGTTATCAGTTAGCTGAAGAAGTTAAAGAAGGCAAGAATGTATATTTAATATGCTATGAAAAAGCAGCACATGATTGCCATAGAAGTGTATTAGCACAATTTATATCAGAAAAATTTAATATTCCGTGGAAGGAATATATGACAGAAGAGGTGAGTTAGATGACGAAAGTTATTTGTGAATTAACTGGTTGTAAGTATAACAGCAGTTGTTGTACAAGTCCAGCTGACAGTAAAGAATGTTATTGTACAAAAGAAACTATTAAATTAGAAATAGATTCAGAAATATGTCAATTAGATTGTTCTATGTTTGAAGAAGCTGTAGAAAAAGAAGTAGAATGTAGACATTGTCAAATTGAAAAATACGGAGGTATAAAGCTTCCAAGAGAAATAGATTTTGAAAATGTAAATAATCAAGATTTTAAATATTAATTACAGCCCTCTTATAGAAGTAATAAAAGTATGTAACATACTAACTTCTTTAAGGGGGAATTATTATGAATAATAAATTTAAAAACTATGGTTTATGGTTAGCTTTATTTTCTTTAGCAGGTTTAATCTTAAGAGATATGAGCCTATTACCAGAAAGCTATGGAGAATACGTTGAGTTAATAATGTATATCTTAATAGCTTTAGGTGTTATATCTAATCCTAGTATAGGAACAGGATATAGTGATAACAAAATTAATAAAATAAATAAAACTAATAAATAACATGGTTTATATAGAAACCCTCTAGAAGTAATAAATTATATGAACACTATTACAAAGGAGGAGTTTCTATATGAAAATAGCATTATCAGCTGGACATACATTATCTGGCAAAGGTACAGGAGCAGTTGGTTACATCAATGAATCTAAAGAAAACAGAGTTATGTTTGATTTAGTTAAAAAGTGGTTAGTAGCAGACGGTCATACTGTATATGCTTGTAATGTTGATAAAGCAGACAACTATTTACAACAACAAGTAGCATTAGCTAATAAGCAAACTGTTGACGTTGCTGTACAAATACACTTTAATGCAAATACTACTACTAGTTCTCCAATGGGAACAGAAACACTTTATGTTTCTACTAAAGGTAAAGAATTTGCAGATAGAGTTAATAACAAATTAGCTACTAAGTTTAAAAACAGAGGTACTAAGAAAAGAACTAATTTATATTGGTTAAATAATTGTGTAGCACCAACAATCCTTATCGAAACTTGTTTTGTTGATTCAAAAGCAGATACTGATATCTACAATGCAAATAAGGACGCAATAGCTAAATTAATAGCTGAAGGTATAGTAGGAAGAACTATATCAGTTCCTACTCAATCTGATTCAAATTATTCTGTTGGAACTTACCAAAAAGATGTTGTTGTTACTGCTGACGTTTTAAATGTAAGAAGCGGCAGAGGAGCTGAATTTGATAAAATAGGTCAATTCGCTAAAAATACTGTAGTGAATGTTTGGTATATAGATAAAGCTAAAGATGGTTCTCTATGGGGTTCTTGTTCTTGTAATGGTAAAACAGGATATATCCATATGGAATATACTAAACCACTATAAAATAATCATTATAAAGGGATAGTCTTCGGACTATCTTTTTTTGTGCTTATTTTTAGAAAATTAATAAAGGAGAAAATGAATTGAAAACATTAGAAGAATTATATGCAATTATTCATTTACATACTGCTTCTGGCAGTATAGGTGATTCAATATTAAAAATAAAAGACTTAGTTAAAAAAGCAAAGAAATTAAACATTCCTGCAATAGCTATGACTAATCATGGTTCTATGGCAGATATGTATGATTTCTATTTTGAATGTGTTAGTAATGGAATAAAACCTATAATAGGTTGTGAAGTATATACAGTAGAAGATAGAGAATTAAAAGAAAAAGATAATAAAGCAACTAATCACTTAATATTACTTGCTCAAAACGAAATAGGTTTAAAGAACTTATTAACTATATGTGCAGATGCAGAATTAGTTGGTAAGTATTATAGACCTAGAACAGATTTAAACTTTTTAGAATCAATAGATACAACAGGAATTGCAGCTACAACTGCATGTGTGGGTAGTGAAGTTAATCAATTAATATTAGATGGCAAACTAGAAGAAGCGGAGACTTTATTGCTTCGACTTAATAATATATTTGAGGACTTTTATCTAGAAGTTCAACCAGGGGAATTTGAAGACCAAATAACTGTTAATAAACAGTTAGTAGAATTCTCTAATAAATTAAACATCCCTTTAATAGCTTCTAACGACGTTCATTATTTAGATGCAGAAGATTATTTAGCTCACGATGGACATGTTAAAGTTCATAGAAAAGCTAAATTAACTGATGCTCTTGCTTATCCAGATAAGTGTTATTATGTTATGTCGTATAGTGAATTGTTCAATAGTTTAGCAGCTTCAATAGGAAAAGATAATGCTAAAATAGCTATGGACAATACGATTCTACTAGCAGAAAAATGTAATGTTAGTATTGAAATAGATGGACTAAATTTACCTACTTTCAAATGTCCGGAAAAATTTACACCAAAAACTTATCTTGAATATGTTTGTTTAAAGAAATTAGATAAAATAAAACATAAAATCAAAGATGTCTCTGAATATATGGACCGTATGTATATGGAACTAGATGTTATAGAGAAACTAGGGTTTGTATCTTATTTCTTAATAGTTAGAGACTTTATGGAATATGCTAAAGAAAATAATATACTTTGTGGACCAGGTAGAGGTTCTGTATGTGGTTCTTTAGTTGCTTATCTAGCAGGACTTACTAAAGTAGATGCTATTAAATATAATCTGTTATTTGATAGATTCCTTTCAGTTCATAGGGTTAATTCCATTCCAGACGTAGACATGGATATAGCTTCAGCTAAACGTCATATGATGTTTGACTATACTGTAGACAAATACGGAGCAGACTATTGTGCAGCTGTTTCTACTTTCCAAATAAGAAAAGCTAAATCAGCTATAAAAGATGCTTCTCGCATCATGGATATAGATGACGGGGACGCAATTGCGAAGCTCATACCGATGACGCACTATGACGAGGAAGGGGACAAGATGACGGACCTTTCTATAAAAGAATCATTAGAAGTTGTACCAGAACTAAGAGAATATCATGTTATATATCCAGAGATGTTTGCAATGGCTATGAAACTAGAAGGACTACCTAGAGCAAGTTCAATACATGCTGCTGGTACTTTAATAGCCAAAACACCTTTACATGATTTAATCCCTATGATAAAGAAGGATGGAGGAGAATTAAATGCAACTTCATTTGATTTATCACAAGCAGAAAAAATGATGTTAGTTAAATATGACTTCTTAGGTTTATCAACTTTAGATGTATTAGCAGATGTTCAAGAACAAACTGGTGATATTTTTGATGTAGAATTTGATAAATATGATGACCAGAGAATATGGGATTTAATAGGGTCTAGAAATACTACTGGTTTATTCCAGATAGCTTCTAAAACTTATAAAGATAGAATGCCTAGACTATCACCTAAAACGATAGAAGAATTAGCTGCTTGTCTTGCTTTAGTAAGGGGACCATGTATATCAGCAGGTACTGATAAATTATATATGGATATACAAGAAGGTAAAGCAAATGTAAAACATCTTCATCCTGTTTACGATAATGCTACAGCAGAAACAAATGGGATAATGATATATCAAGAGCAGTTAATGGAATGTTGTAAAAACTTTGGTCTACCTCTTCATGAAGGATATGACTTAATGAAGGCTTCAGCTAAAAAGAAAATGGACAAAATAGAATCTTATAAAGATGAACTGCATACTTTATCTCAAGGTATAAAAGTTCCAGAAAATATATTCGAAGAAATATTCCAAATGATAGTTGACAGTGGTCTTTATTCATTTAATAAATCACATGCTGTTGCTTATGCAATAATGTGTTATATGACTGCTTATTATAAAGTTAATTATCCATTAGAATATATGGCAGCAGAATTATCGAATATATATATAAATGTAGCTGCTGATAAAAGAAAAGAAAGAGTCGCAGAAACAGTTAAAGAATGTAGAAGACTAGGTATAAAATTTGCTGAACCACAAGTAGGTAAATCAAAGTGGAAATTTACTGTTGAGAATGATACAATAAGAATAGGTTTATGTGCTATATCTTCTTTTGGAGAAAAAGCATATGATTCTATAGAATATTGCTTAGCTCAAGAATGTGAACCAACTTTAGAAGATATATATGAAGAAGTAAATAAAACAACTTGTAATAAAAAAGCATTTAATGCTTTAATATTTGCAGGAGCATTTGGTGACAGAACTAAAGCATATTATAAATATTGTGAACTTAGAGAAGAAGAACCTCAAGATGTCATCACATTCCATAAAAACCTAAAGATAAATATATATGATGATGATAGAGAAATAGAGGAAGGTCTTTTAGGATTTAATTATATACATGCTATAACTAATCAGTTACCAGCTATAGGATATAAACAACTAAAGAAAAGAGCAAAATTTGAATGCCGTGCTTTAGTTACTAGAGTTAAGAAACAAAGAGTCAAGAAAACAAATGAAATGATGGCCTTTATGACTATAGAAACAGGAGACGGTGCATTAGAAGTAGTAGTATTTTCTAATGTATATGAAAAATATAAAAAGCTATTAAAGAAAGATGCTCTGTTATTTATAAAAGCAGAGAAAGATGATGATGAGAATTGTAAACTAATAGGGGCTGCATAAGCCCCTTTTATAATAAAAATAAATTAAAGAGAAGAAAAGGAGAAAATAAAATGGCAACATTATATTCAGCACATACAATTAAAAACACATTAACTTTACTATCGGCATATGCAAAATCAATTAATCATAAAACAGATATGATTAAAGCTAAGAATAGATTTACAACAGATTTAAATCTAATAATAACTATGACAGATGAATTACTTTTAACTACTAGAACTAATCGTGATTTACCTGTATCACATAGAGAAATAAGTATGTTACAAATGCAATTAAAAGATATGACACATAGAATAAGAAACTTACAAGAAGAACAACAAGAAGAATTAAAACAAATAGTTGCACCATTAGAAATGTATAAAGAATGGGAATTTCAAAAGATAGGTAACTATGAATCAGAAAGATGGGTAGACTATATAGCTGAAAATATATATGATGAAGATAGAGAAGAGCTGTCTGCGACAGATGTTTATCAAATAATGAATCATATAAATTTAAATAGACCTTATAATGTATTCTCTCCACGATGCGGTAGGGGTAAAGGACTTGAATTAATAGCTGCTCATGGTGATTGTACTACATATGGACTTGAAGGTAGAGATAGTTGTCATGCTAGAGCAAAAGAAAATATAACTAGAGCTATTAAAGGAGAAATGAGTGGTTCAAAAATATCAAATGATTGTTTTGATATAATGCATGTATGTCCACCAGTTTCTTGGATAGCAGAACTAGGACCAACAGGAAATCTAATAGAGAAAAAAGAAAAAGCTTGGTTAAGAAATACTATAAAGTATTTAAGAAAAGATGGTATATTTATATTTACTATACCAGTAACTAGATGTACTAAAGATATGGCTTGTATATTCTCTAGATTTTTAAATGATGTACAAGTTATATCAGCTTCTTTAACTAGAAATAGTTTAAACTATGTTCATATAATCGGAAAAAAAGAAATAACTAAAGAGGCTAAACAAGATATATATGCTTACTTATCTAATTTACCAAGAATAACTCAATTACCAACTGAACTAGACTTTAATTATGATTTAGCTTCAGGAGGAATAACAGTTCCTGAATTATTTAGAGGAAGCGTATTAGATGAATCAGAATTAGAACACTTAATAGCTAATAGTGGGTTAATGAGTTCATTCTGGAAACAACACGAAATAGAAGAAAAGGATACAAGTATGAGACCATTATTACCATTTAATATGGGACAAATAGGACTTGTATTAACATCAGGATGTCTTGATGGAGTTGTTGAAGAATATGAAGGTCAATACCATGCTATTAAAGGTATGGTTACAAAAGTAAGAGACTTTAATAACTCAAGAGAAGACAATGACGAAACAAGTATAGAAACAATATCAAATAAAGTTCAAATTAATCTATTAACACCAGACGGTAAGTTTATAGAATTAGCTTAATAATTAAGAGGAGGAGAGAGTAAATGAGCTTTAAAAGAATAAGTATAGGGAATACAACAAGCCTTATGGCAGATACAATAGTAATAGATAGAGCCCAAAGTGAATTAATATATGGTTCTGTAATTGGATATGCTACAACAATGCAGATTTCTTTAAAGGAATTAAAAACTCCGAATCTAAATTGCTATATACCTAACGCTGGTAATTACAGAACAGGAAGAACTGGTTATTCAATAGAATCTAAGAGAGATGCTAGTAGTGACTATACTCACACTATATTTTATGCAAAAGATAAAGTAACTTATAGAGAAGATGGTACAGAACAAATAGAAATATATATCTATTGTAATAATGAAGAAGAACTTAGAGAAAAGTTATATGCTAAAGTGGCTAAGTATTCTTCAGTACCTGTTTTAGAAGAATGGAAAGACTACTTACTTACTCAATTAAAAAATAACGGTAAGATAAGAGAGTTATATGTATTCCATAAATATGAGGAAGCTCCTTTTAAAGCATATAGAGCTTTCTTTAATAAAAATGATGTAAAGAATATAGTTAAATCTGGTTTAAGTGCTGGAGAAATAAAAATAATGGGTAACAATAATCCATCTCCAGTATTAGATACTATAACTGGTTTAAATGACTATCTAGCTAATTTTGGTGAGATATTAGCAGAGAAAATACAAACATCATTTAAACCTAAATTTGTGCCTGGTGAAGATTCGTATGATGAATTTACAAATTTTGTAGATGACTTCATGTATCACGAGGCAGATATAGAATTATTTGAGGCACAGAAGTCAGTAATCCAAGCGGTTGTTAATAACCTAAAGAAAAATGATGCTACTTTTGTAATAGCAGAAATGGGTTCTGGTAAGACCTCTATGGGTGCAGCAATACCTTATGCTCATAATTCAAGTAGAAGCAGAGGTTTTAATGCATGTGTAGTTTGTCCTTCTCATTTAACTATAAAGTGGAAGCGTGAAGTAGAAGAAAGAATACCTAATGCTAGAGCTTATATAGTTGAAGATTTTAAAGAATTAAAAGCTTTAGAATCTAAATTGAGAAATAAAAATAAAGCAGAAAATTCTTATGTTATACTTTCTAAAGAAAGAGCTAAAATGTCATATGATAAAAGACCTGCTGCTATATGGTCAAAGTCTAAAAAGACTTTTGTTTGTCCTGAATGTGGACAGCCATTATACACTATAGAATACGAAGGTACAGGTAGACATAGACGTGCAAAAAGAATATTTTTTGATGAATTAAGCATGTCTAAACCTTTAGTTGCTAATGCTAGATGTATGAACGAAATTTCTAAGTGGAATGAAGCAGAAAGAAAATATGATACAGTTAAATGTAATGCTAGTTTATGGGGTCCTTTAAATAGAGATGACCAAGACCATAAATGGTTTAAATTAGGTGCAGAAGGTTGGATACAAAAAGCTCATATAATACCTCAAACAGAAAGGCTATTAAATAAGGAAAGACTTAATAAAAAAGAGTCTACTCTATTAAGACGACTAATGGAACCTTATAATGAGATGCTTGCAGGAGAAGAGCCAACTTCAACTTATAAAGGACCTAAGAAGTACTCTATAGCAAAGTATATAAGAGAAAGAATGAATGGTGTATTTGACTATTGTTTAGTTGATGAAGCACATCAAGCAAAAGGACTTTCAGAACAAGGACAAGCAGTAGCCGATTTAATCGGTGCTTCTAAGAAATCAGTCTTATTAACAGGTACTTTATTAAATGGTTATGCCGACGGGTTATACTATTTATTATGGAGAACTGTTCCTCATATTATGAGAAAAGAAGGATTTAGTTTTTCAGATGAAGGTGAATTTGCTAGATTGTATGGAGTTCATTCTAGAGAAAGAAGATATGCTTTAGGTGCAGGAGGACAAAGAGCAAGACAAATAGGAAGCATGAAAGAAAAAAGATTACCAGGAGTATCTCCATTAGTATTTACTAAATTCTTATTAGAGAATGCAGTATTCTTATCTTTAAGTGATATGTCTAATGGACTTCCAGGATATGAAGAGATACCAGTACCAGTATTAATGGATGCTAATTTAACAGCTGGATATAATGCTTTTGAAAATGCATTTAGAGAATATGCAGCTCCTAGACGTGGACAGTCTAGAAAAAGCATGGGACCATTCTTACAAGCTTTAACAGCTTACCCAGATTGTCCTCATATGATATCTCCAATTGTTAATCCTGAAAATGGTGAGCTAATTTACATGCCTACTGAATTACCTAAAGAAGAAAGAAATAAGGAAGAAAGGCTTTTAAGTCTAGTACAAGAGAGATTGGAAGCAGGGGAGAAAGTTTTAGTTTATTATTCGTTTATAAATAAAACAGACACTGGTTCTAGCTTATTAAAGATGTTAGAGGATAATGGAATAACAGCATTTGAAATGAAATCAAATGTTGCTCCAGACAAAAGAGAAGAATGGGTTGAGAAACATTTAGAAAAAGGAATGGAAGTTATGATATGTAACCCTAGCCTAGTTGAAACTGGACTTGATTTACTTGAATTTACTTCTATAATATTCTATCAAATGGGATATAACTTATTCACAATGAGACAAGCTTCAAGAAGAAGTTGGAGATTATCTCAATCTAACGATGTAAAGGTATACTTTATGTACTACCAAAATTCAATACAGGAACAAGCTTTATCTTTAATGGCTACAAAGCTACAAGCTGCTATGGCTATAGAAGGTAAGTTTAGTGAAGAAGGTCTAAGAGCAATGTCTAATAACGAAGACTTATTAACTCAAATAGCTAATAATGTTGTTGAGGGAATTAAGGATACAGTTAATGAAGATATATTTAAAGCAACTGCTTTTATAAAATCTAGTGAATCTAGAAGAAGACCACATCCTGTATTGCCAAGTAGACTAAAAGTTAAACTTAATAGCTTAGGAAATAAAACAATATTCTCAAGACCTGAATTGGAATTGGTACCGTCAAGAAAGGTTGATAAGGTTATAGACTTAGAGCTATTAAAGAATCCAATTTCTTTATTCCTATAAAATACTTGAATATAGTATTATATATAATAACAATAATGCTATATTCAAGGAGGAGAAAGAGAAATGGCTTTACAATTAAAAAGAATAACGTGGCCTTATGACTGCGTAAAATGTGATATAACTAGAAAATTATTAGCTTATGGGGACTATTACTATGAAGACGATGAAGACGGTCTTATAGTATGTGCAGATTACTATCATAATAGAAAGATGCAAGAAAAGTATGATGAAGCTTTAATGAATCCTGAGCTTAACATTCCACAAGATGTTATGTCTTATAAAATGGCAATGTTACAAGCAGAAAGAAAATATTTAGACAGAGGGCTTCTTGACCGTAAAGTAAATGGTAAGACTTACGCTCCTAAAGGAGGAGGAAGCCCAAATGCCTAATCAACAAGAATATACAGGTAAAGTAGAAAAGAAACTACTGCCTGACAGTTTAGCTGGTAAAAGCTATAAGAAAAACAATATGAAAGTAGAATGGATAGTTATCCATAATACAGATGGAGCTAATAAAGTTAGCTCTCCATATAATCACTTTTCACAAGGAGCTGACGGTGCTTATACTGCTACTCAATATGCAATTGATGATACGACTATACTTCAAATGCTTGAAGATAATTGGTCTTGTTCACACTGCGGTCCTGTTAGAAAAGGAAACTACGGTGCTGATAGAGGAGCTAGTAATAGTAACTCAATAGGTATAGAAGTTTGTGATGGACCTAAATGTGATAAAAACAAAGCAGTTGAGTTGACTATAGAGCTAGCAAGATATCTTTGTAAAAAACATAGTGTTCCAGTAGATAATGTTATACAACATAATCATGTTAGTGGTAAAGATTGTCCTAAATGGATAAGAGCCAATAATAAATGGGACTATATAAAACAAGAAATAAAAAGAAGAAATGAAGAACAAGTACCTATTAATTTTGATTCTTCCACTTTAGACTCTAGTGGAGCATCTACTTCTGGAGGAACTCTAGGAAGTTATGATAGTACTTTACCTAATTTCGACAATAGAGAAGATAAAACTAATATAGCTGAAATAAAAGGTGTTGTATTAGTTCATATGCCACCATATCATTTCTATTCTATAGAAAATAAAGAAAATGCGTGGTCAAAAGATGGATATAGTAAAGATTTTCATTACCTATTAGATTCTACAGGAATGACTTTAAGTAAAGATAAAAATCTTGTTGCTATGTCTCTACAACCTAATGATAGACATACTTATATAGATAGAGCTTTATTTGGAAACAAATCTTATAAGTATACATTAAATATGGGTCTATTTACTTCTGAAATGTTAGAAGATTATACTGTTACAGAAAAGAAGATGATAGAAGAATTATCTAAAATTCTTTATGAGAATAACTTAAAGACTAAAAACTTATGGAGAGAATTTGACCTTAACAGAGCTCCATCTCCTTTTATGTATTTAGATAGAGAGCAATGGAAATTGCTATTAAGAGAAGTAGATAAACAAGTTGAATGGAGATATGCAAACTTCGGAGAACCAGAACTACCTGAAGAAGAACCTTTGAATGCTGATAATGAAGTATTAATGACTCATATCGGTTCAACTGGTAACTGTAATAGAAGATGTACTTTAAGACAACAACCTAATATGACGGGCCCTCATGTTAAAGTATTGGATGAAGGTACACCTGTAAAAATAATAGATTATCAAAAAGGTTATTATAAAGTAGAAGCTGGAGCTGCAAAATCTGTTGGTTGGATAGTATATAAATCTGTTAAAGTATCAAATGCAGAAAGTGCTGTCTATACTGTTAGAAGTAAAGATAATGGTATACCTCAACCTGAAATAATACCTACTATGACACATGAAGAATATTTAATATGGAAATCATATACTGACCCAAAAATAATAGATGAATTTGCAGGGTCATGTGAACCATATGATAAAGGATTACCAGAGATATTAGAAGCTCCTATCACAAATGATGATAGATTAACTGCGTTAACTAAAGAGCTTAAAACTGATAATGAAAATACAATATACTATTCTGTTGTAGAAGGTTCACCAGGAGGAGATGGCCATTGTGTTAGACCAGCAGGTGAATTAAGTATGCTATATAAACCAGACCCATTCAAGGTTGACCCAATATATCCAGATTTAATTGTGCCACCTAATTATTCTACTGCTGACAATAGTGTAGGAAGTAAAAATCCTATACCTATGGTTGCATTAGGAGAAGGTTTAATAAAAGAAGGAAAAGACTTCGATAATAATGATTTATCTTTTGATTTTGATTTGTTAGCTGAAATGAATAAGAAATCTAAAGGTAAGCCAATAAATTATTTGGACCCTTATCCGTTTGATGATAAAGTATTTGAACTTGAGAAACATTCACCTAAAGTTAAAATAGATGAAATAGAAGCAAGACTATACGAAAGTAATCATCCAGGGGACCCAATGCCACATCCAGTAGCTAAAAACTTTGCTATGATAAATGATGCTTTAATTAATCAATCTAAAAAAGTTGAATCTAGACTAGTAAGACTTGAAAACACATTAGCTTTTGTATTAAGAAGTTTAGGTAGAGTTGGTTCTAGGGTAAATATAAACTGCGTTTATTACGGCGGACAAGATGTCTTTGGAAAATATAAAACTATAAGATGTCTTAGAGACGACAGAATACATGATGCGTGTTCTGTAACTCTGGACCAATGTTTATCTTGTACTAGATATGAACCAGTTATAGGACAGATATATGAAATACTTGATGATACAGGTATGAATGGCTCTGTTATGTTAGACCAAATGCAAATGTCTTACATGGATTTAGAACAATATAAAGCTCTTAATAGAGTAGAAAAACGTAGTACAAAACAAAAATTTGCTTATGTACATACAAATAAAACAGATAAACCTAGTTTAATTACTGAAGAATGGGAACAAGCTGATAAAGAAAAATATCTAGAAAGTTTAAAATCTAAAATAACAGACACTAAAGAATATGAAGAGGCTGTTAATAATATCAAAAAAGAAGACTATGCCTTCATGATGAATTGGTATGAACAAGATTTAGACTTACAAGAACCAGATGTTAAAGCTTATCCTACTGAAGGTATTAAAGCAAAATATAAAAATACTGATATCGAAGATAATGTATCTGAAAAACCACAAGCTCCTGATACTTTATTAGATGATACTGATAAAGATTATACAGACGACGTAGATAAGTTAAATAAACTTAACCAAGGAGAATGGGTAGATACAAGAGAAGAAGCGGACACATATGAAGAAAATAAATATTCTTCAGAGAACTTCTATTTTGAAGACTTTAATAAGGATAGCTTATATATAGAAGGAGCAGTTGGCGGCATGTTTGGAGCTGAATGTAGAAATAAAATAGTTGAAATGGCTAAGATGATAGTACAAGACCATGACAACTTAAAAGCTTCATATGACCAAAATAACGGTAATCGTACGATAAACTATGAAAACAAAGTTTATAAATCTGTTCCAAGAGTTAATCCTAATGAAAAAATAGCTATATATGACTGTTCTTCATTTACTTCTTGCTGTTATAACTATGCAGGATTGAAAAGTATTTACGGAAAGAATACTACTGCTATTAAAGAAGAATTAGATAAGAACGGCGGTAAAACATGGTCGGCTACTACAGAATCGGTTAAAGATGCACTACCTGGAGATTTAATATGGCATCCTGGTCATGTTGGTATTTATATAGGAGATAATAAAGTAGCACATGCTGCTAATAAGAATTACCCAAAAGGTAAGGATATTAAGATAGAAGATTTATCTCATGTATTAAAATATAGTTTTAATAATAATCCTATATTTGCTAGACCAAAAGACCTTATCGAAGCAGATGCAACGGCTGCACAAATGAGTACTACTATAAACATGGATATGAAAGATGAAATAACTGTTAACGGTACAACATATAAAGCTGCTAAAATACAACAAGCAGTTGTAACAGCATATTATGATAACGGTAATTATGCTAAATCAAATTCAATGAGCTATGTTGATATTAGAAATAATAAAACAGTTAAAGTTCCTACAGCTACAGAAGGTAAAAATCAAATGAGATATTGTGCTTCTCATAACTTACCTTATGGTACACAAATTTATATACCTGACTTAGCTCAAAAGGGAATAGGAGATGGTATATTTACAGTAGTAGATACTGGAGGACATTTCTTTGACTTTGATATACATGTACCTAATGCATATGCAAGTAAAATAGGAAAGGGTAACCATGATGTTTATATATTAAGACCTGGTACTGGTACAGCAAAAGATGCTGGAGTAACTGCTTCTTATACTTATATAGCAAACTATTATAAGAAAAAAGGACAGTGGCCAAAACTAGTATCTGCATGGAATACTTATCAAAAGATGAATGGTAAGTTAATTCATTTCCATCAGTTTAATCAAGAAGATAAACAGGCTCAAGTTAAACATCCTGTATCTCCTATAGGTAATTAGGAAGATTTTTTTATAAATAGTGAATTAAAGGAAAGAATATACATATAGTAAAATCAAGAAGGTAAGAAAGAGCCTTCTAGATACAAACTCATATATTCTTTCTTTTTAATCTCTTTAATAACTCTTTTTACTATGGTTACATGCTTTTAGTTTAGCATGACATAATAAAAACCTCCTTCCTAATATATATAATTGATTAAGTTGACTAGACGCCCCGTTGGCGTCTTTTCATATTTTAAAGGAGATGATATAATGGCAATATACCCAATTAGTTTTAGTAGTGACCCTAGTTTAGGTCCTCCTAAAGTAAAAACAAAATCGAAAAGAGGTGTTGGACAGATGGCTTGCAAAACAAAGAAATCTTCTGCGAAGAAAACAACAACTAAAAAGACATCAAAAAGTTCATCTTGTAAAAAGAAACCTTGCTAAGGAGTGTGGCATATGCAAATAGGAGATATAGTTTATTTATACATAATTGATTTACTACCTGTATTAGCTGTTAAACAAGAGCTAATTGATAATAGATTCTGCAAAATAACAGATATTACACCAGTAAAAGGCGGTACTAAAGAACATCAATATTTAAAATATGAGGCTGTTTCTCTATTAAGTGGAGAAACTTATACAATTAATAATTATTTAAGCCCATATAAATTCTGTTCTATAGAAACTTTAGAAAAGGCTATAGATGATTTAAAAGAAGATTTAGTAGAAGAAAAGTATGAAGATATGAAATACTTAATTAAAAAAATAAAGGAAACTACTAAATAAAAATATGACAGCAATAAAAACTTATAGTTTTAATGAAAAGAATAATGCCACTAAAAAAACAGAGCTACTTATTAAAAAATGGTATAAAGATAATGATTGGTTAGTATTAGATGTATCTAATATGAAAGGTTATCAAGCAAAAGATATTGATTTAATAGCATATAAAGATGGGAACGTGGACTCTCAAGTGCTTATAGAAGTTAAATCAGATACTTATGAGTCAAGTAATTATTTTGCTGAAACTATATCTAATACAACTAAAAATACATTAGGTTGCTGGTTAAAAACAAAAGCAGATTTACTTATGTATTACTTTGAGAAGACTAAAGAAGTTCATGTTATACCAGTAAAAGAAGCTCAAAGATATGTTATAGAAAATTACGATAAACTTAAAACTGTTAAAGTAGGCACAAGAGCAAATAGTGGACGTTTGCTTTACTATACAGAAGGCAAGTTAATTAATAAAAAACAACTTCAAAAAGCTATTAATATAGAAATCTATAATTTATCTTATTACTCAATAGGCAATATATAAAGCAAGGAATTATTCCTTGCTTTATTATTTAAAGATTTAGAAGAGACATTATAGCATGATATTTGTTCTATGTCTTTAAATAAAGGCATAAAAATATAATATAAATTAAGGGGAGATTACAATCATGAAAATTTACACTTTAGGGACATCAATAACAGCGGGCTCAGCAGGATATGATAAGTATCCAGATTTTTTAGCTAGAGAATTTGGAGCAGAAGTAGTTAATCTAGGTACTTCAGGGGGTACATTAGGTAAAGCACTTCATGGGGGAAATCCATTAGCAATATTAAATGCAGCTAATAAAGTAGGAGCTGATGCAGACATCATAATAGTAGAATGTATAATGAATGACTTCAGAGTTTGTACACCAGTAGGAAAAATGTTTGATACAACTTCTGATACATTCTATGGGGCATTACATCTATTAATGAAAAAATTAAAATCAAAAGCACCAAACGCTAAAATATTTTTTACAAACTCTCATGAAAACGCAGATACAGATTATAATCCAACACACTTAGAAGGGACAGTTAATAATCCAAACTGCTTAGGACATTGGGTTAGAGATTATATAGAAGCTGTAGAAGAAACAGCATCATATGGTAATCGTGCAAAAGTTATAGATACTTTTCATTTATCAGGTATAAGAGCGGATGCTGAATCTAAATATTTATCTATACATACATATGATAAATTACATTTAACAAATGAAGGTGCTAAAGTTTATGCAAGTGTTATATCAGATGCTATAAGACAAGAATGTGTAACACCTAAAAAGCTATTAAGAAAAGTAGTTTACATTCCTTTAGATAATAGACCTTGTAATTATGAAAGAGTTAAATTAGGCGGAGAAGCTATGGGATTAGAACTAATAATGCCTCCAAAAAGTTTGGTTGCTACTAAATTAGATAACCAAATGTTTGAAGGGGACACACTTAATGTTGGTGACAGAAACGCATTATTAAACTGGTTAAATGCTTATCATATAGACCATAATGATGAAATAGATGCATATTTATTATCTATGGATATGCTATACTCTGGAGGTTTAGTAGGTTCAAGAGATAGTAAGTTTAGTGCAAGTTCAGATACAGAAGTTTTAAATAGAATATTAGACTTCTTAAATTCTACAACTAAGCCAGTATATATAATAGATACAGTTATGAGATTAGCTGCTACAGTAGGTTTCAATGGATATGAAACATCTGAATATAATGCTACTAGAGCATATGGTAAAGTTAAAAGAAAAACAGCGTCTGTTTTTAGTGTTCAATCTGTTATAGATTGTATGAGATATGATGAAAAAAGAAATGTAATAAGTCATCCAGGTTTAACATCGGCTCAAGTAGACAAATATATAGCAGCTAGAGAAAGAAAAATAAGATTTTCTTCTAAGTTAATACAAGCTATTAAAGACAAAGAAAATGTTTATGTCTTCTATGGAGTTGATGATAGTTCAAGTGATAAGAACATACAAACTAATGAAATAAACTATATACAAGATACTTTACCTGCTCAAAGAGGAAAAGTAATGGCTGGTACAGATGAATTAGCTATGACAGCATTAGCTAGGATATCTATAGACCAATTTGCTAGATGGACTAATATAGGAACTGCTCCAAAAGTTAAAGTAACTTATTTTGGAGGAGGAGAAAATATAAAAGCAGATGAATTCGACTACGATACTTTAGCACAGAATGTGAATAAACATTTAGAAGCTACTAAATGTAATGCAGTAACTAATGGTGAAACATTAGAAATATTAATATTAACTTCTGGTTACACAAATACTCATGTTTCTGCTTTAATGAATCATTTAAAAGCTAACATAAATGCTGGTAAGTTAACAGCTATAGTAGATGGTTCTATAAATAGAGGTACTTTACAAAAAGAGTTGTTAAGTTTAATAAACAATGGTCAAAAAACATTGCCTATATTATTAGCTTATTCTTCTTGGAATACAGTAGGTAATGCTGTAGGCTTATGTTTAGGTCACGCAATAGGTAGAGCTTGCTTTATGGGACTAGGTGATAGAGGTATAATAACTACTAGAGCCGCTCAAGGACAAGTTGATTTATTATTCCACGAATATGCTAAAGATATGTGTTATAAAATAGGTGCTAGTGCATATGCTAAAAGAAAAATAGCAGAATCTTGTGGAGTACCTACTTCTGGAGAAGAAATAGATAATATAGTAAGTAACTTAGTTAAATATTCTTTTGTTTATAAAAAATCTTTAGTTAAAGAATATGAAAAACATATAAAATATTATCTATCTTTAACAGACACTTCTAGTGCTAATTATAACATAAATAGACTTGTAGATGCATTTACTAATGCTACTATGTATACTTATTATAATAATCCAACTGACTATGGAACTAGAGGAATAAATAAGCCAATAACAGTAACAGAATCTAATAAAAATAAACATGTTGTATTACCATGGGGTAGACATTTTGAAGCTTTATTAGATACTACAATCACTTTAAAAAACAAATAAATAGTATATAGAGAAAGCGAGGAATTAATCCTCGCTTTTTTTGTTATATTATTTATGCAGATTTTACAGAAGATACGATTAATTTTCCTTTAGAGTCTTTCTTACCTTTTATAAGAACTCTAGGATGTATATCGTTATATATTTCAAACTTATCTGAATGTGCACAGTATGTTCTAGCAAACACTACTGCATCTATTATGCATCCGTCAGCAGATAAAGTTACAAATCCCATCATATTACCATTTCTGTCTGTCTTTTCAAAGACTTTCTCAACAGTAGCTGTAAATTGAACAGTTGCATCTTGCTCAACATTTGACCACCATGGTTTATATGTTATAGGAGCACCTAAAGTCTTTGTTTCCATTTCCATACATACTTGTTCATCATATGAGTCAATTTCATATAGTTCATCTTTATCTTTTCTTATTGTATGGAATTGATTTATTAAAGCATATCTATTATCATCGAAAGCTTTACAAGCACCAGATTTAATTAATGCTAAACCAACTCTTTTATTAATAGCTTTTTTAGGTATTTTAGTTATCATATCTTCTATTGAAGTATATGGTCTATTAGCTATTATTTCAGGTATAGCTGATTCACCAACACCTTTTATAGAACCTAATCCATATAGTATTCTATTCTCTTCAGCTATAGGTGTAAAATCTTTACCTGATAAATTTATATCAGGAGTTTGTATTGTTATACCCATTTCTTCTGCTACAGATATATACTTAGCTCTTTTCTCTTCATCATCTTGTATAGAGAAGATTGCTGAGAAAAATTCAACTGGATAATATCTTTTTAAATAAGCTGTTAATAATGTGATATACGAATAACAAGCGGCATGTGATTTATTGAATAAGTATGAAGCATATCCTTCCATGTCATCCCAGAAAACTTCTAAGTCTTTCTTGTTATAGTTATTCAGTAATGCACCTTTTATTTCTGCACCATATTTTCCTGTTGGGTCATACATTGTACTATTTGGATTTTCATTATTGTAATCTGCTGGTATTTCTGCGTTTACTTTACCGTAGATTAACCATCTCTTACATAAATCCATTACATCTCTTTTCTTTTTCGCTAATGCTTTTCTAAGGTATGAGTCTGCTTGGTTATCGTCGAACCCAGCTATCTTTTTAGCAATAGCCATTACTTGTTCTTGGTATACTATAGTACCGAATGTATCTCCTACGATATCTTCTATACTATGTACAGGCATAACAATATCTTCTAACCCGTTCTTTCTGTTGTTATATTTAGTATGCATTCCTGCTTGTAAAGGACCTGGTCTACCTAATGAAGTAAGAACTACTATATCATTCATATGAGTAGGTTGCATATCTTTTATTATACCTTTGAATAAGTCAGACTCTATTTGGAACATAGCATCTGTTTTTCTATCACATATCATATCAAATACACCTGCATCATCTAATTCAACAGCTTGATATAAATCTTCCCAAGTTAATTCTTCATCTATTGATTTTAAAGCTCTATCTATTACAGATACAGTTTTTAATCCTAAAAAGTCATATTTAACTCCATTACAATTTTCAACTTGTGGTCCTGTATATAAAGTAACTTTAACACCAGACTTAGGGTCAAAACGAGTAGGGAACGTATCATTTACTGGAGTAGGAGTTACTAATATTCCTGATGCATGTACACCAAAGTTTCTCTTTGTTCCTTCAAATCTTCTAGCTAATCTAAATAATTCAGGATATTGTTCTTCTATCTTCTTGAATGCTTTGTACTTAGCAGGGTCTTCTGTTTCAAGTTTATCTAAATCTTTAAACTTTATACCAGGAGCATCATCTGTTAATTCAGTGATTAATTTAGATACAGTATTCATAGTTGCAAAATCTAATCTTAATACTCTACCTACATCTTTAAGTCCAGACTTAACACCCATTTCTGTATATGTTCCTATATGTGATACACATTCTTCACCGTATTTGTCTTCTAAATGTTTTATAACTGAATCTCTACCGTAGTAACAGAAGTCAACATCAACATCTGGTAACGCAGTTCTATCCAGAGTAAGAAAACGTGAGAATAGTAAACCATTTTGTATTGGGTCTATTACTTTAGTTATACCTAATAAGAATAGTACTAAAGAACCTGCTGCTGAACCTCTACCTGGTCCTGTAGGACAACCATTAGCATTAGCCCAAGTTATAAATTCTTCAACTGTTAACATGTATGGAGCATACCCTTTGCTATTAATAACATGTAATTCCCAAGCTAGTCTTTCTTCATATTCTCTTCTATCAAATTCAGGATTCTTAGCTAAATACTTATATAAAGCTTTCCAACATTCCATAGTTAAGTATTTCTCATTAGTATATCCTTCTGGTAAATCAGTTTTTGTAAATAAAGGTACTGGACTTCCTAATAGTATATCTTCATCTATTAAATCAGCTACATAATTAGTATTTTCTAGTCCTTCTATAACTCTATTCATATATTCTTCTTTACTCATAGTAACTGGAGTATATCTCTCAAAAGCTGTTACCATTTCATCATAACTTCTTAACCAGAATTCATAATCGTATTTCATTCTATCTTCTTCATCTTTAAATTTACCTGTACCTATACATAATAATGTATCATGGTCATCATGGTCGTTTTCATATGTATAATGAACGTCATTAGTACAAACTACTTTTACATCAAATGTATCAGCCATTTCTATTAACTTTTCATTTACTCTTCCTTGTTCTTCCCATTCTAATCCTTGTATTTCTACAAAGACATTCTCTTTTCCTACTATATCTACCCATTCTTTAAATACAGAATAACTTATTTCATCTTTGTTATCTCTAAAATGTCTTCCCATTACTGAACCTATACAAGCTGTTGTTATTATAACACCTTCTGAATACTTCTTTATTAATTCATTATCACAATGGTATCTTCCATTAAATAATCCATATTGACTTGCTTCAGATTGTATTTTAACTATATTCTCCCAACCCTTTTGGTTTTTAGCAAATAAGATTATGTGATATCCTCTTGTATCATATTGATACGGAGCTATTAAAGAAGTTATTTCTGATTTCTTTGTTTTAGCTGGTATTTCTATTCCTGCTTCTTTAGCTTTTTCTAATGCTATTTTATCTCTATCTTCTTTAGGTGAAGATATTTTATCTTTATCCCATGTCCAATATAACTCTACACCTAAAAGTGGTTTGATACCATGCTTTTTACAAGCTGCTTGGAATTCTAAAACTCCTCCTAAGTGATTATGGTCAGTTATAGCTAATGCTTTCATTCCTAATTCTTTTGCTCTTATTACTCTTTCCTCTGGTGAACCCATTCCATCTAATAAAGAGTAGAATGTATGTACATGTAAATGTGTTAAATTACTCAATCTATTTTTCCTCCTAAAATTATAACTTATCTTTATATATATTATTATACGTATCATACGTATAAGTGTCAATAAGAAATTAAAAAAAGAGAGAATAAAAAAATTCTCTCTAGAAATGAATTACTTTTTAGTAGTTCCGTATGGTCTATTAGGTAATTCTGGCTCGTAAGCATATGAAGTAGTTTGAGCTTGATAAACTTTCTTCCATTTTGCGATATCCTTAGTTGGATAATCTTTGTATTCGTTAGTAGACTTAGCTACTATCTTTTCAGTATTAGTTGGTTTCATATTTGAATCCTCCTTATATTTTTTGTTATTAGCTTTTAGCTATTAAAATATTACATAGAAAAAGTCGACTATTTAAGCCGACTATTATAATTTATTTATATCTTTTGATATTAAAGACATATCTTTCATTTCAAAAGTTCTATCAAAGAATCTTTTTCTTCCTTGTAATATAAGGTATTCATCATCATTAAAATCATCTCTAATACTCATTGAATATGCACAATATGTTTCTATTATTTCTTCTCTCTTTTCTTTATCAAAATATGTATAAGTTATTATAGGATAATCTGTATCAAAGTTTATATTTATATCTAATAATTTCTTATTAGAAGAATGAAGAACATTATCTACAATCCTCATTCTATCCATTAAACAGTTTATCATTTTAATAGCCTCCTTATTAAGCTGGTATTATATTAGTTACATCAAACGTATAGAATCTTGGATTTCTAAAGTCTGGTACTATTTTACCTAATAAGTGTACTTTTTTAGGTTCTCCTAATCTCTTATAGTCAGGCATCTTGTTCCATATCCATAATTCTTTACCTACTACTTTACCGTATCTATTTTTAGTTCCTATACAAGTATTATCTTGAAGGTTTAAACATAAATGATTAGCATTGTTAGAAGAACTTCTTGCTTCTAATACTTCTACGTTAGTTAAAGCAAATACAGGTTCTTTTAAATCACCAAAACATAATAATCCTTCATATGGTTGTATAGTATTCTTCTTTATATCTGCTAAAGATATTATTTCATCAACTTCTATAGTTACATCTTCTTCAACTTCTTCATCAGCTTCTACAAATAATTGAGCTAATGTGCTATTTATTGATTGTCTTAATAGCTCTAATTTAGACTTTTCTACTGTAACACCAGCAGCTACTTTATGTCCTCCGAAATCTTTTAAGTTACCTTTTTTAACTTCATAAGTAAATATAGCGAGTAAGTCTAATCCTCCATAAGTTCTAGCAGAACCATGTAATTCTTCTCCGTCACCACTTAATAATATACAAGGCTTACCAAACATCTCTACTACTTTAGAAGCAACTGTTCCTCCAAGTCCTCCTAGATTAGGTACATGTATTATAACCATTAAGTCATTCTTATAGTTATCAGCTTGTTTAGCTATAGATTCCATTATTTCTTTTTCTAAAGCTTTTCTTGAATCATTTAAAGCTATCATTTCATTATATATTTCTTCTACATCTCCATTACCAAACATGAAGTCTGTAGCTTTATGTATATTCCCCATTCTTCCACAAGCATTTATTTGTGGTCCTATTTCAAAAGCTATATCTTTAACTGTTATCTCTTTTAAATTTTTATATGATATGTAGTGTTTAATACCTTCATTAGCACAACCGTTATCTATTAACCATAATCCATATCCAACTAATCCTATATTTTCTGGAGTAGCAGGCATCATATCTGTTATAGTGGCTATTGCAACATTAGGTAAGTAATTCATTATAAAAGCATTATCTCCATACATTTCTAATACTCTTCCTGCTATTTTATATGCTACTGCTGTTCCACATAAACCTTTAGCATTTATATCGTCTAAATCATTTAACCATGGGTCTACTACTAAACATTCTGGAGTATGACCAGCTTTAGGAGCATGATGGTCTGTTATTATAACTTCTACTCCTTTAGATTGTAAATATGCTACTTCTTCTTTTTTAGTTATTCCGTTATCTACTGTTATTACTAATATTCTCTTTTTAGTTTTTCTTGGCACTAATGCTTTACAGAAAGACATTGATAATCCGTAACCTTCACATCTATTAGGATAATAAACAGATACTTTACATTTACTTTCTATTGACTCTTTAACAGCCATTAGACTATCAGTCATTACATATCCTGCATTTACTCCATCCGCATCATAATCTGCAAATACGTATATCTCTGCTTTATCATCTTCTAAATAAGATACTATTGTTTCAGCCGCTTCATCTACATTCTTTATGCTATTAAATGGTGCTGTATAGAAACCATCATTTTGTATATATAAATCTAAGTCCGTTTCATTATATCCTCTGTTTAATAATAATGCCACTATCTCTTTAGTAGTCTTATGTTTCTTTGCTAATTTATTTAATAATTCATTACTTACTTGCTTGTCTCTCTTTATTATTTGTATCATCAAAACCCATCTCCTTATATTTCTTATTTACTAATTCTTCTATGACTTCATTTAACCCTTTATTTTTATTAATAGCTTTTATTATTCCCAATCTTGTTACCACGTTAGGGTCAAGTGTAGTTGTAAATTTCTCTCTCGATACTTTACTCATATTGAATTGTCCTCCTTATGTTTTCTTATGATTTAATTATATACGTATTGTACGTATAAGTCAATAAAAATATGCAAAAAAAGAACAAGTTTTTCAACTTGTCCTATATGTATATTAATTAGAAGAACATTCCTACTATTGCACCAGTTGTTAAAGTAGCGAATAATCCAACTAATAAAGCTTTTAATCCCATTTTAGCAACTTCATCTTTTCTTTCAGGAGCTATTATAGAGAATCCTCCAATTTGTATTCCTATAACAGAGAAGTTAGCAAAGTTACATAATATAACTGAAAGTATTACTACTGTTCTTGGAGATAAAGTATTAGCTATTTCCATCATTGATGAATAAGCACTAAACTCATTAACAGCTGTCTTTATTCCTATTAAGCTACTAAAAGCTTGTATTTCATGATTAGGTATATGTAGTAAATATCCTATAGGAGATAATATTAATCCTAGTAATTCATTTAAATTAGTACCAAACATACTAAGTATTCCGTTGATAACAGCAACTAAACCAACAAAAGCTATTAACATAGCACCAACACTTATTGCTAAATCTTTACCTACTGTTGCTCCCTCTCCTATAGCAGAGAATATGTTATCGTGTTCTGATTCAACTATTTCACCGTCAGCTACTTGAGATTTTTCTGTTTCTGGTATAAATAACTTAGATATCATTAAGCAACTAAATGGAACAGTAAATACAGCTATTAAAAGATACTTCATATCTACACCCATCATTGAGTATCCAGCTAATATTGCTCCAGATGCTGAACCAAATCCTCCACACATAACTGCAAATAATTCTGATTTAGTTAATTTACTTATATATGGTTTTATTAATAGCGGTGCTTCTGTACCACTTAAAAATGCATTACCAACTGTAGAAAAAGTTTCTACTTTACCAGTACCCATATACTTAGCTACAGCAGTTCCTATTATTTTAACAAAGAAAGGTATTACTTTTAAGAAATATAATACTGATATTAAAGCAGATGTAAATACTATTAAAGATAATACACTAATAGCAAATATCATTGGTCCTGATGTTAATTCACCAAATACAAATGTAACACCTTCCATACCCATTTGTATTATATTGTTTACACCTATAGCTAAAGCTTCTAATATCTTTTGTCCTATAGGAACTTTTATTACAAAGAATATTAAAACAAATTGTCCTAATAAACCAGCTATTACTGTTCTCCATTTAATAGCTTTCTTATCTTCTGATATTATGTACGATAATCCTATTATAACTGTTAAAGTTATAATACCAAATAATATATTCATTATATTCATTTTAAAATGTGCCTCCTAGTTTCTTATTTCCTTTAATTTTTCTTTTATCATATTAAGTACTTCTTTTTTATGTTCTTCATTATTAACGTAATCATATTTATCTATATCTATAGTTAGTATTGGACTAGCTTTATAATGATTATAAACCCAATTATCATATCCTTCCCATAACCTCTTATAGTAATCATATAGTTCAGGGTCTAATTCATATCCTCTACCTCTATTATTTATTCTATTAAGTATAGTTTCAAAAGAACCAGAAAGATATATCATTAAATCTGGAGCTTTTTTATAATTTAATTCATCTAGCTCCTGCATCATTTCATTTAATAGCCCTTCATATATATTGAATTCTAAATCAGATATTCTTCCTAAGTCATGATTTATTTTAGCGAAATACCAGTCTTCGTATATACTTCTATCTAATACATTATTATCATTAGATAAAGATTGTTTTATACTTTGATATCTTGTTTTTAAGAAATATAACTGTAATAAGAATGGGTATCTTTTTGTTTGTATTTCTTCTTCACTAGCTGTATAGAATAGAGGAAGTATTGGGTTATTATCTACTGATTCATAAAATACTTCTGTCCCTAATTCTTCTCCTAATAATTTTGCTAAACTGCTTTTACCAGCACCTATCATGGCTCCTATAGTTATCACCATTATCCACCTTTCCTTCCTTTAGGTATATCATTAATATGAATTTAAATCATAGGAAGACTGGCTTTTTTACCAGACTTTCTACTACGCTTAAGCATTTCTTTACTTATACCCATTTCAGTACATAATAAATCTATAGCATCTCTTCTTTTTTGATTTACTGTATTGATATGAGCACCCATGTTTTCTGCTATTTGTCTATCATTCCAGTCTTCTAAATAATACTTTATAAGTATTTTTCTTTGGAATGGAGTTAATTTATTAAATATGTCAGAACAAGATTGTCCCGATATCCAAGTTAAATCAGGTAATCCTGTTGAACTTTCATAATAGTTATCTTCATATGATATATCTATATGTACATCTTTATTTCCATTAATACAATCTTCATACTGATAATTTTTATATTGTATACTTAATGGATTATTTATAAATTTCTTTATATGTCTAGCTACTTCATGTCTATAAGTGTTATAAACATAAGCACAAAAGTTTTTGCCTATAGCTTTATATCTTTTAGCTAATGTTAAAAAACACATATTTAAATCTGCTACTATATCTTCTTCAGCTACTTTACCATAAGTCTCTATAACGAAATTAAATTTAGCATATACTTCTGCTCTATTAGCAGCATTAATTTTCTTTCTATATAAAGCTTTCTTTAATTCATAGTCATCTATAAATAAAACTATGAATTCTTTCATCTCTTTATCTGTAAAATCTATATGTGTATATTTTAATAGCGTTAAATATTTTTTAAATAAAGGAGAGAATTTAGCAATTAGTAAATCACCACATACTTTTGCATATTCTTTCTCCTCTTTAGTAGAGTCTTCTGTAAACTGCTTTTGAAAATCAAGTACTAAGTTTTCTATCTCGTCCCACTCTTCCTTTCTTTTAGATTCTTCTTCTAAATTAAAGTTAGTTGTGGGTTGCATATTTCTTCTCCTCTATTTTTTAGATTTTGATTTTTTACGAGCCTTCTTAGCCTTCTCATATTCTGAATACTCTAGCCATGCTTTTGATGGTCCGTCCCATATAACACATTCAAAATTCATGTCAGGGTATTTAAAGTTAAACATTTTTTCTTTAATTTTAAAGTCTGCTGTCTTAATTCCTTTTACGTCTATAACCTTCACTGACTTATCTGCGTAGATTACAAGAAAATCTGCTATGTACTTAATAGCTCTATTTATTGGAGCTTTATGTTTTCTTTTTAGCTTATCAAAATCAGGATGACTATCAGGTATAGATTTACCTTCAACTATTATAAATCTTTCTTGTAATACGAATTCAGGTTGTGTTTCAAATTTTAATATTCTCCCTGCTTTTTGTTCAGCTTTTAAATAAACATAATAATCTGATTCCATTTTTGAATCAAATGTTATTCCATCTATTGTAGTTTTCTTATGAGCTATCTTTCCTTCGCTCTTCTTTCTCTTGTATCTAGCCATTTATCATTTCCCCCATATTGTCATTATTTTTTTATTTTTGGTTCAACTCTTTTAGCTGAACTTATGTTAGTCTTTACTTTAACTGTCTTTTTAGATTTAGGCATTTCTGCTTTAAATCCTACTTCTTCTGATAAGTAAATACCTTTCTTAGCCATATATTACACCTCCTCTTGTCCTGTCCATGATTTACATATTCCTCTTGCTATACATGAACTACACATAAAAGTTTCTCTTGGATATATTATATTAGACTTAATAGCTTTACTTACCATTGTAAGCATAGATTCTAGTTTTTTAAAGTCTCTTGTGCCTCTTATTGTTTCTATTGTCTTGCCTGTAGCTGGAGAATAATAAGTAAATACTGCATCTTTTTTAAACATTTGTTTAATAGCATATGCGTCTATTGTATGTTTTAATTTAGTATCTATATCTATTCTCTCTGGTAAACTCCTATTAAAATGTGGAACAAATACTTCTATATGAGTTCCTTTATCTATTATAGGATTTAAAACACCTGTTAAACAAACTTGTGTGCCTGGTATTTCTATCTTATAAGAAGTGTTACAATCTAGGAATTTTATATTAAACATTTCTATGTATTCATATGTTCTATATACATATCCCCATCCATCTAATATTTTCTTAGCACCTAAGAATTCATTTTCTTTAGCTAATGAATCCCATTTTCTTTTAAATGTACTAAAGTCAGATTTCATTCCATTAACTCTTGCATTTATATTGCTGTTAATAGCTTCATAACATATCTGATTAAATGTCTTTTGTTCTTCTAAAACATGTCCCTTTTTTATTAATTGATATCTTAATGGGCATTTTATATATTCAAAGAACTCTTTTTCTTTTAATTCCATTTATTATCAACTCCTTTAAATTTATTATATACGTATCGTACGTATAAGTCAATAAGAAAATTAAAATAAAAAAGAGAGGATTACCTCTCTAAATTAATGGAACCAGTGTTTAGCGTTCCTTACTATCCAAACTGATGTAGCGAATAAGTCTTGTGGAGAGTTTGGACTTGGTTTAGTTTTAGACATTGGAGTACAATCTCCTAATTGTCCTTCTATTGTATCCCATACCATTTCTCTCATTTGTTCTGGTAATGGACCATATTGATATATTCCTTCTCTACCAGCTATTTCATCAAATTCTTCTCTAGCTTTAAATAAAGAAGTCATTAAATGTTTTTCATCAAAGTATACATTGTGTAACATAGCAGCTACTAATAATGCATCTACGTATGTTTGATGATTATCTGGAGTTAATAGCTCTTTTCTTATTAAGAAATCCATAGCTATTTCTGCTACTTTATTTTCATATTCAGTTATTTTATAATCAGCTTTCTTTAAGCATTCTTCTGTAAATAATCTTAAATCATCTACTTTTATAAAGTTTAAATATCTATTTATATTTGATTCATCTGCTAATACAGGAAACATCTCTTTAACAGACATAAATTTTTCCTTATTCATTTATATTTAACTCCTTCGCTTCCATAGCTTCAATTCCTCTATGTTTTTGCACTTCTTCTCTAAGTTGTTCTAATTCTTCAGCTAATAATCTTGATTGAGCTCTTTCAGCTGCTAAATCTATATTTAATTGTGCTATAGTGTTTCCTAAGTTAGTTATCATTCCTTGTATTATATTTTCGTTCATATTATTTTCCTCCATCTTCGAATTGTACATTAGGTACATTTATTGTTGTTTTACTTATTAATTTATTAATTTTCCATTCCTCATGTAATTCTTTATTACAAAGGTTATATCTTTTTCCTCTTTGAGTATCTTCAGCTTTACATATTCTACAGTCTTCATCTCTAGAATCATAAGCTCTACATCCATAACATGCTGGACACATTTGATAGTTAATACATGCTATCTTATTTCCTCTAACTGAAGAAGGTTGTTTTACATTCATTATTTCTTAATAGCTTTCTCTATATAAGCTATAACTTCTTCATGTGTCCCATTATCTACTAATTCTTTAGGTAACTCTAATACTTCATCTTCTGTTAATGTGTCTTTATGTACTAATACATAATCACCTAACATTTCTTGTAAGTGGTCTAAACATATACAGTAAGATAAACCATTTACATTTATTTTAAATACTTCTTGATATTCTATATTATGCTCAGGTCCTATAGTTTGTCCTGGCTTAACACATTTATAGCAATAATCTAATCCATTTGCTAATTGTATTCCATCTACTATTGTTTTTTCAAATATAGCCATCTTTAATAGCCCTCCTTTTAATTCTTATATTATTTTATATATGAAAAAAGACTAAGCTTTATGCTTAGCCTTTAACTATTGAATCTAAATCTACATCTCCAGGAACGATTATGATTCCTGATTGGTCTGGTATATATATTTTAGGCTCTATAGTAAGAGTGTTATGTATTAATTCTTTTTTCTTATCTATTATTCTTACAAATATAAAATCTTTATATTTATTGAAATCTGACGGTAGTTCTCCGTATAGATAGTCATCTTCTGCATCTTCTCCTGTAAGAGTAAACCACTCTTCCCCATCAAGGGAATACTGAGCTTCATCATCCATTCCCATATTAAATACTTCTACTTTAACGAATAGATGTTTATCTAGTGAAAAAGTATTAGACTCATATACTTCATAATTTCTAGTCCATGGTTTTATATCTGGAGCTTGTATTACAGATTCATAAGGTATATCTTCTACTATTCCGTCTATTCTTCTTTGTATTATCTCTTCTAATGTCATGTTAACTTCATCTTCGTAAACAGTCATTGAATGATATGGTTCTTTATTTTTTGTAGCTTTATACATATCTGCTGTCATTAATAGCGGTATTGCTTTTTCAGATTCAAATGCTATTGTTTTAGCAGTATAAATATAGTTATTTAATGTTATAGAACATGAAGTTTGTATATCTGCATAATCACTTGTTGAAGTAGAATAAACATATAGATAAGGTTTTGAGCCAACTTGATTTGCCCAATTGACAACTTCAGAACTCATAGTTATTGCTCTATTAGACATAGTCTTTCCTGAACCTGGTCCTCCTGTTGTTGCATTGAATTGTCCAGTAGGTGTTCCTGGTGTTGAACTTGGAGCTCCATTATTTCTATGGAATCTAAGAGTTTGATTATTGTTATAAGAACCTGCTCCACCTCTTACTCCTGTAAAAGTAGCTGAGCCAATTGAAGTAATACTTCCTGAACCTGGAAAGTTAGCAGCATTTAAGCCTAAGTATCCCATACAAGAACCATAAGAACTATACACACCTTGTCTAGCAGTATTTGTATTTAACCATTTTGAATCTCTATATGTATTAAATGAAGTTGAAGATATAGTTTTACTTGTTGTAACAGCTGTTTCTGGATACAATTGTGTCCAAGCTGAACCATTCCATTTTTGTACTTTAGCATCTACCCAAGCACTCCCATTCCATTTTTTAACTGGTGCAGTAACCCAAGCAGAACCGTTCCATTTTTTTGTATAAACTGCCATTATATATTCCTCCTTTAAATTAATAATAAAGACCGAACTAATATTGCTCAGTCTTTATTATATTAATAGCTTTTAAGCTTGAATCCATACATCTCCAGTAGCAACTCCTGATGGAGTACCAGATTGTATAAATAATCTTTTACCAGCTATTATAGCGTTAACTGTACTATTACATTGAGTAGCTCTAAACTCTCTAAGTCCACTAGAAGTAGAATTAGTACCAGCAGCATATAAAGCATCTCCAGCAACATCGTATTCTATACGAACGTTATCTGAGAATCTTATGCTAGGATAACTTGTGTTTGTTAATTTTAAACCAATAGCTCTTAAATCACCACAGTCAACAGTTGCTCTTGCTCCAGTTCTGTCTATTAAGTATATTAAATTATTATCACTTGAAGCCATTATGCTAGTTCCAAATCTTAAATAGTCACAAGTTAAATTACCACCAGCTCCTTGTATCCATAAGTTTCCTCTAGCTAAAGCTATATTATTCATACCATATATAATACCTTTTAAATTAGAATCACCTGCAACATCTATATTTGTTAACCAAGCTTTCTTAAATCTATAAGAAGATGTTCCTATATCTGGTATAGTTTCATCTGCATTTCTAGGAGACCAGAACGCTTCCCCACCAAACACATAACTACTTGTTTGTTTGTTATCTGTCATATTATATGTTGATAATGCAACAGAGCCTCCACCATAAGAATATACATCCATAGAACCTCTCATATCTTTAGAACTTAAAGTTCTATGAACATTTATCTTACTAACAGCTCCATCTGATTTTTTAATAGTTAAATCACCAGTTAAAGTGCCACCTGTAAGTGGAAGATAGTTTCCAGAAACTCCTCCAGTTGCACCTATTTCAGCTAACGTCCAAGTTACATTCCCAGACCCATCAACTGTCTTAGTTGTGTTACCTATTGTAATACTTCTAGCTGTTCCCCATTTAGCAGTTGTTATATTCGCAGAACCGTTAAATGAAGTACCGTTTATTGTTCTAGCAGTTGTTAAAGTATTTGCAGAGTTAGCCGTTGATACATGTCCTGCATCTGTAGCTCTAACTAAAGTAGATGCATATGTTCTTAAATTTCTCATATTAGCTTCAGTATATGCATTTGTACCAGAAGCATTTGTATTGTATTTAGTCCATATTTCTGAATGTGCTTGACTTCTACCATTTTCTGATAACACATACCATGTCATACCTGCATAAGCACCAGGTGACTTATAAAATACATCCATACATGCACTTCTTGGTTGACTCATTAAGTTAAATACTAAAGCATCTGCAGCGAATCCATGTCTAACAAGCCATTTTATTTCTCCATCTGAACTATTTGCATTCGCTATCTCATTAGTTCTAAATGCTATTTTGGCAATACCAAATCCACCACCATGATAACCTGAATGCATTACTATTATTATAGATTTATCAACATATTTTGCATTAGCTATATCAGTTGTTAAAATTCTATGATATAAGTTAGTATTATTATCATTAACATTACAGCAATAGTTTTCTACTGGTATAGTGTAGTTAGTAGAGCCATTTACTGAAACACCGTTTAGACTTCTTGCAGTACCCCAGTTTGCTGTTGTGATATTTCCTGTACCATCGAAATTCGTACCGTTTATAGCTCTAGCAGTTGTTAAAATCTTAGCTGAATTTACATTAAAATTAGATACGTCTTTTAAAAACATAATTTCCATCCTTTCTATTATATACCTACATTTTTAATAGCTAAATGTCGGTATATCTTTCTATATAAGCTTTTTAAATTTAAATGTTATATTTGAAGCTGCTGAAAAAGCATGTGTACAAGATATTTGTAATTTTAAATATCCACCACCTGTTGTTCTTATAGTTCTTAAATATACATGCTTTCCATTGCTTGCATGACCTGCTTTATGAAGTAATATTTCGTCAGCTTCACCAGAGTTACTAGTTCCACTATACCAAGACATTATTCCAGAATAGAATTCTTGATATTGGCCTACGTTAGTCCCATCATTTACATACATTTGAACTGCATAAGTTCCTGATTCTAAGTTAGAGCCAGCTATTCCTGTATCTACCCAAGAAGTAGTGACATTTAATAATTTTGTTATAGTAGTTATATCATTAGCTGTTGCTTTTATAGTTACATTTCCAGAACCATCAAATGAAGCAGACCCAGAAAGTATTCCTCCAAGAGATATAGTTCTAGCAGTTGCCAATTTAACAGCTGCATCTGCATTGCCTCCTGCACTAGAAGAACCAGCGTAATTATGTGTATGTGAAATTGCTGCCGCACCTATTTCAGATACTGTTGGTTTATCCCCAGCATGATACACTTTGTTACCATTAAAGGTTAATTCCTTTCCTAGTATTTTCATATTTTCAACTCCTTTAATTTAAATTATATTTATATTTTTTATTACATTATATATATACTATATAGTGTTGGACTACGCCAATAATCGACAAATTTTTTTCTATTAAATAAATAAAAAAATAGGGACTAGAAATCCCCATCTTTTTCCTGTTTAATAATTTTTTCTAATTTTGAAACTTTTTCTTCTAATAGCTCTCTTCTCTTTATTTCTTCTTGAAGAGCACCAGTTAATAAGAATACATAATTGTTTAAACTATAAGCAAGCTTCCCATCTTGTTCTCCAACAAAAGTTTTACCTACTCTGTCTTCTGATATTTCATTAGCTATGAAACCTATTTTATTATCAAAAGAACTTTTTTCATATTCATCATTTTCATTTAGTTGCTTATAGTTAAATAAGTATAATAATAACTTATCTTTTATAAAATCAAACATTTCAGGTCTTGTTACATCATAAGATGTATCTAATGTTTTTTGATTCTCATTGATTATATCTAAGTTAGCTGTTTTTTCTTCAGAATTTGCTACACGTCTAATATTTTCTTTTAGACTCATATCTGACCAACTACCGCTATTAGCCCATACAGAACCTGCATATACACTAGCACCATTACCTGCTGTATCTATTAAATGTATCTTTTTATTATTATCACCTGCAAGTATATTTTCATTGAATCTTAAGTAATCACAAGTCATCATATTACCAATTGTTCCACAATATAAAGAACCGTTAGCTAGAGCTATATTATTAACACCATATATAGCACCTTTTGTTGTTATACCACCTCCTGAAGTTATAGAATTGTCAACTCTTAAATTGCTAGTCACTGTCGCACTACCATAACACTCTAAAGCATTTGTAACTATAGATGAAGAGTTGAAGCTTTTAGAAGATAGAGCCCCTGCACTTGTAAGATTAAAATTAGGAGATGATATGATAAACTCACTAACATTTAACTTTAAAGGATTAGCAGATATAGTTAAACCTGCAAAACCAGATGACTGTGACAATACAGCTCCTTCAGAAAATCTTAATTCTCTTAATCCAGTTATCTTACTTGGAATAGTAGTGGATATTGTTATATCCTTTGTTCCATCAAAGTCAACTCCATTAATTTTTCTTGCTGTCGCTAATTTAGTTGCTTTTGCTGCTGTGGATGTATAATCTAAATATGTATTTGCTATATAATCAGCACTCCACAATGTAGTTCTAGATATAGCTCCATCATTAATAGCTGATGTTTTTATATAAGTTGAATCATGATTGTGATTTGATGTTGCTGCACCTATTTCATTTACTGTTGGCTTATTGCCAACATGATATACCTTATTTCCATTGAAAGTTAGCTCTTTCCCAAATAATTTCATATTTTCAACCCCTTTCTCTATATAAATTACCTCTTCATTTCTTTATAATTACTTCTTTTTATTGATTATACTGGCACTATTTATGGTGAACAGTGTCGAAGGTGTATTAAAAATAAAAAAGAGAGGTAAATACCTCTCCTATATATGTTACTGTATATTATTATTTAGGGAATCCATTACTCCAACCTTGTGGCACAGTTGTCATAGAGAATCTTCTCCACTCATTAGTAATTTCTACCATTTTAGGTTGACATACACCTTTATTATGTTGCCAACTATCGTGGAACATTAATCCTTCTGCTAACCACCAGTCTCCACCACAATTACTGCAATAATGAGTTTGGTCTCTATCATCTACACCATTTTCATCCCATTTAACTTTTCTCAAATCTATACAAGTATAAATGTATTGGTATTTAGTATCAAAAGCCTTTATATTTGAAAATGGGTGATACATACAGTTTTCTGAATTAATCTTGTTTGCTTCTCTAAGTATTATAGTTTTTGATGTGCTAGATTGTTTAACACTGTCTCCAAAATATCTATTGCTGTCTCCATTAAATGACTCTGCATAAAAGTTACCATTTGGTACAGGTAGATGTTGAACTAATTCCCACTTTCCATTATACCAACCATAAACTTTTATATCCTTCATCTCAACACCTGTATTTTGAGTAAAAGGTGTTCCTTCAACTCTATATACATTAGACCAACAACCTAGTGCTTGAAACGCACCTGTTCCTGGACATCCACTTTGACCACAACTGTGAGCCATAGCAGTAGGTCTATATTGGTTTTCCCATCTACTATTGTGTTTCCAACCTGTTATATTACCATTAGGTATGGCTTCGTGTGCTTGACCCATTGGGTACATTTTGTCAAGTATATACTCAGGAGTACAAGATTTAGTATATTCATTAGAAGGTTCAGGACTAATACCACCACCTCCACTTGAGGATGCAGTAACTGTTACAGAACAAGAAGTCTCAAATTTCCCATCAGAAGTTCTAAATCTTATTGAAGTTTGTCCTTGACCTACTCCTGTTATTCTGTATCTGTAACTTTCTAAATCAGATACACTAGCAATAGCTCCACTGCTGCTCATATACTCAATATTTTTGTTTGTAACATTACTTCCAAATGATATTGTTACGTCAGCAGTTTTACCAGTTTCTATTGAAATACTTGCAGGTTCTACTTTTATTCCAGAAGTAGTTGTACCTCCACTTCCACCAGAGTCTGAACCTCCACCAGAATAACTACTTACTATTATACTAAATGTATTTGATGTTGCTATATCCACATACTCATTACCAACATAGTTTTTAGCTATTAAAGTTATGTTATCATGTGTACCAACACTTAAGTTACCAGTATAACATACTACTTTTCCAGAGCTTGTATCTCTGTAAGCACTTACAAGATAAGTTCCATTTTGTCTTAATTCCCAAGCACAATAAGAAGGGATATTAACGTTTGTTGTATAACTTATTTCTAGCATTTCAGCATGTTTTATAGTATAAGAACTATCAACAGTCATACTATTGCTTGGATTTAGTATAGGCGGTTGTTCTGGTTCTGGGTTAGGCTCAACAACTTTTTCAGATATATTAACATGGACATCGTATTTAAATCCACCATCATCTGTCGTAGCTGTAATTTTTGCATATCCTGGATTTATTGCAGTAATTAAACCTGTTTCATTAACAGTAGCAACATTTGGGTAATCAGAATACCAATAAATAATCTGATTAGTAGCATTACTCGGAATAACAGATGCTATCATTTGTCTTGTTTGTCCTACAGTTAATGCAATATTCCAATCATCAACTGTTATACCTTTAACTGGTATAATAGTTTCTTCACCATTATCGCCACCACTATTATCACCTTTATTTATTAAATTTAATAACTCATTAATAGCTCCAATAACTGTTTTATTAGAAGTGTTTAATGAATTAAAAATTGTAGTAGAATCAAATGTACCAGTATCTCCTTTTTCCCCTTTAAGAGAACCGTCATCTAATTTTTGTTGTAGTGTTTTACCATCTGTAAATAAAACATCTGAAGCAACTAGTTTATTTCCCCCATGATAAATGTTTTTACCATTGAATGTTAAATTTTTGCCAACTATTTTCATAAATATTTTCCCCCTTTTATTATCAAAACACCATTTCTTAGATAAAGATTTTAGATGCTATTTTATAGTTTTGTTGCAAAGAATAACAGGATAGAAAAATTCGTTATTTCTCTATCCTGCGTAATAGTTTAAATTATCCAGTTACCACTACTCTGTAAGCACCAGAAGCAGGAGCAGAAGCAAATAATATATCTATATTATTAGAGTCAAATATTTGAACGTCTGCCATTACTACTTGCTTAGTAGCAACCTCTTTAACAGTTATAGTAACATCTTCAGTTCCTAAGTTATGAGCAACTCTTATAGTAGTAGCTGAACCATTTCCTATATTAGCAGCATATTTTCTAGCATATACACCATTATGGTTATGGTTAGAAGCAGCGTAGTTATGAGTATGTGATGTTATAGCACCTGTTAACTTAGCTTCTATTTCAGCTTTAGTTATATCACTGTTCTTTTGAGCATTAGCAGGAGCGTGAGCAGCTTGAGAATGGTTATAAGCTATTAAACCTTGGTCCCCTCTAAATGCTGTAGCTGAAGTTGTACCTAAAGCTAAGTTAGATTTAGCATTCCAAGCATTTCTTTCAGAAGCAGTTATATGAACTGTAGTATCGCTTGTATGTGATGCAGGAGCGTAAGAACCAGCTGCTTGTTTACCATCTAAAGCTTTTTCTAACTTACCTAAAGCTGCATTTAATGTATCAGAAGCAGCTAAAACACCAGTTGCAGTTGGTTTAACATATCCTGTTAAGTTAACTTGAGCTCCTGTATGTGTATGTGAGCTATTAGCCTTCTTAGCTAACTCTGTATCTACATAAGATTTTTCAGCCTTAGTTCCAACTTTTTGTAATAAGTCAGTAACACCAGCTTGGTTTCCTTGAACAGCACTAGCTAATTCTTGTAATGTATCAAGAGCCTCTGGAGCAGTACCAACTAAATCTGCTACTTTTTTATTGGCATATGTTTTTGCATCTGCAAGAGCTTTGTCAGCTTTAGCTTGAGCACCAGAAGTAGTTTCTTTAGCATTCCAAGTAGACTTTTCAGAAGCACTAACAGTTTCACCACTAACAGCTATTGTTATTTTATCAGTAGTAGCATCTGGAGTTAAAACTATATTAGAACCAGCTACGAATTCTAATGTGTCAGTTGCACTATCAGCAGCTACAGTAGTAGTTCCTACTTTAACATTTGAGAATGCATTTTGGTTTACATATTCGTTATGTGTATGTGATGCTGGTGTAAATGTAGAAGGTTTCCCTGTTACTTCACTCCAAGCAGGTACATAACTAGCAGGCTTGTAAGCATTGTCATGGTTGTGGTTAACAGCAGCTTTACCATCTAATGCTGATTGTAAACCAGATATTTGAGCTATTGTATGAGTAGATGGATGTTCATATCCTAAATCAACCCATTTAGTTCCATTGTATCCAAAATACTTGTTACTAGCTGTATTAAAGTATATTTGTCCAGCAACTGGAGTTGAAGGAGCAGTAGCTAAGTTTTGGATTTTGGCATTTTGTAATTCATTTTGACTTAAGTCAAGATTAACTAAATACTTCATATAATTTTATTCCCCCTTAATTTAGATAAGCAGTTCCTGCAAAACCTGATGCAAAACTGATTGTTAGATTATTAATGTCTGTATGAGAAACATCTCCAATAACAACTGTTCCTGCACTATCCACTATAGATACTGAAGGAATTTTGCCAAGGTTATGATTAATTTTCCAAACATCAGTTGACGCTATTTGATTATGAACATAATGCTTTGGTTTTGCTATTTGTTCTTTTTCTTCTAACGTAACAAACTGAAAGTTTTCATCAGTTATTATCTGGTCAGCAGAAGTCTGAAAATGGACAATCTCATATTCACCCCTCGAGTTTTTGATACGATATCTTGTCTTAATAGCCATTACCACATTTTCCTTTCTGTATTAATTTGACAAACAAAAAATTTTTTTGTCTATAATTTAATTACTAAAATTTTATTACAATTTTATATTAGTTTTAAAAAGAAAAAAGGATAGACAAAATACTGTCTACCCTCTTAACCACTAAACTAATTGTAACCAAACATGTCCTTCTTCAGTTTCAGTTGGCTCTTCTTCAGCAACAACTGGAACAAATTTGTTTATTCTATTGTTTAACCTAGTGTCTTCAGCTTTTAAAGCAGTTTCCTTTTCAGTTAAAGAAGAAGTTAATTCTTGTTTAGCTGCATTAACTGAAGAAGTTATAACACCTTCAACTCTAGTTATTTCAGCTTTTCTGTCTTCAACTTCTTTAGTTATGTTAGCTTTGTTTTGAGCAGATTCAGTTCTAACTGGAGCAACAACTTCTTCTACTTTAGAATTAACGTAAGCCTCATCAGTCTTACCAGCTAATTCACCATCAACATAAGATTTATCAGCTTTAGCATCTATCTTATTTACTAATTCAGTAGCTAAGTCACTTTCAGCTATCTTAGCAGATAACTTTCTGTAAGTAGCTTCAGCTTCTGATTTCTTTAAGTAATTAACTAAGTCTAACTCAGAAGTTATTTCGTCAAATACTACCCATCCTTGAGGTACTGCTTTAGCAGATAAAGCATCTACACCTTTATAGATGTAAGCTCTCTTAGTAGATATAACGTAAGCCATATCTCCAACTTTAGGATTAGCGTTAGCTGTAGCTATTTCATCTTCTGTTTCAACAACTATAGTATTAGAGTTTTTGTTAGATACAGCATCTTTTAACTTAGATATTTCAGACTCATTAGTAGAAACTCTACCAGCTAAAATATCTATGTTACCTTGTAACTCAGTCTTAGCAGAAGCAACTTTACCGTCAACAACAGATATAGAACCTTCTAAAGCAGTCTTAGCTTCTTGAACCTTAGCTTCAGCATGAGCTTTAGCATCAGATAATACTTGAGCGTCAGCAGCTTTATAAGCAGTGTCTATTTTAGTTATTTCTGCATCAGTGTAAGTCTTAGCATCTTCAACAGCTCCTGTTTTAGCAGTAGATATTTTACCATCTACTTTAGCCATTTCACCTTCTAAAGTATTAACTCTTCCACTTAAAGCTTCGTTAGCACCATTTACTTCTGATACTTTAGTATCAGCGTAAGATTTAGCGTCTTGTAAAGCTTTATTTATAGAACCTTCGCCATCTCCTTCAACAACATCTAATCTTCCAGATAAACCATTAACAGCTGCTTCTCTAGCTTGAGTTTCAGCAGCTATAGCTTCTTTATTAGAAGTTATTTGAGATTTTTCTGCAGGAGTAACGAATACTCTATCAGAAGTTTCCTCAACTTGGTCAGCAGAAGTTTCTAAGTAAACAACTTCATATTTACCTTCAGAGTTTTTAACTCTATACTTGGCTTTTCTGATTGTTAATTCTTCTCTTAATTCTTTTTCGAATTGTGACATGTAGGTGTCCTCCTATAAGTTTATTTAAAGGAGATGATGAAGAGATGATTCTCTCTCATCTCCTCTATTCTCAGATTACTAACCTTTTTTTATAAATTACACTTTAAAATAAAAAAATATTTTATTCAAAAGTTAATTTTACTAAGTCTTCCCACTCTAACTGCACAGACTCTACTTTACTTTCTAAAGCCTTTATTCTTTTATTTACATCTGTTAAATCAGGAGAAGTACCATCTCCACCACCAGAATTAAGTCCTAATAACATAGATTGATAAGAGTTAGCATTTGCTATTAATAGCTCATTTGCACTATTGTATGATTGAGGTGTTATATTAGCAGTTATTCCATTAGAATGTAATGCTCCTATTATTCCTTCCATACCGCCAAATGGCTCTTGAGGTTCTATTCCCTCTACCATATCCCATGTTGCTAAAACACTTAAAGTAGAACCATTAGTTTCATCATAGTTTACTTCAGCTATTTTGTATCTTAATAAAGGAACTCCTATAGGAGAACCATCTAAATAGATGATATCTCCTACTTTTGCATCAGTTGCAAAATATGTTCCTGAATTATCTACAAATCCACCAACTATTCTATAATGAGTTTCATCATGATATCCACCATCTTCAACGTCAAATCTACCATTGAAATAGTTCATGTTATCAACTCCTTTAATAGCTATTAATTATATAAGTCTTAAATTAACCCAAGCATTTTGATTAGTAGACATACCTGTTATTTCTATTTGGTCATGTGTTACATTGAAGTTAGCTCCAACTGTAGTTTTTAATGCTCTATTACCAGCTACATCATTTAAAACTTGTACATGTGGTAAAACAAAATCATCATAAGATTTACCCATACCATGTTTTATTTGACATTTACCTCCTGAACTTATTTCAGAACCAGAGTATCTAACTTGAAGAGCAAATATTTGAACATCTTCTGGACAAGTTACAGTTATTAATGTTCCAGACTTAGTAGCGTCTACACCATCACCGTCTGCAACTACCCATCCATCTTTACCTAATCCAGGTAATTGATATCTTCTAATGTGTTTATCAGCTACTGGTATAACTCCATCTATTCCACCAGAACCAGCTGGTCCAGTTATATCAGCTAAAGCTACTAAATCTTTCCAAGCACTTGAAGCTTCTGTAGTATACTTCCATTGGATATGTGTAGATGATTTTTGTAATTCTATATCTCTACCATCTGCACCTTTTTGTCCAGTAGCACCAGTTAAACCTTTTTCACCTTGAAGCCCTTGTGGTCCTATTGGTCCTTGCTCTCCAGCAGGTCCAGTTGGTCCAGCAGGTCCAGTTGGTCCAGCAGGTCCTATATCCCCTTGGTCTCCTTTAGGTCCTTTTAATTTCTCTAATTGTTCAGGAGTAAACATGTCATAAGTAAAGTCTCTACCATCTCTACCATTTACACCTTGTGGTCCAGCAGGTCCTTGTAATCCAGTTTCACCTTTCTCACCAGGAACACCTTGTGGCCCTTGTATACCAGCAGGTCCTGCTGGTCCTACATCCCCTTGTTCTCCTTTATCACCCTTAGGTCCTTTTAATGCATTAAGTTGGTCTTGTGTGAAATCATTATAAGTGAATGCATCACCTTTAGGCCCTTGTGGTCCAATAGCACCAGCAGGTCCTTGTGGTCCTTTAAGTGCTTCTAATTGTTCTTCAGTAAAGTCTTCGTATCTAAAAGCTTCACCTTTTTGTCCTTGTATACCTTGTGGTCCTGGAGCTCCTGTTTCTCCTTTAGGCCCAGGTATACCCTGTTCACCAGTTAAACCTCTTTCACCTTGAGGCCCAGCTGGTCCTATAGGTCCTTGAAGTCCTGGAGCACCGTTTTGACCAGCAGGTCCTTGCTCACCACGCTCACCTTGAAGACCAGTGTCTCCTTTAGGTCCTTGTATACCTTGTATTCCAGATAAGTCTACTAAGAAATCAAATTTAGTTGTACCTTTTATAAATAACTTACCGTTATCTTCATCTGATACATTTCCTGTGTTTATAATTACAAATTCGCCTTCTTTTATTTCTTCATTAGAATAATCAGCATTCATTGCTTCTATAGACACATATGTTTTCTTAATAGCAAATGGAGCTCCTGCATCACCTTTAGGTCCTTGAGGTCCTATAGGTCCAACAGGTCCTTGTATACCTTGAGGTCCTTGTGGTCCAGCTTCTCCACGTTCACCTTTTTCACCAGGAACACCTTGAGGCCCTTGAAGACCTTGTATACCTTGGTCTCCTTTTGGTCCAACTGGTCCTTGTTCACCTTTAGCACCAGCAGGTCCTTGTGGCCCTATAGGTCCAGTTGGCCCAGCAGGTCCAGCAGGTCCAGCTATTCCACCTTCACCAGTAGATGAACCTAATCTGATTAACTCATCTTGTATTGCATTTAAGTTATCAGCAGTTATTTTAGTCTTATTTGGTACATAAGTGATTTTAGTAAATGTAGTCATATAAAACATCTCCCTTTTTTATTTTTTTATATTGCTATAGCTTGGTTAACTATAGCTTGATTAACAATAGCTGTTAAATCCGTATTTGACGGCTTTAATATTGTTCCGAGTATATCTTTTAAAGAACTTCCATCTTCAAGTACAATATCTGCGTTATCCTTATCATGTATAAATACTGATTGGACTATCGTATTTACAGTAGAAGTATATAAGATATAATCTCTAAGACGCATGTATCTAGACATTAATATCACCTCAGAATATATATTACTAGGATAATAAAATTTAAACAACAAAAAAAGCCTAGGAAATTTCCTAAGCTTCATATAATAATGCATTAAATCTTCTACTAGCATCTATACCACATTCTGTTGCTCTTGACATCTGTGGAGCAAAGTATGCAAATGTTCTACCTTTAAAACTAGACTTTTTATTCTTTGCCCAGTCAAACTCTATTACAGGTAGTTTATCATCTACTCCTTCTTCTCTATAGAATAACTTAGCACCTTGTTTATTCTTAGATACGTCATTGAATAATAACCATATTACAGACGCTTCATAAACTAATACGTTTGAATCCTTTAAGTCATCTAGAGTAGGACGTCTATTTCCATTTAGTTTTCTTAAGTGTACTGATGAAAATACTAATATATTAAATTCTACTGTCCAATGCTTAACAGCTCTTGCTATAAAATCAGATGCTTCATTTGTAGTTTTTATATTATAATGGTCGTCTAATAATATATCTTTTATAGAGTCTATTGCTACTACTACATTCATTTCAGGGTCTAATGCTTTTACATAATTTATAACTCTTTCTATATATGCTTTCATTTCATCTAAAGTTTTAACTTTATTAGAATCCACTATCATCATTTTATTAGCATTAGCTCTAAGATTATCTATACCTTGTTGTCTCTTTTGTAATTCTATTTGTAATTCATCTGCATTTTCCGCACCTTTATCTATCATATTTTGAACTCTTTGTGGCTTTGCTACTGTAGATATTTGTATACCTTCTCTCATTGCTATAACCCTTGGTATTATTTCATGTTTACTATCATCTAATGAGAAGTATATACCAAATAATTTGTTAGGCTCATGCATAACCATATCTTCTACTATGTTCATCATTATTGCTGATTTACCTGCATTTGATTCAGCTGGTAATAATATAAGCCCATTATCAAATCCTTCTAAATGTTGAGTAAGCATTGGGAATCTTGGTGTAGAATATCCGTCTCCTTTATTCCAAGATATCTCTTCAAATTCATCTAAATCTTCTTCCATAGCACTAAAGAAATCTTCAGTATCTACTATTGCTACTCTCTCTTCATGTAATTCTACTTCTTCTACTTCTTCATTTAATATCTTATTTATATCTGTACTCATAATAATATCTCTCCTCTAATTCATATGTATTTATCTCTTAATTCTAACTGGACATCCTTTAACACATATCCCCATGTCCATAAAAGCACCACAACCATATCTTCTTCCATCTTGTACATTTCTATATGCACTTAATACTGTTTTTTCTAATTCTTTATCAGATAATGGTTCATCTAATTTTTTATAATTCCAAATTTGCATTACTTCTAATACTCCTTGTTGATTATCAGGTTCTCTCTGATATAATGCTGAAGCTAATGCCATAGCTGTATTATTACGGCCTCCTTTTTGAGCTCCATGCTGTAATATGTACTTAACACAAGGTAACAGCTCTTTATTTTCTAGCATTTGTCTAGCTACCTTATGATTAACTGTTTTCTTTTGTCTTTCTTTAATTTCTTCTATTAAGCTATTAAAAGAAGCGTCTGCATCTATATTGTATGTACTATTTATCTCTTTTAACTCTTTAGGAGTTGATGCGTATTTTAATAGCTCTTCATAACTTATCTCTCTTATTTGTTTTAAATCCATTTGGACTTTATATAAATTAGTTTTTGTATTTATTGTATTAGGCTCTCTAAACAATCTTTTAGAATCATATATTCTTGTATCTACTGATTTAGTTATTGTATAACTTTTTAATTCTAAAGCTATAAGTTTATATTTATCATTTAAATCTCTACAAGGTTTAATTCCAAAGACAGTATGTGGAACTAATATATGAAACCCTTTAGAACCAGAAAAGAATATTTGTAAGTTATCATCTGTAAGATGAAACATTGTTTTCAATTTTCTACATAATAACAATACATCTCTTCTTAGTTTTTCAAAATCTTGTTTTAAATCATTTATATCTAAGTCTATGTAAAGAGGACCGATGATATTAGCTATGTCTTGATTTTTATTATCATATCTATAAACAGTTGAATAAGTATCGGTAAAGTTTTGTTTTTTTAAAACTTGTTCTTTATCTTTTATATCTATAATTATCTTTCTTCTGAATATATTACCGTCTTTTCCACCAAGCTCTATATAATTACATTGCATTTTCATTCCTCCATGTTATTTTGTTACTATTATTTAAAGTAGCTTCCTCTACCATACTTTCTAATTCCATAAAAGCTTGTTTTGAATAATTCTCTAATTCAAAAGGATTAGCTAAGAATTCTGTATCTGTATCTTTACTAGCTAAATCTATCATATACATTACATAATCTAAACCTGGTGCCTTTAAGTTATTATACTTTCCTAATAAGTGTTTTAATGCTCCTGTATCTCTTACTTTATCTCTTAATCCTAATGGTACTCTACATTCCATATAATACATTTCTAATAAATCTTCTATTGTAAAACTTATTATCATTTCCATATAGAATGGCTCACACTCTTCTTGGAATGTTTTAGGATTCCATGTAGGCGGTTTAGAACATATATGTAATCTATTATTGTAATAATATACTCCCTTTTCTAATAAAGAATCTTTCCATAAGTATTCAGGTAAATCAGATTGTCTAACTATTGCCTTATCTACAGCAGACATCTCACAATCTTCTGGTAAATCTATATTGCTATTCATTAATATTTTAAATATTTCTTTATTTGTCTTTCCATTATCTTTAAGATAATTTACAGTAGCTAATAACTCTTTATATCTTGTTTCACTTGGCTCCATGCCTAACCTTGTAGCCAAATAATCATTTATCATTTTCTCCATTTTTTATCCTCCTTGTACGTACCATACGTATAACTTTAATATTATTATATATTAAGAAAACAAAAAAGGCAATACTAAATTGCCTTAATTTTATAAAATTATTTGTTCTTCTGTTGTAAAGTTTAAACCAACTCCATTTAAACAAAGATATTCAGTTGAATTATCTTTTATATTTTTTCTTAATAGCGGGATTTTAACATATAGTGTTTTAGTATTTTTAGGTATTCTATATATTCCTGCATCTGATGAAAGATTAACTTTACCCATTAAAGTATTATTTTCATAATCTGTATATACTTCTATATTGTATTCATGTGCATCTATCTCATGTTTTCCTTGAGTAGTATATAAAGTCATATCATCCATTACGTATTCTATAAACTTATCTGTTATAAATTGAGTTATTATAAAACTGTCTTCAACAAAATCTGATTCTAAAAAATGAACATGTTTTAATCCAAATGGATATATATCTAATGAATTTCTTTCTGTTTTGAAGTTAGCTTTAAAATTTAAAACTACTTTAGCGAATTTTATTTTTTCTGGAAGAACTATTCTTGTTCTACCTATATTACTAAATCCATCAAATATATGAGTAGGTTCAGCAGACATATTATTAGTTTTATCTAGAGTATATATTTCTACTGATAGTAAATCATATGCTCCATAAAGATATGGGTCTATCTCTATTGTATTAAATCTCATAACTCCTAAAGTATATTCATTAGATAAAGTATATTCTAAAGATATGTTATCTGTATCGAATTCTTCGAATACTATTGTTTTAGATACGTGATTATCAGACATTAATATATTTGTATATTCAGGTCTTTCTACTCCATTAACTTTAGCTATTACTCCTTCTCTAAAGAAGTTATCTCCATTAGGTAGTTTTAAATTTATTATATCTATAGGTGTCTTTTTAAATTTAGGATGTACCATATATCCATAATCATTAAATACACCATATGAATTATGGTCAAATGAAACTATTTTATCATTAGCTATTAAACCAGTATTTATTGCATCCAATTTCTTATTGATAAATTCATTCTCATACTTTATTATCATTATCTTCTTATTAGTATCATTTTTAATAGCTTGTATTTTCTCTTCAAACTTAAGTGTTTCTTTTTGAGCGTTAGCAAATATATTGTTAAGCTCTTTAGAATTCATAACTGGTATAGTCATTATTTTGCCTCCTTAAACATTATTAGTTTTTTATAGCATTGTTCAGAAGTGCCATATGCTCCTGTAGATTTATTATATAAATCTGTTACGTTATCTTGTATCTCTTTTAATGTTTCATATTCTTCAAGCCCATTAACTTCTGAAGAAAAATCATGAGCATTATTAGAATACTGTAATACATTTAATATAAACTTTTCATATTCATATGGACCTCTATATCTCATATTGTAATGTATCATTTTAATCCTCCTCTGTAGCAATAAACTCATTTACTTTAGTACATTCTATATCTAAGTAAGGCGAGAATATTGATTTCCCGCAATCTTTACATATTCTTACGCTTCTTGCATCTAATAAATTAATAAAATCTCCACCTATATTAGTAACAGTTCTCTGATTTTTATGTTTGCATATCATTCTTTTTAAAAACTTCATATTAGTCCTCCTTCTTATTTAATAGCGAATATAATCTTATTATATCGTCAGCTGTATGTCCGTCCCATGTAGGTGCTTTATCTAATTCTTTTACATTGAATTTATTCCAGTGGTCTTTATGATAATGGTATGTAAACATTCCTTCTAATGTTTCTATTCCTACTATAAAGTAATCATCAAACATTGTACCGTCATCATGTAACCATGACTTCCATGCTTTATTTTTATAAGTGTTACATATTATAGAAAATAATATCATTCTATGATTATATAATTCATCAAATGTGTGATATCCATCACTTATTTGTCCTTTAGATTCTACTTCCAATTCAAATTTCATATTAATTTACCTCCTTGATATATATACAATCTATAACTTCATCATTATCCATTTCTGTAATAGACACATACACATTATATTTAGTAGATTTATCTCTTACATATTCTTTTATCTTAAAGTCTCTTACTAATAATAAACCGTCATATATTAATTGTTTATTATCAACAATTGCATCTTCTTTAGTACACCATACATTAGTGTTATCATCTAAATTAAAATAACAAATGAATCCTTCTTCAACATCTAAGAATATCTTTTGTATATTTTCAGTTAATTTTATTGTTCCGTCTTGTATAGAAAAATTAGTATGAAAAGGCCTTTTACTGAAATTGTATTCAAGGGTACCTATACCTTCTGTATAGAATGAGATATAACAATTAGATGTTGCAGTAAATGGTTTATCTACTGTAGGGAAATCCATAACAGTTATATATCCTGTTTGTTTATCTGTAACTACTATCTTATCTTTACCACCTAATATCTTATACTGGTTGTCTAGATTAACAGATTCAAAAGGTATAACTATTTCGCTATTAATGTTAAAATCTACAGATAAATTAAGTTCATGGTCTTTTGTGCTTATCTCTCCAGGAACTAGATATGTATCATTATTATAATTATAAGGTAAAGCAATAAAATCATTAGAGCTATCTTCTGCTTTAAATTTAAATACTATATTTCTTTTATCTGTATTATTTATATTAGCAAAACAAGCTATCTCAGAACCTTGTGTTAAATCTAAGGCTCCAACAAATACTTCTAATGATTCATCTTTTACATCTACTTCAAAGTCATTTGTTTTAAATAATAATGTTTTACCGAAAGCCGTGCCTTTTATTTCTTCATCTGCTCTTTTCTTAAAATGTTCAGCTAATGATTCTAAATGAACCATATGTGTTTCTATATTTAATAGCATTGAATTATACTTTTCTATATAAATAACTTCTAATACTTTATATAAGAAAGCTATATCGTTATATAACATTTCAAGAGCATGATTAATTTCTTTATGATTAAATAATTCTCCTGGCATAAATGTATATGATTTAAATAACGCTATACGTTCATCTATTAAACTAAGTTTAGCATTAATCTCATCTTTCTTAGGAAAGTATCCTTGCTTAATAAAAGATTTAAGTATCTGATTCCTATGATATTCTAGTTTTAATAGCATATCTTTATATAACATTATATTTCACCTCCTAGTAATATCTTTACATTATTCATATAAGGAGTTAAATGATTCTTTGTTTTCATTACAACAGTTAAATAAGCTGATTGTATTTTTTCTCCTATATATTGAGTATATTCTGTAGGCATTTTGCCTTGTGAGAATCTTATTATCTTTATTCCATTATCATATGAATTAACTGGTTTAACTTCATAATCAGTCCCATTAACAGTTAATATGAATTTAACACTATCAGTAGATAATCCTGTAGGATAATATACATTAGCAAATACAGAGATAGCATATACATCTGTATCTTGAGTTATTAACTCATTTGTCTTCATAGTAGATTCAGATACAAAGCTTTTATTTCTAACATATATATCATTTATTTTAATAGCATGTCTTTTAGCTGTTGGTACTATAGTGGTTATTCTTTGTATAGATTCATTTGAATCAGTTTCAGTTCTTTCAAATGCTATAACATCGTTTGTGTATCCTATAGATTCAAAAGTTATCTTTAGATACTTTGAACTAGGGAAAGATATTATGTTACTACCATATACATAACCTTCATTCTTATATGAGTCATCTTTATTATTTATAGTAAAAGGCAACATAGCCACATCTTTATAATTAACTCCATCTGAAGAATATCTTATCCCTGTTACTCTTATATTTTGAGAAGTAGTTTTTATAACAACTTCATTAGCAACAGATGCAAATCTTAAAGTAACTGTTGATTTAGCTTCAGCATCGTCTATATTAAAATCAGCTATTAAATAAGGTTCTGATGAAGAAGCAGTTATTCTTGAATATTCCCAATAAGAAGATATATTGTTATCATATAATGCACTTCTTGTTTTAGTGCTTAAAACATCTTCTAAATAACTATTATCTTTTATAACATACTTATTGCCTTCATATCCATTTCCAGTTATATCATCTACTGCGAATTTAACTGAAGATGAAGTATTTAATCCTGAATAAAATACACCGTCTTCATATGTATACGTTCCAATAAAACTGTTATCTTTTAATGGTATGACATTGTCGTAATCAGTTTTTGCATTGCATAACATACTTATATCTTGCAGTCTTTCTTTCTCTGCATTTATTGTATCTTTAACTACATCTAATCTTTTTATAGTACGACTTAATACGTCTTCTGTTTTAATAGCTAATTCTTTTAATTGTATATCTATATTAGATACATCTGTAAAACCTTTATCAAAAGCATTATTTATCTTTTCATTTCCATACTCCTCTGGATGTATAAATGTTTTTTCATACACCATATTAGTTGTTAATGATTTAGTTATATCTTCTACATATCTGTCCATGGTGTATCACCTCCATATTTTCTTATCTTTATATTTCTTATATAAGATGAATCTATTTCATTAGAATAATTTCTTATTGTAGCTTTAACTCTTATATTGCTATTAATAGCTGTATAATTATATTTCTCTACTGGGAAATAATCCACACTAAATCTAGATAATACTTGAAGTTTTGCATCGTCTAAACTTATGTCTGAAATCATGCCGTCTTTTTTAATTATATATGTTTCAGATTCATGTCCTAAAAATCTTAAAGGTAATGCGGCGAATAATCTTTCATTTTTAACAAAGTCTTGTCCATAAGGAAGTATATCTATTTCCATATCTCCATCTAATAAACTATATTCTACTGTACAAGTTTCAGATAACACTTGTTCTGTATGCAATTGAATATATTCTCCAGCTTTTAAATCTCCTATATTAATAGGTTCTGATATAAAACAACTATCTTTTTCTTGCTCTATATGTTTAATAGATATCGAATCTATACCAAACATATAAGTATACATATTCTTCTCTATAACATCAGATTGATTAGATATGTTAGTTTGATATATATCTACTTTTTCACCCTGTACTCTAGCTATAACTTCTTCCATTTCTAATTTAGAACTTACATCTAAAGCATATTTATATTCAAAGTCTTTTATTTGATTCCATATATCATCTGTTACTTTAGACTTTTGCATATAATATTTTGCATTTGTATAAGTTTTATTTACTAATTCAAATTTAATTTGAGCAACTATTTCGTCCTTCATTATTCCTGATTTATATTCTTTATATTCTTCTATACCATTAGCATAAACTAATCTAAAATTTTGTATATCAGCATTAACAGGTTTTATATCTATATAGTTTATATTAGTTGGTTCACTTAATGTAATAGTTATTGTTTCTACTACTCCTTTATTAGCAACTTGTTCTTCTATATAAAAAGTTCTATATACTTCGTTAGATATACTTTCTAAGTTAGATTTATAATGAACATAAGCAGATTTTTTAGCTATATCAGCCCATTCTATATCTTTTTGATTTTTGATGCCTAACATTAAATAATCATTTTTATTTATAACTGTAGATATTATAGTATTATCTCTATCTTTTTTAGTTGATGAATCATCTCTAAATGGTATTGCATATTCTAAGTAAGATGCATTTTTATTTATATCTCTTATATCTTCTATTGATTTCAAAGTACTTTTTATGTCTTGAGAATACTCTTCTATTCTTAGATTTAAAAAAGCATGGCAATAATCTATAGCGTCTTCTAAATATCTTGTATTTTCATATAAAGTATTTAAACTATCTTCCATGTTTTTAAAAGTGGTATTTATTTTATCGCTATCAAGTATCTTATCTTGAGGAAAAGATATACTTGGTATTTCTCTTTTTATTTGTTCTATAGAGTATTCAAAATCTATATTTGTTTTATCCAATATAATCACCTCTCTATTTATTAGTTATATCTTTTATTATATTACATAAAAAGAGATGGACATTAATCCACCTCTAGTTATATATTAATTAGGATATATTAAGCATAAAGCTTTTTGTACTTTATTTGCTTCTTTATACTCTATAGCCTTACCTATTGGAGCATATTTATTTTTAGAATTTGTCATTTCAGAATATTCACTACTTGGCACTACATATCCTATACCATCAGCTCCTGCTAATATTCTATCACCAGGATATACTGTACCTGCTACTTTAACAGGAACTTTACCTATTAAACCTACGGCAACTTTTAGACCTTCTTCTAAATCTTTTTCTGTTGCTCCGTAACATACAGCATATTGGTTAGATACAACTCCTACTACAGAAGAAGAAAATTCTTTACATTTGTAAACTTTATTATCTTCTCTTATTTCTACTATATCACCTGGTTCTAATTCTTCACCTGGTATATATGCTTCAGCTATATCCATGAATACCGCATTATAAACTTTATTAGCTGTTAAACTACCAACAACATTAACATCTCCATTAACAGCTAGATTCTTTCTAAGTTCAACATTATTATCTTTATCATATTGAACTGGGTCTCCTATAAAATCAACTACATCACCTGCTAGCTTGTCTTTAGTAATAGCTTTATCTATTACTGCTTCTGTACTAACAGAATCTTTACCTAATTTATCTTTAGTAACAGCTTGATTAACTAAATGAATTGTTTCAATTTCATTTGGAGCTATGTGATTACCCATAACTTGATTATCTGCAATTTTATCGCTATTAATAGCTCCATTTAATATGTTTTGAGAATTAACACAATTTATACTTAGATGTTTATTTTGAATAGCTGAATCCTTGATTTTAGAACCGTAAACACTTCCGTCCTTTAAGTGTTCATGTTTTATAGAATCTTCAGCTATATTCAATTCTTTAACAGAGTTAGGAGCTAATAAACTATTTATTATAGTTCCATCTGCTATCTTAAGATTAGTTATAGTTTTATTAACAAGTTTTACATTCTCTATAGTATTGTCTGCTATCTTTGAGTTGACGATGCTATTGTTTTGATAGTGTCTAGTAGCTACTGCTAAGTCTCCTATTTTAGATTCAGTAACTGCATTTAAAGCTATTTTATTTTCAGTTACATTTAAGTCCATTATAGTTCTTTCACTAACTGCATCATCTGCTAGTTTAGGTTCAGTTACAGATTTATCATCTAATTTTAAAGATGTAACACATTTGTCTTTTAATAATTCTGTAGTTATAGAACCTGGCATTATAAATTGAGAAGCATCAAATAATGAATATGTATTTTTAGCTGTTTTTATTTTCAATCCTCTAGTATTTGGATTAGATTGTAATGCTCCTATAGATATTGCATCATTATCTTTAACACTTGGGTCTGTTATTACTAAAGCTCTTCTATCTATTATGACATTTTCACTTACTTTTTTAATTCCGTCAGCCATATTGTTCCCCTTTCTTATTAACCGTATTGACCGCTCTTTTATGAACGGTCACGGTCAATGTTATATTATTTTATTTTGTTATAAGTATTATCCGTAGATACAGTTATATCTAATATCTTACCAGCTAATTCTGGAGAGTTATTTAAGTCTACTATAGTAGCTCCTTGATTCTCCCAGTAGATTTGAGTTTCTATTTCATTGAATTGTTCAAGAACATATCCTGTATCATTAGCTTTTATATCTGCTTCAAATATTAATCTGTCTGAAGATATTTCTTCTTTACCAGCTTCTTTACCTGGTATTATTGCAACTAAAGGTAATTCTACTAAAGTTACATTTTCTGTTTTTATAGGATTTTTAGCATTAGCAAAGTCTAAAGATTTAACACAAGCTTTTGCTTGTACTTTATATCCTATTCTATAAACAGGAGCTCCAGCAGGTGCATAAGCAGTTTCTGCTAAGTTAAAAGATGTATTATCTGTTCTAGAATTTCCTACTTCAGCTATTTGAGTTCCTATAGCTATTTTTTGACCTACATTAAATATAGAAGTACCATAAGCCTTATTATCTTCATTGTAAGTATTAAGAGCATTACCTACACCAGGGATTAATGTATTAGGATTATCTATTACTTTAAATCTACCTTCTCTATTTACTTTTAACTCTACTCTTATTCTAGTAGCTTTAGTTAAATCAGTTAATTGTACTTTATTAGAATATAAACCTTGTTTAGAATATTCTATTTGATTATGTACTATATCAGAAGTAACAACTACTATATATAAGTCACCGTCTTCAGTTTTTAAACCAGCACCTTCTGTAAAACTATATAATTTAGAGTTAGTTTGAAGGTCTATAGATTGCTCTCCTCTTAACCCTCTTAATTCCCAATAATTTTGAGTATCTGCATCAGTTTGTACAAATAAGAATATATAGTTTTGTTTTTCTAAATTAACTACCGAAGGGAATTCAAAATATAATTCATTGAAAGATTGAGTAGCTTGAGAAGCATAAATTAAATCAGACTCTGCTATTATCTTTCCTTGTTCTTTCATATCTTTTATAGTAGGCATTGTAAATACATCTTCTACGTTAGAAGTTTGGTCTATTACATAACATCTTAATCCACCTGGGAATCCTGTTACTTTAGCTTGAACTCCTATTCTTCTTATAGCACCTCTTGCTGTAGAAGGTATATTTATTTGTGCTGCATAACCAGAGTTTGGTGTATATTTTTTAGTTAATAGCATTGGTTGAGCATCATCATTTAATATTATGTATTTCTCTTGAGTTGCTACTGATACATCTTTTCTTTTACCGAATACATACATACCTTGATTATAAGTACCATATGATTTAGATATTTTAGTTCCAACTGGTATTGGTCCTTTTATATTATTAACTAAATCTATTCTGTCTGAACCAGATATATCTTGTATCTTAACTATTTGTGGTGTATCAGTTTCTACTACTATATATTCACCAACTGTAAATTCAGATGTATCTTCTACAGATATATATCCTACTTGTACTTGAGACATGTCTGTAGATGTTACAGTTATAGCTTCTTTAAGATAAGATTCTTGTCCTTCTTTAAAAGCATCTATGTAACCATTGTAACAAGAAGTATTTTTTATTAATCCTGCTTTAGCTAATTCTGCTTTTAATTGATATAATTCATCTCTTAAATTTTTAGTTTCATTTCCGCTATTAACAGAAACTTGATATGTATCAGATAATAAAGCATTAGCTCCTTCTGTAGTTACATAATCTTTAGCAGGTATTCCACCTAACTTTAAAGCGTTTTTAACTGTTTCTCTGTCTTCTATTAATTCACCATTTTCATCTGTTGCTGCTATAGCTATTAAATCAGATTTTATTCCATTAACTTGTTTTGTATCTTCAGCTGATTCTTTCTTCTTTGAGAAACCTTCAACTTTATCCATATACTCCGCTATACTACCTAATGGTAACATAGCAGGAGAGATATAATTTTGTGACATTTAATTACCTCCATTCAAATGTGATTTTATCAGTTTGTGGTTTAGCCACATATGGCTTACCGTATTCTTGTAAATACTCATCGTATTCTACAGGATGTGTTTCAAAATATCTTGCAATTGGGTCCACATTTAACATTGACTCTAATTCAGAATCTAATAATGTTATCGAACCATTGTCTCTATTTATAGTATATTCTCCGTCATAGATAACTCCGTTAATGAATATCTTTATTAAATCTTGAGATAACATTAAACTCTTAGGTAGACCATCATCCTCTAAATAGAATATTCTCTGTCCTGGATATCTTACTGGCACTGTTTGTGTTTTTAGATTAAAATCTTGTCTTACTTCTATTACTATAATATCATCCCTTAAAGATGTTATTTCATGTTCTCCTTGAGAATTAAAGTATAAATACTTATTCCAAGTTTCTTTATTATCAGGGTCATAATTTCTTTGACCTCCTACTGTATTAACATGAAGCATAATTGTATGGTCATCTATTACTGTAAAGTCTCTTCTCTCTAATCTAACACCATTTAAATAAATAGATACAATTCCTGGCATTAAAGATATAGTTGTCGTATATCCATTTTGATATTGTATATTTCTATTAGCTGCTGTTAGCACTTCTTTTATACAAGAAGATGATTCATTTTTCTCAGGTCTTTCTATATAGTATAATATTTCACCATTTTCATATGGAGAAAACATGTCTTTGTTACAGTTCTCCATTGTAGGTACTATAAATTTTCCTGTATTACTTGCTTCTTCACTAGCATCACTATTGTAAAGCTTATTAGTGAATACAGTTAATGCACCTTGCCCATTATTAAATTTATGTTGTACATTAACAGCATATTCTGTTTTATCAGCTATTAAAGCACGTTTACCTTTTAATAAAGGTTCTTCTACACTATTAGCATAAGTATAAGCATAATAAGTACCTGTTGTTGAACCTTCTGGGGCATCTACCATTATAGAACCAGATGAATAATCTGCTTTTATCAACTCTTCTATTTCTAATATTTCTTCAGAAGTTAATTGACTCCATGTAGCAGTAGAATCATCATATATATGATAACTATATATTTCACTACTCTCTGAGTCTTTTATTTTTACTATTTGACCATGAGCACCTTTAACTGGTAGTGCATCTTTCTCTACAGTATCTTTCATCATAAGAGCTTTACCGTCTACAAAGACACAAGCATTGTTACATTCATTATATAAAGAACCATCTTCATTCTTAATAGCTACTGTATAATTCATTGCTTTACTATCAAACAATACAGCTGTTTCTGATTGGTCATTTATTTTTAGTAATAAATACTCCACTCCTTCTATAGCATTGTTTACTCTAACAGTTCCTTCTCCTATTTCTAAATGTCTAGAAGATACAAGAATACCATCGGCCCATAACATATAATCTTCATGATTACCTGTAATATTTTCATTACTTATTGTTTTAGTATTGTCAAAATGACCATGACAGACATATGAATTCTCTGATTCCACTACCATAGCATAAGATATATCTTCAGGTTGATGTGGCCCCCAATTCTTTATAGTGATTGTTTTACCGACTCTATCATAAACTATTTGTTCAGGATTAAAGAATTCAGCTCCCATTATACCTGATACAAATACCATAGGTTGATTATAATCTTTAGTAAGAGTTCCAACTAAAGCATCATTTGAATCTCCTATAGTTTGATTTATTTCAAAATCTATAACTTCGTTATGTTTAAATACTAAAGACATTATATCCATAGGATTTATTATTTCATCATGAATAGTTATATTTCCTGTTTTGTTATCATAGTCATATTTATGTTGTTCTAAATATAAGCCATCTACAAACACCATAGGATGCTTAGTAGATAATCCTATATGAACTTCTGCATTTGCTCCCACTTCAAAATCTTTTCTTATAAGCTTACCTGGTCTAGCTGTATCATAGAAAGAATAAGCATACATCATTATGTATTTAGAAGCTCTTGCTCTATCACTAACTATTTCAATTCCTTTATCAAATGATTTAAAATCTGCATTTAAAGGATTTAATGCATCATAAGGCATCATATGTTTCCATCCATCTACATCTTGATAAAAGAATTCAGTATTATTATCGAATAAACCATATACTTTAAAAGTATCATCTAATTTAACTAATTTCTTTTCCATAGTAAATAACTTATGAGGATTAACATGAACCCAAGACATTTTGTCAGAAGCATTAGCTGCTTTAACAGATACATCAGAAGTAGCCTCATAATTAGAACTAGAAGGATGTATAAATAATCCGTCATCTGTTAATTTACCATATGGTTCATGAGGTATTAAAAATGTCTTACTATCTTCATCTAAATCCATATCTTTTAATGGATACATATGTAAAAAGTTATTATGCATATCCACTAGTATTTGATTAGAAGTTGTAGAAGCTGCTCTAACAGCTATCCAAGCTCCTGTATTTTCATCATAAAAATGTAATGTATTATCTTTACTTCCATCTATCCATAATTGACCGTGTACTGGATTAAGAGGTTTAGTAAATAAATCAACTGGATGATAATATCCTGTAAAAGCTGGCTCCCAACCTTTATTAGATGTATTTACTTTAATTATATTTTGTCCTCTATTCATATCGTTCCAAATAGAACCAACAGGGATAGGAGTTTGTAAATCTTGTTCTGGTTGGTTAACGCCGTTATTAATATATTTTAGAGACATAAATAAGTCATGCATATCTTTATTTAATGCTATTTCACTTTGACGTCCCATCATAAATTTTCTAGCCATTATATCACTCCTTTATAAATAGTAAAGGGAAGGCGACTTTCCCCTTATATCTTTTATATGTCGCCTTTACATATTGATTATATCTAAAACTAATTGTTCCCAAACTAAATCATCATTAACTTCACCTGGGATTACTTCTCTAGTAGTTAAATTATAATCAAATATATTGTTAGGAATTAGATTATTCATATAATCATTAACTTGTTTAACGCTATTAAAACAATCATTATATGTTTTAGCACTATAATAATTATTTTTATCAACATCTACTATTCCAGTTTCTATTTTAAAAGCTTTACATAAATTCTTTATAATAGATTGCACTTCTTTAACTGGTATAGCTTTTATTATTTCTCCTTCAACTATATTTTCACTTGCTGTTTTTTTAGTGAAATTATATATTTGAGTATGTTTACTTTCACCATAAGCATTTTTTAAATACGCCTTTATAGTTACTTTACCATCTTTTAAATTAAAATTTGGTTTAAACATAAATCTACTAGATGACCTTGTAAACATATTACTATTATTTATAGAATCATATGTTGTACCATTTAATTCAACTACACAAGTTGATTCACCATCATATCCTGAAAATGCAAATCTAGGTCTTATAGCATATATATCTGTATCTGCTAATACTGGAGAAACTAAAGCAATTGTAGAAGCAGGTTTAGCACCTTTTTGGAATGATACTTCTTTAGACCAATCACTTGTTATTCTTCCATCTGATGCTTTAACTTTAAATACAAAAGATGTTTTATCTGGGAAACTAGATATATCATAATTAAAAGATGTATCAACAACTTTATAACTAATGAAATCATTTTTTAATATTGAGCCATTTGCATCTCTTGCTGTTAAATACAATTGATAATATAGACTATCTCCATCTGGGTCAGTACTAGCTTGCCAAGAGAATGTTATTGTGTCGTATAACAAATCATTCTTACCATCTACAGCTGGGTATTGTGGAATAGAAGGTCTACCATTGTATCTATGTATACCTGTCCAAGCAGTCCATGCAGATTCATAACCATGTACGTTTTTAGCTTTAGCTCTGTAATAAACATCATTAGCTCTATAACTTTCTCCAAATATGCTATTAAAATCAGGAGATAAAGTTTTCTTCCATTGTTCTCCGAAATTTGGACTATTGTTATAATCCATAATAGTAACTATTTTATTATTACATTTAGCTTCAACTGTTATTTTACCATCTCCACTATTATTAGAGTTATAGAAAAACGCTACATTACCTGTATCTCCTTTAGCAGGGATAACATTAATAGTAGGAGGATTTGGATTAACAGCTATACCTGAAGTTGTTATAGAAGCAGTATAATCTTTTTCAAACCAGAATAAACTAGATTTTCTATATATTTGTTTATAACCACTATCAGATATCCATCCATTAGAATATGAAGCTGTAGTTGTTTTACCATTTCTTTGAGCATATCTACCATTATCTATTTGCCAATCAGAAGTAGTACCAGCATGTTTATATGCCCAATCTGACCATTCAGCTTTTATATAAGTCCAGTCTGCTGGAACACATGCATTTATACTATAGAAATTACTATCAGGTTTATTAGACATTGAATCTCTGAATGAACCTTTTTGGTATTTATGAGCTACTCCGCCTATATTACCAAACCAGAAGAAAGGCAATTTACCTGTAGTATCTTTAAAGTAATATCCCATAGTTTTCAATCTGTATTTTCCTTTAGCTTGAACAACTACATTATTACTTGAAACTGTTACTACTACTTTTTTATTAGCAGGTATAGTATAAGTTTTCCAAGCTTCGTTTCCTATTTTGATTTGAGCAGATACACATTCTATACCTTCCCATATTCCTTGTCTAGAAGTAGTACCGCCTCCTTTATGAGTTGCAGTGTAATTGCTTCTAGAATATTTAACATCTTGTGGAGTAAAATCAAAAGTTATTTCACATCTATTTGAAACTATTGCTTTACTTGATTTAATCATTAACGATTCACCACCTTATTTTTATTCATGTAATTATTACTCTACAGATAAAAAGAAGTCCATAAAAGACTTCTAATTATTTTTAATCTATTAAATTTTCATCTATTTCAACTAAATCATTTATTTGATTTTGATTATTCTCAAATTCATTGTTTCTTTTTAAATCTTCATTAAGAGCATCATTAACCATTCTTAAAACTTTTTCTAAAATTAATTTTATTGTAGCTATATGTAAACCACTTGAATTTATTTTAGATATTATATCTTTTTCTAATTCTATAGTTATTTTATTGTACATTGTTGCCTCCTAAGTTCTCTATTTTATTTAATAAGTAATTAACAGCTTTCCACAGAGCTTCAACTTTATTAGATTCAGAAACGTAAATATTTTCATCTATTGCGACAGTTAAATAGTCGATTACATTTGCTTCATCGTTTAGTGTTCTTATCTCTGAAGGAATTATTTTTGAATTATTCTTTATGAAATCTATAATTTCATTATCATTAGGTTCATTAAAACTTTCTTCTGATGAGGTTGTTTTATAAGCAGTTGTGTTATTTAATAATGAATAAGTCCCTCTATCAGTTATAACTTTTGGAGTTCTTACTTGTACAGATATATATGCACCATTTGATAAATTAACATTAAAAGCACCTTTTCCTCTAAAATAATGATGAAAATTACCATTTGAATCCTTATATCCTATATGTGTGTTACCATCGCCTTGTGCATTTCCATCTCCACTAGTTACTGCTCTAAATTGAGATACATTAGTTACAGGTGTAAAGTTAGCTTCTATAGTATTTTTACCTCTAATAACTTTACTCGCTTCTATTGCATCAGGTTTAATAATTAAATCTGTAGTACTTCCGTTTCTGCCTAAATGTAAATTATAATCTCCTATAGATTGAAATACTGTTCCTCCAGTACCTGACCATAAAGCACCTTGAACTCCAGCACTAGATGTTATTCTTATACCAGCATCAGCATTTACACTTCCCATATTTATCGTAAGAAGACCATTGGCATCATAAGTTATTTCTCTTTTAGTATCCATATTTTGGCAACCTGATACAAACTTTATAAATCCATCGGATGTGCAATACAAGTTTTCTGAACCAGGATTTGATATAGTAGCCATATAGCTTGTTGCACTTTCTCCTCCACCTATAATAGTAGTTCCTCCAGATTGTATAGCAATACCCATTCCGTATTGGTCGCCTTCATATCTTTTAATAAATTCACCAGTCCAAGCTCCATTAGGAGATTTCATTGTAATATCGCCATTTAAAACTGTAGCTTTTAAATTAGTAGTGCCATTAACAGTTAAGTTGCTTAATGTTAATCCATTAGTTGCTAAATTACCATTGATTTTTGTATTTCCTTCTACACTAAATTTATAACCATTAAGAGGTCTAGTATTTATACCAACACCTTCTTTAGTTAAAGACATAACTGGCATGTACCCCTTAACAGCAACTTCTGTATTACCCAATGACATAGTAACTATATTAGCTATTAAATCTCTAGCTGTATCAGAAGAGGCAACATGTATAGTACCTGTCAAATTCTGTGCAGCAGGTGCTGTTATTGTAAAGTTTTTAATAGTTGATGTTGATGAATTTGTTACTTTAAAATTAGTATTTGTACCGCCTAACCATTTCCAATATGTATTTGTTGTTGTAACATTAGGTATACTCGTATTAATAGTTATTGTACCTGTTAAAGTAACATTAGTGGACGTTCTATTAACGGTATTAACTCTAACTGTAGGCGGTGCATAATCCCATAGTGTTATAATTGCTCCCGAACAATCCGTTGTAGTTCCATATTTTGTTTTTACTCTAACTACAATCTTAAAGTTAGTAGTTTTATTATTTCCTATCTCAGTACCACCAAGATAAGCAGTATAAGAAGTTCCTGTTGTTGACCCTAAGTATTTCAAACTTCCTGAACCTACTTGATAATATACATCATAAGTACAAGCATTTCCTTCTACGGTATCATTAACAGCATTCCATGATACAACAAAAGGCAAATGAGCAGGAATATAATAATCTGTTCCATTATGAGTTATCTTATTATTAGCTGCATATTTTATAGTTGTACTAGGTGCAGCTTTTCTTAAATCAACTGATACGTTAAAGTCAACATAACCTTGAGAACCATATGAGTTCCAAGAAACAAGTCTTAATTTTAAAGTACCAGTATAATTACTATTTCTAAAAGCTGTTCTTAATTCATTAGCATCTAACCAATGAGGATTAGTTGGAGTTCCTCCATTATTTTTAACACCTAATGTAAAATCAACATTATTTTGATTATTTTGATATGTGGTATTTTCACCATATATATTTACTCCAGAGGTTAAAGATTCTATTCTATATCCGAAAGATGTATTAACGTATCCATTTCCTCCTCCAGAGTTTCTTATTCCTGTAGCAGTAAATGAAACACTAGTTGAGCCTACTCCTATTGAACCTATAGAAGTTACAGACGCTCTTGTAAATGTATTTTTTGTATAAATCCAAGACCATTTAGAAGATGATGCCCATAAAGAACCATCTGAAACTTTTGCTTCGTATTTAATCTGAGTACCTTGCCCCCAAGACGATATGTTATCTGTACCTGTTAAGCTAGTACCACCTGCTTTTATTTGTGCTGAATAACTACCATTTATATATCTATGTAAATAGTAATTTAATGCATTAGGAGTCTGTGCATCTGTCGCCTGTGCTGAAATAACTGAAACACTAGATGTATTCTCTGGAATAATAACATTAGCTTTTATTTCATTATCCCCTATTTTCATCCTTGTGTCATCTGTTGTCCAAGTAGGTGCAGTATTTAAATTTATTGTATTAAATGTACCATTACCTGAATGAGATACAGTACCGTAATATTTTCCTGATAATGTAAGCCCTAATACTCCAGAACAAGCAAATGCACAAGTCTTAGTACCATCACTATTATGTTTAACATCTACTGTTTTTGTTAATAGCGTCTTTTTAGTATTAGTACCTATACCAACTGTAGCTGTTCCAGAATATGAAGTACCATTTATAGTAAGTGTTATATTCTTTGTTGCAGATGAGCTTATTGTATATCCATTACCTGTAGTTCTAATAAAAACAGAGGCTGTAACATTTGAGGTATTATTTGCTGTAGATTGACTATTAACTTTCCAATCTATACCGAAGTAATAACCACCAGATGAACCACCATGAAATTTTTTCTCTATAGTACCTGATGTAGCCATAAATAATATCTTTCCTTTCCTAAATATTTGTTTATTTATATTAAATAATATATGAAAAAGTAGTGATGTATTTTACACCACTACTTATATAATAATTACTCTATAAAGAAGTCTACTCCATTTCCGTCTGGATTTCCATATATTTTAAGTTGACTTATCTTCATACTTTTAACTTCAGCACTACCATCTATAGTTAAACTTGCATCATCATGAGATGAATTATCTGCAAAGTTACCTATACTAATAGCAATCTTTCCTCCAGCTTCTGATAATAGATTTAATCTGTTTTCTTGTCCTTCCATTCTTATATCAGTACCGAATTTTATCCAACCGCTATTATTAGTATTCATTAATGATAACTTAGTACTGTTCTTATCTCCTACTACAATAGAACTTCCTGAATACATTTCTATTTTCTTATCTATTGGAGATATTTTAAAAGAGTTAGCATATTGACCAGTAGTGTTGTTTGGAGTACCTATATATACTGGGCTGTTAAAATAAGATTGTTCTTCCCCTATTTTAACAATAGTAGCTACGTCATTTTTATTCTTAATTTCTATAACACCTGCAGAATCATTTGTATCATAGATTTTAATATTTCCTATTTCTATTCTACCAGTGAACGTTCCTCCAAATTCACCTCTAGTTGCTTTTACCGTACCGTCTTGTAAAACTTGGAATGGCGCATCTAATCTATTTTCATAAGAAGCTCCTGACCAGAATCTTAATGATTTAGATTTTTCATCTGAGTGGCAAGTCCATTCTGTAGCTTCAGCACCTTCCTCTAACTTAAGTTTAGAGAACCATACTGTACCATTTTTTTGTACCCATGGGAATATATATGCTCTTGAGAATTCCACCGTTGTTTTAACCGTGTATTTGAAATATGTCCATTGCCCTTGTACAGCTGTTGACTTGTTCCAAGAAGGATATGCACCTAATGAAACGTCCCCACTTCCATCTGCCTTTGTTCCTTTTAATTCACATGCGAATCCACCATCTAACAATGAAACATTTTCTACAAAATAGTATCCACTAACTGTGTATGTTGACCCTGTTGATATTGTTTCATTTATTACTGTTTGTCGTGTACCTGTCCATTTATTCTCAGTTAATCCACTAGTAGATATTTTAAATGAATATGCTTCGTCACATTTTTTATTTTTATCGTAAGTTGCTAATGAACTTGTTGTCCAGTTTGTATTTCCATTTCTAAAATTACTATTTTTAATTAAGTTATCATTTCCAGTAGAACCATAATCAGTCATACCTGCTTGAGGTAATTCAACCGTACCTCTAACTAAAGTATTATTAAATACTGAATCTCCATTTTCATTTATTTGCCAACCTTTATCTTTAGTCAATTCATTAAAGTTAAATGAACTAAATGTACCAGAAGCTTTTATATGTCCTTCATCAGATATGTTAAATGACGTATCAACATCTTGCCATACTCCATTTACTTTCTTTCTTCTGATTACAGATAAGTTATACATTGTCATCTTATCAGCTGCTACTGAACCTGTTTCTATAGTACCTCCATTAATAAGAGTTTCTATAACATTTCCTTGAGCATCTTTTTTAACAGAATAATGTTTTGCTAAATCAGCGTCAAAGTCTGTAAAACGTATCATCCCTGATATGTTTAATTTAGGATACTGTATTTGACCGTTTGAGTTATTAACGTCATCTATTGCTCCACCTATATCTATCTTACTATCATCTATATCTTCTGGAGCTGCTGACCATACTGTAGCTTTTGTACCTTCTTCTATCTTAAATTCTGTCACAATAAATGTAGCAGTTCCTACTGCTAATTCTACTCTTGGAGTTGATGCCATTTTAACAGCTGTACTTGGTGCTGTAAATGATTGAGTAATATAAGTCCATGTATTTGCAGATACATTTTTTGTTATCATATTTATAGGATTAGATTCATTATTTGAACTATCTTTAAATTTTAATAATTGACCAACTTTACAAGCTACACTTACTTTGACCCAGAATGAAGCTACATATTTAACTCCTGGAACACAAGCACATTCTGGCGTTTTTACTCCTGAACCATCTTGATTTGCAAGAGTTACTTGTACTGCTCTAGATGATTCTGAAATACGCCCATCTGTTAAAGTTAAGTCAGTTGAGTTATTCATAACACTCCAACCAGTCGTTCCTTTATAGAAACCAGTATTTGGCGTTAAGTTACGTCCACCTATTTGCATATTGTTAATAGAGTTATTTACATCTTCTTGAGATGCTACTGGTTTAGTACCTATATTTAAATTAGTAGCTCTTATAGTTACATTACCATCTTCGTCTACACCTAAAGTTAAGTTATTATTTTTATCAACTACTCTTAGATTCTTAGCATTTATATATTGTCCATTAACATATAATTGACCATTTTCCATATAAATACCTTGTATTTTACCATTATCTGTTAAGGCGTCAAATACTTGTTGAGAATTATTATTTAATTTATCTTTTGCTATATTTAAAGCATTCCATTCTTGAGTATAATCTTCAACTGTTAAAGCATCAACTTGTGCTATACCATTTCCACTAGAATAGTTTACTATAAACATTGGTTTAATAGCTACTGTACCTGTATCAAAAGCTTTAACCGCTGGACATAATGTCTTACCATCTGTTCCTACTAAAGCACTTTTAGCACTTGTAGACATATAAGCAGTATACTCTTTCCATCCATTAGCTACAGTTATTCCTTGAGAACTTGCTATAAAATATGTACCATTATTAGGAGATAATCTATTACCATTTGCACCAAAAGTAGTTGCACCTGCATAAATCTTATTCTTATCTGAACCATTTAACGGGTCTTGTATTTGTCTAACTCTAAAAGTAAATTTATATATTTTATTTTGTTCTATAGCTATTTTGTTTTTAGAGTACAACCATGTGTCATTTTGAATTTGTAGAACATTACCGCCTATCTTTGATGTTGGTTCTTTAGTTACTACTACATTAGAGCCTGGTTCTATATATGAATCATATTTTGTACTCCAATATTTCTTACCATCCATAAAGGAAGCATCATAATAATCTTTCGCTTCTCCTTGCGGACCTTGTGGACCCTGTGGTCCTTGTGCACCATCACTAATTACTTTTAAGGTGTAAGTAGCTGTTGCCAATAAATTTCTTGTCCTTGTACTCATTAGAGGACCTCCTTTTAGTTTATATTATTACTATAAAAAAATGGACATAGGAAATACTCCCATGTCCTATTTTAAATTCTAATCTTCAACTTCAACAACAAAACTTGCTTTTTGTGTTACTTCTGAACTCTGTACTCTAATTACCTTACCATTTCTACTCCATCCTGATACTTGTACTCCTAATTCATTGTATTTATACCAAGTATATTTAAATTTAGAATGAGCATTAGCTCCTGCTTCTGGAGTATCTATTACAGTCCATACAGTATCAGACCATTTATAATATTTATTATCTGTTGTAAGATATATTATTTCGCCTGTGCCTCCAGAACTAGGTTTAGATTGTACTACAGATATAGAATCTATTTCTTCACCATTTCTTATAATTCTTGCTATTAAATGAGTCTCTCCTGTACCATTCTTAAATGTATCTCCTGCTGTAGAGAATACTGTAGCTTGTATTGGGTCCATTCTATCTTCAAGTACTATTGTATCTTGTATAGTAATACCTGAATAAGTCATGTAACATTTAACTACTAATAAGTTAGGTATATCAGAAGCATTAATTGTTATTGTAGATTTTGTGTTATTTGGTAAGTCAACTTCTCCTTCTGAAGATGATACTTTAACCCATCTAAATGTAGCAGATGAAGTAATATTAGCTGAACCATTAAATACTACTGCCTCTAAAGGTAAAGTAGACATTTCTCCGTTCTTTATTATATTACCTTGTGGTCCCCATACATATCCAGATACTGTACTCTTACCATCAAATACTTTTATTATTGTATGTGTATCAAATACTTTAGTATCTTTTGAATAATGTGCTTTTACTTCTAAGATATTATTAACAAATCCAGTATTAGTATGAACCACATTTAAAGTTGGTCCTTTACCTAACTCTGCACCTGTTTTAGTATTAGTCCAAATTATTTCAGTATCTAATGGTTTGAAATTAGTAGGTGTAGCTGTTAAAGTTATTTGAGAAACAGATGGTGTAGTAGAACCACTTTTATAAGCAAATGCCATTGGGCCAGATATAGTTAATACCTTAGCTGATTCCCCATTAATAGCTTTTTTAGATTTAGTTATAGTAAATACTTTCTTAAATGTCTTACCATCTACTGTTATCACTAAAGTAGCTTTAGCTGAATCTGCTGTTAAACCAGTCACATTTACTCTCTTAGCTGTGTTGTCTATACTTATTGTACAACCAGAAGGTGCATCCGCTCCATCTCCTTTTGCTATTGTAAAGTTAGTAACTGTATTAGTTCCCTTATAAACAACTACATCAGTAAATGCTTTATCTAACTCTCCAGTAGAAGGAGTACCATTATTCTCGCATACAACTGTATGAGATTCATTTGTTAATGTAACAGTGTAAGCATCTGCTCCGTTAGAACCATTAGCCCCGTCTGCTAACTTAACTAATGTCATTTCATCGAATATTTTATCATTTACATAATATCTTACTCTCATTTGCTTATTAGATATATCAGCAAATAAAGTGTTAGCCATGTTATGAGCTATTGTTATTGTTGCTCCTGTTTGTGCTGGAATAAAATCTGTCCATGCAGTTCCATTATGATGTTGCCATTTACCACCTGACACATTGAATAATTGTCTAGTAAGTGTTATAGAACTTGGAGTTGGTGTTCCACTATAGTTAGGTCCATATTTAAAAGCTGATTCTCCATTTATAATTACATATTGAGCACTTGCTCCGTCTGTACCGTCAGCTCCGTGGAATACTTTAGTTATAGTCATCTCTTGTCTTAAAGTTTGTACACCTTCACAATTAATTTCTATTGTAACACTTGCACCATTATTACCTGCACTTCTTTTTTTAGTTGTTAAATTAGATATATAGAAAGTATCATTATCTTTTCTTGCTGCTGAACATCCAACTGGATTTACTATTTTATAATGGAATTGTCCAACTTTAGGTGTAACTGTGTCTGCTACAGCTGTTAATAATTTAGAACCTTTATAAACTAATACATCTGATTGAGCTCTACCGTCTTCTCCTAACTCTCCTGTTTCTGGTGCTCCTTCTGATGAACAGATTATAGTATGATTGGCATTAGTTAATAATGCAGTATAAGCATCTGTACCGTCATCCCCTTGCACAGTTAAAGAGAAATCCATTTCTGATTTTTGTATATGTACTTCTGGCATCCAGTCTTCTTTATAAGTCATTTCACATTTAATAGCCATACCAGGATTTTCTGAAGTCATTAAGTTTTGATTTATAGATACTGAATGGAATTTAGGACTTGTTCCTCCTAAAGTAAATCTAGCATCATTTGTTTCTATCTTAGTCCATTCTACTGCTGGTGATATTTTATAGAACCATTCTATTTTAGTAACGTATCTTGAATTGTTAGTTATTAAATTGTCTGATGAACCTAATCTATATAATTCCGCTGTAATTGTAGCTGGTGAATTAGTATAGTCAGGTGTGTACATTCCATTGTTTGTTACAAATTGTACTTTAGGTACATTCCCCGTTAAATATGATTGTAATGAGACTGCGTCATTTAAGTCTACGATTGTAATCTGTGATGTTGCTAATAAAGCCATTTATTATTTTCCTCCTAAAATTTAATTATCTACTTCACAAGTAAAAGTAGCTCTTTGATTTACATCTTCCCTAGTAATTGTAATACTTTTGACACCTATTCCGTCTGCATCATTCCATTTAGCATCTCTAGTTGAATTAGTGCTTGTTCTTTTCCATCTAAAACTAGATGCAGGTAGTTCATCTGTTACGTCTTTTTTCCCCTTATAAACTCTAGCAGATAAAACTGTGTCTATAATATTATTTTTAAATATGTTTCCATTGCTTGATATTATTTCTAATTTCCAAGCTATATCATTTTCTGTAGCTGCGTCTTCAAATTGACCTGTATCACCTACTATTTGTAGAGTATTAACTCTAAGTAAGACATTCCCCTCTTCGTCTATTTTTAAAGTTTCTACATTATCTTTTTTTCTTCTTACTACTAAATTATAAGCATCTATATACCTACCAGAAACATAATAGTTCTTTTGACCATGTTCATCTATATCTATATAAATACCTTGCATTTTTCCACCATCAGTAAGAGAATCAAATACCTCTTCTGGCGTATTTCCTACTTTTTGGTCTAAAGCGTCTTGCATATCTTCTATAGCTAACTCCCATTCAGTAGGTATAGGATGATTTTCTAATTTTATATTTGTAACTACAAAATCAAAAGTAGTATCTTCTTGTCCACTGATTATAACTTCTATCTTTGAAGTATCTGCTAAAGAATTAAATGTAGAAGTAAATACTTTTGCTTCTGTCTTTATATCAAATGTTTCTTCTTTAATTAATGTTTTTATATTAGAACTATTGATAGAATAAAAAGCAATTAATAAATCCCCATTTGGATATTCTGATTGTATGTATATTTCAGATAATATTTGAAATGAATATTGACCTTTTGCATTAGCATTAACTATTTGTGATATTCCACAATAATCATTTTTAATAGCATTAGATTTTATACGAGCCCATTTCTTACCTGACATTGATTCTATTTCTAAAGTAGCATTATTAACATTAGTCCAATAATCAAAATTCTTTTTATAAAAATTAGAATGTCTAATTAAATTTCTTCTGTCTTTTCCTGCTATAGCAACTTCTATCCACATTCCTAAATCGGAATCCCACATCATAAGTCTTGGCGGTGTTACAGAAGTATCTAACCACAAGTCTCCATGTTTAGGATTATTAGGAGGAGTATCACTACCTTGCATATCATTAATATCTATAAAAGATATAAAATCTGCTGCAACTAAAGTTCTCTCTCCATTTATCAATGAATATATTTCAACTTGGATATTTGCTTTTTCTTTTATATCATCCTTAGTTATTATTATATCAGACTTACCAGCATGTTGTTCTCCCCATGCTAAATCTTCTTCTATATTTTCTGAATTAGCCGTGAATCTTTTCCAAACTATATCTGAAAATTTAACAGTTACATCATCTAATCCTTTATACACTCTAACATATAATTCTGAAGATTTATCAGTAGAACTAAATATGTTTCCATTAGAACTGAATAATTGAGCTTTGTATAAAGCTACATCTTCTATTATTTGAATAGTCATAGACGCCCTAGTTAGGACGTCTTTATGATTATAACTTCTGTTGAATACCAAAGTTATTCACCTCTTCTTTGTTTATAAGCAGCTAATATGTTTTCTTCTTGAGCTATTTTAAATGCTCTCATTTCTATAGCGGTATCCAATATATTAGCAAAAGCATATGGACTTAAACCAGAATTAACAGCTATTATTTTAGCGTCTTTTAATTCTTCTTCTGTTGGCATACTTCTTAATAAGTTAGCTCTATATTGCTTAACCAACGCTTCTTTTTTATTTAATAAGTCTACTGTAAATGTAGCTTTATTATCTATATGATTAGGATGTATATCTATACTTCTATTTAACTTTTTAGGGAATCCATTATCACTTGTATAGTTAGGGTCTTTAGTATCTATAAATTTTAAAACACCTTGGTCTTCATATATATTTTCTACAACAGTTCCCGAACCATCTATTCTATACCAATAATAATCAAAAGCAGTATCATACATAGAATCTCCATCTTCTAATAAAGTTCCTCTATATGTAACTACAGCTTTTAAATTAGTACCTGGTGCTTCCATACCTTTATATAGTTTATCTCCATTAGATGACCATATATAACATTGTGTTGGGTCAGAATAATCATGTACATTCTCTAAAGCATTAGATTGCATATCTGATTGTTGGTCGTCTGTTACTGTAAATCTTATAATATCAGAACCAGCTATTAAACCAGGAGTTATTATTAACACTGTTCCTCCTTTAGGATTCTTAGTTTTTTCTGTTCTAATTATATTCCCTTCATGGTCTTTTTCAGCTACTCTATGTATTTCATATAACATTTTACCTGGTTGATTCCATTGATTATCATCTTGTGTAGCTGCATCTAATATAGTCCAACCATTTTGTGTTCTTATAAACCATTCTACTCTAGTATTAGAAGTTGGGTCTTGTAATCTTTGGTCTAAATCTACATATACACCTTCAGAATAATAGTCTCCTTTGAATCTTAATTGTTGGTCTTCATCAGCATTGTAGAATGAGTTACCATCCATTGAATTAATAGCTGCTTTTGAAGTACCTACACCAGTAGATAAGTTATTTATTTGCACCTCATAAGTTACTGGTATTCTTATATCAGCAAATGGGTCATTGAAACTAAACTTAACCATTATACTTGCAACTTGGTCTTTTTCTAATATATTATCTTTTATAACAAGAGTTCTCTTATCAGATAATACTGTTTCTTCTCCTTCTGCATCTCTATAAGTCCAAGTATGAGAGAATCTTGTATCTTCTTCAATATTTATAAGTTTTTGATTATTAGCTGAATCTACTATATACCATTCTATATCGTGTATATATTTAACACTTACATTAACATCTCCTGGTCTTTCTAAATCAGGATATTCTTTTGGGTCAAATAAATCTGGATTATATCTATTATCTTGAGAGCCTCTGTATACATTTGTAGCTATCATGTATGGTCTTAAAACTAAATTACTAACTTTGTAATCTGGATTATAAGGTTGACTAGAACCTGTTAAAAACATTTGAGATTTTGAACCAGATACTACTGTCATATTTCCTGCTAAATTAGAAGCATCTGTTTGGTCTGTTACTGTCAATTGAGCTGTAGCTAATACTTTATAATTAGGGTCAACTGACGCTTTATTTAATGGGTTAAAAAACATTTAACTTCCTCCTTTATTTTTTTATTTTATTCATATAGGCTTTATAAGCTTCTTGCATCCAAAGATTAGCTTGTTTATCTGTTACAAATTGAACTTGAAACATTGCATTTCTATTAACATCATCTGCTGTTATTGGAATCTCTTTAGCACCTGCTGCCCATTTTAAATTCCATTGTGCATCTGCTATTTGGTCTGCTTCTGTAGCTCCACTAAATCTAGCCCACTTAAAATATTTTTTATCTTTTTTATCTGTTACGTCTTCATTATTTTCATAAACAATCGCTTTAAGTGTTGTAGTAAAGTTCTTATCTTTTATTATATTACCTTGAGTAGATATCATCTCTACTCTATAATGCTTTGTTTCTTGAGCACCTCCACTACCATTTCCTCCGCCTGAACCATTTCCATTACCTATCCATTCAGGTAAAGGTATTAGATTACCATCTTCATCTGGTAACCATACATTCTCTCCACTAACAGGATATTTAGAAGTATTTATTCCTTCTATAACATCTTTTAAAGATAAATAGTATTCATGATTACCATCATTATATACAGGATTAACTTTTTCTTTTACAGTATCTATCTCCCAATCTTTCACTTCTTTATATGTGTAAGATGACCTAGGAGAAAAATCTTTATAAGACATATAATCACCTCTTTCATATTTATAATACTATTACGTAAAAAAGCCAAGCATAAAGCCTGGCTTATTTTTAATTATCATATTCTACATCTAATATTAAGCCTTTTAATTCTGACTTAACATTCATAGGTATTGCTCCTATTTGTAATTCAAATTCAACATAATTATCTGTATTTAAATCTGAACCATTATTAGCTCCACCAGATATAGTTCCTAAATTGAATATACCTCTATCCATATCTATTGTAACTGGTTTGGCTTCTTCATTGTTAAGTTTCACTTTACAAAGCTTTAATAAATAATTATCTTCATAATTCTTAAAGAATATTACTAATTTTGCATTTGTTGCATCTTGCACATCTTCCATACCTAATCTATTATTCCATAATTGTATTTTTACTGATAAAGTATCTCCTGGTGCATAAGAACCTTCCATATCATGAGTTCTTTTTGGTGAGTATTCAAATAAACCATCTATATCTTCTAATACATACCAAGTAGTCTTTGGTGCCATCATTACTCTCTACCTGCCTTTCCAAATTTAATTCCTGTTAATATTATTATATCTCCAGTATTCATTAAAGCGGCAGCTGAACTTGATATAGATAAAATTGTATCTTCATAAGCACCTTCTTGATTAACAGTATTATATATAGAATAATCTACTCCTCTTATAAAGAACTTATCTAATTGATTTGTTACATCTCTTTTAATAGCCATAACAAAGTCTTCTTCTCTTACATCTGTTTTTATACTATATTCTGTTTTACCAGCATTAAATGTTATTGATGAAGATATATGATTTAAAGATTGAACCATATTAGAAACCATTATCGGCGGCATTTGTGATATTGATATAACTGTATCTTTAGTTAAATACTTTCCATCTAAATTATTAGCTATATCTTTTATTTCTTCTAATTCCTCAGATAAATCTTCTATCGTAGCTTGAACTCTATTTTGTATATCAACTGTCTTATCATAAAGCTCATCTACTTTTTTAACAGCTGTTAAAGCATTATAATCTAATTCGTCTATTAATTGATTAACATGGTCATATGAATATATAGAAGTTGTTATCTTATAAGTTATAGTTATCGGATTAGGATTAGTTATTGTAAATTGTTTTGTTTTAGCACCTTTTCTTCTTGGAGCTAAAGCAGTTATATTACCTTCTTCATCTATATCATCTTGGTCAGATAAATCTGTACCTTCTATAAAATGAATATCTCTATCTAATCTTTTACCATTTGAAAATACTTCTAATTGGTTTTCACCATATAAGTAATAAGCATCTTCTATATCAACTACTCCATTTCCTTCTACATCTACTGTTTTCTCATAAACAAATGTAGCAGTTCTTTGTAATTTTCTTTTTAATGGTCCATCATTAACTCTTCTTTGTACAGAAGCTTCTACATATAAATCCATTGCACCATTTTCTTCTTCAGCCAAATCTGCATCTAATGGCTGTACTAATTTAAACCCTATACCTGTATTCTCATATTCTCCTGAATACTTTTCTAATTCAGCATAAGTCCAACCAAAATGTATACCAGCTGCATCTATAACTGATTGTGGTAAGTCTTGTCCATATAAATCATATATAGTTATTTCTTCGAATTGGTCTGAATGTAAAGGAGTTTGATTAACCATTACATCTAGTTCATGCTTACCTGGAGTAAATAACATATTTAAATCTTTATGTCTATCAAATAAGAAATATTGATATCTATATGGATATAAATTTTCATCTTTACCTAAAGCTATTGCTTTTTCAGATGCAAAGTAATTTGCTCCGCCTTCTTCTGAATCAGGTGAAAAATGTTTTATATCTTTTACATTTACATAAGAGCTATGATTAACTGGAACCCACATTTTATGTTCATCAAAGTTAGTTATTTTATATACTATTTTATCTCCAATTCTTAAGTCAGTATATATTCTAAATGTATTAGACATAACTTTCTTATCTACGTCTTTTATGTCAGCAGGTACTCCATTTATAAGTTCATCAAATTGGTCTTCATTTAATTGTACATCATTTACATATACAGATAATTGATTCTTACCAGTATAATAATACATATCTGTTGGATAATCTTTTGCCACATCTGGATTATTTATATAATCAGTTGTAACTGTGTACTCATTCATATAAATTAATTCATCTGTACTTCTCCAAGTCTTTAATTGATTAGTATAAGTATCATACCACATAGTATATTCTTTAGGGTCTAAAGGCTCAATCATATGGATTATTTGTAAATCTTTAAATGGTATACCACATAACCATAAGTCCCCATTTAAATCTGTATATATATTTCTTACATCTCTTAAATCTTTTCTCATAACTATATTAGCATAAGTTCTACCTTCTTCATCTGTATATGCTCCATCTATTTCTATAAAAGCTATTAAATACTTATAATCATTAGGCATCATTACAGAAGGTGTTGGTGATGTTGTTGAAGATATAACTTTAAGCTTATCATTTTTATCTATATATATTGTATCTATTCTTTTTCCTGTATAATGATAAGTTACTACTAAGTCTCTTCTAGTCAACCCCGTAAGTGATACAGTATTCCCATTAATAGCTCTAACTCTTATATAATCATCTTGAGCTATCGAATCTCTATATTTTATATCTATACCAGAATATTGTGGAGTAAACATACCATGCATTTCTACAGTCATTCTTCTATTTAAAGAATAAGGTGTATGTCTTAATTTAATTTGATTACTAGCATTAGAAGTTAAATATTCTACTTCTTTAGCTAGCTTAGGAAGTTCTATATTTATTTTTTGTTTATCTATATGTATTTCTTGTCCATCTTTACCTATTATAGAAGCTTCAGAAACTTCTATGGCAAATTCATTTTGAGTAACTATTGGAGTTATTTCTAAACCAGAAGCTATACCAGCTCCTCCTACACTTTTACGTTCTCTATCTATTTGAGCTTGTAAATCTTCAAAGTTATTTTGAATTTCTTCAGCTCTAATTCCATCAGAGAAATCTATTTTCTTTAAACTCAAATTATTTCACCTCTTTTATTTTATTTGTCTTCAAAAAATATTACTGGTACATCGGACGCACCTATATATTTTTTAATAGCTTTTTCTATTAATTCTTCATGTTCTTTATATTTAGTAGGTAGTGTAAATACTACTGTCCCTGCTGGTCTATAAGGTCTACCACTTATATGACCTATATCCATTAAATTATAATTATCAGCAGCGTCTTCTTTTAAACCTCCACCTAACTGTCTCATATCTGTTATTTGTATTGAATCAGGTGTTTGATATACTCTTATAACAAATAACTTCTCACCTTTATCTTCAGTATAATCTTCTAAGAAATCAAATCCTATTTCTTGATTATCTATATTTATATAAAAAGCATATTCTGCTTCTCTTATTCTTTCCATTCCATTTACATCTGTTTTGATAAAAGGAATAGTTTTTTCAAAAGGCATTTGTGTATCTACACCTAAACTTGTAGATTTAAAAGCTAATATCTTTACTTTAAGGTCATCTTCATTTGTTACAGTGAATACTTTATTTGATAAATCTGTTTCAACTATATAATGAAGTTCTCTTAAATATATTATATTGGTTCCATCATATAATGAAATCCAATTAGTAGGTTTTTTAGGTTCTGTAGAATAAGAACTATTATTAGAAGTTACTTTATCAAACATTAATCTACCGCCATTCATACCTATAAACTGTATAGCTGTTACATAGTCATATAAGTCTTGAGTATTATCATCTGGAGTAGCATTTGTATGTTCATCTATTATGTCTACATTATATAAAACTAATTCACTAGCTTTTAAATTAAAATGCTTATATAAATCTATGTCTGACATAAAGTATTTCTTTTTAACTAACTTTCCTGACTCTATTTGATAATCAGGTATTTCTGATGTTATCCATTGAGTTAAATTAGTTGTTGTTTTATATCTATTTAAATAACAGTGCATTATAATTTCGTACATTACTTTTATATTATCTTCTATGTTATTTAAAATGCTAGAATGTGATATTATTTCGTATCCTTTACCTATATGTTCTACAATTAATATCGGTGCTTTATCTCCATTAAATATATTATGATAAATAACGTTAGGGTTATAAGGCATTGCATTTATATTAAAATAAACATCTGATAACATAGTTGTCTTTGAATTTAATAATGGAGTTTTTACTGAATACTCATTAAATGATGATGTGTTTTCATAAGGATAATTTCTATCATAATCTGAAGCTATCCATATAGCTGTATTATTGTTTAAAAATAGTATTTTATCTATTTCAGTAGGTTTTTGACTATCATCATAATGTATGCCATCTGGAGATTCTATGAATAAAACATCACAATCAGTTATACTCATATCTGTAAAAGTATAAGCATCTAATCTATTGTTATTTATAGAAATATTAGGAGGCACTATTTCTCTTGATGAAGGATTTGAGAACCCTGCTGCTATTCTTTTAGATAAATCTAAACTATCTACATCATCTACACAAGCTATATTAATATTATATCTATTAGCTATTTTATAAGCTATATTAGTTTTAATAGTAGCTGTATAATTAAATTTTTGTGGTTCAAAAGAAATCATATCTTTTGGTCTATAATAATATTTATCTCCAACTCTAGTTAATAGATTATCCATATTAACAGCTTCATTGAATTTATTAAATAACTTAACAGATGGAGAAGAGAATTCTTGATTTACAAGAACCTCTGTTTTAACATCTGTATTTGCTATATCTTCCATAACTTTATCTATTTTATACTTACTATAATCAAGCTCTATATAAGCTAAAGGTACATTTAAATCTAAATCAACATGTGATTCAGTTATTGACTTTATTTTATGTGTTGATGGGAATATCTTCACTATATCTACCTCCCTATTACAATATAACAATCTTCTGAAGGTACAGTATTTGTATTAACATACCTGTATTCATTTATGAATGTTATACCATTTTTATTTTCAGCAGCGTTATTATAAACTACACTTGTTTCTTTATCATCTGCAATAGATATATCTATTTCATAGCTATTAAATTCATGACGATAATTTATTGCATATGAATCTTCTTTTAAATAATCTACAACTATTAACTTATAATCAGATATATCTGTTAATCGTATTTCTCTATACTCTTTGTTTATATATCTTAAATCTTTTTCAAATAAGATATCATAATAATTAGCAAAAGCATCTATTGTATCTAGACCTTCTTTAGGTATACGAAGAATATTATCCATATCCATTGTAGATTCCTTTTTAATACCATAGACAATTATTGTTCCTGTTTTATGACTAGGCTGTTTAGTTAATCTAATCATATGAGCTGGTTCAAAATATTCTCTTTCTGTATTAGTAAACCAATAATAATCTTTTCCATTTTTATTATAAACTCTATATGAACTAGATAAATCTAATGGCTGTTCATTTTCATTTAAGACTATTATTGGAGAATATATAGTACCAGGAGCAAATTTCTTAATAGTATTTTCTACTACTATATTTGTATCGTTTCTGTATATGTCTTTTACTACAAAATCTTTTATAACTGCATTCACGTTCCTAAATATAGTTAATGTATTATTAGTTATATTTATTTCTTTTATAACTTTGCCATACATACTTTCTATAGTAAGTTTTTTATTTGCATATTTATAACGATATTCTACTGATTGAGCAATATCTAAATCAAATAATCCATAAGAATTTACACCGAACTCTATTAACGAATAATCTATTGGATTATTATGTGTACTTCCTGGAGCATTTTTAATTATACCTGTCCATTCAGCTGTTTCTATTAAATCTAATAATAATTTAATCTTACTACCACCTATTTCAACTTTTTCTCCTTTATCTGGAGAAGTTCTTATGTATTCATTATCTTTTTGTGTAGTAATTCTTATTTTTTTAATCTTACCTGAAGTTCCTTCAAATTTTAAACTTATCTTTTGAGGTTTATCTATTCTGAAACTATTATCCATTGGATTTAAGATATTCTTTCTTTCATCTAACAATCTTTCATCTTCAGATAAGAAAATATAAGGAATTATATCGCAATCTCCTTCTGTTTCATATTTAAGATAATATTTACCGTAGTTAAGATAAATATCTGGTTGTTCTATCTCTGCTTCACCATTACAATATTTAAATTCAAAAGCATCTCTATAGAACCATATGTAGCCTCCATTAGTATTTTGCATATTAGTAACCCAACCATAAGGTATAGATGAAGCTATATTAATATTTTTTATTTCATTGTCTTTATTAGAATAATAAATTAAGTTATATGTATTAAAATCATTAGGAGCTTTAAATACGCATACTTTTTGTTCTCCTATATATAGAGTAAATTCAGCTCCTCTTTTTTGTAGTGTATATTGTAAATCTTGTGTATAAGTTTTAGCATAGGCACTGTTAAAAGTAGCTAAAGTTTTCTGAGCATCTTTATTCATATGAATTACATCTACGCTTTTTTGTCCCATTTTAAATAATAATACTTCTTCTTTATCTGTAAGAGATTGTCCTTCACTATTAGTTAATCCTAATCCAAATCCAGGAGAAGCATAATCTAAAGTAAGGGCGATATCAAAATCGCCCGTATAAATGTAATTATCAAATAAGATGTCTTGTTCATAAAACTTAATACCCTTGTCTAAATTGATTCGGCTATTAGGTTGTAACATTACATCACCTCGATATCTATATTATTTATCTTAATGAAAGCATTACTTGTTTTTAATAAAACTTTTATTTGGAAGAATCTTGTACCATAGAATTTTAATTCATTCTTAAGAGTTAGATTATGTTTTAACTCTAATGTTTCCCATGGGTGCCAAACATCTGCACTATAATCTTCTTTTGATGCTCTCACTTGTATTTCTACATCATTTATATTACTTATGTCAGCTATACTAATTTCTCTTATTCTATAATCAGCTGAATATTGTGCATCATATATTTTAGTTATTAATTCTCCTGAACTAGGCATTAATACTTTTGGTGCATTAGATTCAGTAGATTTATATTCTGCATATATATTTAAATTATTTAAGAATTTATTATCTGGCATAGTAATCTTAATTTTAATATATTTAAGTAATGCATCGCCATACACATAACCGTAATTATCGTTAAAAGTATTTATAGGCATATACACACCTTCTCTTGTATTAGAAGATAATATTTGTATCTTAAATCCTCTCATATCATCAAAGCCTATTTCATTTGCTTTTACTATAATTCTTTTTATAGTCATAGGATTATCTAAATATATAGGAGCCGTTTCTATATATCCTTCTGTTCTTCCAGTTTTAACATATGAATTTTCAAAATGTATGTTCTCTGTAGAACAAGTAGCAAAATCTGCTTTTGAATCATATGATTTTAAAGGTGATATTCCCCAATACATATTAGACGCTGTTTTTATATATTCATCTTTAGTTAAAGCAGCTCCATTATTAATAGCTTCTTTATTAGACTTTATAAATACTCTATGTTTTTGTCCTTGTTTAAATCCTTCTTTTATGTTTAAACCTAACAAGTCTATATTTTTAACATGAGCCGACATAGAATTTATATCATCAGATAATATAATATCATCAATAGTACCTTGTCCTTTTACTATTAAATAATATTTTTTATTATCATCTTGTTTTATAGTAGCTGTTCTAATATCATCATTTCTATAAGGTATCTCTTGACCTAACTTTATAGATATAGAATCAGGGAAATCTAATCCTAAATACTTTTTCTCTTCTCCTATATATACCTCTAAAGATTTTTCAGCCCAGAAACTTAAATAATTATCTCCCTTTGCAAGATAATCTGTTAATTCTATATATGCATATCCATTAGGTATCTCTGGCATGAAACTTATACCTAACTGATTAAGTCCATCTTTTAATATCATTTTAGTACCAAACACATTCCAGCTATTAAAAGAATCACATGCAGTTATTGAATTAATTGCAGATACACCTTTAACTTGTGATTTACCTGCGTCAAAATTATAAAGTTCATTCATTCCTCTAAATAACATTTCAGAGTTTCTCACATAGTTGTCTGTTCTCTTAAATAGAGTTATTTCTTCTCCACTTAATTCTACATTCTCCATGTCTATATATTTTTTTTCATCTAATACTATTTCATCTTTAGAAGGGAATAAGTAATATTCTCTACCATTGATATAATAATATCCTGTTCTAACTAATATAGTATCTCTATTTACTATCTTCTTGAAAGTAAGTATGTCATTAAAGCCGTCTGCTTGGAATGCAGGAGATGAACATGTTGTATAAACCATATCTACATCTTTATAGTTATCTATTTGTCTTAAGTCAAATTTATAACCGTCATCTACTCCAGCTATTTTAAATCTGCTAACTTCATCATAAGCATCTACATTATATCCAATTGCTTTATATAATAAATCTTCATCTAATAATATTGCTATTGGATTTTTTATAGTATATCTTAAATAAACCTTTCTAGAAGCATTGATATAGTTTTTATTAGTCCATAATATAATACCTTCGTCTTTTAATATCTCAAAGTCTTTTACTAATAACTCATTAGAACCAGTATAAGGAGAGAAACCTGCATATAACATTTCATCTATATTAGAATAAGCTAATTTAGTGAAGCCGTCTTCTTCCATTATTATTTCTTCTTGAACTATTAAACTTTGATTTTGATTATCTGAATATCTTTCGTATAAGACTGTACCGCTTTCAGGTATAATCATATATCTATTTGTAAAGACTTCTCTATTATCACCTATTTTATAACTGTTCTGTAATTCAATATGTCTACTTAAAAGAACTTCATCTGTTACTTCTAATTCAGATATATCATAATTTTCAGTATTGCTTAAATCTATTGGTGTTTTAATAGCTATATCTTTTAAACCTATAGACCAATTAAGTAAATCATCAAAGCTATTATTAGATTCTATTGTAGAACTAAATTTAACTTCATATTTAACATTTGATTCAAATGGTTCTACTTGATAATACATTAAAGCAGAAGAATTTAATATAGGACTAAAGTTATTAAGTATTTTTATTCCTCTTACTTCACCAGTATATATATCAGCTTCATTTATAGCTTGATATGTTTTAGTTCCTCCTGGAACAAAACTTATGCTATTAAAAGGTAAATTAGTTTCACTACTATGTATTTCAGAAGCATCATTATTAAATACTATTCCTAAAGTATTAGGCAGTTTTGTAAATTTATAATATGATGCATTTACTCCTTTGAATATATTAGATTTAATATTTACTATTATCATCTTAGGATTATCTGGGTCATTATCTGCTACTAATAATCCTTTACATAGTTTACATGCATATACTCTATCTGTCTCTATATCAAAATGAGGTATATAAGATTGTATCATCTTTTCTAATGTAATAGTTTTAGCTGGTACATTTTTAACTCCATTTATTATAACACTATTAACTGTTTGCCCCATTTTTAATGATACATTATAATATAGCTTTCCACTTTCTTCTATAACATGTATAGCTCCAACAGTAGTAGTTATTTCTTTTATTGATTCATATTCATTTAAATCAAGTCTTATCCATGCGTCATCTTGTACTGCTTTATAAGAAGTAGCTGGTACATAATTCTCTGTTCTACTAATAGTATTTCCTACGGTATCTACATGTAATAAATCAGCTAAACAATTAGATGTGATTTCTATAATCCTATTAGTATTTGGTCTAGGTTCTATAATCTCTGTCTTATATCTTAACTGTTTCATATCTGCACCGATATATATAGAGTTTAATATAGGACTAGATGCTGTCTTAGATGACATAGAAACTATTAAGCTATTAACAGCGAAGTTAGGTAATCTATATCCTTCTGAATCTTTTATAAGAGCTCCATATTGTAATTTTAAATCTACAGTATGACAACAATATTTAAAGTTATAGAATTTAGTTGTTTCTATGGAATTACTTATAACAGTAACTTTCATTTTCTTAGGAGATAAATCTGAGTCTTCATCAAATATCTCTACAAGTCTACGACCAGTTAATTTAAGATATTTAGTTTTACCTTCTATGTCTACAAATAAATCTGCATCACCTTCTGATGTAAAACATATCTTATTAGCTTCTACTTCTATTTCAAATTTTCTTTCTTTATTAGTGTCATTTCTAAATACTAATTCATTCTCTCTCCAGAAACAGAATAAATTATGCTTTATTAAACTAGTAGGTATATCAGCTAATTCATTTTCTATATTTACATTAACTAAATTTAAACCTAGACCATGTACATTTAGTACAGCTTTACCTTCATTTCTATTTGGAGCTAAAACAATACCAGTACTTTTATCAGCTAAATTTTCATACTGATTAAAATGATTAACTGACCTAACTGTTTTCTTTATAGAAGTATTAACTAATTCAGCTGAAGCATTATAACTAAAACCAGGTGCCGACTTTAATAAATTTCTAGATTCTAAAATTTCTCCAGTAGTTTTATGTTTATAAATAACTCTTGCTTTAGATATTTTCATGCCGTCGAAATTACTATCAGAATAGAATTCTAATCTGTATGGTTTGTCATCTGTTATTTTAGAATTATCTACAGCTGTAATTCCTTTACCCATTTTATATATCTCTTCTATTTTTCTAGTTTCTTTTTTCTCATTGTTTTCAAATACAGATAACTCTATATTTTCATGAGTTATATCTATTGCTTCTGATGCTTTAATAGCGTATTTTGCTTTTATTGGATTTAATATATTTTCATATCTTTTTAATTTAAAGTTTATATTTTTTTTAATATTTTTATCTGCTACATATTTATCTAACTTAACTGTAGACTTATCATATAAAATTATTTCTGCATCAGTTGTAGTATCATTATCTGCTATTACTACTTTTAAATCATCTCCATGACCTATACCATTTTGATAAGATTCAACAACGTCATCCCATACATTATCTAAGAATGCTATTGATTTAAAATCATAAGACCATTTATCTAAATCCCAACGTTTATCTTTTAATACATCCCTATTTATAGAACTAAGCATATCTAATAAACTATTAAATTCTTTATAAGGTTTTATTAAAGATTCAGGTGTTAATTTGTTTATTTCTATTTCTTCTGATTTCATATCAGGGAACATGCCTATTAATTCAGACATTATTGCATTCTTAAGTCCTTCTTCAGTATTGCTTCCTAAGTTTTTAGTAGAAAATAATATTCTTTCTTTTAAGCTTGTATTAGATTCATTTTCATGTCTTTCTAATCCAACAAAGCAAGCAAACTCATCGAATATATTCCATACATGTTTTCTTTCTAAAGCGTAAGTGTATCTGTAATTATCTATAGAAAGAATTATTGAATTTATATTATTTTTATTGTATAAGGATTCTTGTATATATATAAGTCCATTTTCATAATAAGATAAGTTTTCATTAGAATAAAATTCATCTATATCTAAAGTGATAAGATATTCTGTATTGTTATATATAACAGAAGTGTTATCTAAATCTTCCAGTGTACCTACATTTGCAGCATATACATATGCTATAACTTCTTCCTCTTTGTCTTGATATTTATCTAAAAAATAAAAGTCCTTGTAAGCTTGGATAGCTGTCTCAAGCTCTAGTGTTTCTTCTAGAGCTGAGTTGACTACCATGCCTCCTATAGACTTTGTACCTCTTTTTCTTATATCAGACCATATTGGGAAGAATTCAATTGCTCTTTTAATCATATTAGAGTAATCAAACATTCTACTTGTCTACCTCCCACCATATTATTTCATCATATAACATTTTACTAGATACAGTTTGTAATATTTCAAAAGCAGTTGATTCTTTATCATTAAGATATACTTGAACTACATTGAAATATTCAACGCCGTCTATGTCTAAAACCATATTATTTATTTTACCTAGCATTAATCTTTCGCCAGGTGCTATATTATTAATATATTCTTTTATAACCTTAATAGCTTCTCTTTGTATGTAATTAGAATCAGAATTATCTTTTACATCTAAATAACAAACAAGTTTCACACTTATTGGTTGAGGAACCATATATTCAACTATTGTTCCTGGCGATATAATTTTAGATAATACTTCTTCTGCTTCAGCTAATGTGTTTTTAATATAGTCTTCTTCATACTTATATGGAATTAAATATACTGTTGCTGTACCTACTCCATCTGTTAATGGAACATAGTTACCAGATGATGAAAAACTTAAAGTCTTTATTTTGTCATTAATTGCGTCTATGTTATTAGTCGCATTTCTTTGTGTCCATTTCATTAATCTATATAGATAATTTTCATCCGTTTCATCAGCTAATCTAGGACATTGTAAAAAGTAACCTGTAGAATCTAATTCATCTTCTTTTTGAGAAGTAAATAGATAAGGCTTTTTATTCTTCTCTATTAATTTATAAGCTTCAGATATCACATATGCAAATGATTTAAATATCATATCCATAACTGTACCTTTAGCTATATCTATTTTAGATAAACTATAGAACTTATCTTTTAGAGAAGTATAAGTTTCTTCGAATCTATTCATTTAATCACTCCTTTCTAAATATTTATATTATACTTTTTATCACCATCAACTATTACTACTGATAAGTTAGTGCTATAATCAGTATATTTAGTTTTAGGTTTTTGTATTAATATTTGTGCATTTGGAATTAAATCATAAATAGCTTCTTTAATTAATTTTTCTAAATTAGTATGAGTAGCTTGAACGTCTATAAATTCATGTATTATAAGCTCTAATTTTGAACCTATATCTCTATTTCCTTCTAAGCTACCTAAAGCAGTTGATAATCTTATTTTAATAGCTTGTTCCATATAAGCATCTCCAGAAATCATCTCTATTTCTTTATTATATTCTGGTTTATTAATAGAGAAATTTATACTTAATGAATTTGCATTAGGCTTATATTGAAAAGTATCTTCAATATAGAAATTTAACCTTAAAGCATTTGAATTAGATGTTATAAAATTAATTTCTAATCTTTTAGTATCACTACTTATGTTTCTTATGGCTAAATCGCCTCTAGGAGTTAAGAATAAATCTTTCATACTATTTCTCCTTTTCTTTTTCTATATAATATTTTCTTATATCCTCCAATATATTTAAATCAACTTCCATTTGTTCAGGAGTTGTTGCTAAGTTTAATCTATTAGAGAATATAGGTGTTGATATAGGTCTTCTTATTAAAACCCATTTTTGTAATGTATGCTCCCATGTTTTAACTAAAACTGTTCCGTCCATCATCATACTACCCATAGTATTTCCATTAACATTTCTAAAATCTGTTAACTCTATTAATTGGTTATTAAACTTATGTCTATTAATATTTATATCTACTGCTTCTAATTCTTTTATAACTGCTGTTTCTTTATTTTGTATAGAATGCGTAACGATAGAACCTGTTTCTTTATCCATTTTTATTTGAGCATACTTACCTGCTGCCATTACATTATTACCGTCACTTTTGCTCACTACTGACGAATCTGTATTTTGATTTACAAATCCATTATCATCAGCTATATCTGCTTTATTATATTTGGCTTTATTATCATTGTATAAGTCTGCTTTGTTTTCTGCCATATTAAACTCTCCTTTAATTATAATCTTATATTCCTAAATTACCTGAAAAACTAGCACCATTAGAATATATATCTCCTGTAGTTTGTTCAGATTCTATTATTTGATTTTTCTTAACAACACTAATTATTCTAATTGATTTACCAGACTCTTGTATCTCTACAAAATCTCCCTTTTTAGGGAAGCCACCTATCGCAGAAGACAGGTAGCTTTTTACTGGTACATCAGAAGTTATAACTTTTATACCATCTATGTTTTTATATGATACAGTACAAGTTTTTTTATTTTTATTAGTGTCGATAATTTCTCCAAGTTTCTCTTGAGATAAGCTGTATTTATTATATGGAGCAACAACATTATCTCTAAAGTTCTTTCTGAAATTACTCATACTAACCTCCTATGATTGTGTTTTTGTTTCAGTATCTTGTATTGGCGGATAAACAGTAATAACGAATTTATCATTAAATCCTTTTACTTGTTGATATGCAAATACAGGTCTATTTGTTAATTGCATTTGTTCTTTAAGTCTATCTAGAGTTTCAACCATTTTACTATCTCTTCCTGCTATACCTTTATACTCTATAGTAAATGAGAATCCAGTGTTTTTCCATGTCATATTTACATCATTTAATCTAGCCCCTGATTTAAAATGTATTTTACCTTTTTGTAAGTTCTCATCAAGGACTAAAGATTTTAATATAAACAATGCATCTTCTTGCAGTAAAGGTGTTTCAATTATATTACCATCTACTAATACAGGTACTTTTTCACTTCCTCCTTCAAAAGGTATAGTTACTAAGTTACTGTATCCTTTACTATGAGAAACTACCAATCTATTATCAACTATTGCTTTCCATATATCATCATCTCTAACAATATAATATAATTTTTGAACTTTAGAATTAGTAGCTATATTCGATAAAGAAACTCCTTTTATTTCATAATACTTATAAGTCTCATCCGTTCTATGTTTAGTATCAAAACTTTGTTTTCTATATTTAGTCATAATAGCATAAGCATGATTTGCATTAGCTGCATACGCAGAAGATACAGAACCATATATATTCTGTTTTAATTCTTCACTTGTTTCATCTAATGCTCCAGTTACATTAGAGCCTTCTATTCCTAAATCTTTTCTCCATTCAGCTGATAAATTAGCTAATACATTTTTATCTACAAATGTTTCTACAAGACCATCTGCCCATTGTAAGCAAAAATTACCATCCCAAGATTTAATAGTATCAACGAATTGAAGGACCATACCTTGTATAGAATCATAACCATCATTAACTGGATATCCATATACAGAACCTTTATGACCATTCATTCCAGCTATTAAAGGCTTACCATTCTTTTTAAGAGGATAAACATCTATAGCTTGTATCCCTTGCATCCATCTAGTAAATACTGATTGAGTATTCTTAGTGAATATATGAGTTATTGTACTTAAAGCAACATCAACTAATATTGTAGCCCAGTTAAACTTGAATACTCCTTTTATAACTGCTAAGATACCTTCTAATATATCATCACATTTAAGTGCAGCTTTCATAGCTTTAAATGTATGTTTAGCATCTGTACCATCAAACATTTTTGCAAAGTTGTCATATAAGTTATCTAATCCTTTTACAACTAAAGTTTCATTTCCTATAGCTTTTTGTATTGCTTTATTATCTAATATTTCAGAGAATTGTTTCATAACTTTTGGATTGCTTATATCTATCTTGTCTAGAGCATCCCATTCTTCAAATATTTTAGTTATAGACTTATCATATTTGATTTCTTTAAGGATATCTGGATTTTTTCTTATACTATTTTTAAAACCATCTAAATCTACATTTAAATCAGATAATAAATTTTTATCTAAGTTATTTTTAGCTTCAGTCATAGCTTTAAAAGCATTATCTTTTTTATTGCTAACATTATTAACGCTAGTTTTATTATATCCATATGTATCTTTAGTTAAGGCTTCATTAACAGCATTTTGGAATCCTGAAACATCTATATCGTTATATTTACTAAACATTGTAGCAAATAAATTAATATTATTTGTTAAGCCTCCTTTTAAAGTCATTGAACTTAATTCATCTACTAAGCCAACTGTTCTTCTTATATCTAAATCAATTTGAGTTGGATTGAAAGATAAACTTGAGAATAAATTTTTAGCACTAGGATGTTTTTCTAAATAAGCTTTCATACCAGGAGCTTTAGCTATTGTTCCTGTTAAGTTATTTAATTTAGAACTTACTCCATATAAAGATTTAGATTTAGCTATTGAAGTAGCTAATTTATTATTAAATGTAAATGTCCATAAAGTTTCTGCTACACTACCTGCTACAGTTAAAGATGCTACAGCTCCTATTGAACTCATAAGAGATTGTACAGATGCTTCATATTTATCATCATGTCTAGCTATAACGTCTGGCATTATTGAAGTAGTAAATCCTGTTTCAACAGACATTGTATGTATAACTGCCTCAACTTCAAATTGTCCCATCATATCTTCATATGTATCATATAAATAAACTCTATCATATGGTTTAACAGAAGGGTCTCCTATTATTCCTATATCTCCTTGATACATATCTTTAACTGAATTCTTTAATGCATTAGCTGTAACTCTCCAAGCTGTTTGCTTATTAACTTTATCATCATTAGGATTTAAGTTCCATTCTTCTGAGAAATGGTCAACAAATGGTATATCTATACCTCCGTTACCTGCTGCTAATAGTCCAGTATCTACTGTCATAGATTTTTGATATTCAGGATATATATTCATATCTAAATATATCGGTCCAACTGTAGATTGTTCTCTACCCCACCATAAAGATGATGATTGCCATAAACCTACTGCATTTGTTCTCATTTGAGCTTCAGATGCTTTTATAGAGTTATAGATTATATCGTTATAAGAGTCATAATAATGATATTGTTGGAATGGCTTTCTCTTTTCAACAATCTTATTATCTAATAAAGCATATTGATAAGCATAATAATGATTTGGTCTTCCTAAGAATATAGTACTTCTAAATCCAAAATCTCTTATTGCTCCAACATATTCTAAACCAGTATTAGCTGCTAAATGTAATAAGTCCCACATAGTTTTGTCTTGTAAACTAGTATTTATTATTGGTGTAGATTTCTTAGCGGTATCTTCAACATATAATTCATTAAATCCTTTTAATAAATTTTCATCAGATACTTCATATAAATTTTGGACAGGTTCACCTAATTCAAATATGTTATTAAACTTAGGGTCTCCAAAATGCATTATACCGAATGGGTTATCATTAAACCAACGACCATCAAACGCACTATTAGCGACTTTTTTCCATCCACCGTATTTAGCTGTTAATAGCTTAGCTAATAAATCACGAGGACTTTCTCCTCCTCCTGCTAATGAACCACGGATATCTTTAAACCATGTTATAGCTGACTGAGCTGGGTCTAAAGCTGTTACTTCCATTTCACCAAAAGCATTTAAAGGATTCATAAGCTCATGTCCATCACCTTGAGCTACTATTTGAGCAACATCTCCTACTTCTACTTCAGCTACTTTACCATTGAACACAACAGGTAATTTAGAACCATCTCCTGAATAACCCATTCTTACATGGATTCTTATACCTGGTTGTAATACAACTTTATCTGGTACATTTTGTCTTAATCTAATTCTTTTCTCTTTTTCAAAATAACTTTGAGGTGAGAATATAGAGTCAAATACATCTCTTAAACCATATATGTCCATATACTGTTGAGTTGTAGTTATATCTGGTTCTCTTGTATAGCTATTAAACATATTGTTCATAGTTATCGTACAAGTATCTGCCGCTATCTTTCTAGATTTAACAACTTGTATTTCTGCTATAGAAGACATATTATAGAAGTTATCATGTAACTTCCAAGAACCTATCTTTCTACCTTCATCTACAAATACTACATAGTATGTAGGAAATGCTCTTACTAATCTACCTCTCTTATCGTTTACAAGCATATCATAGAATGAATGAAGTATATAACTTCTTGGGTCGTCAGATGCTGCTATATAAACATCTTTCATTAAGTTATTTACTAACTTTTGAGATGCAGATACAGAAGATTCATTTTTACCTTCTTTGTGTAGAGTTAATTCTATACCACTTAAAGCAGATAAGAATTTAATAACTGTACTTCTTGATTCAGAGTTTTGGTTCCCACCTTCTATGTATCCAGTTAAAGCATTTAGCTTATCATAATCTCTAAACTTAAGAGTTGAATATATATCAGAAGAGCATTTAGTTATAGCTGTTAAGAATGGATATATCATTCTAGCACACATTCCTCTTTCATTTGCTTCTTTAATAGATACTAATAATTGAGCCATTTCTTCTCTATTAAATCCTAACTCTTCTAATGCTTTACCGTAATCAGTAGACGTTATTGCATCTGTAACATGCCCTATTTCAACATTAACTGTACCATTAAGTATTTTATTGCTTACTTCTTTATATGTTTCAGCTATTATATCTATTTCAGATATTAACAATCCGTCTAATATTAATTTTCTTAAATGAACTAACATTATTCTTAAGAATGCTTCTGTATTAGATGTTTTAGATAATAAGATTTTTCTCTTATAATCATTTAATGTTTCTTCATCTTCTCTATAGTTATAATAAGGGTCTAAGAAACCTGCTTTAACTAATTTTTTAGATGCTGTATTTTCATTATTTATATCTTTATAAGTAGCATCGTAGAAATGGCCTCCATACATTATAGATTCATCAGTTCTTTCTGCTATATCAGATACTATTGAAGGAGTTGAATATTTAGTTATTCTAAATGCACCAAAACAAGTACCGTTATTAATAGCTGAATCTATTCTAGTAGATAACTTAGACACACCAGCTATTCTATCTTCAACCGCATATGGCATTAAAACTTTTTCATCTTCTGCATATATAGCGGATGTCCCCTCTGAACCATATCCATGATGATTAGGTCCCCATTTATCTGTTGTTGATTTAGACCTATATTCTTCATGTCCAGATAAAGCACAACCAGCTGCGTATGTATATCCAGCTAAGAAGTTTAATGGAGTTACATTTTTAAAATAGTCTTTATTAAAACTTACACTATCAGCTATTCCTAAATAATTAGAACCAGTTGACACTTTAGCTTTTTTTATTGGTAATCCTGGGAATAATAATTCCATTAATGCTTTACCGTCTTTATTGTTATAAAACAATTCATTAACTACATCTACTGCTATCTTAGGATTATACTCTAATCCATTATCTAAATTATTAAACATAGACAATGGTTGTAACAATATATTATCTATTAATCTTAGAGCATCTTTTCTTCTTTTCTTTATATCTTCTGCATAAACGTTCTTAACATTTGCATTTCTCATTGCCTCATTAGTACTTTCATCGCATAATGTTGCTTTCCAACCAGGCTTTATTTCCCAACCATCATTAACATCACACATAGTAAGATACTTCATTATATTCATTAAATCATAAGTTTCTTCTGCTTGCTTTTTTTGAGCATCTGTTAAGTTTTTATTATTTTTTAATTTCTCTCTTACATTAGTCTTGTTTTCTTTTAAGATTTCCTCATAAGTAGCCGCAGGATTATTTTCTTTATTAGGTATATCTTTTATAGACATTCCTGTGTAAGCAGATATTTTAGCAGTAACTTCTGCACCTAATGTATCCTTAAGAGTAAACTCTTGTAATGCTTCTCCTTCAGGTTTTTCTTCTGTATTTATAAGTTGTTGAGATATACTGTCTTTAACAAGTTTCTTAATTATAAGAGAAGTGTAAGGATAGTTATACATTATATAAAAATCTGGGTCTGGATAAACTCTATTAGTTCCAGTATATTTTACATATCTATATCCTAACTTGGCCAACTCTTCTATTGTAGGTATATCTAAATCTGGATATAGTTCTGCTTGAGCTAATTGTTGTTCTATCGAGAAGTAATTTTTCATAGCTAAATTAGAATGACCATTATAGTCTATTTTTCCTCCTTGAGGAGTAACATCTAATTTTCTAAGAGCTTCTCTTTGTCTTTGAGTTCTATCTACAGATGTTAATCTCATTGCTATAGAATAAACACCTGGATATCCTTCTACAGTAGAAACTTCTATTGCATCTATTAATACTTCAGATATCCCTAGCATATTAGTTAAAGCACTTCTTACTTTAATAGGCCAAGCTGGTAATATTCTTTTATATCTTTTAGCTAAAGCTGACGCCATCATAGGAAGATTATTTAAAGCAGATACAATCACTAAATCATCAGTTATTAGATTTAATTCTATCATTGTATCTTGTCCACCTAAATACTGAGGACCTACACCTTCTATAGCTTTTAAAGATATATTAGTAAAACTATTAGCCATTGTTCCACCCATACCTTCAGCAAGCACTCCTTCTACATAAGGAACAAAAGGCATATTAGCTGGATTCTTGTAGTCATGTATATAGAAGTCTATACCTTTATCTTGTACATTGCTTGATACTTCTCCAACAGTATCTCCTTGTGAATTTAAAGCTGTATTTATAGAACCTAAAGCAACCGTATCATATGAATCTTCAAATTTAAAAGTATTAGTAGATAAATTATTTGAACCAGTATCTCCTAATCTTATTTTTGCTTTAGTACCACCTTTACCTGAAATATCTGCTTTAAGAGTTACTTCTCCAGTAAAAGAACTTATATTACATGCATCAAACCACATAGAGTAATTAACTTTTACAATATTATCTTTAAATATCTTGTCCATTTTTTGACCAGATGCTTTAGATAAAACTTCTCTGATATCTAACATATCATCATCAGTTATTCTTTCTGCATTAAGTCTTATATTAAACTCCCAAGTTATTTTATAAGCTGCTTCATTTCTATCCCATCTTATAGCTTCATTAACAGACATTCCTGTCATATATTTAGAGTTATTAATTATATCTAAATAAGCATCTGCTATAGGAGCTATATATTGTGATTGGAAATTAGATTTCTTTATATCTTTATTTCCGTCTTTTATATAAACAGAAGAGAAATTAGCAGTTGTATCTGCAATGTTTCTTATATAAGCACCATTGTCTTCATCTGGGTTTTCTGCAAATTTAAAGTTAGGTATATCAGCAAGTATCTGTTTATTTCCTTTACCATCTTGAGATATAAAATTGCTTACAGCTTTTTGCAATTTATTATTTTGTATATCTGGGTCTGAATAAATAACATTATTAGCTTGATTAATAGCTTGACTTAAATCTTCTAAATCAGTTAAGAATTCTTCTGCATTAACAGATAAAGATACATTAGCAAAATTAGAAGTATAATTAGCATCTCTTTCTTTCTTTAAAGATAATGCTTGTTCTAACCAATTTTCATCTGGTATATAGAAACTTACACTAGAACTATTTAATTCATTTAACCCACATGGGTCCCAAGGCATTATAGTGTTTTTATGTGAATAGAATTTATAATTATAATCATAAGATGCATATCCTGATTTTTTTTCTATTCCAGCTAAATCATCTCCTGCTTTAATAGCTCTTTGATAATAATATCTGAATATTTCCCAGTTAAAACATTTAGCGAATAAAGGATTTAATTCAGCTAATTGTCCTTCTGTTTCTCCATATACATCATCTACAGGTAAATCTGGCATAAATGTTCTGTAATTAAATTCTCTTAAAGTTAATACAGTTCTATATAATCTAGGGAATCCTTTAACTGTTTCTATATTCATATTCATAAGAGTAACAGCTTCTATACCTAGAACATCATTTATATATCCATTTTCTATAGGAAGATAAGGAGCAATTTTAAATTGAGCTATTAAACTTCTAAGTCCATTCATATAATAATCTTGTTTTTTACCATTAGGGAATGTAACTGTATTCTTTATACCGTTTATTCCTTTTTCTCCGTAGAAGTATAATACTACTTCAAGCATATGTTCATTTTGGCCCATTTGCTTTGCCATTGTACCCTTACTTCTCATATTAGGTAATTTCTCATAATTAACTTGAGTTACATTTCTTATAGATTCAGGAGGGACTAACATCATAGTATCTCCTATCATAAGAGCACAATTTCTTTCTGTAGTAAAATCTATACCTGTTAATTGTTTATGTAATTCTATCCTTTCTTTATAAGATTGAGAAGTTAATTTATTGAAACTGTCTAACCATTCTATGTTGTCTTTAGTATAAGACCATAACTTAAATGCTTCAGACATACCATTTTTCATTTCTTGTAATTCTGGAGAACTATTATAATCTGGATTAGTTTCAACATAATTAGATTTACAAGCTACATATTTATTTAAATTTATCCATTCCATTTGACCTTTGTGTTCAGTTCTTATATAGATAACACCCATAGAACGAGTATATTTATCTGCACCATATGCATTATAAGTGTAACTTGTTTGAGGTATATCTCTGTAAGATTTGCCCCATTCTTGAACTAAATAATCTATTGCATCAGTCATGTAATATAAGCTGTTAAAAGTCTTATTATAGTTTTCAGTCTTATTTACTGATAATTGATTAGCATCAACTACTAATAATATTTCACTAGCTTTATCTATCATTTTTTTTACAGTATTTTGAGCTTTATATCCATCAACTACAGAATTATAATCCGAATCATCTGTTATAACTATTTTATGATAACTGTATTGAGCATTTGCATTAGGTATCTTTAATTCTATTGCTTCATCATCTAATGTTTCTAGTATTTGATGATATACAATTTTTTTACCATCGTATACTTTTAATAGCTTTATTTCTTTATCATCTTTCCAAGAAACAACTTTTGTTTTATCGCTATTGACAGGATATTTTATATAATGAACAGTATTGTTTTTGTTCATAAATTCTTTAAGTTCTTTGAAAGTCATAGTTGATATTCTATCTCTTTCAGATTCTTTAGCAACTGGTTGATATTCTAAATGGGGAATTTCAGGAGTATTTATACCTGCATGTCTGATAGTAAGTTTGTTACTACCTTTCATTTTTTTATAATAATCTTTAAAAGAGCGATAAGTTATTCCATCATTAAAAGTAAAAGATTCATTGCCATCATCAATATCATCAACTAAATATGAAGTTGTATCTCCATCGTATTTATTTAATTCCCAAGTATCATTATCTTTTGCATCTGCCAATGCTCTTACTTTTAATACAAAAGCAGCTTCTACTGGATGATAACCAGGTTGTATAGAAAAAGGTTGCTCTACATAATAAGCGGCATCTAATCTGTCTTGGTCTTTAAAATCATTATTGCTATCATTGTTAACAAATTGTTCTAATAAATCACTCATTAAATCTTCTTCGACCATTTCTCCCATAGTTGGCAACATGAAATTTATATTATTGATTGTATTATAATCACTTCTTGTATTTGCCATATGTTTATATTTTTTTAATATTTCAGACATATAATTCTCCTCTCTATTTCAAATTAAAAATATATAAATAAAAGAAAGGTGCTATTAAAAGCACCAATCTTAAAAATGTCTTTCTAGGAAGTTTTCTATATCAGAATCAGTTATACCTTTTTCTCCAGAGTTTCTGATATTCATATTAACACTTACTGCTCCTCCTACTGAAGCTTCAGCAGCTTGTTTCATAATTCGTTGCATGTGTTTTCTTCCTTTTTTCGTGTCGGCCTTTATATTTATTATATAGCCTTGCTGACTGTTACCCGTCACAAATCCACCTTGTTTATCCATAAAATCTGGAACACTCATTGTTTGTGTAGGTTGTTGCTCTTGTGCAACTTGAGATGCTTGTTTATCATTTAATGGATTACCTGAAGCATATCCTGCCGCCATTAATCCTCCTGCTAAACCTAATGCACCCATAGCTAAACCTCCACCAACTTTAAACGAACTAGAACTTAAGCTATCAACCATATTGCTTATAGCATTTGATACTTGTTTAGTTGTTTGAGTATTAGCATAAAACTCACTAGCATTCTTTTGTCTTTTAATAGCTTCTTCAACCATTTGTTGTTGTTCATTGTATCTTATATTAAATGAATCATCAGCTTTGCCTATCATTTTACCAACAACAGCACTGTAACTATCATCTGACATTCCTGCTCCTATACCTGCATAACCTCTGCTCTTATAATTCATACGCTTAGCTTGGAAATATTCGTTTCCAGATAAACTTTGTAATTGATTAGTAAATTGGTCCATTATATAATCAAACTTTTGACTAGGATTAGCTGTTATATGCTCTTGAACTGCTTTATCCATTCTAGGAGCAAATTCATCATAAACTGACTCTATTTTATCTTTAGCATGAGCCTTGAACCAGTTTCTTAAATCAGTCATATTCTCTGAATCTATAGTTGTAGACGTTCTATTCTTTCTAGGGTCAAACATATCATTAAGAATTTCTGACATTTCTCTACCTCTAGTATCATTATAAGCTGATACTATTTTTTTAGAAGATATAGCTTCCTGTTCTGGTATATCCAGTATACTTCTTATCATATCAACACTCATTGCATCTTGTTTTATAAGAGTATCATGAGCAGCTTTCTTTATAGAGTTAGTAGCAACGTTTATAGCACCAGTTGTGGCAACCCCAGTATTAGCTGAGTTTTGTAATGCTAGTCTATCAATAGCTACTTTCTTAATAGCTGAATTCTCAAAAGAAGATAATGTATCTTCATTTATTACACCTTGATTCTTAGCTTGTTCCATTACAGTTAAAGCTTTATCTAAAACTATTTCTGACTTAGCTGAAGTTAAATCTAAATCGGATGCCTTAATATCTTTTACATCATTAGTACTTAAAAAACTTTTAGCTTGTGTAAGAAGATTATCTATTTGCTTTCTATTTTCTTCTGTACCTTGCATAGTATCCATATGAGATATACCTGCTGGAGTTATTTTACCAAATATAGATTTACCATCTGGAACTAAAGCAGTTTTTGTAAGGTCGCCCATTTCAGTATTCTTTATTGCATCTTTAATTAATATGTCATTAACATCTTCTGCCCACTTTTTATTTTCAGTAGCAGCTCTAGTTGTAGTTATTGCTAACATATCAGCAAATGTATCATATGCTTTTTGACTTTTTTGTTTAACCATATCTGGATTATTTAAGAACATACCATAATCAAGCATAGTACCATCATCTGCTTTATATCTTAAAGCAAAACTAGAAACACTATCTCCATCATGGTCAAGTAACATTTTTAAACCAGATGCACCAGCAACTTTAGTCTGATTACCTACTAAATCCGTATCTAAGAATACATGTGTCATTAATATAGAGTCATTTTTGTTATTTGGATAACGGTCCGTTATGTCCATAGTACCAAACTTCTTTAATTTATTAATCATATCAGTACGGTCTTTAGCTCCATATAATTTCATAGTATCTTCATTAAACATACCCATGTCTTGCATAGCTTCAAGAGATACAAACTTATAATCGTAATGAACTCCTTCTTTATGCCATTCATTTAATGATTTACCATTAATAACTCTAGTACTTAATAAGTCATTATTAATTTCTAAATCAGAAGAACTTTTCTTTATAGCTTTATTTAATCCAGGAGTGAATTCACTAGTAACAGCACCTGATGCTTTATATCTATAATTAACATCATCTACTTGTATTTTATTTAAAGTATCAGCATAAGCATTTTTACCATAGATACTTTCTTTAATAGCTGTTCTAGCTTCATCTATTTGGTCAACAACTCTTTCTTTAATTTCTCTTTGAGCTTCTAGGTCATGACGCATATCTTTATATTCATCATATCTATGTGCTAAAGCTCTTATTTGTTTTTGACCATTAGTTAAGATTTCATCATCTTCACCTAACTTATGTCCAGTACCAGCTACAGCTATAAATCTATTCCCTTCAAATTCAGGTCCTAAATCTATAAGTAAATTCTTTTTAGCTATTTCATCTACTTCAAAATTGATTTCATCTATCTTCTTAACTTCGAAACCTAAATCTTTCATTTTATCAGTAGTTATTTTACCATTTTGATTAAACTTAACTGCATAATCTGCCATTTCTAATTGATATAATTTTTGAGCACTATCTTGACCTATATCATAACCATATTTAGTTGCTCTATCAAATACATTCGATAAGTGTTCTAAAGGTTCTCCTTTAGCAACATCCTCAGCAGTAAGTTTTAATTCTTCTAAAGGATTAAAAGTAAGTTGCCCTTTAAATCTTTGTAACCAGTGGTCTAATACTGGTTCTTTTAATTTTTCATCAACTTGTAATTGTCCTTTACTATTTCTTATGACTTTACCTTTAAGTGCTTCTGATGCTAATATCTCATCAGATAATTCACCTTTAGCTATTAAGTCTTGCATTTGTTGAGCATGTTGGTCAGTTACTCTTATTCTCTCAAGTAATTGAAACTCTGTAGAGCCTACAGTCATTCTTTTAGACACTGACTCATAGTTCTTAAGTTGAGCTTCTATTACTCCGATTTCTTCTATAAGTTTTTGCTTTTCTAATTGGTTATCAGTAGAATTCTTTCTACTTTTTAAAGACATTAATTGGTCTTTAAGTTTAAAGTATTCAGATTCTGTACCTGTTTGAGTTTCAACATCAGGAAGTAATTTAACATCCTCTTTTGTTACAGGAGTTACAAATACTTTCTTACCATCTATTTCTTGAGTTAACCAATCTCCGAATAAAGGTTTATTTTTATCTATTGGAACTACTTCCATTTCTTTAGTTTTTTTATTCCATTTTTGAACATACCCTTCTTTATGAACAATTTTATCGCCACCTAATTTTTCAATCTTCTCATCTATTTTCATAATAAGTTTTTCTAAACTTTTTATATTAGATACAGTAAGATTGTCTATGTTAGTAGCCATATCATCCATGTATATACGACCATTTTGCATACTAAATTTAGTATAAGCTGCTTTATTAGTATTTAAGTTCTTAGTAGATAAGAATTGAAACTCTTTATTGCTATTAATAATACCGACCACTTTTTCAAGAGTATCTTCTACATTACCGTTATTAGCTTTGATGTAATTATCTATAGCTTTATTAAGAATACCGAATTGTACTTGTCCAGCTCCACCATGTTTAAACACACCATCGTTAACAAACATATGAGCTTTTCCACCAAATAAATCATCCATTAAGAATTCATTAAACTTATTACGTTCTACATTAATAGCTTGTTTTAATGCATCAACTGTATTAAATCCACTAGATTTTAAGCCAGCTTTTACTTTATTCTTTCCTACATGACCTAATATAGCGTCTATACTTTCATCATATAAAACAGATTGCCTAGATACATCTTGCATACCTATAGATTTAAAGAAGTTATCTACATTCTTATCTAAAGTACCTGTTTTTATATAGTTTAAGTTAGTCATACCTTTTTCAGCAGATGATGTAGTTGGCTTTATAAATCCTGCTGCTGATATGTCTTGTATTCTATATAATCCTGTAGCTTCATACTTGCTTTCTAATAAATCACTAAGTTTAGTTGTAGCATTAGTATTACTTACAAGCTTACCATTTTCTATAAATATAGATTTATTTTGATTAATGATTTTAGTGATTTCTTCATCAGTTAAAGACATACCATTGCTTTTCATGAACTTATGAGTAAATACACCTTGTTGCACTTTAGGAGATATTGCTTCTAATTTATCACCGAATCCTAATGTTTGAACTATAGTGTCTCCTCTTTTAACATATTTACCAGTAGCACTTTTATAAGATAATTGACCACTTTTATCTATCTTTATAGAACCTCTTAATCCTATTAATAAATCAGCTTGTTCTTTAGCTTCTTGTTCAGTCATAAGTTCTATAGCAGATGCTATATCTTTTGATGCTGATATGTTCTGAACTTTAGAAGGCATTAATCCATATAATTTTTCAGCAATTCTACCATCCATATGTCTTTCTTGTTCATAAGTATTTAACTTAGCAAACATACTATTCATACGCTCTTTATAGTTATTATCTACATTAGATTTTGATGCAAGTACTTTATCTATATTATTAGTTCTAATAACATCTAATGCATCTGTAGAAACATAAGCTATATTCATCATAACATCTGTAGTTGTTTCTCCAACTCCTGTTACATATCTCATAGTAGCTTTATCAGTTGATGCAGTACTTACTATGTTACCAGCTAAAACTCCTGACCCTTCTAACTTTTTAACTGCATCCATTCTTAATGGTATTGCATTACCTGCTGCTAATATAGGAGGTCTTTGTAAATTACTTAAAGCGGCATGAGGAGAGAATAAAGACATATCACCTAGTACACCTATCATACTAGAAGATTGTTTTACATTACCTGTAAAAGATATTTGCTTTAAAACTTCTTCAACTTCTGTACCTTGTACATTAGCCCTTACTCCAAGTATCTCAAGTAAGTGTGGCATATTCTTTATTAAATCTTTAGTCATATTTGCATCAAGTTCTTCTATTGGTTTACCTGATTGTATATATCTAGAAACATCTTTACCTAAGACTTCTTGTAAATTAGAATCTAGGAAATTCTTGTTTTTAACTAGATAATTCATATTACCGTTCTTACCAAATAACTCTTGTAAAACATTAGATATACTAGAAACATCTATTAATCTATTAGAATTTAAATCATTTCCGTTAAACCCATTTATAGTAGAGTTTTTAATTATTTTCTTTTTACTTGTATTAACTACTGTTTCCAAGTAATCCATCGACTCTTTAGTAGCTTTTCCAGAAATATTATCTTCATAAAACTTCTCTAATGTTTTACTCATAGGATAAGAACCAATTGCAGCACCGAAGTTAGTTGATACATTCATATCTACACTTTTACCACCTAGAATCGGATTTATGTTAAGCTTTCCTATAAGTTTATTTTTCATATTTCCAGTTTGAATGTACCAAACATCAGAATCTCCATCAGCTTTTATTTTAGGTAAATTTAAAGTAGTTATTTTACCACTGCTATTAAGAGTTATATCTCCATAATTATTTACAGATATATTGGCCCCTATTTTATCAGCTGAATAAACTAAGTCAGTTAAATAATTAGACATTTCTTCTCTTGCTTTAGTTTGAACTATATTAGTAGGATTCTTTGGAACATAGAAATCTAATAAGTTATCTTTAACAAAAGATTCTGCCGCATTTCTATTTCCATTGATAAGTCTTATATCCATATCATTGATATGAGAATTGATTAAGTCGTCCATTGAATTCAAGAACTTATCTCCATTTAAAGCATTAATAAAACCAGAAGTAGAAGTTAAGTCTTTCATATATAAATCCTTAGATTTTATCCCTGCAAATGGGTCTACTTTCTTTATGTTACGAAATTCAGATATCATTCTACCTGCTACATCTATATGATTAAATTGCATATCGTTATTAGCAATATTAATTAATTCAGAACGAAAATCTTCACTTATGCTTTTCTTAAATGCTTTATCTTGTAACATATAGTCTACAAATTTTCTAAAGTTTTTATTAGTTAATTCGAATTCATCTTGAGGTCTTATTTTTTTATCACCTTGAAGCATTGTATTAACAGCTGATACTAAACTATATTCCACATTGTTCTTATCTAAATCTAATCTTAATAAACCACTTTCTTTAGCTTTAACTAAATCAAAATATTGTTGCTTTTTAGCTCCAGGTATCCCTGCTAAATCTATTTCAAACATTGATTTAAATCTTTCAATAGGTGCTTGTAAAGCTTCATCTCCTAATACGCTTTTCTTTTGACGAGAAAAATCTTCATATATGTTTGTAGCTAAAGTTTCTCTTAAATGCCTATCTACTCTTTTAAACATTTCTTTTTGAACTGTTATAGATTTTTGACTAGAGAACTTTTCATTGCTATGTAATACATCTAATAACTTTGCATAATAATTACTACTATCTTTTATAGTATTCATGTAAGTAGACATGTTGTCTATTGTAGAATCATAAACACCGTTTTTATGTTCTAATACTTTAGTTATTTTATTAGCTAATTCTTCTTGTATAGAAAGAGCCATTTTACCTTCAGATATATTACGAGACATTATACCATTCATTTCTCTATCATTTATATATCTACCTAAATGGTCTTTAGCTATATTTTGTATTTCTAATGCTCTTTTTATATTATTGTAAGCATTCTCTCCATTAATAGCATTTTCAGCTCTTGATGTAGTTATCTTTTTATTAGAATGATTTATAGCATCACTTATTAATTGTTTATCTGATTTAGCATAGTTTTTATTAACATCTTTGAATACAGGTTTGCCATTTATCATATCATATTCTCTTATATCAAAAGCATCTCTATTTAATATTTTAAATTCTCCATCTACTTTTTCTGCAACAACATCAAAAGTATTAGACATGAAAGATTGTAACTCTGTTTCGCTATTAAATAAAACAACTTGTGATAATGAACCTAATCTAGTATCTTTAAACTCTTCTGTTGTCATCATGTTTAATGTAACTGCATACATATCACTAGAAGAATATTGAGGAAATATATCGCTCATTGTTTTTAGATAAGGGTCTCCAGCTTTAATTTGTCTAACACCATTTAATTGATAATAAGCTCCTTGATTTAAACCAACACCCACATTAAAATCTTGTTTTAATATTTGACCATTTCTTATCATATGGTTATCAGCAGTAAATATATTATTAGTTCTATTATCTACTGCAAAGTTTAACATGTTCTTTCCACCATAAGTTCCATTGTAATATCCTTTAGCTTTTAAGATATGTTGACCTGCTTCTAAGTTATGTACTTTTTTAGAGTTAGCTATTGGATTTAACTTTTCTGCTATATAATCTATAAGAGGCATACCTAATCCTTCTGCATCTTGAGTAAAGAAGAATGATAAAGCAGTAACGTCTGAAGACGCTTCATGTGGTTTTAATCCTAAATCTTTAAATTGTTTAGAATATAATGCTTTAACATAATGTTCTTGTCTATTAAGTCTAGCCTCATCTATTTCATGTACTTTATCTCCTAATAATGCTTTAGTAGAAAAATTATTTCTAAAATGTTGCAAAGCACCTTGAGCATCCATATGTTTATATCCAGGAGCATTCAATGAAAATTCTCCATTATCAAATAAATTTTTTAATGAAGGATGTTGTGCTATAAATTTATTTCCAAATGAATCTATTATAGGCTTATCAAACATACTACCATTATAGTCAACAAGCATAGCATATTTATTTTTATCATTTAATAAATTATTAGCATCTGCTATTGTTTGCATCATAAGTTTAACATCTAAAGGAACACCATGTTCATCTACACCAGTTTTCTTACCTATATCTAAAAAGAAATCTATACCTTTTCTTATTCTATCTAAATCTTTATGGTCTCCATATTTACTATCTATAAAACTATTAGTTTTATATACTCCTAATTTATTATCAAATACAGAAGTAACTTTATCATGACCATATAAACTTAATCTATGAGCAGCGACTCTAAGTTCCTCGTCATAATCTATAGTCCCATCTTTAATAGCTGTCTTAATTCTTTTAAATAAATGTTCTGCTTCATCTTTATCTCTCCAACCCATAAGGATATCTATCTTTTTACCGTCTATCTTATTTCCTTTAGAGTCGTATTGATGCATAGAGAATTCAGTTATATGAGTAGGTCTCCAAACGCCATGAGCATCTTTGCCTCCAAGTGTTTCTAAGTCATACGCTATGAATGTACCATTTTCTTTTTTTAATTCTTTCATATATTTCATTTTTTCATTAAATAAATGTAAACTTTCATTTGATTTACCTGCTTGATTAATCATTTGAAGTTTTACGTTATTTTCTATAGACTTCATCATCAATTGTTCAGCTGTACTTATTTTACCAGATACAACATCATAAAAATTATTATCGTATAGTTTTTTAATAGCTTCTGTAATTTGACTATATTCATAATCTTTATCAACTTGTTTTCCTTTAAAATTGTTAGAAGAATTATTGATAGTACTTACATTAGAGTTTATTATAACTTCTTTTCCTTTAAACATTTCTTGGAATATGTTAGCTATATCTTCTTTAACTAAATTAATTTTATCATTATCATATTTATCTATTGATTTACGTCTTTCATTAGCACGTCTTATACTATCTTGTTGTGTTTTATATATATAAGTATTCTTATTATTTCTAGCCATCTTTTCATCCTTTCTATACGTTATTATAATATTATTATATTATTACAAAAAAGGACCGCCTATATAGACGGTCTAAAAAGAAGTATTATTTTGATTCTTCTTTAATTTCATTAGTCTTAAGAACTAATTTTAATTCAAATATTTGATTCTTAAGTTCTATGTTTTCCTCTGTTAGAATAGAAATCTTATTTTCAAGTCTTTCTGTTTCAGCAGTATGCTGTGCTTTTAACTCTTTCATTTCTATCATAAGTTGCTTATTCATTTCTGTAAGCATACTCATTTTTGAAGTATATATAACCCCAAATAAAGATATTATTGCCACAACGATAGTAGCATCAAGAGTAAGTGCTTGCGTCATTGTAATCATCCCCTTATATTTTAGAATAATAGTGAAGTTAAAGATTGTATGCCCGAATTCACCGCATAACTTCCTATTTTGCTTACGTCATTAGCTGTCTGTTTTATGTCGGCTGCAATCCATAATCCTGGAGCAGATGTTGGTTCTACTGATATATTTTGTACTGACATTCCTAAGCCAGATAGTGCCCCTGTCATATTAGATATATAACTTATTGCACCTTGTCCTTTGTCGAAGTTTTCTATACCAGAAGCCATATGATACTCCATCTTTGACTTTTCGGATTCATAATATCCGAAATCTGATAACAACATACCTTCATTCTGAATGGTTTTCATTTTAACGTGTTTTAAATTAACGTTAGGCTTCCATCCTCTCCACGCCATACCTGGCATAGCATGATTCTTGAAAAACTTAAGATTACTATCTAGTTTATCTGGCTTTTCTCCCCATGCAACTTGCAATGGTTTTCTAAGATATTCAGGAAGTTGTTTTAGTATCTTTTTACGTTCCTTTGCTGAGCTTTCATTCATAAAAGCCATATAATGGTCTCTATATTGTACAGGAACAGATGCTAATATTTCATCGGGTGTAGCACTTTCGGATAATCCATAGATAGTAGATTCCATAGCCTTACGATAAGATACAGCTGCCTTTGTATACTTACCACCACGGAAAGCAGTTTGTTGGTTTTGTAGAGCCTCTATTTTATTATTAATCTCGTTCATTTTTTGCTCGTATTTATAACCACCTGCTGTATGTTTATTACTCAACTTTTCCGCTTTTCTTGTAAGCTTTGCTATTTTCTCTTTATTTTTATCTATTTTTCTAAATATCCTATCTAAATTTATATTTCCTTCAAACAAGAAAGCTCTAGTAGCTGCTTGCTCATACAGTCCTTTATACTTAATGTATTCAAGTCTATCAAAGTACTCATCTAATTCCCATTTCTTTTCTGTTTCTTCAGGAATCAATTTAAACCTAAACATATCTTTAGAGAATTTAGGATTTTTAATAGCTGATATAGCTAAACCTATACCTGCACCTATTAAGGCTCCTTTTCCACTTCCCCAGTTATCAAATACGTCTTCTACCTTTAAATATCTAGCTATACTTTCTCCAGCTACTGCAAATGAAGCTGCTGCTTTAAATGGATTTTCAGCATTAGCTAATCCCCATCCTACAGTCCCTACTACAGAACCTATAGCGGCACCTCTTTCTACATTAAGCATATTGCTTCCTCCACCAATAGCTTTTAAACTAAGCTGAGCACCAAATTCAATACCCATACCTAATAAAGCTGTTGGATTAAGACCAGCCATTAATGCTCCTGCTCCATATCTCATAACAGGACTTAAATTATCTACATGCTTAAGACCAAAGTATAAAGCAGATGAACCTACTGCGGCTAAATGTCTACCAAAACTTTGACCAAATGTTTGATTTAAAGCTGGATTAACAAAACCTTTTATAGGATTATCCCAAGTAGCAAATGATGTTCCATAAACATGCTCATTTACAAATGACTCTCTTGCAGTTTCTATTTTCATATATTTGTTATGCAAGAATGGTATATTAGTATGTCCTATAAGTTCTTGTGCTGCACCTAATGTTTGTTGCATTGCAGAAGAGTTAGCTAAATATCCTATAGCTGTTCTATCTGTTTTATCTCTTTCTGCCATACCAGAAGATATAAGCTCTTTATTGATATTAGTACCAAATCCGCCTTCTTTCTTATAAATTACAGCATTTGTTACAATACCGTCTTCTAATCTTTTAATAGCATCTGCTGATGTACGATAATGTATCTTCTGTCCAGTTTGTAAGAACATAGATAAATCCGCTTCTTCATTAAGAGTTATACCTCCTAATCTTAATTGTTCTCCAGAAACAAGTGTTACTATGTTTCCATCAAAGCTTTTAACAACACCATGTTTTTGAACCGTATTATTATTGAAATATCTATAATCATAAAACTCATGTTTACCTGACATCTTAGTAGCACGTTCTTCTATTTCATCCATTTGTTTTGCTAAGTTAGAATCAGTTACTGTATTTCTAGCAATATTTCTCCATAACTTATATTCTTCAGATGTAGGAGCAATATCTCCTAATATCTTCATTCTATCAAATGCACCATATTCACCAAATTGGTCTGGATGTAAATCGTGTATTGATTCGTATCCTTTACCTGGCATTCTCATTTCTCCTTTAGGTAATGAAGCATAAGCATCACCTGTTAAAAATCTTTCAGGTAACCATTCAGGCATAGAGTTTCTTAATGGGTTATAATTAATTCTAGATTTATCTTCTGATGCAAAGAAACGTCTAGCGATTTCCATGAATCCTCCACCTACGCCTCCGACTTGTGCATCCCAGAAGTGTCTAGAGAATGAAGTCATTTGACCTGCATTTTCATATCTAAAACTATAAGATGTTTCACCAAAAACAAAATCATTTAAGAATCCATATATACCACTAAGTTGTCCCATAGAATATGTAGCATCTTTTATATAGTCATTAATTAAACTCTTGTCTATCATACCTGGATTACTAATAGAAGCATAATATTCGCTATTAAATTGATTACGTTTATTAACTAAGTTAGTATATACATATGTACCTTGAGTTCTATCGGGCATAGTTCCCATTGTATATGCTGGATTAGTTTCTTGATATCCTCCAAATCTAGCGGCTAATTTTTTAATGTTGTTATTAATAGCACTTACTATTCCATTAACAGCTTGATTAGCATCATATGATACTGAAGCTATTTCTTGTATTAACTCACCATTTGGGTCTAATGTAGGTAAATCTATTTGACCTTGTACTTGTCCTGTAGCTACAATACCAGCATTATTAAGTTTACTTATTCCATCCATAAATCCTATACCAGGAGCCATTACTTGACCATTATTAAATTGGATATTCATATAACCATCGCCTGTATTAGCATATGGAGTATAAGTAGCTGTTCTTATATCTGTTCCTCTAAGGATAAGCATATCATCATTTTTATTAGCTCTACCTTTAATACGTTCATTTATTCCTTGTACTACTGTTCTAATATCTCTACCGTCTTTACCTAATCTTTTTTTAATTTCAGGTAACATTCTAACAGGCTTTATCATTTCTCCTATTGTAGGATTTAATACTGCTCCCCATGGAGTTCCTTCACTAAATAGTTTACCTGTTAAAGGATACGGTCTTTCATCCATATTCTTTTTCTCTAACCAATAAGGGTCCATTAAAGCTCTTATAGGAGAAAGTGGATGTCTAAGAGACGGTAACCAAGAATGTTTAAATTTCTCTTCAGCTGAACCATATATACCAATTTCTTTCCAGTTACTGTGAGCTCTCTTTAAATAGTTAGGTTGATAATACTGAATAGCAGAACCTCTAAATTCTGAAGTAGAACCAAATCCCCAGAAACGTCCTCCTCTTACTGCACTATAACCATTTTCATACCAATCGGCTCTTTCTTCAGCAGTTTGAAAATCAGTAGAACCTGTCCAGTATTCTCCCCATACTGATGATTCTTTAAGCCAATCAATAGCTTGTCCTGCACCAGTAGCATAAGCTAATCTTCTAGTAGCCATATCTATATTTGCTATAGAATTAGCCATAGCTCCAGTCATAGAAATACCAGTAATGTTCTCAGATTCATAATCTAAATAATCATATAACGCAAATGCTCCTGCTACAGGAAGCACTCTCTTCATCATTATATTCTTAATTAAATCTTGTGTAGAGCCTGTACTATCACTAGAAAATCCTAAACCTACTGCATCAATACCCCACATAAGTCTTGCATTCATAAATTGAGGTATTTGAGTTAAAGTGGTATAGTTTTTCATATCATGTCTACCAGCAGTTAATTCTTTACCTAACTGTTTAATAGATTCATTGATACCTTCTAAGCTATTAAAGTTAAAATCTTTAATTACACTATTTTTCATGAATGTATAATTGTTATATTCATTGAAATATATTTCGTTAATGTTACCTATTATTTCAGAATCATACACTGAATGTCTTGATGCTAAATCATCTAACATAGATGTATATCTGAATTTAAAATGGTCATTAGTCTTCATAAGAGAATCAAAATAAGTTAAAGAGCCATTAGGTCCTATCATCTTATCTAGATTTAATGCATCATCTGTATCATTAGCTAACTTAGTTATAGACTGTAATAATCCCCAATCAGTAACATATGATAAATTCTTTTTCTCAATTCCATCTAAATTACTGTTTTGAAGTATCTGTTCTATTTTAGTCATACCTTTTTTAGTAGGCATATAAGAATCATAAACACCTTGACTATATTCACTAGCTTCTCTTAACATAACTTCTTTAACAGCTTCTCTTCTAAGAACATCTTCTACATCTAATACATTTGTGTATTCTAAATTCTTACCTAAGAATGTTTGAGTTCTAGTTTGAGATATATTTTGCATATTAGAAATATGGTCCGCATTTACATATCCTCTATTGACTATATTCTCTAAATCTTTATTAAAAAATTTAGTAACTTGACCTTCATGGTCTATACTTAATGATTCTATTAATTCAGAAGTGTTAAGATACTCTTTATTATTTAATAGATTTAATATCTTTAAAGAGCCTTCGTCTGTAATATGTCCAGACTCTATTAAGTTTGATATAGTTTGATTATTAATTTGTTTAGATGCTGTTAAGTCATTAAGCATTGCTGATATTTCTTTTTGGTCTTCTAATATTTTAGAAACAACTGCTGCTTTTGCTTCTAATTCATCTCCACCATTTTTAATTAAATATTCAGCTGTTAAAACATCTATCTTCTTTGACATAGATGCATCGCTAGTATATAATCTTTTATTGCTTTTTAAAATATTCTTTTTCCAGTCATCATTATTTTTTCTATTTAACCAAGCCTTTAATCTTGTTTCATGTGTAGGCTGACCATCTTGCATTATATCTAATGCTTCTGCAATAAAACTTGTATCTCTTTCTAATGGATTAATATTAGTACCAACCATTTCTTTATTAAGTCTAGCAGATTTACCATGTGAGTTATTTCTTATATGACCTTCTGCTAATACTTCATCATTAAGTTGTAAATTACCATCTGCATCTACAAATAAACTATATAATTTAGCTTGACCTGTATTTGCATTTCCAATAGCAACCTTAGAGTTACGAAGCATTGTACCGTTATTACCCATTTCATAAGCTGCTTCTTTTCCTGTAGACCCTGCTTTAAAAATCTCCATAATAGGAACTTCAGATTGCAGTCTTATATCTACACCAGCAAATAATTTACCAGGCAAAGTAGAAGAAAATTTATCAACTTGCTTCTTAACAGCCATATCAAATTCTACAGTACTGAATAAGTTTCCATCTTTGTCTATCTTTATAGACTTATCAAATAATACATTTCCTAAGTCATGTTTATCTTTAAGTCTAGATAGCTCTTCCATTAAATTTATTTCTTCATATCTACTTGTCTTATTAAAATTATTTTTAATTCTTTTATGTATATCTTGTTTTGCAAATAGATTTTCATCTTTACTATAAGCTTCTAATACTTCATCAAGAGTAGCTGTTCTATAACCTTTAAAAGCCATTTCTGAATCTATATTTAAAACTTTATCTATTTTACCAAAGATACCTTGTCCTCTTTTTTTATTTTCGCTTAAGGTATCCATTAATTTATCGGCTATCTTATCTCTAACTGGTTGTATAGTAGAAGCTCTTGCTACACGTTCTTCTATTTCATTTTTGCTTTTAAATACTAGGTCTAAGAATTCTTGTTTATTATCAGAAAGACCTGCTGCTTTAAATCTTTTATCTAAGAAATCAGAATAAGAGTTTTTACCGTCTTTACCTTTAACGAAATTAGTATTTATATCTTTATATGCAGAACTAGCTAATGTTTTAATATCTTCAAATGATGCTTTATCTTTATATTTTAAAGCAAGTTCTTCTATGAATCTTTGTTGTAAATCTGATTCTAAACCTGACTTAAGTTTATGACCTAAATCGTTATTTATAACTTGTTTAATATTTTTGAGTTGTCCAGCTAAGCTAAGTCTTTTGTTATCTGTATTAATTCTAAGAGCTTCTTTTTTAGTTCTAAGAGCTAATTCATTTTTAAAAGTCTTATTAGCTTTTAAATGATTATTGTAAATGTTTTTAATATCTTTGGCTTGTAATCTTCTATCTAGACCTTGTCGCTTAGATTTATAACCTCTTAAATCTTTAGATACTTGTTTTGTAGTAGAACCTAAAGCAGGAAGAACTTCAGAAGTTAGTTTACGAGTTAATCCTATATTATTAAAAGCAGCTGCACCCACCCCTACGGCTAATGCAGCTGCTCCAACTTTAGCGACTTTGCCTACGGTAGAAGAGTCATGTTCTTTATCTCTTCTTTTTTTAGACAAATATATTCACCTCTTTATATTTTTATCTTCTTGGTCTTAATGGAATAGGTACAGTAGTTTGAGTTTCATAACCAGTAAACATAGCATCTGCTCCCCAATCTATTTGAGGATTAGCTCTTTGGAAATCTAGATATTGTTGATACTCTTCTTTAGTCATTTCTCTATTTCCTACTTTTATTTTTCCATTATTACTATTATTATTTTGAGATTGTTGTGGAGCACTCTTAGTAGTATTATTACTCTCTTCAGGTTCCACACCCATAGCTTGTTTTAAGAAACCTACAACATCTTCATTCATTTCAAGGCTTCTCATATTCTTTAGTTTCCATTCAGCTTTAGAAAACATTCTACAAAACTTAATCATATCCCATGATTCTATTTCATCCATATCGTATGCAGGGAAAGCTTCACTTATTATACAGCTCATTTGAACATCTAATTGTTCTGTCTCTTCTCTACATGCTTCTAATAAATGAACCATATCTTCAGTACTAGATAAGAAAGAGTTAACTAATATTTCTTCATATAGCTTAGAAGGTATACCTGCATCATAATCATCTGCATTGTAACCTTCTGGCCATATTATTGTTTCTTCACATATTAAATCTTCTTTATCTAAATCACTTATATTCTGATTATTAACTATATCTTTATATGCCTTTCTTCCTAAAGGCTTATATATAAATATTTGTCCATCTATTTCAGAAAAGAATATATTGCCGTATTTATCTAAAAAGCTTTTAATCAAATCATCAAAATCTTTAACAGATTGTTTTTGATTCTGAGAACTTATTTTCATCTATTTAACAGCCTTTGTATTTGCTATACCGAAACCTGTTTTAACCATTGTTTCTGTAGCTATAATATCAGATATTCCTGCATAATCTTCTAATAATGAATCTACATTCTCTGGATATAATATAACTTTCTTAGCCATAAAGTCTTGTCTTTCAAAATAATTTATATCTTCATTTTCATCAAACTTTATTGACATAGCTTCTTTATATTCACTTCTTTTTAATTTTCTCCATACTACTTGTACTCCTGCTACAGTAGTTATGAATACATCACCATGTATTTCTTTTAATTTTTCAGCAGCTATTTCTGCTGGAGTTAATTCTATTACTTCTTCAACAACCTCAGTTGTTTTTTCTTCTATTGCTTTTTTCTTAGTAGAAGTAGTCTTTTTAACTGTATCTTTTTTCATATTAAATTCCTCCATTATTTTTATTTTATGTTTTTATTATATGTTAATAATTTGTACCTGGACGCATACATACTTTCTTATTAAATGGTTCACGCTTGCCATTATGCATAAATGCTCCTGATATAGAACAACTTATTAATTTTTGAGAACCTTTTTTACCAGTTAACTTGTCTTTTACTTTTGCAGTTTTTTGTTCATCCAGTATGTATCCAAAAGTATTATCTTTCTTCTTTACTAAAGTATATGTTTCTGATATATCTAATTCATTATCATGTATAGTTAAATTCACATTATCTTTAACATAAGTATTGTTATCATTTAAAAATGCAAAGTCTATATAAATATGAGATTTATTATCTTTATGTAGTGCATTAGTAACATCAACTATTACTCCTAAGAAAGTATTATCTTTTGAACATCTATTTCTTAAATCTGCAACTTCTCCAGAAAATCTTTTTTCTACAATCTCCATTCCACCTAAAGTTGTTGGACCAGACGAACCAATATTACTATTATTGCTACCAATGTCGTCGTTGTAACTATTTCTATCAAATTTATAACCTCCATACTTTAGATTTTTTGCTATAAAACTATATACTTCCATTACTGGTTCACCTGATGTATCTAATATTTGACTGTAACCATTTACCATTACACCTTCTAATATTTGATGTGTATTTTTAAATGATGCTTCATTCTCTACATTAAATCCACCATATCCAACAAGTATATCAAATGCTTTACCAAATAGAGGTGAGTTTTCTAAACTACAAGATTGACCAACTAGTGATGCAGAGTCTTGAGCTTTAGAACCATCTATCTTTTGCAATAACTTTGCAATATAACCTGGTTCCGTAAAATTAATAGCAAAAGTACCTTGTATTATTTTTTGACCTACAAATATTCTAGATGGCCAAAAGCTATTAAATCCATAGAAAGGCATTTTCTTTTCTTCATAAGAAAAATCTAATCTTACTATATCTAATATTCTTTCTCCTCCTATAAACACCTCTGCATCTAAACTAGAGAAATATCTCTTTAACTGACCATTATACATAGTAGTACTTGTTACTAAATCTCTATCAGATGCACTCATATTGACCCCGTAAGTAAAGTACGGTTTCTTTTTCATTATATCTCCTCCAATCTTATTAAATGAGATGTTGCTTTTTCATTAGCTATTAAAACAAAGCCTGATTTGATAACAGGATTATTATCTATTACATAATATAGATTATATAAATAATTATTATCTACTATCATTGAGTCTTCGTCTATAACCTCTATTATATAATCTGAATCTTTCTTAAAGCCTATATGTACTAATTGAGCATTATTAAAATTATCAAATGTAACTTTGACTCCATCGTATGTTACTGTTCTATATTTATCTTGATTTATATACAAATCATTGAACTTTATTTTTAAGATTTCTAATATTGCTAAAGTATTATTTAATTTTAAATCTACTATAGACTGAATCATATCATAATGAACATTTTTTATAGAAGTATCTTTATTTAATACAGAAGAATGTACATCTGCCATAGAATTAGTTTTACCTAAATTAAATTCAACTTTAGATACAATCTTTTGTATTGCATCTTCTAATTGAGATGAATTAAAATCAATTACTTCTTCATTCTTTGATACAAATGCAATTTCTGAAACTATATTAAAGTTTTGGTCTTCTATCCATATAGCATATGTATCTTTATGATTAATAGCTGTTAAATACTTATTAGCAAACACAATTTCATCTTTGTCTGTTATCTTTATTTTTCTAAAAGGCGTCTTATCTAAACTTTGCTCCAGATTAGATATAACTAGATAATATTCATTATCTTTCTTTCCTATTAAATCACTATTATTAACATCTACTGTTATATTTAATTCTTCATCTAAAATAACATTAGGAGCTTGTAGTAACTTAACATCTATATTTTTATTATTCTTTACAGCTAAACATTTTAAAGCTATATTTGAATATTTTTTAGATGGGTCCATATATTCTGTTAAATCTATATTATTAAGAATATTAGCGTCTCCATATAAAGTATCTATTCTAGACTTATCATTATCGCTGAAAGAATAAAATAAATATTTAGGTGATTTAGCAAAGTCATTAGTAATAGCTACGACATTATAACTTCTATTAGACTTTCCTGTATAAGTCATTTCATTTGGATACTGTTCTGAATACTCATAATACTCTTTCTTATTTTTAAGTAAGAATATATTAGCTTTAGTAACACCTGTATCAAATTTAAATGAATTACCATATATATTACTAAGATTCTTTTGTGGCATTGATTCTATCTTATGACTATTAATAGCTGTAGTAAACTCATTTTTATATTTAACAGCCATATACATTAACTCTTTAGCTTTTATATCTTGATTACGTTCTAATGAATATATTAAATCATCTGATTCTTTTATTTCATCAAGTATACTCTCATAAGCATCTAAATCTGTAAACAATAAAGAGTTATTAAATCTTACATAGCTTTTAAAACCAGATACAAAACTTTCTTCTGGTGCCAATGTTTTTGTAACAATAGTTTTAGATGTAGCATTATTGTCTCTAGTATAAACTACGTAACTTGTGTTATTAATCAAGTTTCTAAAAGTGCAATTTCTATTTGTTAGTTCTAATTCTATAGTAGAACCATCTAAAGAGTTTATACAAACACCTATTGTATGTGTAGGATTATTACAAGTTATTTTTATTGTAGAATCAGTTATGTTATCAATATTAGGTGAATCATCATAATTTGAATTATGTTCTCCTAAATTATCTACAGAGAATGTAACAGTATTAGATAAAGTTTGTCCTTTGTCTTCATACCAAGCAGAATATAAACCTGCATCCAAATAAGAAGTGTATAGAGCTTTACCATCTACATGTAATTCTGAGTATATTTTATTTTGAATTTGATGATATATATAAATCACACCAGAAGATTGATTAGGTGATAAAGTAAATTTAACTATACCTTCTTGACCTTCATAAATAGGTTGGTCTATTTCTGCTGTTAATAGCACTCTTTTAAGGCTTTCATTTTCATTAATACATCCTTGTGTCCATATATCTTCTCCAGTATAAGCTACTGGAATATCATCTAAATTAAATACAGAAGCAATTTGAGCCTCATTTTGTCTACTAGATGAAGAGCCACCTCCATTGTATTTCTTTAATGGTTCCATAGCAGTAGCTACGAATTGATATGTATTTTCTGTATATAAATCATTAATAGACATTACTTGTCCTTCGTTTATAATTCTTAATCCGTATATAGCCATTCTAGAAGTTCTACCATATTCATTAGCGAATGTAATAGTTATATCCATAGCAGGTAGTTCATCTGGTAAAAAGAATGTTTTACCTGTAGCGGCTTCTAAATCATTAAACATTTCTGTTGCAAAGTGTTTGTCAAAAACAGCAAATACTAAAGACCCAGCTATAGTACGTTGCCCCATAGTGTAATCTAAAGCATTCATGCTTCCTATAACTCTTACAGGTTTTTTATCTTGATGAGTAGAAACAGATAAAGTTTGTAAAGAGCCAAGTGTATATATCTTTTCTTCTAATTTTTTAGTTGAGTTATTAAGTGTAGATAATCTAGCAGTAACTACGATATCGCAACCTGAATAACTATCATAACCTTTAATTTCAAAATTAGCCATATTATCCTCCTTTGTATAAGTTAATAGTTATAATATATGAGCAATAAAAAAGAGAGAGATTGCTCTCCCTCTATTATTACTACCAAGTAGTACTTATAAATCCTCTATTTGTTTCGTCTATTGGTTTCATTGTTTCAACTGAACGACATACGAATGTATAAGCTCTTTCTGAAGTTGGAGCATCTATAGAGTATCCAGTACCTTCATTTAATAGCTCAACTCCGTATAAAACAGTAGAAGCCATGTTACCATATTCATTAGCGAAAGTTATTGTTATATCGAATGGTAATATTTCATCAGCATATCTTGGCTTATACTTTTTAACTAAATCAGATGGAGTTTTACCAGTAGTTCCCTTAGAAGAAGAACTTCCTGAAGCTAAAGAACTCATATGAGCATCCCATTCTTCTATAGAAGTAAATTGCATAGCTCCTGAATCACCATTTGTTCTGCTGTATTCATTTGCTTGATATTTTTGTATTTGTGGTCCATCAGATAATTCTTCTAATAAAGCATCTCTGTTGAAAGTAACGAATACTAAGTTACCAGCTATACCTCTTTTACCTCTTGAGAATGAACGAGGCTCAGCAGACCCCATTGTATAAACAGGTACTTTTTCTCTTGTTATAGAATAAGTTATAGCTTGTAATTCTCCTATAACTTTACCATTGAAAGTTGCAACGATATCACTACCACCAAAAGTAGTATACGTTTTAGTATATTGTTCACTTGACATGTTGTTAGCCATAAGAACATTCCTCCTTTAATTTATTAGGTTAATATAGGGAGAGGTGTTAAACCTCTCACACTATTACTTAGATTCTTGAACAGAAACTGTATTTCTAACTTCTCTGATTTCGTTAGTTGGTACTATAACGTATTGTATCTTAACGATACCTAATCTAGAAGAAGCTTGGTCAGTTACTATTTTAAATTCATAGTAGCTTATTAAGTTTTCTTTTAATTTATTTAATACTGAAGTTATAGCAGTATTTAAAGAGTTTATTGTAGCTAAGTTATCTTGTAAACCTATGAATGGTTCTATAACTTTTCTTAACTCTCTATCAACAACATTTATAACTTTAGTAGTTGAAAGTCTTCTATAAGCAGAATCAACTGGAGCCATTGTTATACCATCTGTTATAACTAATCCTTGAGTAGTTCTCTTACAAGTTACAACGCCTTTACCAGTTAATTTAGATAATTGGTAGTTAGATAACTCGAAAGCTAAGTTTGGTATATTTATTGGTTGGTTAGTTGAACTTCTATCAGCTGCTAATGTAGAAACCATACCAGCGTATCCAGCAGCACCATTTGATACATAGTTGTATCCATTACCTGTTGTTACTGTATATTGCATGAATGGTACAGATATACATCTTCCTATTGGATGTGGCACGTTATTATTATTTAACATGTTATTTCCGTTAGGTCTCTTAGCATATAAGTCTAAGTCTAAAGCTAATATTTCATTAACTCTATCTGCAACTGTTGCTAAGTTTACACCGTTTAACTTAGAGCATCCTATTATACCGTGAGTTGGGTAAGTCTTTAAAGATGTATAAGTACAGTGTTGAGCTAAATGTCTAGCAAAGTTATCAGAAGTAGTATAAGGTATATACATTGTAGTATCGTAGAATGTATCTCCTTTATCTACACCTTCTCCAGTTAATTTAGCAGCAACTTCTACGTCTGGAGTGAAAGCAACAGCAGTGAATAATTCACTAAATACTGAATCTTCATTTAACTTTTCTACTAACTCATCATAGTTCATCCATTGAGCTTCTGTAGAGAATATTTTTATAGTAGCTTTATCAGCTAATATTTCAACGAAGCATATTGTATAATCTTCTTCTAATTCTCTGTTAGCTATTTGTCCAAGAACTGCAACTGGTTCTAACTCATTGTCAGCTAAAACTTTATATACGTTAGCAACTTCTCCACAAGTACCTATTACATAAGAATCTTCTTGTACAGATTTGATTTTGAACTTAGCTGACTCTTTTTCGTATTCAACAGCGTATAATTTATCTTCAACTTCTACTATGAAGTTTCCTGATTGAGGAGCTTCTACTAGTACACCATTTTGCATAGTCTTTAAGTTAAAAGTAACATCAGCCATAGCTCTATCTACTAATAATACGTCAACTAAAGTTTCTTCTATTACCATAACCATAGTACCTTCAGCGAATTTAACATTGTTAGCTTCATCTTTAGTTACTGTAGTTATTCTTTCATACTTAACATCTGTAGCTAATTTAGATAATACTTTTGCTTGGTCTAAACCTTCTTCAACAGATATAACTTCTACATTATATTTAATAGCATCAGAGAAATCTCTTTCATCTATTTTAGCTGTTAACTCTATAACGTTAGTTCCGTTATCTTTTAAGTTTATAACTCCTGCTTTTCTCTTTTTGAAAGCATCTTTTCTAGGAAGCTTACCAGAAACTTTTGTCTCAGCATTAGCATTAGACATTACTGTGTAGTTTGTAGAGTGGTTTTCTAACATAGAGTATATTCCATCTGGTATAGATATAACTCTGTTTTCATCATTAGAATCTGGTACAGTAACTTTGTATCCTTTAGTGTGTCCATCATTGTTTTTAACTTCTATTATTTTAGCAGTTTGAGCGAAACCTGAACCTAGTCTTTGATATAAATCAAATTCATCTAATTCAGCTTCTTCGTAATCTACTTTGTCTTTTTCAGCTATTTTATCTATAACTCCAACAGCTTTTAACCACTCACCAGCAGCATCTGTAGTAACAGCTCCTAATAAAGTATTTAAATCTCCGTTAGACTTAGCATATATAGGATAAGAAGCAGATACATCAGTATTTATTACAAGCTCTTTCCATATAGCTTCTTGATAGTTACCATGAGGTTTAGCTACACTTGATAAAATATATCCTACTTCAGTTTTAACAGTAACTTCAGCAGCAGCTTTATCTCTACCTATAGTGTATAAACCTGGGAACATAACTCCAACAGATAATGATTGAGCTTCTTTAGAAGAAGTAGTAACATCAGCACCATCTTCATTAACTATAGCTAATCTTAATACATTGTTGTTTTCAGTTCCATTAACTATGTTTATAACATCTACTAATCTTGAATCTTTAGTTATTCCATAACCAGATAATTTAACTTCAGTAACTAACATTTGATTTTGGTTTAATACTAAACCTTGCATCTTTTCTTTCATGTTACTTCTATCAGCTGGTTTATATATTTTTATACTACCAACTTCTCCATTTTCAGCTTGAGTAGTAGCGAAGTTCATATAAACTTCTTTATTGTCGTTAGATGGGAATATACCACTAACTCTTAATTTTAATTTTGTTTCTGTAGCAAAAGAGTAATCTTTATATATTTCTTTACCTGAAACTCTTATACCGTATATAGTTCTACATCCTCTTTCCCAAGCATCGTAAACTTCTGCAACTAGAGAAGCTTCTCTTCTTGTAGTAGGGTCAAATGAATCACCGAATATGTATTTTGCATGTTCAGGAGAGAATATAGGTGTTACTCTTCCTACTGGTCCATTAAATGCAGTACCTATTATTGTAACTGATTCTGTAGTTCCAAATGAACTAGTATCATAATCTTGTGCGTAATCTGGTATTATTTCAGTTATAACACCAGGAAGGATTAAATCATTATCGAATATTCCTGTGCTTGCCATTATAGCATTCCTCCTCAATTGGGTTATTTTTTAGTTGTTTTATCTTCAATTATGTCTCCGTATAACAATGAATCGGAGATTCTTCTATTGAATATTACCATTAATTTCTCTATCTCTACATAATAACGTAGATTTCTTATAGATAGAACATCACGGAAGTTATTATAATCAGTATCTGTTATTTGTTCTTTAAAGTAAACTTGTCTAACTCCTTGTTCCATAAAGTAACCAGCATAAGATAGCATTAGCTCTTCAAATGTTTCCATTACTTTATTTGCGACCTTATTTTCACTTGCAAAGACATTAAATTGTACAATACAATCAAAACCGATACCTCTAATAGTACCTAATCTTTGTTCATTATGTTCATCATGTTCTATAATTTCTTCCCTAACTATTGGCTTATATTCATTATTTGGTTTTCTAGAAATGACTCTATAAGATATATAAGGATGGTTAAATGAAATTTCAGGGTCTATTAATTTAATTTCTTCTTCATCTGTTATAAATTTTACATTCATATCAGACATAGCATAGTCAACTATTATTGCTAACATATCTAAGAAATCATATAAACTAGCACCCTTTTTTGCTCTTTGCATATTTACTGCTGTTCCACCACATGGTTCTTCGCAGTTATCTTTTTTATTGCTTTTCTTAGCTATTAAATTCTCAGCAAACTTTTCACTTTCATTTAATAGCAATTCTAAATTATTCATATTACACCCCCATTATTACACTAATAGATTCTAATGTCCCATATGGTACAAAACTATAATCTATTATTATATATCCAGATGTAGCGTCTGTCTTTTTAAAACCAACTCTATTTATAGTATATTCCTTAAAGAGCTTCCCTTTCATAGAATTTAAAGCTTTTACTACTTCTGATTCTATTTGTATAGCTATATATTGATTATATAGTCTACCTTTATACTTTTCTAAATTTATTGATTTGATAGCTCTTTTAATGACATCATCTATTAATGCATTAGCATATATATCATTACTTGTTCTAAAATTCATAGGATTTTCTAATGTTGTATTACCTGCATAATAATTAGTTTTAAAATACATAGCTCTTAAACCTTGTATATCATTATAATCTAAATCAAATACAACTGATACTCCTGATAATGGAGACAAGTATTTAGCATAATCTCTTATTACATATAAAGCTCCTAATACTACATTAGAATAAGGAATATTATTTAAGTTATTGTAAACAAAGTTTAAATTATTCCCATTCTGTTCTAAGAAAACAGATTTTTCATGTTCAAATTCTTCTTTGAATTCTGTTTCTATTTTAGTCATAGTACTTATATATTGGTCAAAATCTTTATATAGACTAGCATGTCTTTCTGTCATTATAGTTGTAGTTAAGCTATTAACCAATGCAAATTGCTCTAAAAAGTATTCAGCGTAATATTGTTCTTTATTTGTTATAGGGTTATAAAATTTATCACTAAGATAAATATCTATAGGTATAAAGTAATCAAAGTCATAATGTATTATCTTATCAGATAATCTTATATAATCAGAACGACTGTAACAGTTACTAAGATATACATTACTAACACCAAGGTCTATTAATAATTCATATGCTTTATATAATTCACTTTGTCCAAAAGTATTTAATGCTTCTTCCTTATTAGCAGGAAGTATTATCTCTCTAGCTTTATAGTTAGATAATGCTGGTCCTGCTATAAGAATTTTTTTGCCTGAATTTATATTAGTTATTTCACTAGATATATAACTACTGTTTACGTTTATGTTCATTTAATAGCCTTTTGAAATTTTTCATAATTTCGTATTTATTGAACTTAACTGTTGGACATACACATCTTGTGAATTTAAATTCTCCATTTAAACCTCTATGGAATTGAGTAGCATATACTGAATACATTGTTTCGTTGTCTATAATTAAGTCTTGCTTGTCTATAAACAACTTAGTCTTGATGTAAAATATCTTAGGAGTAACTGTAGGGAATTCTGCTCTTAATGCTTCGAATTCTTTAGACTCTCTTGATGCACCTTTTACTTTATATATTTTAATTTTATTTCCTAACCCTAAACATAAAGGACAACTTTGTTGAGCTTGTTTAGAAGTTTTATCTACACATTTACATTGCATATTAGGGACTTGCTTAATGACATAGAAATTATAGTCCCAGTTATCTATGACTTCTTGAGCGAAACTTTCATTAAATGCCATTACCATCTACCTCCTCTACCTATATATTGAGGATGACCTGCGGCAAATCCACTAGCATAACTTCTATTATATCCTTGCATACCATTAAGTCCATGATAAGGAGCAGCAACATTAGGATTAATAGGCATAGCATATTTACCTCTAAGTCCCCAAACAGGGTCTGTAATTGTATATATCTGTTCTATTATATCTTCGTATGCTCTTTTAAGTCTATCTAATAAGTCTTTAATAGCTGATAAATTATAACTAAATTCTTTAGCTAAATCAGATAGAACTTCTTTAACTTTATCTGGTCTAGTAGCCATAGTTATATATAAACTACTTAAACATTCATAAGCAGCTTTTAATACAACAAACTCCCATATTACCCAGTGTTCATTTCTCATACTTTCTACAGAACCTCTTAGTTCCATTAAGTCTTCTTTACTGAAAGTTATATTTTGTTTATTATAAGCTTTAGCCACAATAACTTCAGCTAGTCTAGAAGCCTCTCTTATATGATATAAAATAATTTCATCTGTTATATCTATATCACCAAGTTTAGCTCTTATATCTTTTATGTCTGCATAAGCAAGACTAGGAGCAGATATATATTTAATCTTTTGAGCTTCTATACAATCTCCATCTACAGAATAGATTTTAGGAAGCTTAAATTCATATATACTATCTGATTGAAAGTCTTGTAAATAGAAAGGCTTAATTATTAGAACATTAGGCTCTATTTCATCTATAGTAAGACTACAACTAATACGCTCATGTCTCATTATAAATCCCTCCTATAAGCTATTATATTCTCAGGTAGTTTTTCTGGGTCTATATCTTTATTGAATTCAATAAAGAATTCAGGATAAGTAACTCCATTATTAGAACGAGAAACCATTTCTAACATTTCATCTGGTTCTAAAAAGAACTCAACAGGAGCCATTATGTCATCTAAGTATTCTTTTTTAGCTTCACTTAGAATATCATCACATTCGCTAACATCTGGTACAACTGTAAAAGTAATTATATCAGACCAATCACCATTCATCCCATTTTGTATAACTCTAGCTCTTAAATAATACTGACTATTATCTAATAATATATAGCCATTAGTATATTTAGATTTATAATCTTTTACTATATCAAAAAAAGCTATATCAGAAGCGAATTCGAAATGATACGTAACATCCGATTCATCTTCCAATACAGCTTCTTTAGATAATCCTGTTTCCTCTTCACTCTCTGGCAGCTCTGGAGTTGAAGGATTTGGTTCTGGCATTGGGTGAATTGATGTAGAACCATCAGGATTAACTTGTTTTATTGAAAAGTAAACTAAATTATGTTGTTGTTTAACAGCTTCGTTATTGTTTGGGCTTTCGATTATAACTTTCAGCTTAGTATCAGCTGAGAAAACTATATCTTTACTTATAGGGTGAATTAAGTCTCGATTTAATTTATCTTTTATCTTATCAATTTTAACTACATAATAGCTATCTAATTCTGGCCAGTCTTTTAGATTGACTATTATTTTGTCATCATCAACAGATAATTTATATAATACAGTAGTGCCAGATGATGCAGATATAACTTGAACATTTTTTCTATTAACAGTATCAGGGTCTACTTTAAAAGTTGTTTTAATAGTTATCAACTTATTAGTATAGTCTGGTGTTATAGATGTAATGTTGAAGATACTTTGCATTATCTATCACCTCTTTTAATTATTCAGCATCTTTTTCTTTTTTAGTAGCTTTCTTTTTAGTAGTCTTTTTAGCTTTTGGCTTTTCTTCAACTACTTCTTCTTCAACTACTTCTTCTGTTATCTCTGTAACTTCTTGAGTTTCTTCAGGGATAACATCATTAGTAACTACTTCCTCAGTTTTTACTTCAACTTGAGGAGCGACCTCTCTTACTTCTTTAACAGCTTGTGCTTCTCTAGTAGCTTTTTCATCTTCTAAAGAACCTTCTATTATATGTACAAGACCATGGCTTATACTTCTTTTTATGTTAGTTGTATTAGAACCTTCATAAACAAAGGCCTCTGGTCTAGTTATTGTTAAATGTATATTAGTAAGAGGGTCATACCAACCTGGATTTCCAGCATTGATTCTTATCTTTGCTATTGGTGCTCTCATTTGGTACAACCTCCTTTAGTTTTTATTATTGCATTACAGGGTTTATATTTATAACTGGAGCAGCTGGGTAAGATGTAGCAACAGCTATGTTCTTAGCAACTGTTATACCTCTACCGTTATTTAATATACCTATTCCGTATCTTTCCTTAGCTTTTAAGTTTCTGATATCTTTTTCTGGGTCTGTCCAGTTTTCTGTAGATAATCCTTCTCTTTGAGCTACTATACCAACTTCTGATTTATCAACTACATACATATCGAATTTCTTAGTTAACTTATCAAACTTAACCCATGGAGAGAAGTTTATAGCCATTGGTACTGGTAATCTGTTTTGTACTTGGTCTGGAGTCATTATTAACTTTTGTCCATTACCGTTGTTAGCCATACCAAATGCAGCTGGAGTACCTTGTATTCCACCATTTGGATGTACATTGTTTCCACCTAAAGCACCGAATGTTAATCCGTTACCTATCATTGAGTTTCTAGCAAATACTACCCAAGTTAATGGATGCATTATTACGTCTGTTGGGTTATATCCGTTACCCATTAAAGCTAATGTTAAATCTAAGAAATCTTCTACTGATAATGTATCATTGTAGTTACCGTCTTTTCCTAAACCTGTAGTTCCAGCAGCTTCTTGATATTGTCTCTTAGCGTTATCGAATACTACGTGTCCATGATTAGAGAATGCATTGAATATCATTTCTTCTTTGTATCTAGCCATTGCTCTACCCATTTTTCTTACGTTTATTCCTAATATGTCCCAAGATGAGTCTGCTATAGCTTCTTCTGTTATAGATACTTTAACACCTATCTTCTTAACTCTTATTTCTAGAGTTGCGTTTTCTAGTGTGTTGTAATCTAATGCAGTCTCTTTGTATCTTGTTCCTTCTCCAACTTCGTAAGCAGTTACTTCACCAACAACTGGTATAACGTATACCGCAGAGTTTCCTCCTTCTACTCTTACTGTATTGAAGAATCTTGTTCCTAAATATTCTGGCTCAGCTGCTTCTCTTAATTTACCTTCTATTACTTTAGGTATTAACTTAACAGCATCTGTTGTAGTTATAGCTTCTTGTATTGTAGCTTTACCTTGAGAATAATCTCCGTGTATATTTCTAGCCATTTTTTCAACCATTTCTAATGATTCCATTGTTATCGGTGTAGACTTTCCAGCTTGAGTTGCTTTTTCAACTTGAGCTTTAAGTCTGTCTATATTACTTAAAGTTTCTTGTAAACCGTACATTTTGTATATTTCCTCCTCGAAAAATAATTTAGTTTTAATTATTCTGTTTTTATTTTTTAATTTTCGTATTTACATTTTTTATGTAGAGGGGAGACTTGCTCCCCTTAATAGTTCTATTATATTAATCAATCAATACTGATTTCTAATTTTTAATTATTTTTGTAATAATACTGAAACTACTCCTTGACATCCATCCCAGTCTAAGTAAGTTGGAACCCCAGCCATACCTCTCTTAACGTAAGAAACGTTAACTGGCTTCTTGCTTCCATCACCTTTTTCTGTTTGAACTAAAGATATTAAACCTTTGTGTAAGTCAACATATTGTATAGTGAATTTATCAACTTTAACGTTAGCAGCTATAGATACAGCTTCCATTTCACCTATTTTTATCTTAGCTGATTCTATATCAGTTTCAGGTAATCTTATCATCATTTCTTGAGCTCCTGCTAATTCTTTAGCAACTGTTAAATGAGTTATAGTTAATGTTTCACCAGCACCATATTCTTTAGATACAGCGTTTTGTCCATCTGTTAAACCTGGTATACCTCTATCTAATCTATGTGCTTCGTCTAATCTTGGGTCAAATGCACCTTCTCTTGATGAAGCTAACATATGTAAGTCATTAGATATGTAGTTCTTTTCTAATGGGTATCCTGGGTAAGTGAAATCTGATTGTAACATTGTTGGAGGATTAGTTACGAAATCTTCTCCAGCTCTGTTAGAGTTTGGCCATATATATGGATTGAAATCATTGAAGTTCTTTCTGTCTGATAATGCCCATTGAGCAAATCTAGCAGCACCTTCTGGTAATAAAGACTTATCTGTAGAGTAAACTTGTCCTACTACTTGTTGTCTTTCTTTTTCATATTCAGCTATTGTCATATCTGAACATCCGCCTTGAACTTTAGTCTTATCTGTATAAGATAATGGAGATATTGTCATTCTTCCGTTTAAGTCAGCTTTTACTAAATCACCTGGCTTAACAGCTCCGTATATAGAACCCCATGGGTTTCCTTCAGCTTTATCAGCATCTATGAACCAAGGCATATCTACTAATGCATCTGTATGTATTGGTCCTGGCATGATACCGTTGAACGCATCTACGTCTCTAGTGTATTCATTTCTTCCCATTATACCTAATGGTTTGTTAGCAGGTCTTAAAGTTTCTTTTTTATCACCTTTGTGTTTTCCATCTATATCAGCTTCGAAAGCTACTTCTGCTTTTTTCCATGCAGCAAATCCTTTAGATAAATCTAATTCAACATCTTCTCCACCGTTAGCTAATGTTAATGCATTGAAATAATGTAAAGTATCTGTATCCATTACTGTTAAGTATGGGTCAGCAGCAACTATTCTACCTTTAGGCATAACTATTTGGTTGTATCCGTAAGCCCATCCGTATCTAAACATTGCTTTTAATCTTGGGTCCATAGCGTATTTTATATTTAATACATCATGTTCATTCATTAATAATGCGTTATTAGTTCTATTTATTCTATTGTCATTTGTTCTGTGTCCTGGGAATCCAGCATTCTTGAATGCTTCACCTCTTGCACCAGGTTGTAATACCTCTCTTGATGAGAAGCTATATGGTTGTAATGCCATTGTATATTCACACTCCTTGAATTATTAGTTTAAATTAAAATATGTTTGAAAATAATTTTATGTATTCGTCTTCGATACTGTTATTACTATCTTCTAATGATTCTTTTACATTTTGAATTTTAGAATTTTCTTTTGAAGTATTATCTTTAGCTTCTGAAACAGCTGCTGGAGAAGTTAAAGTTTGCATTCCAAATACTTTCTTTTGTACTTCTGTAAATTCATTTAATTGTTTTATAGTTGATTTTAATGTATCTTCAGAGCTTTCTAATAAGCTTGCTTCATCTTCAGCTGGTAAGTTTAATGTAGCTCTTAAAACATTTACTTGTTCTACTAAAGCTTTCTTTTCTTTTGCTTGATATTCAACTAACTTAGCTTCAGCTGATTCTTTTAATCTTTTTTCATTATCAACTTTATTAGTTAATTTTTCATTTTCAGTTTTTAAAGTTTTTACTTCTTTTTTTAATTTTGCTATTTCTTCTTTAGCATCTTCTAATTCTTTTTTAAATTTGTCATCTTCTTCAGTTTCTTCTTTATCTTCCTTAGCTTCATCTTCCTTGTTTTCATCTTCTTCTTTAGACTCTTCTTTGTTATCATCTTTAGATTCAGACTCTTTACCTTCTTCAGACTTAGGAGCTTCTTCTTGCTCTTTTTCTTTATCATCTTCGTCTTTAGTAGGTTCTTTAGGTTCATCAGCTTTAGGCTCTTCTTTAGTTTCAGGTGCTTGTACTTCTGCATCCTTTTTTACTTCTTCGTCTACTTGTGTACCTTCTTGAGTTTCTGTAGACTCTTGTATAGAATCAACTATTTGTTGTGTAGATTTTATTAAATCTTCAAATATATTATCCACTGATTCCTTCACCTCACTCTTCTTTTTCTTAATTGCTTCATACACTCTCAAGTTATGAGCATATATATCTGATGGAACTATTACATAAGAAACTTCTTTTGGTTCCATCTTATTTATTATCCAATAGCAAAGCTTACCATCGTAAGTTTCACCTTTTTCGTGTTCACACAATCCTTCTTCAGCTAGATTTGTTCCACATATAGAACATCTTAAGTCATGTGCTATAACACCTATTGATACAGTAGAAAGTGTACCGTTTTTAATACCTTTCTTACCTTCTTCATCTCCTATGTTAGCTGTAAATACTAATGCAGGAGTTCCAGTTCTTGTTTCAGCTTCTTTGTATTCAACTGATTTTATTCTACCTATTATTACTCCATCTTTTTCATTATGATGCATTATAACAGGTCTCTCATATGGGTTAGTCCAATAAGGAACAGAATCTTTAAGGCATTCTGGTGAATAATAAGTATTATTTCTTGTTACTCTTGAATGTATTGCTTCTATATCTACCATTAGAGAGTTTTCATCTATATACGTTTCTACACTAGACTCTGTCATATTCTTTAACTTAGTCGGTGTATGATTTACTGAAACAAATTCATGTCCAACATATTCTTTAATTTCTATTGCCATTTTTCTTTTCTTCACCTGCCTTTTCCTTATTGTAAGTTATCTCGCAATCGCAGAATGAATGATATGCTGGGATATCATCAACAGAGAAAGCTTTAGTATCTATATTATCATTTCTACCTTCGGCATCTTTTTCACTGTTAAATATAATATATGCTTTATCTACATTGAGTAATGCACCTGTTTTTGTATAAGAATACCAATAAGCTTTTCTTACTATAAAATCTGATATGAATTTAAGCTTGTATTCATATTTTTCAAAACAAGCAGAAATGTTATTTTTATCCTCTTCTATAGCTAATTTAAGTGTTTTAACTAACTTACTGAAAGCTATATCAGATTCTTCATAAAAATCTTTCATACTGATGCTGTCACTAGGTAACAATTTATCTGTTTTATTAACAGCGTTTATTTCTTCTGTTGCGTCCATTATAGCTTGCATAGAGTATTCATCTATATGCTTAGATAAATTAGCTACTAATGCATTCTTTAATATAGAACTAATCACTTCTAGATTTTCACCCTGTTCTAATTCTTCACAAGCAAAGTCATAACACTTAAAAACATCTTTAAATTGTCCTCTATGATTATCTATCTCTAGACCCTCTTTTATTTTTGCGGAATGAGTACCATGTTGATTTTGTGGTCTATTATTAGTACTTACCGCTTTGCTGGGCCCTTGCGATTTATTGCTTCTCGGTGCTTTATTACCAGTAGATGAACCACTATTACCAGAAGTTGTTTTATTTTGTGAATTTATTCTTGCTAATTCTTTCTGATGTTCAGCAGTTCTATCTACTTGAGCTAATGCAGCTTTTGTTTCTATCATCTCTTTATATAGTCTAGATTCATCTTCAACACTATCTTTCATTCCCATTCTTCTTCTTGACTCTTCGAATGTAGTCATGTTAGATTGATACTTAAGCATTTCATGATTTTCTTTCTTAACTTTTGTTTCAAGAGAGATTTCTTCAAATTCATATTCAACAATATCTTCTTCATTTAATATAGGGTTGTATCCACCTTCAAATAATAATTCATTTAATATCTTTTCTTTTATAAAGATACTCATTATTCTTTGTATGTATTTAACTGTATCGTGTATTTGTGCTTCCATAGATTCAGAGTCTTGTTTAGCTCCTCCTCTACCCATTTGTGATGCAGATACTCCTAAAGCAGAGAATACTCTATCTTCGAAATATTTTAAATATCCTTCAGCATTTAGAGCTGTACCTTCAGCACCTATTGCTTTTATAGCCGTTCTTTCATTAGTAACTACTATACCATCTAAAGTAGAACGTTCAATTTCATTCTGAGCTTTATATATCTCAGGTTGTGTTGCTTGCATTCCTGGTTGTGGTAAACCTACTATCCATTGATATAAAGGCATTGAGAATCTATATACAAGTGCAGTTACATTACCTTCTATTTTTCTTAATAGCTTAACATCTTCTAATGCTGCTATTACTCTAGGTGTACCATATGCATTATTTGCATCTTTGTCTATAAACATATGTATTATATCTCTAGGGAAAAATTCTCTTATATTATCTCCATAACCTTGTTCATATTTAACTACGTTACCGTTCTTATCTCTTTTTATTTTAACAGATGCAGGGTCTACTCTAAAGTATCCTCCTACTATTTTATCTGCTAACATAGGACGAGCATTTATTCCAACTATATTATCTACTCTTCTTTTAACTAAGAAAGCATTAGAATACTTAACTAAGTCATCAGCAACTTCTTGGAATAATATCTCCATAGGCTTTTGTGTCATAAAAGACATCATTCTAAATCTTTTCTCTAAATATGACACTCTTTCATCTTCACCTTTAAGATTAGCTCCTGCTTTATAAATAAGATAAGAATATTTACTGAATGATATTTTTACATATGAATCAGATTCAGATGCCTCTTTGATTTCCCATAGATTATATTCAGGTCTTTGGAATCTCTCTCTGGCATCAGACTGCCTCTGAATTCCACCTATAGCTTTTAAAACAAAGTCCTTCATTTTCTTATTGTTGATATTAATTTTAGGTATTTTGTTTTCATCTACTTCTATAGGCTCACGCTTTTCATCAATAGCTTGTTTTCTTCTAGAACTGAATAAAGCCATTCTCTTCACCTATCTTTCTTATTATTTTTCTTTTACTATAGCTAATATATCTGTTTCCTTTAATATTAAATATTTATCTTGACCAGACATTACTTGTGTACCTGCATACTTATTATACATTACTTGTTGTCCAGCCTTTATTGATAACGGTAATACAGTTCCATTATTTAAAGTTCTTCCTTCTCCTACTGCAACTACTTCACCTATTTCCATTCTTAATGATTGTTCAGTCCCTTGATTCATTACTATTAATCCTGACTGTCTTACTTCTTCTCTTTCTCTATCTTTTATTTTTAAAACTACATTGTCTGCTATTGGTTGTAATATCATTATTTTATACCTTTCCCTTCTATTAATGTTTGTTTAGATTTTATTTCGATTATCCACGTCTTTAATGTATCATCTAATATATCTACTGAACTTTTTAAATATCTAAATAAGTTTCCATATGCTATATCATATTTCTTATCATATGTTAATTGCATACCTTGTAGAATATTATTATTCATTTGTTCTGTTTTATTAACAGCTTCTTTTTCTTCTATATTTGCATATCTTAATCTTAATTCATACATAGCTTTAAATTGTTTAAGATGTGTTATAGTTTCTTCTGCATTAAAGATAGTGGCATAATAATCTATTTTCATAGTTCTAGTAATTTGATTTCTTAAAGCTGAATCTAACAAATGTTTTGCTTCGCTTTTAACATCACTACTACTTAATAGTATATTATCAACTAACATAGCAATTTCATCTGTTGGTTTATTCAAAACTGCTGGCACTAAATTAGTCCAATAATTAGACAAAGCATTATGTAAGCTAGTAAAGTAATCATTAAATAAATCTGTTAAGTTCTTAATATACTCTTTTTCTATTATCTCCTGTTTAGTATGCTCTTCTTTCACTATAGGGAATGAGTCAACATCTTCCCAAAAGTTATCCTCACTAAATTCAGGTTCTCTATCTGGTGCTTCCGTTTCTGTATCTGTATCTGGAGTTTCATAATTCCATTCCCATTCTTCAGGTACTCTATCATATATATTCCCTTCTAATTCATCTCTGACAAAATCCATTATAGGGTCAAATACTTCTCCTACTATATCAGATGCATCACCTGGTAGCTTATTAATTAAAGTGTCTATAACCTCCATTTGGTCTACTACATCTTCTATAATGTTATTAGTATCTTGATTATCTTCTGTATTATCTTGGCTATTAAATATAGCACTAGCATCTGAAGTATATTCATCTGTATATTTCAAATCAGGTCTATAACCAATTAGTCTTTCTTCTTGCATTAATAGCAACTCCTTTCTTAATTAGGTTTATATTTATATTATAAAAGCGACAGCATAATAACCGTCGCTTATATATTACTATATTTTATCTTCCAAAACCTCTACCGAAGCTTGTTCTTCCAAATCCACCTGAACTTCTTGAACCCCATGAAGAACCTCCTCCATATCTAGGAGACTTATAAGACTCATCTACTTTTACCCATCTTTGTCTATCACCTGGTAAGTCTTCGAAGTCAGTATTATTATAGAAGTCTACTATTCTATTATCAGAAGATGCTCTTGTTTCAGACTCTATTTTAGCAGCCATACCTCCTATTTGTTTATGAGATATAACAAATTCAGAAGTAACTTCTGGCTCTTGTATCATTCCTGTTAAGTCTTTAAATTCAAGTACCATTGCTAAATAAGCAAGTCCTAATGCATCAACAAAGTGTTCGTTCTCTGATGTATATTTAGGAACACCAGACTCGGTCATTTTAACAACCTCATAATCTGTTAATTGCTTAGCTAGTGTAGTATCATATGGAGATAATATTATCTTATCTCTTTCAAATGCTATTTGTAATTGGTTTACCATAAATGGCTTAAGAGGTTTCTTTTCAAATTCTTTAGTTATTGGGTCCATTATATCTAACTTATTAGCAAAGGACCATCTTTTAACTTTTGACTTTAATCCTGTATGAGGATTCTCTTCACCTATAATATGTAGTCTTTCTATTTGGTATTCTCCTGAACCAGCATCACAATATATCCATGAAGGATTATATATCTCGTTCAGTTCTACTATTGTGTTAATAGCTGCATCATAACTATATTCAGAACGAGGAACCTCAACTCTTTTAAATACTTTAAACTTACCTAGTCTTGTATCATAGTCTAATATAAGTATAGAACTGTTAGCTCCATATTTATCCCAGTCTACTCCCATAGTTCTAAATATATTTCTAGGAGCTTTAAAAGATTGATTGTACATAAGTATTTCTGGTTCATTACCTTCTTCAATACATTTCTTTTGTTGGAAATAGTCTAAAGGATTATAAGCATAATTTAAAACCTTTTGTGCTGCATCTAACTTATCTTTATCGAAAACCCCTGTTTCTTGTGTACCGAATTCTGCAAGAACCTCGTGAACATAACCTTCAGCTGTTAACTGTGCTCTTAGTTCTGCTTCCATTTGGTCATTCCAGTTAGGATTATGAGTAGATGGATGGAAATGTTGAGAATAATTCATTGAAGGGTCTGTACACATTCTATAAAAGTGACTACGCTTACCTAATGGAGTAGAAGAAACAGTTATACCTATCTCTGCTCTCTCTATGGCAACAGCAGCAACAACTTCGAAACAATATTCAGACATGAAGTCTATCTCATCTATAAATATCCAGTCAGCTCTTTGTCCACGGACAGAAGCTGCATCATCACCTGTTGTAAATCCTAATATCATTGAACCATTAGCAAATTCTATTTTAGCTGGGTTCTTTGTACTAGAGACTACTGCCTGTTTAACTAAAGGACTTTCTGATATTAACTCATTAAGACGTGTAAACATGTTACGTATTTGGTTTTCATATGGTGCTGCCATAAGTACACGGAAGTTTTTCTTAGTGAATGCTAAGTATAACATCTCAACAACCATCGTCTCTGTATTATGAGTTATAAAATCTTCGGCAATAAAATTCATAGTTAATGGCACAGACAAATCATATGTCTGCATCTCTCCTAATGACTCTATGCTTACTATCTCATCAAATATAAAATCACCATCTGCAAAGTTCTTTAAATCCTCATTATCTAATATCTCTGCAAATTCTCTTAATCTACTTCTTTGTATATCATAATTCATTCTAAGTCTTGCATGTTTATTAGACTTACATAAATCTGCTTTAGATAATCCTTGTCTCACTCTATCTTCTTCTACGAATTCTAATATTTCTTTAGGAAGATAAGTGTCATATTTATTGTTCTTAATAGCTGATTCAAATGCTGCCTTACATGCTTCTTCTTTAGAGAATATACCTATCTCTTTATAGAACTTAATAACATCATTAGAGTTTGTTATTAATAGCTGATATGATATTTTTATATCTCCATTATATTTAGCTTTCTTTACATTAACATAAGAATTAATACCAAACTTTAATAACAGATGTTGTATGTCAGCTATTAACTCTCTAGATACAGAACAATAACCTATCTGTTGTTTATTATTTTTAGTATGAGCCCATCCATCTGTAGCATACAATCTAGATAAGAATAAAGCCGTATCATTTCTATCTAAATTAAATATCTCACTAGGTATAGTTTTTGTATGAGCTGTTTTACCATAAACACCATGATGCTCTAATATTTCTTTTATCTTATTAGGATATGTTCTATTATTTCTGTTTTGCTTTTTAACTATATTAAAATCTATATCACGATTACTAGCATACTGAACCATTTCACAATCAAAGTAATTAACAGCTCTCTCCATTTCTTTTCTAATAGCTTCTGATGCTGTACAGAATCTTATTGTCTTGCTAGAACAATTGCCATCTCCTATCATATAAGCTAGTAACTTTATTTCATTCTCATTTATATAATGGTTTCCAAAAAAGCCCATATTACCTGCTAATGCTACTTTATCACCAGGTTTTAAGAAATCTATTGCCATCCAACCTTTAGCCGTAAAAAGAGGATGGTTGCCTGTTGCATCAATATGTCTACCTGTTTTTGTAGTTACTCTGAATACTTCTTTTATACCGTTATCCAGTATTTCATTAGTAAAGTGAGCAGATAACTTATAATCATCTGTCATAGTAACTAAATGTGCTTTACCTTGTTTATATAATTCTTCTACTGGAACTCTGTCTCCAGTTCTAGGGTCATATACTCTTGTATGACCTGGTAAACACTTACCGATACGTCTTCCACATCTATAAACTTTTCTAGTATGCTTATCTCTAAGCATTTCTACTTGATACCATCTTGCTGTCCATGGTACTATCTTTTTCTCTCTAGGGTCAAAAGTTCTTAAGAAAGCTTGTGCCCATTTAATAGGGTCATCAAATATTTCTTTTAACTTCGCCGCCTCAGCTTTTGCTAAAGCCATTATATCACTCCTTTATTTATCTTAAATCAATAGGAACTAATTCTCCATATTCATTACCTATATAATAGTCATTTGTACTTGTATTAAATATTAATTGACCTGTAGCTGCATATTCAGGCATTATATTAGTCACTATTACAGTATCATTATTAAGTGAATGTGTATCTAATTCTGTAGCCATTATATATCGTCTTGGATTCAGACTATTTAATATAGTTTCCATTGACATACTTGATATAGGTGTGCCTATTACATTTATCTTATAATCACTGCTACGTGCTGTAAGCATTCTTGCTCTATTAATAACATTATCTATTCCTGACTGATGATAAAATTCAACTATATGCACCTCATTTAATTTATGCCCCCTCATATCAGATTCTGATGAGAATAAACTTACTTGACTATTGTTATGCATTTTTATAGTAAGAATAGATTTATTACAAGAACTTATTTGATTATCCATGTTTATTTCTGTAAACAAATCTTTAATTTGTTCATATAATATTCTAGCTGAATCTCTTGAAATACATAATACTCCTATTCTGTAATTATCATTAAGAAGCAATTGTAAAACTATCTTAACAGCTGTTATTAAATTTTTACCATATCTCCTTGGGGCCGTCATTAATAAATTAGCGTCTTCATTAAATATGTAAGCTAACTGTTCGTTAGTGAATGTTATATTTAATCTTTCTTCTATCATATTTACTAATACGTATTTAGGGTTCATCATTTTCACATATCTCCTTAAAATAAAATTTATTTAATGATTATACTATATTAAAGTCTATGCATATATTGAGCTTCGTTGCCCATTATAGATTGTTGTAAGTTATACTGACTCATCTTAGCCAACTCCATACCAGCTTGTCTCATAGTAGCTAGTTGTTGTGTATCTTGGAATTGAGCTTCACCAAAAGTTTGTATTCTTGCAGTACTGTTCATCTTTCTTGTTATATTTTGTGTAGCTTCTATACCACTAACAGCTAATGTAGGCAATTGCTTTGCTAACATAACTGGCATCATCCAACCGCCTAGCATTTCCCCTGCTACAAATAGTGTTCCCGCTTTAGCACCTGCTTTTAAGACACCATCTCCAGAGTTTCTTGATTCATTATAATCACTAACAGCGAATCCTAAGTTCATTAACGCATTAAGGTTTCTACCACTAAGAGCTTTTTTAAGATATTGATTACCTACATCTTCTGCTCCTTCAGCAACTGTTCTAGATGTCGTATCATAGACAGTACCTACTATTTCTCCGTTAGCTTTTGAACTAATTCCATAAGCATTTTTAGTAGTGTGGAATTTTAAACTCTTACCTTTTAGTCTATTAACACCTTCAGCAGTATTAGGTCTATTAAGAACACTTCTAGTAGTTTTATTATTATATTTCTCTGTTAATCTTGCTTTAGCTGTTAAGAAATCTTCTTGATTGTCGAAGACACCATTTCTATTTAATTTATTTAAATAAGCATGTGCTTCTCCACTTGAAGAATGTCCAAAGGCATCATCAATGATACCATTGATTCTTGAATTTCTAGCTTCCTCTTTTTGTTTGATAACTTTATCTGCATCAAATTTTTGATTTATCTTTAAAGCTTCTTCATGCATAGCATCCATAGCTCTTACATCTACATCTATATTGTCAGCATAAAACTTTTCTTGTTGAGCTTTTAATTCTAATTCGGTATTATAACGAGATTCTTTTATAAAAGTATCATCTGTTTTATAAGAAATGTCATTTAATAGTTCTTCATTAGAAGAGTAAGCTTTATTGATTATGTCATCTACAGTACGAATGTTGTCTTCTAGTATCGCTTCAGCATGTGCTTCATCAACTATTTCTTGCCATGCATCTAATGCTCTCTGTTCTTTTACTTGTCTACTTTGTTCTTGTTTTAATCTAGCTTCTTCTTTTTTCTTTCTACCTTTTTGTGCCATATTACATCATACCTCCATGTCTTAGATTATTAAGAGCAAATACTAAATCTCCTGTTGCTCCACCATTTTGTGCATAAGCTGGTACTCTAGGTGCACTTGTTACTGGTTGATTATCATAATTAGTTCCTTGTCTATTTTTATTCCATGACTTAACAGCTTCTGGAGTTCCTGCTCCCATTTGAAATGTAGCCGCCGCTGCGATACCTAATCCTGTAGCTTTCATACCAAAAGGTAATAAGTTATCTCCACCTGTAGTTATTAATGGTTTTGATACAGCTGTTAATGTATTAAGACTTGTTTTAATTCTCCTATTAATATCATCAGCTAATAATGCTTTGTTAGATGCAAGTATAGGAGCACCTGATACATTTTTATTTAATTTAAGATTATTTATCTTTAATTCTGGAACTCTTCCTATTTGTTTATAAGAGTCAGGGTCAGTTAATGTATTCTTAATAACTTTACCTACACCAGATTCAACTGCTTTACCTATATTCTGATATGTTTCTTTTTTAACAGCTGCACCGACTGCTTTTTCTCCTGTTTTCCAAACTTTCTCTGCGGCACCTGCTATTGGCTCAACAGAATTACTAATTCCTCTAAATGTACCTTTAAGCACTCCTTGTACTGGTCTAGAATGAAGTATACCTAAAGTTAAGTTAGAGACCGTATCTGTTAATTTACCTACAACTTTACCTAATCCCATATTGTATCACCTCTCTATATTTAAAAATAGTGCAGTCGTTATAACTGCACTATTCTATTACTTCTATTATCTTATATAAATGGTAAACCTGGAATATTTACATTTCCATATCTATCTCTATATAATCCACCACCAGTAGCAACTCTACCTGCTATACCAGCAGTAGCCATTGTACCAGCAACTTTTCTTTTAGAGATTCTAGTTCCATTAGGTGCAGATTTATCTACTACCGAATGAGCTGCTTTAATAGCTTCTTTAAAATCAACTTTACCAGCACCTTTATCTAAATTATGTATAGTACTTGCTATACCAGTAGTCATTGTATTATTAAGAGCTTTTTTACCAACCTTAGCTCCAAATTGACCAGCTGAAGAATTGAGTACTTGTTGAGCAGCTTTTCTACTATTTGCATCTAATGCTTCTCTACCTGCTTTACTAGCTACAGGTCTTAAACTTTCATTTAATCCAGCAGCGAAATTAAGCATGTTTTTTGCTATCTTTGCTCCACCTGCCATATCATATCACCTCTTTTAATTTAATATTTTATTGCTATTAAACTATTACTTGATATTGTCTGGTTTTTCTTCTATGATAAATTCTGTGTCGTTTAAAGCAGAAGCAAGTATATCTTGTATAGAATCTGTTTTGTCTTCTTGACCTTTTCTACTCTTACGAGTTCCTAACATCATTTCTAATAATCTTTCTTTTCTATTAAGATTACGTTCATATATTTCATATGCTTTAGATACTTCTGGTCTTGTAAATTGTTCTCCTGATTCTGTCATACCAGCTACAACTTCAGTAATAGGAGTTTGCTCTTCAGATATTAATGCTTTAGTTCTTTCTAACATTATATCTATATTTATTAATTCAGATACTATTGTGCTATCAGTAAAACTAGCCGAATCTAAATCATAATCTTGCATATACCCTGCATATCTTGTTTCTATTAATGCTGTCTCCCATGGACACTTCTCTCCAAACGGAGCTAATCCATATGGAAGCAATGCACAAGTATTAGAATAAGGACATGTATCTGATTTACAAGTTATAGGTACTTTTGCATATAATCCTGTTTTAGTAGATAACATAGCCATCGCTGCCCTCTTAGCTTCTATTCCTAAACCACTATGGCCCCACACATTGCCTATATTAGCTTCAAATCTTTGTCTAGCTTCTATAGCATCTCTATTTTGAACTTCTTCTAGTTCGTTTCTTAAGTCCATTTATTACACCTCCCATTTGTTAGACTCGTCGTTTCTATATTCCTCTCTTTCTATTTCTTTAATAGCTTCTTCTGATAATGTATCTTTTTTAACTTCAAAATCACATCCATCTGCTAATATAAATTCATATAAGATATTAAAATCATTTGTTCCAAATACTTCTTCTACTATTTCCACATTAGTTAATTTATATCTAGCTGACTCTATACCTACAATTCCTTCTATATAGTTGTGCATAGATAATTGTCCTGATGCTATTAATATATCTCCATCATCAGTTTGAACTTTACTTATCTTAAATGTCATCCTTCCTTGTACTTCTATTACCTCATTTTCATCTGTTGTTATTAATAGCTTTGCCATTTTAACACCTCCATATTTTCTTATATCTATATTATATAAACCTTTATGCCCACATCTCTTTATTAACTTTATATTAATTAGTCTGAATATTCTGAAAACTTTCCATAGATAGAAATTTTATATATTATATTTAAATTGTCAGAAAATTCTAAAAACTCTATTGAAAATAAAAAATTTATAATTTTTCGAGGCGGTAACAGGTTTATTGATAGTGTTAATGAAGCTAGAATTTTAGCCCCAGGTATACTAAGTATGATTAGTATGCTTGATGTACAATCTATCTCACTGCATGACACTATGCACTCTGATGCTAATTGTAATTAAATCTTAATAGGTAGATAGACAATGATATTTAACTCATAAAAAGAGTTCATACATTGCTATTAAGATAAAGGCAAAGACTGTTTAAATGTTAATTGACACAATAGTCAAGTCAACATGCTATGTCTTAAATGACAACACTTGTAGGGTAAGTAAATATACTTATCCTCTATTAATGCAACCATGTTATATAACATGTAGGTCACAAGTCCTAGTAAATGCAGAGTGGTAGACAATAATATTATAACAAATAAGGAGATAAACAAATGACAACAAAGACAATAGTAAAGAAAACAATAAAGAAAGTAGTTAAGACAATAGCTTTAGAAGTAGCAGAGGTAAACAATAATAACAAACATGTAGTTGAATTAGTTAAAATAGAAAAGGCTTTTAAAAGAGCTTATAAAATAACTAAGAATGTAAGATATGTAGATGTAAAGGCTAAAGGGTTTATAACTAAACCTAATGTAAAAGGTTATCATGCAGATAGTGAGATAGTAGTGTTCTTAGATGGTAACTTAAGAAAGAATGCAGAGACATTACTACATGAACTAACACATGCATATCAAGCACAACACATGACTAGACAATTTAAAGCAAGTAGACAACAAATGAAAACAGGGCAAGTAAGCTATAAGCACAGTTGGCATGAAACACATGCTAGACATTGTGCTAAGCTTCTTATAAATACATTAGACTTTAGCTTAGATTTACACTATGCTATGGACTATGTAATAGCAGCTTAATAGAAAAGGAGGTGAAATAATAGACACCTATAGTACAAGCATAATATAAAACAAATAATTAAAAGGAGGCATTAATATGCTAAAGAAGGTAATAAGAAAGATTTTAAACAAGTGTTATAAGAAGGTTAAAACAGTGAAAGATGAAATAACTAAAAAGGTTATTGCAATGACTAAAGCAGATGATGTGTTATATGACTTAGATTATAAGGTACCTATACACACAATAAAGAGATATGGATGCACATTCCATATTAAAGATGTAGATGCAATAGTAAGTGGAGATAAGGCCGCTTTAGTCGTATCAGAAGTAGCAGCTGTATATAAAACAAGTCAAAAATACACTTATGTAATAGCAGTAGATAACGTATTTAAAAAGCTTAGTAATAGAACTAAACAATTTGTATTAGAACATGAAATAGCTCATGTAGTTCATGGATTAGATAATCCTAAGAATAAGTTATCAATAGAAACTAAAGTTGATTTATTAGCAGCTAGAAAGATGAAAATGAATAACATTAAGCTTAGAAAGTGTTTAAGAGAAATAAGAGATAACTGTAACTACTTAAGTAGTAAAAAGATAATGTTAAAAAGAATTAAAAATATAGCAAGATAATTAAAATAAAAATAATAAAAATTAAAGGAGAATAAAAGATATGTTAACAAGAGAAGATATGAAAAATATAAACAATAGATTAAGAGGAACAGGAAAATATATGGATAAACCAATGTACAATACATTAAGAAACAGTGCAAATGGATTCTTAATAGCAGATGCACCAGTAGCATTAGTAGAAGAAGTAAAAGCACCAGAATATAAGATTGAGATAAAAGTACAAGAAGAACCAGTAGTAAGAGTAGAACAACATCAAGAGGAAGAGCTTACTGTACCATACTTTGTAACACCATTCTATATGGAGTGTAAAGTAATAGCAGAAGCAACAGGAAAAACAGTTGATGAAGTAGCTTATCAAAAACTTGCTAGACAGTTAGGAGTAACTACTAGCAAAGCTATTAAATTAGTTCAAGAGGGAAGAATAATAGTTAGATATTAATAGCATAACAAAGTAACAAACTATATTTACGTCGGGAGATATGCAGATGGGGGTCTGTATATCCATGGGGCTGCCAACAATCATGTGGGTACGTTGATATTTGGGGAAGTATCAATGTAATAGGAGTTGGTATATAGTTAATAGTTTTAACAATAGAGTTTTAGACAGCCAATCTGGGGAGATTGAGCTAGTATATCAGGGGGAGATTACCAAATCATATTAGAAAGGACCAACAAAGGTTAAAGGTAACTCCAATGAACAAAAGAGAAATAACAACAATATTAGCAGACAGCTATTCTCCATTAACATCTATGGTAATGCCTATGTATTCTCAAGCTGGGGATATTTGTTTTAGCCAAGGTGATTCTTTCTTAAAACTAGACATGACGAAGGCGAGATATGAAAACAAGAATGGTGCTAAACAATTAAGACTAGTACAAACTAGTAAATCATTTAAATTTAGATAAGAAAAATTAAATAACAAATTATTAAATCAAAAAAATAAAATTATATTAGGTAGTGGTTAAGATAGCCACATAGAAGGAGAAATTAAAATGAGTAAATTAGTATTAAACGCAAACGGAATGATAGTAAAGGCAGTAGTAGAAAAGGCAGAAGACGTAGTAACAGTAGAAGAAACATTATCAATGGGAGCTCACAAAGGACATGCTAACGCTATAATAAGAAACATTCACAAAATGGTTCCAGTTATAGAAGGTATAATATTAAGAGCAGCACAAGACAAAGAATCAGATGAAATGTACTTATATGGAGAGAGATTCCACACTACAGGTTCTAACAACCCAAATGCTAGAGCATTAATGGAATTTGCAGCAGACTTCGATACAAATGAGCAAGCAGTAGTTCAATTATCTCACTGGGATGAAGATGAGAAAGCATTAGTACCAGATTATACAGTTAAGTGTAATGACACTACAGCTGACAGATTATACGTGGCTACTAAAACTCATACGCTTGTAGTATACGCTCGTCTTGAAAATGATATAAGAAAGATAATGAAAAACAGTACAGATGCAGAGATAAAAGAAGTTAAAAATAAGTTAGTTGATGGTGTTGAAACTATGGGTCTTAGAATAACTAAGAACGATAAAGTATATGTAGCTAATAAATCAGTAGAAGGTACTCACTTAACAGTATTAAACTGGTCACCATCTAACATGAGAAGTGAAACTCAATTAATGACAGCTATACAACCAGATGATGCATTCAAAATAATGGATGAAGTATCTGGTGGTGCATTATCTCAAGCAATGTCAGGTAAATTAACAGTTGCTGGTTTAACTAAGTTATCAGCTAGATTAGGTATATTAGGTGCTCCATCAGTAGAAATGGTTAAAGCAGCTAACGAAGAGTTTGGTTATGTGATAGTATTAGATGAAATACTAGGGCCTCAAGACTACAATGAAGAAACAAGAGAGATGTTAGAATCTAATGGTATAGAAATAGATGATAATACTTCAGATGGTGCTTACTGTATATCAGTAGAAATGATGCAAAAGTCATTCGCTAAATTAGGAAGAAACTTATCTATGGATAAAGCATTATTATTCGCAGCTCAAACTAGAGCAAATAAATACTTTACTAAAGTATTCGGTGAAGCTAAGACTCAAAAGAACATGCAATTCAGATTAAATAGATTAATAGAAATGTATGGTGAAGATAAAGTATTATTTGTAGAAGCTGGTACAGATGTTTCAAACTTAAACAGAGAAGACTACAAAGTAATAGTAGTAGGTAATAGAGAGACATTAGGATGCATAATAGACTACAATGGTGGTAAGTTATTAAAGAACATATCTTTACAAAAGATAGTAGAAGGTAATGTTACAACTCACTTACTAGATATAGCTAAGTGTTCAGATACTTCAACTTCAGGACAAATGTTAGCTAAGTTCTTAATAGCTGATAAAGAAGCTACTATAAATGCATTATTAGAATGCATGTCAGAAAACTTCGATGCAGAATTAGAAAATATGTTATCAGGTGATATAGATGCACACAAAGCTTCATTAGCTCAATTCATAATAAGATATGTTGCTAATGGTACTGAAAACACTGCTGCATTAGAAGCATTAATAAAAGAAATGTTACCAAGACAACAAGCTATGGTATACAAAAATAAAATAGATATAAAAGCTTACTTCCAAAGAGCTTTATTCGATGATACATTCTTCTTAACAGCTGGTAAAGTAGACAGCTTATTAGCTAGAAACGAATACAGTGGAAGATTAGAGTGTTACTCTAGAGACGTGGAAGTAAAATTCGCAGAAGAAATAAATGAGATAGAAAGCTCTAATGCAACTAGAGCAGAGAAAGATGCTAAGTTAGCTGAGTTATTAACAGGAGTAGCATTCAAATATCCATCTCCATCTTCTGATGAAAATGCTATAGTGACTTATGTTACTTCAGCACAATTAAAAGCTAGAATAAATGCTATGTATAAAGCTAAGCAAATAACTAGAGATGAAAGAGCTATATTATTAGACGATTTCTTAAACACTTCTTATGGTGTAACTAAGTTAGGTGCTGATAATACATTAAAGCATAAATTAGCAGGTATGGATACTGACTACGATGGTATAGCTGTAGTATTCGAAAAGAAATTAGTAGACATACTATTAACTAAATACAATGACAATGACGGATTAGCAACAATAATCTGTAAATAATCAGGGAGGGCATCAGGCTCTCTCTATTTTTATATAAGCATTAAAAAACAATAATATCAATTTAATTAAAATAAAAATAATAGGTGAGCTGTTAATAGACAGCAGAAGGAGAATAACAATGATGAACAAGAATATAAACGTAAACACTAAATCTATGGTAGCAAATAAAATGAGAAAGGAAATGTCAGACAACATGATACAAGACGCATTAGTAGCAAGAGACTTAAACAACTATGAAACAATAAAATACTTAAAAGCTAACAAGAAAACAGAAATAGAATTAAATCAACCAGGTTCTGTAGTAAGAGCTTTAGCTAGATTAGGATATGTAGCTGGGTCAATGGTTGGTATAATAACTAACTTAGTAGAAGTATCTGGAGTATTAATGGATAACGAGTATAACACTCAATTCATAAAAGAAGATGGTACTACTGATTTAATAAAATTAAGAAAAGTGTTCCCTACTGTAGGTACTAAGGGTAATGGAGAAGGATATGCTGCTATATTTATGGAAGCTAATAATAACATATTCTTAGTAGAAAACTTACAAGGAAGACAAATGAGATTAGTTAAAGCTCTTAAATCTGATATAACTACATTTGTTGAGCAATTAGAAATGAGTAGCGTATTTACTCAAGAAGACTTAATAAGAATAGGTCAAGACTTAGAAAAGATAGGTAGAGTTATGCAAGAGCTAGAAATAGACTCAGCTAAAGATGCAACAGTTAAAGAAGGAATGATGGAAATAACAGAGTTCATGTCAGCTTACACTTGTAAGTTAGCTTCTAAGAAATTAACTGTATCTCATAACTTTGCTGAAATAGTAGCTAATAAGAAAGCAGATGCTAAGCATAAGAAAGATGTTAAATTCACATACTCTATAGATGACTACTTACCATTAGACAATGCTTATGACTATGCTAAAGAGCAATTTGAATTATTTGTAGCTGCTAACCCTAATGCATCTCAAGAAGAATTAGTTAAAGCTAAGACAGATGCTATAAAGGATGCAATGAAAGAATCTTTAATAAAAGACTCTGCTACAGAATTAAAAGAGTATATGGTACAACAACAATCTAACTTCATAGGGCAATTAGTAGAAATGTACGAATTATCTAATATGAGATTATTCGAAGAATTCTTAGGTTTAAATATAAACAAGGACGCTAATGCTATACATGATGTTAAAAAAATGGTTGTTATAGCATGTGAAATGATACATAATCACTTTAGATATGCTAAACATATGCCAATGACTAAAGTAGATGAATTAGCTGCTAAATTAAGAAATGCTATATATACTTTAGGAGAAGTTAAAGGATTAACTCCAGAAGAAACATTCAGAATAGCTTGTAACGCTGGTTGGTTCAAGATAACTGAATATAAAGGAGAACAAAACTTCTCATTATTAAAGAACTATAGATACACTGCAATATCTGCTATGTTCAGCAATGAATTAAAATGGCACTTCAATGCAGATGCTATGTATAGCACTATAGAAGTAGAAATACCAGATAACTTTGCTATAGCTCCAGGAACTCCATTCTATATGGAAAATGGTGAATGTGAAGTTGAATTAGAAGATGGTTCAACTGATTTCATGTTCTGTACTGAAGAAGATGATTACACAGGAATAGTTATAGCTAAAGTAATAGGCGGTGAAGCTGTATTTGTTAAGTATGTAAATGAGTATGAATTCGAACAAGTTGAATTCTTAATGTTTGACAATGTTTGTGATTTAACTCAAGCTGCTAATGTATACAATGCTAACGCTGCTACTAGTGAAGTAATAGTTAACTCAGTTACTACTATGACTGAAACTAATACTAATGGTATGGATGCAGCTGAAAAAGAATTAGCTGAAAAAGCTGATGCTGCAAAATTACAAAAATCATTTGGTCTATGGTCTAATGCTATAGAGCTAAGTGTAAGCAAGAAAGATAAATACTCTCTACACACTATTAAGATAGGTGGTAAGTTACATCTAAACTTAAGAAGAGATTCAGATGCTGCATCTAGAATGTTAGGTAGAGTGTCACATGTTGTTAAAGCTAATAAAATGAGCGAATACACTAAGATGGATACGATTGTATGTGCTAAAGGTGCTATAGCTATATTAGGATAAGCAACAATATAGAGGGGTCTAATGGCTCCTCTTTTTAATAAAACTAAACTATAAGATAAAATAATTTAAATAACAAAGGAGATAAATATTATGAAAAACGTAAACGCATTATTAAAGAAAGAACAACAAGCAAAGGATATATTAGCTAACATAGGAAGAGAGAAAGAAGATTTAGCTATAAAGAAATTAGCAGAAGTAAAAGAAATATTAGCTGCATTAGACTGCTCTTACTTATTAGAAACGACTACTATAGAGAAAGTAGTAGAAAAGGAAATAGAAAAGATAGTTGAGAAAGTTATTGAAGTAGAAGTAGTTAAAGAAGTTGAAGTTGAGAAAATAGTAGAGGTTGAAAAGATAGTAGAAGTTCAAGTACCAGGGCCAATACAATTTGTACAAGATACGACTGAAATAGAAAAACATTTAGATACAATAGATGCTCAAAAGAAAGAAATAGAGGAGCTAAAGAAAACTATAGCTGAATTACAAGCTGTTAAAACACAAGAAGTAATAGAGACAACAAATACATCTGATGAAGATGATTATATGGCATTCTTAGCTTCACAAGAAGAAAGTATAATGTCAGAATTAAAACACTATGAGCAACAAGAGCCAGTAGTGGAAGAACCAGTTAAAGAGGAGAAGAAAACTGAGAAGGAAGAGAAGAAAAATATAGACGCTCCACAATTTGTTAAAGTGTCTAATAGTAAAGTAGGAAAGAATCCTAACGCTAAACTGTATCAAACAGAAAAGTGTTATTTAATAGCTAGTCCTACTACAGATGAAATAACTTGGTTATCTCATGAGAAGTTATCTGATGAATATAAGATAGCTGTTGAGAATGTATTAGTAAATGAGCATAAATTCTTAACTAATAGAACTAAGTTATCTCCAATTAAAATAAATAGAGATAATGCTTATATGGCTAGAAGCTCAGCTATTAAAGGTGTAACTGAATTCTCTATGGAAGATGTTTTAGTTGGATATGTTAAATTAAATGGTAAGTTCTACTTATATAGCTACTCTCCTAAATTTGCTAGACCTAGTGTAGATTCATTAGATGCAATAATAGCTAAGAAAAGTAAGACTATGCCAAGCATGTCTATAGTAACTAAGGTAACAGCTGAGGTTATAGATATGTATAAAGAATATAAAGCATTATTAGATGTTAATAAGAAGGAGGCTGATAAGAAAGCAGAAGAAAGTGCTAAATTATTTAATGAGAAAGTAGAAGCTAGAAAAGCTCAACGTGAAGACGATGAAGCTTTAATAGCAGCTGCTGGCTTATTAGATAAAGTAAAGAAGGATGAGAAGAAAGTAGTTTCAACTGCTTCATTCTCAAGTTCTTCTATGCTTGATGACATAGAAGCTGAACTGTTCTAAGCCTAACTCCCCCTACGGGGAGGGTACATTTGCTAAGCCCTACGGGTGTTTTCACAGAAAAGGTCACTACGTGGCCTTTATGGCAGAAGACTTTACGTCTCTCTACGAGAGACAGCAGAAAACAATCTTCTATGAAGATTATATCTCCCTCTTAACAGAGGGAGCAGAAAAGTCTTCTTTGTGAGCAAATGTCTTAAGGCATAGCATGTTATTTAACAGCTTATGTTAACATATTTGTTCATATCTCTCTACGAGTGCCTATCACTCTACGAGAGCAGAAAATAATATTTTGTGAAATTAAATTTGAATTTTCGGAGGTATTCTTATGAAAAAAATAATAAATTGTTCAATAGCATATAAAAACGTAGATTTTATCACTGAAGAAGGTTATGTTTGTGCTTTTTTTGATGATAAAACTGTTGAGCTTTTGTTTATATATGATATGTCAAAACTATGTTTTTATGAGAAAGAATTTATTGGTCTTACAAAAGATGAGGCATTAAAACTTTATCTTGAAAGACAAGAAAAAGTATGTTAGAGGCTATTAAGCCTCTTCTATGCTTAGATACAGAAAAAAGTCTTTTATGAAATAAAATATTATAAGATTATTGGAGGTAATTGAAATGGCAAGAAGAATTTATACTGTAGCAGGAAGAGCAGGTACTGTTGTAATAACAGATAGTAAGAAAAATGAAAATGGTAAAGGTGCACTATATACATTTGTAGATGAGAATCAAAATACTCAATTATGTGCTATTAAAGCATTAAATGATATATTAGAAATCGTACCTAGACCAAATCAAATGAAATTTGACCAACCAGTTGTATTTTTACTACCTAGATTCATAGAGTTCTTAAGATATGAAGATACTAGAAAAGTTTGGGTAACTACTGGATGTAAAAAGAATGGAGAAGAGATAGCTCCAGAGCTATTAACAGAAGTAAAACGTCTTGATAAGAATGTTGAGCTATTAAGCAATAACATACAACTATTTGGACAAAGAGGTTTAAAATCTCAAATGTTCATAGATTATAGAGACGCTACATGGAAAATAGTAGACAGTATGGTTCCAGCACCTGAAAGAGTTAGTGCAGTGGACGCATATTAGTCTCTCTTCCCCTTCGGGGGAACAGCAGAAAATTGATTATTATGATTATAAAATATAAATTACAAAATAAAGGAGATTATTGATATGAAAACAATATTTAAATTAGGAAGTATAGAAGTACAAGGAGTAAAAATAAATGATATAGAGGTTACTCAAGAGTACACAGCTAAAGAGGCTATAGACTTAGTATTTGCAGGAAAATCTTTCGTTAAAAGTTTAATAAAAGATTTACCTGAAATGCTAGAAGACTTAGAAGTAGTTTCTAATAAATTTAATGGAATAGATGAAATAGATGAAAGAGTTGAGTCAAAAGACATGACTAAGGAATTAGAAGATTTCATTAAAGAAATAAATAAAAATGAAGACAACTGTCCATTCAAAGTTGTTGGTATAACTAGAAGAGGTTAATAGCCTCTTCTTTTTTCATTATAAGCAGAAAAAGCTTTATATGAGCATTATGTTATAAAAGCATAAGCAGAAAATTATTATTTATGAAATTATAAAATTATTAAATTATAGGAGGTACTATCAAATGAAAGAGATAGTTATAGTAAGTAAAGGAAATAATGCAGTAGCATACGGAGAAGGTGTTGAGATTAAGAAATCTAGTACTACAGGAGTAAGTGCTAATTTAGCTGTATTGAATGAAGTATTAAAGAATCATGTGCCAACAGAGGCAGGTGAGACATTTAGAATATTCTTAATGGATTTAGTTCAAGGAATAAATTCTGGATATGCAATAGACTATGTTAAAACTGGTAAGCAATTAAATGGAGAAACTTTAGCTTCTGAAGACTTAGCAGGATATAAAGAATTCTATGATTTATATAAAGATAGGCTATTAAATGTAAGATTTAATCAAGTATCATATATACCTAAAATGAGAGATAACAAAGTATATATGGACTTAAGAAGTAAAGCATATGCTATACTTAACACAATGCAAACTGTTGCAAGTGTACCACAAACTACTACTCAAGTAATAGACCCTGATAAAGAGTTACGTGAAACACTAACTGCATTAATGACAGATGCATTAAAAGCAGGTGATATGGATACATATAAAATGCTTAAAGCTGAAAGAGACGCTTTAAAGGCACCAGAAGTTGTTACATTAACAGCTGGAGGAACTACTATACCATCAGAACAACCTAAATTTGAGGTAACTGGAGGAGCTAGTATAGATGATACAGATTTAGATAAAGAACTATCTGGAGCTGTAGCAGAAAAGAATAATAATGATGAACCAATTGTGTTCAATATAGAAAGTGCAGGAACAAAGCCTAGTTGGGACGGAGTACAAGTTAACGCTTAATCTCCTTCCCCATCTAGGGGAAATATAATATTAACTAATTAGGAGGATTTTAAAATGCAAGCAATAAAAATGATAAAAGGTGATGAAAGACTTATAGGAGAATTAATGGCTAATGTATTCATACCATTATGTTCTAATGAAGAAGGAGTAGTTACAGGAGTAGAATCTATGGGTTCTGAACAAGACGGTTATATGATTAAAATTGATACAGAAATGTTAAGCGACATTCAATTAATGATAATCGAAACTGCTTTAAGTTCAAGAGTACAATCTGGAGTATTAACAGGATATGAGCCAGATGAAACATTAATACAAAATACATTTGCTTTAATAGCTAATAGTCCAGAGAAAATAGAAATAGTTCTTAAAGACATATTAGGCGGAGCTAAAGTAAGTGAAGAACAAATAATAGTATTACAACAACCATTTGCACCAGGGATGTATAACACTTTAGTGCATACTATAATAGCTTTTAATTTAAATGATGACCAAATGAAAGCTATAGAACTAGCTACTAAAGTTGCTCAAACAGGAGTAAAAGTAAGTAACTTTACTAAGAAAGCTAGAATGATAGGAGGAGCTAGTGCTTCTGTATTAAATAGAGTAGGTAGAGAAGTAACTCTTGCAGGTGTTGAAATCGGAGCTACAGTTGGTGTAGGTATGGTTAAGACTGGTGTAGAGGCTACTGCTTGTGTAGCTAATATAGCTATTAAAGAACTAAATCACAAAGAATTAATGAAAGGTGATAATGTTCAAAACTTAATGAAGACTATAAAGACTACATTTAAGAAACAAGAAACAGCTAAATTAAGTAGAGGATTCGGAGCTCTTTAAGAGCTTCGTTTCTTTTTAATAGCTTTATTGGAGGTTTATTGTAGATGTTAGAACTTATTAGACAGATAAATATAGCTTGGGAGCAGAAAAGTTCTCTTTATGATATAAAACCTAATATACAACTAGGTTATTTTGATTTTAGAAACAAAGTTATGTTACAATATAAAAAAACATTATAGAAAAGAGGATATTATTATGCAAAATCAAAGAGAAAATTTAATCAATATAATAGCAAGATGTAATTCTAAACAAGTTAGAAAACAATGGATTCACGAAATGGTTTCTTTAACAGATATAGAATGTGCAGAAAATCAATGTACTGGATGTTCTATAGAGACAGATTGTTTAGAAGTATGTAATATAAATTAGAATAATAATAACTATTTGGAGGATATTAAAATGAATAAGAATGTTGATAACTTAAAGGATTTAAAAGGTGCTATTTCTTTAATAGCTAAATTTGATACAGAAGAAGATGATAAGACTATAGATAATCTTATATGTCATGCCATTAATACTGGTTTAGATATAGAACAATATAATGATGATATACTATTAAACATTATATAATATGCCGAGGCCGCAAGGCCGAGGCTAATCTCGTTAGAAGATTATCTTATTTTGCAAGATTTATTATATCATCTTGCAGAAAACGTGTCTTCTCCCTAAGGGCTAGAGAACACTTTTTGAGCAATTCTTGCAAGTTGATTTTTAAAAACTTGCAGAAAATCTATTTTTTAGGAGGAACTTATGTCAATAAGCGTCAGCGGAAAAATTGTTAAGATATTAAACTGCAAAGATAGTTTTGATTTTGGGGCTAATTCAGGATACATTGTAAATAATGCGTTAAAACAATATTCTGGACCATACAAAGATATTGAGAAGGTTGTTTTAAAAGCTTTAAATCAAACTAGAACAACTAGAAAGCACAATTTATTTACTCAGCTAGTAACAGCAGAAAATACTTATGCTTGTAATGAAATAAATGAGGATTATATTCAGATATCTATGTCTGGTAAAGAAATAAAGAGTAGTTATAATACTCTTAATAGAGAAGATGATGTTAAAAACTCTAAAGGTATATATATAATCTTTAATAATAGTCTAAAAACTATTTATATAGGTGAAACTTCTACATCTTTTCATGAAAGATGGACTAGGCATTATAGTTCTCCTATGAAACAATTAAAAACTTTATTAGAAAAACACGATACTTTATTTGAAATATTAGAGAAAACTAATGGTGATAAAGTAACTAATTTAGCTAGAGAACATTATTATATAGAGTGTTATAAAGCTAATTCAGACTATAAAGTACTTGGAGGTCCTGGATTCTAATCATATTTAGATATATTCCGCTCAACCCGTTTTGGTCTCTCTTGAGAAATTTATATATTTTGAGCGGGAGGACCTAGTCCGCAAGGATAAAAAGCTATCTGGAAAAGAATATAGCAGAAAAGAATAAAAAGGATTAAATCTCCGTTTTGCAGAAATGGCTTATAAGCGAACGTAAGAGAGCAGAAAAGGCTAAAATACAGTAAATATAGTTATTTATGTTTATATAAGCGTCAGCGGTGATATAGATAAAAATAAATATATTTACCAAGTGTAAATAGTGGATATACACATTGAAAGGAGATAGATATGTTATTATATGATATTATAGAAGAAAGAATAGACGACAGTTTAAAGAGAGAAAGTAAAGAGATAAGTACAGAAAGAGGGAGAATGAAAAGGATATATACAGGTAGGATAAGAATACTTAGAAATAAGATAACAAAGAGAGAGATAGAGAAGGAAGAGTATTACTTGTTAGTTGAGAGATTAAGTGAGATAGATTATAAGTTTTATTGGCATAAGGAATTAAAATCTAGTTGGGAGAGAAGGAAAACAGAAATGAAAAAGAGTATAGGTAGTCCAGTATTAAGGAATACAGGAGAAAAGCTATTAATATGTATAAAAAGAAATTTAAAGAAGTATTTTAAGGAGAGTATAGAGATATTTGAATTAGAGGATGTATTAGATATAAGAGAAGTAAATGATGTATATGGAAAAGAGATATGTGCTGTAGTTATTACTGATATAAGTAGAGAAGAAGAGATAGAAAGTGATAAGTTATTAAAGGTAGCAAATGCATTACAAAGAGAAGATTTAAAAGGAGATATGGATAATTCTATTAGAGAAATGACTAGGGCTATGTTATCAAGATATATGGAAAGAAGAGATAGGATAAGAGTTCGTTTCTAAAGATAGAAGTAATATAGCGGAAACAATAAGGGAGCCACAATTTAATATGCAGAAAAGTATTTTAAAAGATTATTAATAAATAAAATAAGGAGAATGAGATAAATGATAAAAGGTAAATTATATTTAGCAAGTAAGTATACATATGAGTTAATAGCACCAGACAATAGTGTTATTATCAATATAGCTAGAAAGCCAATGAGAGATAGTAGAATATCAGAGCATATTATAGAATTAGCACCTAGTAAAGAGTTATTTAGTTGGTATATGGATAATAAGGGGATAGATAATTGGTTTAAGGAGTATAAGAGAGTATATAAGCAAGAGATACAGAATAATGAGATTGCATTAGAGAAGATGAGATATATAAAGAGAATATTAGATAGTGGTAAAGATGTAGTTTTATTATGTTATTGTAGAGATGTATCTAAATGTCATAGAAGTATAATAGGAGAGGCATATGAGTATGTTGGTGTAGAGGTTATATATAAGTAAGATAAGTATAGCTATTAAGAGATGAAAGATAAAGAGTTCGTTTCTTAATAGCGAAGAAATAGCCCCGATTAATATAAATATAAAATAATAAATAATTATAATAAAAAGAAAAGAGGATAATTGATATGAAAAAGAATATTGAAACTAAGAAAAGATATGCAGTAGGTTGTTATACTGGAGCAGAGAGAGTAAATAATCCTGAATGGATGAAGAATAAATACAATAGATTAGTTGCGTTTATATATGATAATCAAGATATGTTTGATATAAGATATATGTGTCATGAAAAAGAAATAAATAGAACGTGGTTTATAATAGATACAAAAGAGCTATTAAAAGCTAAAGAAGGATTTATACATGAAGACAGTACTGAAGTATTAGACTGGATAGATATATGTGTAGATTATGATGCTTGGAAAACAAGTTGTACTTGTTGTGATAGTATAAGTTTAAATATGATACCATATACATATAGAGATTATGGAGGATGTATAGGAAAAGAATATAATTGTCCTATGTGTTCAGGATTAAGTAATAAAGTAACTAATTTAGTAAGAGAAAAGTATATTATGGAAGGATTAGAATCTGCAATAGACTTCTTAATAGCGATAGATAAAGGAGAATATGTAGATGAAGAAGAAAAATATCATTGTGCTTATTGTGGAAGAGATTCTAGAAAAGCAGGGATAGTAAAAGATTCTGAGATGATATATAAAAAACTTAATAATGGTAAATATGAAGTATTGAGTATAGAAGATTATAATAAAAGAGAAATAAAATTAGAGAAAGAGATAGAAGGATATTATCCAGAGTTTTATTATACAGAAGAAGATAATCCATATTTAAGTAAAGTAAAAGGATATACTTGTTTTGAATGTGGATGTGAAGTTAATAAAGAAGTAGTAGAAGAGATATTAGTTAATACTGTTATGTAAGAGTTCGTTTCTTAATAGCGGAGAAAAGAGGGCCCCCCCCCGAATAAAAGACCTAATTAATATAAATGTAATAGAAGAAATAAGAGAATATATAAAATCTATAAGCAAAGGAGAATAAGAAGATGGAACTAGATAGAATAAAAATGATAGAGGGATTTATTGACAAATTAATAAAAGATAAGACAAAGGTATTATATCCAAATGGTATGGTGCCAGCTTTAAGATATATAGAAGATGAAGATTTAAAGATGTTAATAGAGTTAAGAGATTATACAGAGCTAATAAAAGGTATTTGTAAAGATATGACTAATATGTTAGAGAAACATAAGAAAGGGAGATAGATATATTAATGGTTAAGAAGATAAGAGTTCGTTTCTTAATAGCAGAGAAATAGGGGCCCGATTAATATGAGAGATATAAATATAACAGAAGAAGATATAGAGATAATAAATACTGTTTTTTCAGATGAGAAAAAAGAAGAGCTATTAAAAGAAATAGAGAGAGCTAGGTTATCTATAGAATTCAATAAATATAAAAGTGAATTAATAAAGAAGTTAGCAGAAAATCCTGATGTAAGTGATATACATGAATCAAAAGATTCAATATACAATATAAATCCAATATTATATATGTATAATGCTAAACCAATGAAAATAATTATAAGTAGTATGGATGATATAAAAATATATAAAGTAGTTAATTATAACGAAGACTTTGGTTGTATATCATATGGATATAAGGCTAGCAATATGAAAGAAATATTAGATATAATAGACAAGATACATGGAGCAATAGATATAGGAATTATATAAAACAAGAGGAAGAGGAGAAAATTGAAAAATGACATTAATAAATAAATCAGGAATATGGATAATAACTTTTAAAGATAATGAAGTTAATAAGTTTTGGATATGAAACTGTGTTGCGTGAGCAGCATAAGCTGTTGGCAATAGATACATTGCTGAAC